>Ga0209724_1000716_pt1 | contig 31534 bp, 34 predicted proteins | sample grotaG_FD_184143 | JGI IMG/M metagenome (GOLD analysis project Ga0209724, IMG submission 184143) | Glacier valley bacterial and archeal communities from Borup Fiord, Nunavut, Canada, to study Microbial Dark Matter (Phase II) -... | ecosystem: Environmental > Aquatic > Freshwater > Ice > Glacier ... | reverse complement strand
CCGCCCAGCAGACGCAGCCGCCAGCCGGTCCAGCGCAGCGCAGCCGGGGCGGACACCTCGCCGGTCGGGCTACTGAGCGGGGCATCGAGTTCGGAGTCGAACAGCCCGCCGGGTTGGCCTGTCCACGTGGGCGATGTGCGGCTCGGCCAGGTGTTTTGCCGGCTGGTTCCGGCAGCGGGCGCGGTGGACGGGGCGTTGGGCATGGGGCCGTCTCTCGCCACGGTCAGCTCGGACGCATGCTCACAAGCACACGGTCACGGCCTCACGAGCCCACAGGCTCATGACCACGGTCACACCAGGCCTTGCTTGCTCGCAAGCACCGCCGCTTCGGCGCGGCTCGACACGTTGAGCTTCTTGTAGATCGACTTGATGTGGTCGTTCACCGTGAACCACTTGATGCCCATCAGGCTCGCGATCTCCTTGATCGTGAAGCCCTTGCTGAGGTAGGTCAGCACCTCGCTCTCGCGGGGTGTCAGGCGTTCATGGTCGAGCGGCGCGCCACGGCCCAGCGGCATCGGCCGGCTGCTCTGGAAGCCCGACGACAGCGGCATCGCATTCGAGTTGCTTGCCGCGCCGCCACCTCCGCCACCACCGGCCCCGAGCGGCCCATGGCGGAAGTGCGTGAGCAGCCGCCGCGCGATGGCGGGCGACAGCGGTGGTTGCCCGCGCACGATCTTCTGCAGTTCCTCGACCAGCACCTCGAAGCGGTCTTCCTTCAGCAGGTAGCCGTCGGCGCCGCACTGCAGCGCCGGGAACAGGTGGTCGTCGTCCGAGTACAGGGTGGTGACGATCTTCGTGGCCGGGTACTGCACCAGTTCGGCGAGCAGTTCCATGCCGTTGCCGTCGGGCAGTTCGAGGTCGACGAGGATCAGCTTGAACGGCTCCGAGGCCGGCTCGCCGGCGCGCTGCTGGTCGATCTGGCGGCGCGCGGTTTCAAGGTCACCGGCCTCGGTGATGAGCAAGGCGTCGGAGAAACTTTCCTTCACTACACGCGTCAAGAAGCTGCGCGCAACGGGGTTGTCCTCGACGATCAATACCTTGACGGCCATGCCAATGCGCCTTGTGTTCTTGTGAGCGCGTCATGGTAGCGCATTGACCTTGCGCACCGGTGCAAAACAGCAGCGTGATCGATCAGCCGTTGACCATCACGAGCTTGCCCAGCACCTTGCGGCTGCCCATGTGAGCGAACGCGGCTTTCAGCTCGCTCATCGGCATGCGCTGGTCGATCACCGGCTTGATCTTGCCGTCGGCGTACCACAGGGCCAGTTCCGTCAACGCAGCAGTGTTCGCCTTGGGCTCACGGCGCGCGAACTCGCCCCAGAAAACGCCGACGATCGAGGCGCCCTTGAGCAGCGCCAGGTTCCAGGGCAGCGCGGGGATGCCGCCTTGCGCAAAACCCACCACCAGGTAGCGGCCGCGCCATGCGATCGAGCGGAACACCGGCTCGGCCAGGTCGCCGCCCACCGGGTCGTAAACCACGTCGGGGCCCTTGCCAGCAGTCAGCGCCTTGATCTCGTCGCGGATGTTGGCAGTGCTGTAGTTGATGGTCGCATCGGCACCGAGCGACTTGCACAACGCGCACTTCTCGTCGCTCGATGCGGCCGCGATCACGCGCGCACCCACCGCCTTGGCGATCTGGATGGCGGCCGTACCCACGCCGCCGGCCGCCCCCAGCACGAGCACCGTTTCACCGGCCTTCAGCGCGGCGCGGTCAAGCAGCGCGTGGTGCGTGGTGGCATAGGTGAGCACGAAGGCCGACGCGTCGTCGAACGCAAAGCCAGCCGGCAAGGGCAGCACCAACGCGGCCTTCACGACCGCATGCGTGGCGAAGCCGCCGGTACCGCCGAACGCTGCCACCGCGTCGCCGACTTTCAGGTGTTTCACACCATCACCAACGGCCTCGACCAAGCCGGCATATTCCGACCCCGGCACGAAGGGCAGCGGCGGCTTCATCTGGTACTTGTTCTGGACGATCAGGATGTCCGGGAAGTTCAGGCTCGCGGCGCGGATCGCGATGCGCACTTCATCGGCCTGCGGTTCGGGCGTCGGCAGTTCCTTCCAGGTCAGCGCATCAACGCCGACGGGGTTCTCGCAAAGCCAGGCATGCATGGGGTTGGGTCTCCGTGTGGGTTCATCGCCGATCATAAGCAGCGCCACCCGTTGCATTGCGTCGCCGACGTGACGACTCCCTACAATCTGCTGCATGCGCATCCTCATCGCCAACGACGACGGCTACCTTGCACCCGGCCTGGCCGCACTCGTGAAGGCCTGCGAAGGCCTTGGCGAGCTCGACATCATCGCGCCCGAGCAGAACGCCAGCGGCACATCGAACTCGCTCACGCTCGGCCGGCCGCTCAGCGTGCACACCGCCAGCAACGGCTTCCTGTACGTGAACGGCACGCCGTCCGACTGCGTGCACCTGGCGCTCACCGGCGTGCTGCCGAAGCGGCCCGATCTGGTCGTCTCGGGCATCAACAACGGCGCCAACATGGGCGACGACACGCTCTACTCGGGCACGGTGGCCGCTGCCATGGAAGGCTTCCTGTTCGGCATCCCCTCGATCGCCTTCTCGCAGGTCGACAAGGGCTGGGGCGAGCTCGACAGCGCGGCGCGGCTGGCGCGCAGCATCATCGAGCACGTGCTCCGCGCGCCGCCCGCGAGCGCGCCGTGGTTGCTCAACGTGAACATCCCGAACCGTGCCGATGCCGAGCGCCTGCCGCGCGTCGTCACGCGCCTGGGCCGGCGCCACGCCAGCGAGCCGCTGATCCGCCAGACCAGCCCGCGCGGCGACGCGATGTATTGGATCGGCCCCGCAGGCGATGCGCGCGAAGCAGGCCCCGGCACCGACTTCCACGCCACCGCGAACGGCCAGGTGTCGATCACGCCGCTGCAGGTCGACCTGACCGAGTACGCCGCATTGCCTGCCTGGCGCAGCTGGCTCGGTCAAGCCTGATGAGCGCAGCCGAGCGGCCGGCGCGCAAGTTCCCGCTGCAGCTCGATGGGTTGAAGCCTCCCGTTCGCAAACCTGCGCCGGTTTCGCACCCCGTCCTGCGCCCGCAGCAGCACCTGGCGCACGCCCATGCCGAAGCAACGCGCCGTACCGCGCCCTCGGGCATGGGCCTCGATTCGGCCGACGTGCGCCTGCGCATGGCGCAGCGCCTGCGCGCCACCGGCGTGCGCAACGAGCATGTGCTCGACGCCATCGCCCGCGTGCCGCGCCACCTGTTCGTCGACGCCGCGCTCGTGACCCAGGCCTACGAAGACACCAGCCTGCCCATCGGTCATGGCCAGACCATCTCCAAGCCGTCGGTCGTGGCTCGCATGATCGAGCTGCTGATGGGCGGCGCGACCGCACGTGCCACGCACAGGCTCGGCCGCGTGCTCGAGGTCGGCACCGGCTGCGGTTACCAGGCGGCCGTGCTGGCCGTGCTGGCGCAACAGGTGGTGTCGGTGGAGCGCTTGAAGCAGTTATGTGACAAGGCCCGTGCGTTGCTGGCCCCGATGCGCCCGGCCAACATGCGGCTGGTATACGGCGACGGCATGCTCGGCCACGCACCGAATGCGCCCTACGACAGCATCATCGCTGCCGCGGGCGGCGATGCATTGCCGCCCGCCTGGCTCGACCAGCTCGCGGTCGGCGGTCGGCTGGTGGCACCGATGCACCAGCCGGGCAGTACGCGCCAAGTGCTCGTGGTGGTCGACCGCACCGAACATGGCTGCGAGCACAGCGTGTTCGAGGCCGTGCACTTCGTCCCTTTAAAATCGGGCATGGTCGGCTGACGTCGATGAACAGGCAACAACGCATGACGATCAATTCGAAGTGGACAGTCGCGGTGCTCCTGGTGCTGGCAGGGTTGGCGGGTTGCACGAGCATCCCGAACCGCGCACCGGTCGAGGACCGCACGAACGCTGGCAAGCCGGTGGCCGGTGCGCAGCAACCCACGACCCCGTCGCCCGACACCACCAAGCCCGTGCCGGGCGCCGAAAACGCGGGCCGCCCGGGCTTCTACACGGTCAAGCCGGGCGACACGCTGATTCGCATCGGCCTGGAGAACGGCCAGAACTGGAAAGACCTGGTCAAGTGGAACAGCCTCGACAACCCGAACATCATCGAAGTCGGGCAGGTGCTGCGCGTCGTCGCCCTGGGCGTGGACCCGAGCGCGGTGTCGACGCGGCCGGTCGCCGCCCCGCGCATCGACAGCCGACCGCTCGATGTCAAGACCGGCGCGGCGCCGGCAGGCGGTGCGTCGGGTACCGGCACGACTGCGGCGGCAGCCTCTGCGCCGGCATCGGTGCCCATGATTGCGGCTGCAGTGCCTCCGCCCGCGGCACGCGAAGGCGATGACGACGTGAACTGGGCCTGGCCTGCGGGCGGCGCCGTGGTCGGCCCGTTCGAGGAAGGCAAGGTCAAGGGGCTGGTGTTCGGCGGCAAGGCCGGCGACCCGGTGCTGGCCGCCGCCGATGGCCGGGTGGTCTACGCGGGCTCGGGGTTGCGAGGCTATGGCAACCTCATCATCCTGAAGCACAACAACACCTACCTCACGGCGTACGCACACAACCAGACCTTGCTGGTGCGCGAAGACCAGGCGGTCAAGCGCGGGCAGAAGATCGCCGAGATGGGCTCGACCGACGCTGACAACGTGCGGCTGCATTTCGAGATCCGCAAGCAGGGCAAGCCCATCGACCCCGCGCGGCTGCTGCCGCCGCGCTGACACTGCGCGCCGCAGCCTGACGATGCCCAGCAAGCGACCCCCGCTCGAAGGGGCATTGGACGGCGCGCCGGGTCTGCCGAACGGCAAGGGCGCCGCGCCACGCGCGGCGGCTAAGCATGTCGATGAAGACGATGACGCGGCCCCGACCGGCCTGAATGCCCCCCGCAGCGGCGAGCGGGGTGGCCAGCAGAGCGGAACCGAACTCGCCGCGGGCGAGGCCGACAGCGGCAACACCCTGCAGGCCTACCTGCGCGACATTCGGCGCGCCCCGCTGCTCACGCCCGAGCAGGAATTCGACACTGCCACGCGTGCCCGACAGGGTGACTTCGCGGCGCGCCAAATGATGATCGAGCACAACCTTCGGCTCGTGGTCAGCATCGCGAAGCACTACCTCGGCCGCGGCCTGCCGATGGGCGACCTGATCGAGGAAGGCAACCTCGGCCTGATGCACTCGATCGGCAAGTTCGAGCCCGAGCGCGGGTTTCGCTTCTCGACCTACGCATCGTGGTGGGTGCGCCAGCACATCGAGCGCGCGTTGATGCACCAGGCCCGGCTGGTGCGCCTGCCGGTGCACGTGGTGCGCGAGCTGAACCAGGTGCTGAAGGCGCGTCGCACGCTCGAATCGGAAGCCGCGAGCCGGGGTCAGGGCGAGCGACCGGTGCGCATCGATGACATTGCCGCAGCGGTCGGCCGGCCGGCCAAGGAAGTGGCCGATCTGCTCAGGCTCTCGGAACAACCGACCTCGCTCGACGCGCCCATCGAGCGCCATGCTGGAGAAGGCTCGACCGAGTCTGTACTCGACGGCGTGGCCGACGATGGCGCCACCGACCCGATGGGCCTGACGCTGGGTCATGAGGTCGAGTTGCTGCTGCGCCATGGCCTGGACGAACTCGGCGAGCGCGAACGCGAAGTCGTCGCTGGCCGCTACGGCCTGGGTGACCGCGAGCCCGAAACGCTGGAAGTGCTGGCCGAACGCCTGGGCCTCACGCGCGAGCGCGTCCGCCAGATCCAGCAGGAGGCCCTAGTCAAGCTGAAACGTCGCATGGCCCGCAACGGCATCGGGCGCGACTCGATCTTCTGACCTCGGTTTTCCGACAGGCACCGCCACCATGACCCGCAGTGACTTCCGCTTCTTCGACCGGCTGCGCGTGCGCTGGGCCGAGATCGACGCCCAGAAGATCGTCTTCAACGGCCACTACCTGATGTACTTCGACACGGCAGTGGCCGGCTACTGGCGCGCGCTGGCCCTGCCGTATGCGCAGACCATGGAACAGCTCGGCGGTGACATGTTCGTGCGCAAGGCGACGGTCGAGTACCTCGCCTCGGCACGCTATGACGACCTGCTCGACATCGGCCTGCGCTGCGGCCACATCGGCAACTCGTCGATGCGCTTCGACTGCGCCGCGTTCCGGCAAGACGAGTTGCTGGTGACCGGTGAACTGGTCTACGTGTTCGCCGACCCACACAGCCAGACGTCCCGGCCGGTGCCTCCTGCCCTGCGCACGGTGTTCAACGACTTCGAGGCCGGCGCGTCGATGCTCGAAGTGCAGCTCGGTTCCTGGGCGACGCTGGGCGCGCATGCGAAGGCGATTCGCACCGAGGTGTTCATCGACGAGCAACGCATCGCTGCCGACCTGGAATGGGACGAGGCCGACTACGACTCGCTGCATGCCGTGGCGTTCAACCGCATGGGGCTTCCGCTCGCCACCGGCCGCCTGTTGACCCACGCCCCGGGCGTGGCCCGCATCGGCCGCATGGCCACGCGGTCCATCCTGCGTGGCAGCAACGTCGGTCGCACGGTGCTCGATGCCTTGGTAACTGCTGCGCGCACGCGCGGCGACGGCGAGGTGCTGCTCAACGCCCAGCTCACCGCGCAGTCGTTCTTTGCGCGCGCCGGCTTCCGGCCGTATGGCGCGGTGTTCGAGGAAGCGGGCATCCCGCACATCGAGATGACGATGGCGCTGTGAGGTCGCTGCAGTGGCGCTCTGGTAGGGACGTGATGGCGCTGTACCGGCGGTGTGATTGCGCCAACGTTCAGCGCCTGCGCCGGCCGGCGTCGGGCTTGAGCAGGGTTCGCACGCGCGTGCGCCGCGCTGTCGCCATGCCGGCATCGGCCTCTTTCGCGACTTCTGATTCCGACACCGCGGCTTGCTGTTCCAGCGCGGCCGCCGATTCACCGTCGTTGTAGCGGGGCGGCCATTGGCGCAGTGTGGTTCTACGCAGAAGCGCCACGCCGTCGTTCGCTGTGAAGCTGCGCTCCAGCACGTGGGTGACGGGCTGGCGGCCACCGCGCTCGGTGATCACGAGCGTTGAGCAGCGGGTGCCGTAGGCGAGGTCGGGCGTGCGGATGAACGCTGCCGACAACTGGTGCTCCCACGCAGGTGGGATCCCGGTGCCGGGCAGGCTTGCCACGGGTGCGAGCCGGCGGTCGGCCAGTGCGGCGAACAGTTGATCGGCCAGCCCGTCGACCGATGTGGCGTCGGCCAGCGCGGCCGCGAGCCGCGCCTTCAGCGCGTCGACCTTCGGCCATGGTGAGTCGAGCCCGCCGTTCGACAAACCGTAGATGCCGCGTTCCAGGCGCTGCGGGTGGGGGGCCGTGTTCGAGGCCCAGAAACACTCGCCCTGGCGGAAGTCGGCAGCGATCAGGTTGAAGCCGTTGTGGCCGGCCAATGCGGTGCGCATCCAGAAGTTGCCGACGGGCTCTGCCGCCGCCAGCCATTCCGGCACGATGCGGCCGCGCGACGGCGCTTGCGGGTCGGTGAGATGGCCGCCGCGCACATTCGTCAGCAGCGCGAGCCGCCCCTGGGCGGTGAGGCCGAGCCAGGTGCCACCGGATTCGAGATCGCGCCCGCCGAGGATCGCGGGTGCGCCCGCATGCGGCGTCCACCAGGCGAGCCGCGCCGTCGGGCGCCTGAAGTATTCATCGCGGTTAGATGCGATCACCAACGGGAAGCGCCTGCTCTTGTCGAGCGCCATCGCTACCAGGCACATGGGAGGAATACCTCGAAGACCTCGATGTGGCGCGGGCTCGCGAGCCACGGTTGCAGGTCGAGCGCGGCGACTTCGATCGACGCCTGCAGCGCAATGCTAATGCCTGCTTCGCCCTCAGCGCATGCGGCATCGGTGGCATAGCTCTCCATCCACGTCTGGTTGCCTTCCACCGTTTCAGTACGGCGCAACAGGCGCATCAGCAGCTGCGGGTGGGCCTGCTTCAAACGCGCCTGCATGGCGATGGCCGCCGTGCGCGCGGGGTCTGCGTGGGCAGCGGCCACGCGGTAATAGATGAACAGCTCGCGCATGCGTGGTCAGGCGAGCAGGGAGGCGTCCGAGGGCAGGGCGTAGGGCTGCGTGCCGGCGCGCATCACGGGGCCATTCACCGTGCCGAGGTGCAAGCTGCCTTGATCGACCGCCGCGAGCTTGACCTCGACCAGCGCCACGCTGCCCGCGCCGGCCGGCGCCGCGTTCACCACCATGCCGGCGGGCTGCGCCGCATCGGCACTGTGGAACACCTCTTGCCCCGGCTGCGCCGGTGCGTCGCAGGTGAACACGAACATGCGCCGCTTGATCGTGCCCCGGTACTGGCTGCGCGCCACGATCTCCTGGCCGGGGTAGCAGCCCTTCTGGAAGTCGACCCCGCCGACGAGTTCGAAGTTCAGCATCTGCGGCACGAACTGGTCGACGGTGGCGGCCTCGATCAAGGCGATGCCGCTGCGCACTTCGAGCGCGTGCCAGGTGTCGAGCGCAAGCGGTGTGGCACCCACCGTTGTGCCTTGCGCAAGCCCTGCAACGATGCAGCGCGGCACGCCGTCCACATCCGGCAGGCGCAGCAGCGCGGCCTGCGATGCATCGAGCTTCGACCAGACTGCAGCGCCGGGCATCAGCAAGTCGACTTCGGGGCCGGCGATGCCGGTCAGCACCACCTTGACCCCCGCGTCGGCGCTCGCGTCACTGAGCTTGCACTTGGCGCGCAGCAAGAACATCGACAGCCGCTTCAAGGTGGCCGCCAGAACGCTGGCCGCACACGCCAGCAACAGCTCGTCGGGCCCCGCACGCCAGACCAGAAAGCTCGCCTGCAAGCGCCCTTTGGCTGAACAGAACCCCGCGAGCCGAAGCTGCGACATGGTCAGCGTGGCGACGTCGTTGGTGAGCTGGCCTTGCAGGAACGAGGTGGCGTCCGGCCCTTGCGCGCGCAGCACGCCCCAATGGGTCAATGGCACGGCGCCGGCAGGTGAAAGTTCATGGGTCATGCGCGATTATCATCACCGCCCATGCCTTCTGTCCCGCTGCGGCACGAGCCGCCTCGCGGCGCGCCGACACCATGAAACCCTGGCGACTTGCACTGGGCACGCTGATGCTGGCGACAATCGTGGCCGCCTCTGCAGTTGCGTGGTGGCTGCACGAGCCGCTGCGGCTTGCGACTGACCCGGTCGAGTTGTCGATCGAGCTCGGCACGGCGCCGCGAGACATCGCGCAGGCTTGGGTGCAGGCCGGTGTGCAGGCGCCGGCGATGTGGCTGTACCAATGGTTCCGGTGGTCGGGCCAGGCCCGGAAGATCCGCGCCGGCAGCTACGAGATCGAGCGCGGCACCACGCCCATACAGTTGCTCGACAAGATGGTGCGGGGCGACGAAACCCAGGCCGTGGTGCGCCTGATCGACGGCTGGACCTTCCGCCAGTTCCGCACCGAGCTGGCCAGGTCCGATGCGCTCAAGTCGACCACGGCAGCGCTGACCGACGAGCAGTTGATGGCCGCCCTCGGCGCCCCCGGCGTGGCCCCCGAAGGGCGCTTCTTTCCCGACACCTATGCGTTCAGCAAAGGCACGGCCGACCTGCACGTGCTGCTTCGCGCCTACCGCGCCATGCAGCAACGGCTCGATGCCGCATGGCGCGAGCGCGCTGCCGACACACCGCTGCGCAGCGCCGACGACCTGCTGGTGCTGGCCTCCATCGTCGAGAAGGAAACCGGTGCTGCGGCCGACCGCGGCAAGGTGGCTGGCGTGTTCGTCAACCGCCTGCGCATCGGCATGCCGCTGCAGACCGACCCGAGCGTGATCTACGGCCTGGGCGCCGCCTTCGACGGCAACCTGCGCAAGCGTGACCTGCAGGCCGACACGCCGTTCAACACCTACACCCGCGCGGGCCTGCCGCCCACGCCCATCGCCATGCCGGGCAAGGCCGCGCTGCTGGCTGCGGTGCGGCCCGACGCCACGCGCGCGCTGTACTTCGTGGCACGCGGCAACGGCAGCAGCGAGTTCAGCGAGACGCTGGCCGAGCACAATCGAGCCGTCAATCTTTACCAGCGGGGAGGGCAGCGTGGGGTCAAGTGACGTGAGCAGTGATGTGCGTCTTGATGTGCGCTCTGATGTGCCCGGCGATGGTGTCGCGTCGTCCGGCTTTGCGCCGGCCGCAGCAGGCGCGCGGTTCATCAGCTTCGACGGCATCGACGGCGCCGGCAAGACCAGCCACATCGACGCCACCGCGAAGCGCCTGCGCGAGCGCGGTGCCACCGTGCTGTGCACCCGCGAGCCGGGCGGCACGCCGCTGGCCGAGCGGGTGCGCGACATGGTGCTGCGCGAGCCGATGGACCCTCTCACCGAGGTGCTGCTGGTGTTCGCGGCACGGCGTGACCATGTCCGGCAAGTCATCGTTCCCGCACTGGCGCGCGGCGACACGGTGCTGTGCGACCGTTTCACCGACGCCACCTTCGCCTACCAGGGCGGTGGGCGAGGTGTGTCGGTGGGCGTGTTGGGCGCGCTCGAAACCTGGGTGCATGGCAGCCTGCAACCTCAGCTGACGCTGCTGTTCGACCTGCCCACCGAGCTGGCCGCGCAGCGCCGCGCCCAGGCGCGCGCGGCCGACCGTTTCGAGCAGGAAGACCTCGACTTCTTCCGCCGCGTGCGCGCCGGCTACACCGCGCGCATGAACGCGGCGCCGGACCGAATTGCGCTGATCGACGCGGCCGTCGACAAGGCCTCGGTCTGGTCGCAGGTGGCCGCTGCGCTGGAGTCGCGCGGGTGGTAGCCGAAGGCGGCGTGCTGCCACTGCCGTGGCTCGGCGATACCTTGCGCAGCGTGCTGGACACGCGCCATGCCCACGCGCTGCTGGTGCACGGCCCGCAGGGCGTTGGCCAGTTCGAGCTGAGCGTGACACTCGCGCAGGCGTGGTTGTGCGAAGCCACCGATCTGGTGAAGCGCCCGTGCGGAGCCTGTGCCAGTTGCCGACTGGTGCTGGCGCACGCCCACCCCGACATGCTGGTGCTGCTGCCCGATGCGCTGCGCGAGCCGCTTGGCTGGGCGCCACCGGGCGGTGAAGGCGATGAGGCCTCGGAGAACAAGGCCGGCAAGGCCAAGCCGAGCAAGGAGATCAAGGTCGATGCGGTGCGCAAGGCGATCGAGTTTGCGCAGACCACATCGGCCCGCGGGCGCTGCAAGGTGGTCGTGATCCACCCCGCCGAGCGGATGAATGGCGTGGCCGCCAACGCCTTGCTGAAGACGCTCGAAGAGCCCGCCGGCGTCGCACGCTTCGTGCTCAGCGGCGCGGCGCCGGACGCCTTGCTGGCCACCATCCGAAGCCGCTGCCAGGGCGTGCCCATGGCGCTGCCGCCCACCACTGTCGCGGTCGGCTGGCTGGCCGAGCGGGGCGTCGCGGACGCTGCCGTGCTGCTCGCCGCCACGGGCGGTCAACCGCAGGAAGCGCTGGAGTGGTCCGCGCAGGGTCTCGATGCCGCGCTTTGGCAGCGTGTGCCGGCATTGGTGCAACGCGGCGAGGCCGGCACGTTCGCGGCCTGGCCGCTGCCTCGGCTGGTCGATGCATTGCAGAAGCTCTGCCACGACGCCGCCTGCGTGGCCGCCGGCGCGGCGCCACGCTATTTCCCGGCAACGAGCCTGCCGCCGGCTGCCGACCCGGCCGCATTGACGGCGTGGTCGGCTGAGTTGATGCGCGTCGCCCGCCACGCCGAGCACCCCTGGTCGGCAACGCTGCTGGTCGAGTCGCTGGTGCAGCAAGGGCGGCGCGCGCTGCGCCCCACCGCCCGTGAGGGCGGCCCGGGTGAAAGCCATCGCGCAGCAGGTGTTTCAGTACACTCGCGACAATGAACGAACCACAGATCCGAAGCGGTGCGATCAACGGCGTCGTCGCGCCGGCGAGCGCGAGGCCGAGCGTGATCCAGCTGGTGTTCCGCGAGAAGGGCGCGCTCTATGCTGCCTACATGCCGGTGTTCGCCGACGGTGGCCTGTTCGTGCCGACCACGCGCGAGTACCGCATCGGCGAAGACATCTACCTGCTGCTGTCGCTGCCGGACGACCCGCAGCGCTACCCGGTGGCCGGCAAGGTCGGCTGGATCACGCCGGCCAATGCCTCTGGCGGCCGCACCCAGGGCGTGGGCGTGCGTTTCCCGAACGACGAGAAAACGCGCGGCCTGAAGCTCAAGATCGAAGAGGTGCTGGGCACCAGCATCGCATCGGCCAAGCCGACGCAGACCATCTAGCCTTCCCTGCCGTTCGCCATGCGCCCGGCTCTCCCATGTACGTTGACTCCCACTGCCACCTCAGCTTCCCCGGGCTGCTCGAGAACATCGACGCCATTCGCGCCGACATGGCCCGCGCGGGCGTCGACCGTGCACTGTGCATCTGCACCACGCTCGAAGAGTTCGAGCAGGTGCATGCGCTCGCTGTGCGCTTCAGCAACTTCTGGTGCAGCGCCGGCGTGCACCCGGACAACGAAGGCGTGCAGGAGCCGCAGCTTGCCGACCTGCTGGCGCTCGCGGCCCGGCCGCGGGTGGTGGCCATCGGTGAAACCGGGCTCGACTACTTCCGCCTGAACGGCCGCACGACGGCCGACATGGAATGGCAGCGCGAGCGCTTTCGCGTGCACATTCGCGCCGCCTGCGCCACCACGCTGCCGCTGGTCGTGCATACCCGAAGTGCCTCCGCCGACACGCTGGCCCTCTTGAAAGAAGAGGGCGCCAGTGGGCCCGGCGGCGTGTTCCATTGCTTCACCGAAACCCTCACCGTGGCGCGCGCCGCGCTCGACCTGGGCTTCTGCATTTCGTTTTCGGGCATCCTGACCTTCAAGACCGCGAGTGACCTGCGTGAGGTGGCCCGGTTCGTACCGCTCGACCGCTGCCTGATAGAGACCGACAGCCCCTATCTCGCGCCCGTTCCGCACCGCGGCAAGACCAACAGCCCCGCCTTCGTGCCGTTCGTGGCGCAGCAGATCGCCGACCTCAAGGGCCTGCCAGTCGACGAGATCGCGCAGGCCACCACCGCCAACTTCGAGCGGCTGTTCAAGCTGCCCGCCATGCGCCCAAACAGCGTCACAGAATCATGAGACTTTACTTTCGATATATTGTCTATCTCTCTGTCGCAGCTACATTTGTTTCTGCAAGAGCCGGCTCGTTTGAAGATTTTTTCATCGCCATCAAGAATGACAACCCCAGCGCTGTGGCCGATTTGATCAAGCGCGGTTTCGACCCCAACACACGCGACGCCAAGGGCCAGCCGGGGCTGAGCGCTGCGATGCAGGAGCGCTCGGTCAAGGTGGCGCGCGTGCTGCTGGAACAACCGGGCATCGACGTGAACGCGTTGAACCCGGCCGGCGAATCGGCGTTGATGCTGGCGGCGCTGAAGGGCGAGTTGACTGGGGCCGAACTGTTGCTCGGGCGCGGCGCCACGGTCAGCTTGGCGGGCTGGTCGCCGATCCACTACGCTGCCACCGGGCCGGAGCCGCAGCTCGTGAAGCTGCTGCTCGACCGGGGTGCCGACATCGACGCCGCATCGCCCAACGGCACCACGCCGCTGATGATGGCGGCGCAGTACGGCAGCGAAGAGAGCGTCAAGCTGCTGCTGCAGCGCGGCGCCGACCTGGCCCGGCGCAACCAGCGTGGCCTGGGGCCGGTGGATTTCGCCAAGCTGTCGGGGCGCGAGCCGGTGGTGCGCCTGCTGGAACAGCCACGCCGCTGACGCACCGACGCGCTTCTGCGCAAGTGCACAGAACGGCCGCCAAGGGTTGCGCTGTAGGAATTTGCCCGACATGCGTTTTGGGGCTGCGCCCACTGGGGCTGAGCTGTGCAAGTGCCTAGAGTCGGGTTTCCGAACCGCTCCAGGGAGTGCCGACATGACGACCACGCAAGCTGCCGCGAACCCATTCGTGCTGATGCTGAACCCGCAGGCGGTGTTCGCCGCCATCGAGAACTCGGACCGCCTGGCGCGGCTAGCGAGCCGCATCTGCCGCCCGCTCGACCGGCACCAACCGGGGCTCACCGACGGTGACACGGCCGATGGCGCGGATGCCGGGCTCGACGCGAACGCTGTCGACGCAGCCGATACGACCCATGCCCGCACCACGGGTTGACATGGATCAAGCCGCCTGACGCACCCGCGCGGCACGATCCGCCTCTTCGAAGCCTATTCGGAGAGAGCCCATGCACAGCCACCGGGCCGCGCGCCCTCTGGCGTGGCAGGCCAACAGCGGCGCTCGCGCCGGCGCACCTGACCTGGCGGTGCTCGATGACGATATCGAGCTCGCCCGCTTCACCTTCCCCCGAACCACGGCCGATGGCGTACGCACCGGTGAATCCGCGCTGCGCATCGGTGGCATGCACTGCAGCGGGTGCGCCACGCTCGTGGAGCAGGCGCTGCGACGCGTCGAAGGCGTTCTGAGCGCGAACGTCAGCGCCGCATCGCAGTGCGCCACCGTGCAGTGGGACGTGGCGCGCACCCGGCCATCGGCGCTGGTGCGTGCGGTGGCTGCAGCCGGCTACGAGGCCGTGCCCGACACTGCGGCCGGCGCGCGCCTGATGCGCCGCAAGGAAGCGCGCGATGCGCTCTGGCGGCTCTTCGTCGCTGCACTCTGCACCATGCAGGTGATGATGATGGCGACGCCGTCGTACCTCGGCAGCGCAGCGCAGCTGGCGCCGGACCTGAAGCAACTGCTCGACTGGGGCAGCTGGCTGCTCACGCTGCCGGTGATGCTGTTTGCCGCCGCACCGTTCTTCAGCGGCGCGTGGCGGTCCGTGCGCGCCGGCCGCATCGGCATGGACGTGCCGGCCGCCCTCGGCATGCTCGTGGCCTTCATCGCCAGCAGCGGCGCCGCGTTCGACCCGGGCGGCCTGTTCGGCCGCGAGGTCTACTTCGATTCGCTGACCATGTTCGTGAGCTTTCTGCTCGGCGGGCGCTACCTAGAGATGCGCGCACGCCACCATGCAGCCGCCTTGCTGGAAGCCGGCACCGGCCAACTTCCCGAGACCGCGCTGCGCGAAAACGCCGACGGCAGCGTCACGCAGGTCAGCGCCTTGCGGTTGCAACCCGGCGACATGCTGCGGGTGCCGATGGGCGAAGCGTTCTGCGCCGATGGTGTGTTGACGCAGGGCAGCACGCAGGTGGACGAGTCGCTGCTCAGTGGCGAATCGGCGCCAGTGGCCAAGACCACCGGCGATGCGGTGCTGGCGGGCAGCGTGAACCTCGGCGCGCCGGTCGCGATGCGGGTGCGCAGCGTCGGTGCGGACACGCGCTTCGAAGCCATCGTGGCGATGACCCGCGAGGCCCGCACGCAGCGGCCCGCATCGCAGCAAGCGGCCGACCGCTGGGCCGCACCCTTCTTGTGGGGCGTGCTGCTGCTGGCAGCCGGCGCTGCCGCCGTGTGGAGCGTGCTCGACCCGTCGCGCGCGGTCTGGGTTGCGGTGTCGGTGCTGATCGTCACCTGCCCGTGCGCGTTGTCGCTCGCTGCGCCCTCGGCGTTGCTGGCGGCCACCACGGCCATGGCGCGGCGCGGGGTGCTGCTGCGCCGCTCCGAGGCCATAGAAGGCCTGGCGCGGATGCAGCTGCTGTTCATCGACAAGACCGGCACCGTGACCGAGGCACACGGCCGAGGTGTTCAGATGCTGCGCGTGGACGGCGGTGATGCCGATGACCCCAACCATGCCGGCGAGCGCCTGCCCGATGCCGCATTGCGCGCCGTCGCTGCATCGCTCGCCGCCTGGTCGGCGCACCCGCTGGCCAAGGCCCTGTCGGCCGAATACGAAGGCGCTGGCGGGGCCTGGGCCGACCTGCGCGAAACGCCGGGTCAGGGCATGCAGGGACGTGCCGGCGATGGCGTGCTGTGGTGCCTGGGCAAGAGCACGGCCGTGAGCACGGCGTTGCCACGCGTGACGAACGAAGTTGGTGACGCCCAGACCTGGCTGAGCTGCAACGGCCGGCCCGTCGCGTCGTTTCACTTCATCGAAGTGCTGCGCCCCGATGCGCCGGCCGCGGTGAACGCGTTGCAGCGCGATGGCGTGCGCGTGGTGCTGCTCTCCGGCGATGCGCCGGCGCGCGTCGCGCGCATGGCACGGCAACTCGGCGTGAGCGAGCACCACGGCGGCCTGTCGCCGCAAGGCAAGCTCGCGGCCGTGCGCGCCGCGCAGGCGCGCGGCGAGCGCGTGGCGATGGTGGGCGACGGCATCAACGACGCGCCGGTGCTCGCACAGGCCGACACCTCGCTCGCGATGGGCGAGGGCGTGCACATCGCACGCGCGCAGGCCGATGGCGTGCTGGTCTCCAACGCCCTGGGTGATGTGGTGCGCGCCCGCGCGCTGGCCCGGCGTGCCCTGCGCGTGATGCGCCAGAACATCGCGTGGGCGGTGGCCTACAACACCGCCTGCGTGCCGCTGGCACTGGTCGGCTGGCTGCCACCGTGGGGGGCAGGGCTGGGCATGGCGACGAGCTCGCTGGTGGTCGTCCTGAACTCGCTGCGGCTGTCGCGCTGAGGCTCCGACAGGGCATGCCGTGGACATCCTCTACCTGCTGATCCCGTTGTCTGCCGTGCTCGTGCTGTTCATCCTGGGTGTGTTCGCGTGGGCTGTGCAAGGCGGCCAGTTCGACGACCTCGACCAGCACGGCGAGCAGATTCTGGAAGCTGCCACCGATTCAGTTGATCCGCATCAAGGGGCGTGACGGCGCGACGACGAAGAATCTATTGGGTCGGCATGGGCCGGCAAACAACAACAGGGGCTTCCGATGGCTGGACAAGCGCAGGCCGCAGCGCCGGTAACGTATACCGATGACGCCGTTCGCGGCTTCGCACTGGCCGCAGTGGTGTGGGGGTTGGTCGGCATGCTGGTGGGCTGCCTCATCGCCGCGCAGCTCGCCTTCCCGGACCTGACCTACGGCATTCCGTGGCTCAGCTACGGGCGGCTGCGGCCGTTGCACACCAACGCGGTGATCTTCGCGTTCGGCGGCTGCGCCCTGTTCGCCACCAGCTTTCATGTGGTGCAGCGAACCTGCCAGGTGCCGCTGTTCCTGCCCTGGCTTGCGAACTTCGTGTTCTGGGGCTGGCAATTGGTGATCGTGCTGGCCGCCATCACGCTGCCCATGGGCTTCACGCGCGGCAAGGAATACGCCGAGCTGGAGTGGCCCATCGGCATCCTCATCACCATCGTCTGGGTCGCCTATGCCATCGTGTTTTTCGGCACCGTCGGCAAACGCAAGGTGCGCCACATCTACGTGGCCAACTGGTTCTTCGGCGCCTACATCATCGCCATCGCGTTGCTGCACATCGTCAACGGCGCGGTCATGCCGGTGAGCTTGTGGAAGAGCTATTCGGCCTATGCCGGCGTGCAGGACGCGATGGTGCAGTGGTGGTACGGCCACAACGCGGTGGGCTTCCTGCTGACGGCCGGCTTCCTGGGGATGATGTACTACTACATCCCCAAGCAGGCCGAGCGGCCGGTCTACTCGTACCGCTTGTCGATCGTGCACTTCTGGGCACTGATCTTCACCTACATGTGGGCCGGCCCGCACCACCTGCACTACACCGCACTGCCCGACTGGGCGCAGAGCGTGGGCATGGTGTTCTCGCTGGTGCTGCTGGCGCCGAGCTGGGGCGGCATGATCAACGGCATGATGACCTTGTCGGGTGCGTGGCACAAGCTGCGTGACGACCCGATTCTGAAGTTCCTGATCGTCGCACTCTCGTTCTACGGCATGGCCACCTTCGAGGGGCCGATGATGTCGATCAAGACGGTCAATGCGCTGTCGCACTACACCGACTGGACCATCGGCCACGTGCACGCCGGCGCGCTGGGTTGGGTCGGCCTGGTCTCGATGGGCTCGCTGTACTACCTGATCCCGCGCATGTTCGGCCGCACCACCATGTACAGCGTGCCGGCCATCAACCTGCACTTCTGGATCGCGACGCTGGGCATCGTGCTCTACATCGCCGCGATGTGGATTGCCGGTGTGATGCAGGGCCTGATGTGGCGCGCGCTCAACGCCGACGGCACGCTGGTCTACACCTTCGTCGAGGGCGTGAAGGCCACATACCCGTTCTACATCGTGCGCCTTGCGGGCGGGCTGCTCTACTTCGGCGGCATGTGTGTGATGGCGTGGAACGTGGTGATGACGGTGCGCAGCGGCTCGAAGCGCGCAGCCTTCGTCCCCACGCTCGTGATGGCCTGACCGGAAAGCACACCCATGTCACAAGAGTCAAAAGCCACACAAGCCACGCCTGTGCATGGTCACGAGCGCATCGAGACCAGCAACTTCCTGATGATCGTGCTGATCCTGCTCGTGGTCGCCGTCGGCGGGCTGGTCGAGATCGTTCCGCTGTTCTTCCAGCGCTCCACCACCGAGCCCGTCGCGGGCCTCAAACCCTACGAGGCGCTGCAACTCGTCGGCCGCGACATCTACGTGCGCGAGGGCTGCTACAACTGCCACTCGCAGATGATCCGCCCGCTGCATGCCGAGACGCTGCGCTACGGCCACTATTCAACGGCCGGCGAGTTCGTCTACGACCGGCCGTTCCAGTGGGGCAGCAAGCGCACCGGCCCCGACCTGCACCGCGTCGGCGGCAAGTACAGCGACGAGTGGCACCGCATCCACCTCGAGGGCCCGCGCGACCTGGTGCCCGAGTCGAACATGCCGGCCTACCCGTGGCTCACGCGGGCGGCCATCGACCCGGCCAGCGTGCCGCCACGGCTGGTGGCACTCAAGCGCCTGGGCGTGCCCTACACCGACGCCGAAGTCGCCGCCAGCGCCGACGCCGTCAAGGGCAAGACCGAGCTGGACGCACTGATTGCGTACCTGCAGTCGCTCGGCATCCACGTGAAGTGAAAGGGTTCATCATGGACTTGAACGACATCCGAAGCGGGGTCACGCTGCTGAGCTTCTGCATCTTCCTCGCGCTGATGGCATGGACCTGGTGGCCCGCGCGCCAGCGCGATCACGAGGATGCAGCGTTGCTGCCCTTCGCCGGTGAAGCTGCCGACGCGCCGCTCTACCGACAGCTCGACTCCGACCCGGGCCGCCGCGATGAGTGACTTCTTCAGCAGCGCCTGGTCGGTCTACATCGCGGCTGCGACGGTCATCGGCCTGCTGGCCTGCGTGGCCTTGCTGATCATCGCCGCGCGGCGCCGCGTGATGGCCGGCGACAACACGACAGGCCACGTCTGGGACGAAGACCTGCGCGAGCTCAACAACCCCCTGCCGCGCTGGTGGATGTGGCTCTTCGTGCTGACCGTGGTGTTCGCGCTCGGCTACCTCGCGGTGTACCCGGGCCTCGGCAGCATGCCCGGCACGTTCGGCTGGACGAGCGTGGGCCAGCACGCCGCCGAGCAGGCCAAGGCGCGTGCCGAGACGGCGCCGCTGTTTGCCGCGTTCGCAGCCACGCCGGTGCCGCAGCTCGCGCGCAACCCGCAGGCCATGGCGGTGGGCGAGCGGCTGTTTGCGAACAACTGCGCCACCTGCCATGGCTCGGACGCGCACGGCAGCAAGGGCTTCCCGAACCTGACCGACACCGACTGGCTCTGGGGCGGCGCGCCCGAACGCATCAAGGAGACGATCACGATGGGCCGCCAGGGCATGATGCCGCCCCTCGCCGCAGCAGTGGGCACGGCTGAGGACGTGCGCAACGTGGCCAACTACGTGCTCAGCCTGTCGGGCAGCGCGCACAACAACATCGCGGCCGAACTCGGCCGGTCCAAGTTCGCGACCTGCGCGGCCTGCCACGGCCCTGCCGGCAAGGGCAACCCGGCGGTCGGCGCGCCGAACCTGACCGACAACGTGTGGCTGCACGGATGGGGCGAAGAGGCCATCGTCGCGATGGTGACGAACGGCAAGACCAACGTGATGCCGGCACATGGCGAGCGCCTCTCGGCCGAGCAGATCCACGTGCTTACGGCCTACGTGTGGGGCTTGTCGAACACGCCAGCGGCGGCCGGCCCATGAGGCTGCGATGACGCTGCCCGGCGCCGCGCACACGCGCGTCATTCCGATCACACCGGTCGCCGGCGCGCCGGGGCTGGTGTCGCTCTACGAGAAGCAGAAGAAGATCTACCCACGCTCGGTGCACGGTGCCTTCGCGCGCTGGCGCTGGGCCATGGTGTGGCTGACGCAGCTGCTGTTCTATGGCCTGCCGTGGTTGATGTGGAACGGTCGCCAGGCGGTGCTGTTCGAGCTGAGCTCGCGGCGTTTCTACATCTTCGACCTGGTGCTGTATCCGCAGGACTTCATCTACCTCACCGGCGTGCTGGTGCTGTCGGCGTTCGGCCTGTTCTTCTTTACCGCCGTGGGCGGGCGGCTGTGGTGCGGCTATGCGTGCCCGCAGACCGTGTACACCGAGATCTTTCTCTGGGTCGAGCACCACACCGAAGGCGAGCGCGGCGCGCGCATGAAGCTCGACGCCGGGCCGTGGAACGCGAACAAGCTGTGGCGCAAGGGCGCAAAGCACGCGGTGTGGTTGGCCATCGGCCTGTGGACCGGGTTCACCTTCGTCGGTTACTTCACGCCGATCAAGACCCTGTGGGCCGAGGCATTCACCTTGGGCTTCGGCCCGTGGGAATGGTTCTGGGTCAACTTCTACGGCCTGGCCACGTACGGCAACGCCGGCTTCCTGCGCGAGCAGGTGTGCAAGTACATGTGCCCCTACGCGCGTTTCCAGAGCGCGATGTTCGACCGCGACACCTTGATCGTCAGCTACGACACCGCCCGCGGCGAGCCGCGCGGCACGCGGGCGCGCGGTGCGGACCTGAGCGTGCTCAAGCTCGGCGATTGCATCGACTGCGGCCTGTGCGTGCATGTGTGCCCGACCGGCATCGACATCCGCGAGGGCCTGCAGTACGAGTGCATCGCGTGTACTGCGTGCATCGATGCGTGCGACAGCGTGATGGACAAGATGCACTACCCGCGCGGGCTGATCCGCTATGCCACGCAGAACGGGCTGGAGCAGGGCCTGACGCAGCCGCAGATGTGGCAGCGGGTGTTCCGCCCTCGCGTACTGGTCTATGGCGCGGTGTTGGTCGTGATCTCGGTCGCGTTCGCTTGGAGCCTGGCGGTGCGCCACACCTTCAAGGTCGACGTGGTGCGCGACCGCATGACGCTGGCGCGCATCGTCGACCGCGGGCAAGTCGAGAACCTGTACCGCCTGCAACTGATGAACGCGACCGAACAGCCGCAGCGCTACCACGTGGGGGTGCACGGCATTGAAGGCGCGGCGCTCGCGGGCGCAGGCATTGTTGACGTACTGCCCGCGCAGGCGCGCTGGGTCACGCTGGCAGTGCGCGTACCGCCGGAGGCTGCGCGAGCCCTTGGCGCGGGGGCGCACCCGATACGGTTCGAGGTCGTGGCAGGGTCGGATGCGGCGGCTGTGGTGAGCGAGCGCTCCACGTTCGTCGTGCCGCGTTGACGAGGACATGAGGAGCGAACACATGGTCAAAGAGAAGATGGGACCGGTTCAGCCCTGGTGGCGCATACGCATGCTGTGGCTGGTGTTCGGGGGGCCGGCGGTGGCGGTGGTGGCGAGCTTCGCGCTGCTCTTCGTGGCGGTGCGCGGGGGCGACACGCCGCTGCCACAAGCTTCGGCAGGCGCCGATTCACAGTCACCCGCCACCCAGGCTCGCAACCATGCTGCAACGCCCCGGCCTTGATGCGGCAATCCCGGCCGGCAAAGGTGTTGATGCTGCCCTGCCGGCCGGCAGCCGTGCGCGGCCGCTGCGCGAACGCGTGTTGCTGATCCTGTGGCCGGCCTTTGTGATGGCCGGCGTGCTCGAGGCGCTGGTGTTCGTCGTGGTCGACCCGGGCTCGCTGCACTGGTTTGGCGCCGAGCCACTGCAGTGGTCGGCCAGTGCGGTCTACTCGGTCACGTTCCTGATCTTCTGGGGCGTGGTCGCCACCTCCGGCGCGCTGACGCAGTTGCTCGACGCACCCGGCCCACCGACACAGTGACAGTGGCCAGGCGCTCCGCCCAGTGACGGTGTTCGCATGCAGTGGCCGTTGATCCTCGCCGGGCTTGCCCTCGGGCTTGCCGCCACACCGCACTGCGCCGCCATGTGCGGCGCACCGTGTGCGGCCCTGACCCACGGCAGCGGCCGTTCAGCCGGCGGCTTTCATGTGGGCCGCCTGATCGGCTATGCGGCGGGCGGTGCACTGGCGGCCGGGAGTGTCAGCGTGCTGGGCACCTGGAGCCAGGCCTCGCCCGCACTGCGCCCGGTCTGGACCTTGCTGCATCTGGGTTTTCTCGTGCTCGGCCTGTGGTGGGTGGCCACCGGCCGTCAACCCGCGATGTTGCGCAGCGGTGGCACCGTGCCCGTCCCCGTGCGCCTGGTGCGCCGAAAAACGCAGGTGGCCCGGGCCGGCCTGGCCGGTATCGGCTGGGTGGCGTGGCCGTGCGCCGCGCTGCAAGGTGCGTTGATGCTGGCGGCGCTGGCCGGCAGCCCGCAAGGAGGCGCGCTCGTGATGGCGGCCTTCGCGCTGGCCTCGGCGCCCGGCCTGGCGATGGCGCCGTGGCTGTGGGCGCGCTGGCGCGCGGCGCGGGGCGGCGGGCCATCCGCGAAGCAGGTGTCCGCGCTCGGCTTTCGCGCCGCCGGTGCGAGCCTGGCACTGGTCTCGGGCTGGGCCTTGACGCACGGCCTCTGGGAGCGGTTTGCGCAGTGGTGCGCCGGCGCCTGATCCAGCGCGCCCGCGTTCAGCCCAGAACGCCCAACAGCACGGCCTGGATCACGACACAGCGCCATTCGTCGGAGCCGGGCTCGGTAGTGGCTGACCCGTGCGCAAGCCGATGGGCCGGATGGGCGCCCGAGGCGAGACCGTCGAACACCGGCACGCCCGCATCGGCGCTGATGCGCTGCACAAGGTCGTACGGCAACCCCATGCAGTCCAATGCGTCATAGAGGCGGCCCAGCACGTGCGCCGTCCGCTGTACTTCGGCCGCTGTGCTCAGCACAGACAGGCTGGGCCGCAGCAGCGCGACCTGTGCACCCAGCGCGTTGGCAGCGCGGGTGAAGAGCTTGGCGTCGTGGTCATCGGCCACACCGCACACCAGGCCGAGCTTCTTGCCGTGCAATGGCGGTTGCCCCGCAGCGGCTTGCGCCGTCCAGGCGCCTTGCGACGCTGGCAATTCCTGGGCGCGGGCGAGCAGTGCGCTCATGTGCGCGCTGAGAGCCTCGAACTCAACGAGGCTGCGCTGGTTCAAATCGAGGGCCATGGTGCATGCGGGCGAGTGCGGGTTGAAGGTGGCTGTTGACAGGTTGCATAGCGTACAGAACGCCCGAAGCCGGAGCTTGACGAGGCTCAAGCCCGTGCTGCATGCGGTCTTGGCAAGGGTGCGGCGGACGGTTAAACAATGCGGTGCTTGCCCAGCTGTTTACAGACTGTTCACACACTGCGACACAAGCGTTCACCCCGTTGTTCAACGGGCCGCTGCGGCTTCGTAGCATCCAATTCATGGATCTGCCAACAACGACGAGGAGTTGATCATGCTGACCCAAGCCGCCCCAGTTGCCACGCCGCACGCATCAGGCCCGATGAGGGTACCGAGCAGGAGTGAACGGGCCGCGCCGCGTACCGTGAACGGCGCCAGCGAGAACTGCGCGACAAGCGCGAACATCGCCGCCACACTGGCGCTGGTCAATGAGCGCCTCGCGCCGGAGCGCCGGCTCGTGCATGCGGGCGAAGAGATCTACCAGGCCGGTGAGCGCTTCGGCAACCTCTACATCCTCAATTCGGGCTTCTTCAAGATCGTGAGCACCTCGCCCGACGGGCGCGAGCAGGTCGTCAGCCTGAAATTCCGGGGCGACTGGCTCGGCTTCGATGGCATTGCAGGGGCTGCGTACAGCTGCAATGCCGTGGCGATGGACACCGGTGAGGTATGGGTGCTCCGCTACGAGGCGCTGCTGGCCGCGTGCGCCGCCGACCGGGGCTTGCTCAATGCAGTCCACCAGGCGATGAGCCGCGAGATCGGCCGCGACCGCGACTCGCTGCTGTCGATGTGCACCTTGCCCGCCGACGCGAGGGTGGCCGAGTTCCTGCGCCTCTGGGCGGAATCGCTCGCGCGGCGCGGCCTGCGCAGCGACCAGATCACATTGCGCATGACGCGTGCCGAGATCGGCAACTATCTGGGCATGACGCTCGAGACCGTGAGCCGCGCGCTGTCGCGCCTGGCGCGCGACAAGGTGATCTGTTTTGCCACGAAGGGCAGGCGCGATGTGCACATACCCGAAGTCGAGGCGCTGACGGCCTTCGTGCAGCACTGCCTCGCACCCCAACGCATGTTGCAGTGAAGCGCAGGTCAGGCTGCGCCGGCAGCGGGCTGCATTTCAGCGAACGTTGATGACGGTGGCGATGGCCCGTGCCAGCTCGGAGCGCGTGCAGGGCTTGCGCAGCAGTTCCCAGGTGGGCGGGGCGTCGCGGTCGGCATCCAGAAGTTCGGCCGAGTAGCCCGACATCAACAGCACGGCCATCGATGGCAAGCGGGTCTGGGCGCGCGCTGCCAGCTCGGTGCCGCGCATGCCGGCGCCCAGCGCAATGTCGGTCAGCAACAGTTCGTATCGGGCGTCCCAGGCGAGCGTGTTCCACGCCTGTTCGCCGCTCGTGCAAGCGGTGACGCGGCAGCCCAGGGCGAGCAGGAACGCGTGCATCAAGGTACGCACATCGGCATCGTCTTCGACCAGCAAGACGCGCAGCCCGGGGCGGACCTTGGCGCTCACCTCGGCCGCAGGCGGTGCGGCGGGCAGGGCGTCGATGCGCGGGATGTACAGCGTGACGGTGGTGCCGGCGCCGGGCGCGCTGCGGATCGCGATGCCACCGTGCGACTGCTTCACGAAGCCGTGCACCGTGCTCAGGCCGAGGCCGGTGCCGCGCCCTGACTCCTTGGTGGTAAAGAACGGCTCGAACGCGCGCTCCTTCACCTCGTCGGTCATGCCGCTGCCAGTGTCGGTGATCGAGATCGCGACGTACCCGCCGGCCTTGCCTTCATGGGGCTCCGCGCCACCGTGCACATCGTCCGGCATCGTGGTGCAAGGCTCGGCGTGAAAGCGCAATCGCCCGCCGCCGGGCATGGCATCGCGGGCATTGATGGCAATGTTGAGCAGGGCCGATTCAAGCTGCCCCGCGTCGGCCAGGCAAGGCGGGCAGGGCGGCGCGTTGATCTCGATGGCGATGCGCTGGTCGAGCGTGCGCTCAAGCATGTCGCACAGCGAACGCAGCAATGCGTTCACGTCCACCGAGCTCGGCTGCAGCACCTGGCGGCGCGAGAAGGCGAGAAGCTTGCTCGTCAGTTCTGCACCGCGCTTGCTGGCGCGCGCTGCCGCGGCCACGAGCTGCAATGCATGGCTTTGTTGCGCGAGCCCCGGCAGTTCTTCGAGCACCTGCAGGTTGCCCTGTATCACGGTGAGAAGGTTGTTGAAATCGTGAGCGATGCCGCCCGTCAGCTGCCCCACGCTTTCCAGGCGCTGCGCGTGGCTCAGAGCCTCTTCGGACTGCGCACGTTGCAGGCTGGTGGCGAGCAGGTTCGACAGCGATTCCAAGAAGCGCAACTCGTCGACACCGAAGGCCCGCAACTCGCGTGACGACACTACCAGCGCACCGATGCAGCGCCCTTGATCCGACAATGGTACCGCCAGTGCACTCGTCAGGCCCGCGTCGAGATGCGCCTGCGGCACCGCGAAGCGGCGTTCGCTGCGAAGGTCGGCAATGCGGACTGGCTGGCCTTGTGCCAGCACCAAGCCGGGCACCGTGTCCAGGCTGTTCGCCACCCGGGTGCCCAAGGGCTCGCAGGCCCATGTGCTTTCGGTGCCGTCGACGCTGACGAGTTCGCAAGTCTGGGCATCGCCAACCGCCAGCCACACTGTGGCCAGATCGGCCTGCAACGCTCGTGTGGCGAGCTGCGGCACGCGGGCGAGCACCACCTGCGGGTCGCGTGCGTCCACGGCCAGCTGCCCCAGCTCGGCCAGGCACTCGCTGTAGCGCGCCCTCCGCAAGGCCTGCTTCACGCGTGGGTAGGCGCCAATGTCGCGGATGGCGGCTACGACCAGCGGCTCGCGGCTGCCGTGCACCGGGCTCAGCGCGATCTCGACCATGACCTCGGTGCCGTCCTTGCACTTCGCCACCAGCTGCGTCTGCATGCTCATCGGGCGCGGGCGCGGGTTCTTGCCGTAGGCGTTGCGGTAGTCGGCATGGCGTGGGCGAATACTGTCGGGCACCAGCACGTCGACACTCAGGCCCGTCAGTTCGCCGTCGGCATAGCCCAGCAGCAACGCGGCGGACGGGTTGGCCAGCACGATGGTGCCTTGTGCATCCGAGACGAGCAGGGCGTCTGGATAGGCCGCAAACAGCGCACGGAATACGTCGTCCCCGACCGCTTCGGCGACGTTCGGCCGCGCTGACGGCTCAGCGAGTGGTTGGGTTGGCAAGGGCAGACGCAGATCCACGCGCTCAGCCTGTCTTCACCGGCGCCACGAAGATATAGCCCGCACCGCGCACCGACTTGATGAGCTGCGGGTCATCTGCGTCGGCTTCCAATTTGCGGCGCAGGCGTCCGACGAGCACGTCGATCGTGCGGTCGAACGGGCCGGCATCGCGGCCGCGCGTCAGTTCCAGCAAGAAGTCGCGCGAGAGCACGCGCCCCGGATGGTTGGTGAAGGCCACGAGCAGCGCGAACTCGCCGGCGGTGAGCGGCGCCTCACGGCCATGCGCATCGGTCAGGCTGCGCGCCGCGGTGTCGAGCACCCAGCGGTCGAAACGCAGGGTGTCGCCACGCAAGTCGTTGGCACGGGCTGCGTGAGGCCCATCCGGCAACGGTTCCGGCGGGGCGATGCGGCGCAGCACGGCCTTGATTCGCGCAAGCAACTCGCGCAGGTCGAACGGCTTGGTGACGTAGTCGTCGGCACCGACTTCGAGGCCCACGACCTTGTCGACCGAGTCGCCGCGTCCGGTCAAGATGACGAGCCCGCAACGCCAGTGCTCGCGGAGCTGCCTTGCGATCGCGAAGCCGTCTTCGCCGGGAAGGCCCAGGTCGAGCAGCACCAACGCCGGCGCGTCGCTGGCCATCAATGGCAGCAAGGCCCGTCCGCTGTGCAACTGCGTGGTCCGAAAGCCGTGTACTGCCAGGTAATCGGCAAGAAGCTGGGTGATGTCGATTTCATCGTCGACGATGGCGATATGCGGTGCGGAGGTCACGCATGAGCGTAGCAGTTTCATCGGCGGAGGCTGGAACGTGAATGGGTAAATGCGTGACGATGTATATTATGTAAACTGACGTGGGCCGAAATTGAGGGCGATATCAATTCTTTCATCGCAGCGCCCGGCGATGCCCGGAACCCCACCCGTGACCCCAACCGAAGCACCTCCGGCGCACAGCGACCCGCTGGTCACCGCACGCGCGAAGCGCTTCGCCAACCTCGGATCAAGCCGTCTCGCGCGAGGCCTTCTTGCGGTCGTGCTCTTTCAGGTGACGCTTGCGGATGCGGATCGTCTTCGGCGTGATCTCCACCAGCTCGTCGTCGGCGATGAACTCCACCGCGTATTCGAGGGTCAGGATGATCGGCGGCGTGATCTTGATGGCGTCTTCCTTGCCGCTGACGCGGAAGTTCGTCAGCTGCTTACCGCGTACTGCATTGACCACCAGGTCGTTGTCGCGGCTGTGGATGCCGATGATCATGCCTTCGTAGAGCGCGTCGCCCGCCTTCACGAACATGCGGCCGCGGTCGTCGAGCTTGCCGAGTGAATACGTCACCGCTTCGCCGTCGTCCTGGCTGATCAACACGCCCTGCTTGCGACCTTCGATCTCGCCCTTGTAAGGCTCGTAGCTGTCGAAGATGTTGCTGATCAGGCCGGTGCCGCGCGTCAGGTTCAGGAACTCGTTCTGGAAGCCGATCAGGCCGCGCGCCGGGATCTTGTAGTCGAGCCGCACGCGGCCCATGCCGTCCGGCTCCATGTTCACGAGCTCCGCCCGACGTTCACCCATGGCCTGCATCACGGCGCCCTGGTGCTGGTCTTCGACGTCGGCCGTCACGGCTTCGATCGGCTCCAGGCGCACATCGCCCTCCATGCGGAACACCACGCGCGGCTTGCTCACGGCGAGCTCGTAGCCTTCGCGGCGCATGGTTTCGAGCAGGATGGTCAGGTGCAGTTCGCCCCGGCCCATCACCTCGAAGATGCCGTCTTCGTCGGTCTCGCGCACACGCAGCGCCACGTTGCTTTGCAGCTCGCGCTGCAGGCGGTCCCAGAGCTGGCGGCCCGTGACGAACTTGCCTTCACGGCCCGCCAACGGCGAGTTGTTGACGCAGAAGTTCATCGTGAGCGTCGGCTCGTCGACGTTCAGCATGGGCAGCGGCAACAGGGCGCTCGATGTCGTCAGGGTGACACCGATGCCGATGTTCTCGATGCCGTTGATCAGCACGATGTCGCCGGGGCCGGCTTCGCTGGCTTGCTGGCGCTCCAGGCCTTCGAACTTCAGCACCTGGTTCACGCGGGCGTTGAACGGCGTGCTGTCGAGCCCGCTGTAGACGGCCACGTTCTGCATGGGTTTCAGCGTGCCCTGGTTGATGCGGCCGATGCCGATGCGGCCGACATAAGTGGAATAGTCCAGTGAGCAGATCTGCAGCTGCAGCGGTGCATCGGGCTCGCCGCCGTGCGCGGGCACGTGGCTCAGGATGGTGTCGAACAGCGGCCCGAGCGTGGTGCCGATCTCGCCCTGCGTCAGCGTGGCCCAGCCGTTCAGGCCAGACGCGAACACGACCGGGAAGTCGAGCTGCTCTTCGGTCGCACCGAGCTTGTCGAACAGGTCGAAGGTGGCGTTGATGACGTAGTCGGCACGCGCGCCCGGGCGGTCGACCTTGTTCACGACGACGATGGGCTTCAGGCCCAGCGCCAGCGCCTTCTTGGTCACGAAGCGCGTCTGCGGCATCGGGCCTTCGACAGCGTCGACCAGCAGCAGCACCGAGTCGACCATCGAGAGAACGCGCTCGACTTCACCGCCGAAGTCGGCGTGCCCCGGCGTGTCGACGATGTTGACGTGTGTGCCCTTCCACTCGACCGCGCAGTTCTTCGACAGGATCGTGATGCCACGTTCCTTTTCGAGGTCGTTGTTGTCCATCACGCGTTCAGCGACCTTCTCGTTCTCGCGGAAGGTGCCGCTCTGGCGCAGCAGTTGGTCGACGAGCGTGGTCTTGCCGTGGTCGACGTGGGCAATGATGGCGATGTTGCGGATCTGTCTGGTCATGGTGCAGTACGGGTTGAGTTGACGCTTGTGGCGTCGAGAAGGCCTTGCACCTCCAGCGGGCTGAGCAGCCTGGTTGAAATGAGTTCACCGGCGGTAATGTGCGCACCGCCCAGGAAGGCCCTCGGCTCGGGGCCGTAGACGCGAACGTTGGGCGCGTCGGCCAGTTTCGTGCGGCGGCGCACGCCGCTGAGAAAACGGCCCGCATCTTCCGTGCCGAGCCGTACTTCGGGCCAGTCGGCCACGAGTGCATCGGCAGCGGCGAGCGTCGCGTCGCGCTCGGCTTCGGTCATGGCAGCGAGCTGTTCCAGCGTCAATGCGCCCTGCAGCGTCAGCGCCCCGCTGCCCGTGCGGCGCAGGCCCGCGAGGTGCGCGCCGCAGCCCAGTGATTCGCCGATGTCTTCGGCCAGCGTCCGGATGTAGGTGCCCTTGCTGCATTGCACGTCGAGTTGCCACTCGTCGTGTTCGCCGGCAACGATGTCGATGCGGTGAATCGTCACGCTGCGCGGTTCGCGCTCCAACTCGATGCCGGCACGGGCGTATTCGTAGAGCGGCTTGCCATCGCGCTTGAGCGCCGAGTGCATGGGCGGCACCTGCTGGATGGGGCCGGTGAAGCGGGCGCAGGCGGCTTCCATGGCCGCACGGGTCACGTTCACGTCACGGCGCTGCAGCAGCTCGCCTTCGGCATCGGCCGTGGTCGTGGTGACGCCCAGCTTCAGCGTGGCGAAGTAGCGCTTGTCGGCGTCGAGGCTGATCTGCGAGAACTTGGTGGCGGCGCCGAAGCACAGTGGCAGCAGGCCGGTAGCGAGTGGGTCGAGCGTGCCGGTGTGGCCGGCCTTCTCGGCACGGTACAGGCGCTTCGCCTTCTGCAACGCGTCGTTGCTCGACAGGCCGAGCGGCTTGTCGAGCAGCAGCACGCCGTGCACTGCACGGCGTTGAATGCGAACGCGTTGCGGGCCCTGCACGGGTCAGTCTTCCTTGGCTCGGGTGGCGTTGGCTTGCGCGATCAATGCGTTCAGTTCGGCGGCGCGCTCGGTCGTGCGGTCGAACTTGAAGTGCAGCGTGGGCACGGTGTGGATCTGCAGGCGCTTGAACAGGCTGTTGCGGATGAAGCCGGCCGCTTCGTTCAGCGCCAATTCGCACTCCAGCGGGTTGCCGATCAGCACCGAGAACAGCACGGTCGCGTGCGCATAGTCGGCCGTGACCTCCACCGCGTTCACGGTGATCATGCCGACGCGCGGGTCTTTGAGGTCGCGCACGAGCTCGGCCACATCGCGCTGGATCTGGTCGGCCACGCGGAAACCGCGGTTCGGGATGGATCGTTTGTGTTTCATACGGACTCTTCAAACACAAACCCCGCCAGCTTTTCAGAAGGCGGGGTCAGTGGATGAGACCAAACCGCCTTATAGCGTTCGGGCAACTTCCTTCACCTCGAAGAACTCGAGCTGATCGCCCTCTTTGATGTCGTTGTAGTTCTTCAGCTTGATACCGCACTCGAAGCCGCTGGCCACTTCACGCACATCGTCTTTCAGGCGGCGCACCGACTCCACTTCGCCGGTGTAGACGACGATGTTCTCGCGCAGCAAGCGGAAGCGCGCACCGCGGCGCACCAGGCCGGCTGTGACCATCGAACCCGCAACCGTACCGATCTTCGATGCCACGAACACGGTGCGAATCTCGGCCGTGCCGATGACTTCTTCGCGCTGCTCGGGGGCCAGCATGCCGGTCATCGCCAGCTTGATCTCGTCGACCGCGTCGTAAATGATGTTGTAGTAGCGAATGTCGACGCCGTTGTGTTCGGCCAGCTTGCGCGAGCCGGCATCGGCCCGCGTGTTGAAACCGATGATGACCGCCTTGGACGCAATGGCCAGGTTCACGTCCGACTCGCTGATGCCGCCCACTGCCGCGTGCACGATCTGCACCTTGACCTCTGCGGTGCTGAGCTTGAGCAGCGACTGCGCAAGTGCTTCCTGCGAGCCCTGCACGTCGGCCTTGATGATGAGCGCGAGCGTCTGTGCGGCGCCCTGCCCCATCGAGTCCATCAGGTTCTCGAGGTTCGCGGCCTGGCGGCGCGCCAGCTTCACGTCGCGGTACTTGCCCTGGCGGAAGGTTGCGATTTCGCGCGCACGGCGCTCGTCGCCCAGCACCATGAACTCGTCGCCGGCCTGGGGCACTTCCGTCAAACCCTGGATCTCGACCGGAATCGACGGGCCGGCTTCGGCAATCGACTTGCCGTTTTCGTCGAGCATCGCCCGAACCCGGCCGAAGCTCGAGCCCGCCAGCAGCACATCGCCGCGCTTCAAGGTGCCGCTTTGCACCAACACGGTTGCAACGGGGCCGCGACCCTTGTCGAGCCGG
>Ga0209724_1000715_pt1 | contig 31537 bp, 26 predicted proteins | sample grotaG_FD_184143 | JGI IMG/M metagenome (GOLD analysis project Ga0209724, IMG submission 184143) | Glacier valley bacterial and archeal communities from Borup Fiord, Nunavut, Canada, to study Microbial Dark Matter (Phase II) -... | ecosystem: Environmental > Aquatic > Freshwater > Ice > Glacier ... | reverse complement strand
AAAAGGAGCTGTTATTTCAGAATACCTAAGATCGGTTTCGGCACTTTTTACAGCCTGACGTGCAACTACAACCTGCAACTTTGTATTTTGCAGATCTGTCAGAGAATGATCTACCTGCTGACGGGCTACAGCATCTTGTTTCAGCAGGGCCTGGTACCTGCTTGCATCCTGACCTGCACGATCAAGATTGGCAATGGCTATCTGATAATTGGCTTTTGCCAGATCGTAATTTGCCAGGTATTTGCTCTTGTCAATCTCATACAGCTTCTGTCCTTTTTTTACCTGTTGCCCTTCCTTAAAATAGAGCCCTGTAATAAAACCACTAACATTGGTGCGTAATTCAGTTAAATTTAGCGCATTAATTGTAGCCGGGTATTGCGTGCTGAATGCTGATGAACCAGTGCTAACTTTTACTACCCGTACAGGTACTTGCAGCGTTGCTGGATCAACTGCTTTTGGCGCATGTGAACAGGAAAACATTACTAAAATGCCAGATGCTACCAGAAAGCGAATTTTTTTCATATTGATTTAATCTTTAAGAATCTTAACAGAGCTTATATTTTTGTTTCAAGGGTGCCTGAAGCTACCTGAACATCTAGTTTACTGCTTAGAAGCTCAAAGAGCGAATTCAGCAGATTGAGTTGAGAAGTTCGCAGATCTGTTTCAGCCTGAATTAAATTCAGGTAAGGTTTTATTCCTTGTTGGTACTGCAATAAGACTACTTTATATACATGAAGTGCAATACTGACATTTTTAGTATTGAGTTGGTATTGGTTCAGGTAGCTTTTATAAGTACCCAATGCCTGAACATATTCTGTTTGTATAATATTGTTTAATTGAATTTCATCTTGAGTTGATCTTTTGATAGTCAGCGCAGCGCGTCTCATATTGTAGATGCGTTTATTACCTTGAAAAATAGGCAGTGAAAGCGTCAGACCAATTACTGAGTTAGGGAAATTACGATTAAACAGCTCATTGAAATGATCATTCTGATTAACGAGATTAAAATTTCCAAAGGCTGATACGGTAGGCAAAAAATTGTACTTATAAAAAGAATAGTTTTCTCTTAAAAGTGCTATAGTGGTCTGAAGCTGGCTATATTCAATTCTTCTGCCTGATTCGAGCGTTAAAAAGGTATCTATCGTGGTTTCTTTAGTCAAAAGCAATGAATCAAATTTTAGCTCAAGAGGCTTTGCCACAGGGTAGCCCATAAGTTGTCGCAGAAAGCTAAACTTATAATTGATCGATTCTGAAGTTGTGAAACGCTGTGAGATTGAATTATTTAAAGCTATAAGACTCTGATCGTAATCAATGGGATCATTTGTTCCTAGCTGATATAAAGACTGGGCAATCTTGGTACTACCCTTAAGTCTTAAAATATCTTCGTCAAGTACCAGCAGTTGTTGCCGGCTGAGCAAGAGATCGTAGAACGCCTTACTTACATTAGCGACAAGTTTAATTTTTACAAGTTCAGTATTTTGATTTGCTTGTTGACGGTAATATCTGGCCGTGATAGATGCAAATCTTAACGAATTAGAAAAAATGTTTTGGGTCGCTGATAGCCCAAGAGAATTATTATAATATCGGCCTGTTGAAATATAAGACACCCCTGCAGCTGGGTTTGCAATATTAGGAAAAGCTGAAACTGGTTTTTTTAAAAAGTGCTCAAGGGTATTTCCAATATTTAGTTGGGGAAACCAATCAGCAAGTCGTATCTGTATATCTTTTTCAGCAATCTCCTGGTCAATGAATGCCTGTCTTAAAATCGGTTCGTTTTGAAGGGCAAAACGTATACACTGTTTTAAACTAAACTCGCCAGCAATACTGTCACCCTTATTTTTTTTCTGAAATTCAGGTAGACTGTCTGTTTTAATGCAAGCCAATAAATGACCGGGTAACAGTAATAGTAACAGTAAATAGAAAACGTTATTCAAAATTCTATACATCAAAAAGTGCAAGTCTTAAATCTGTTTTAATTTTTCTTCATTCAATAGCTGTTATTCATCACCAAAAAACATCAATGAAGCTTATCTGATACCAAAAAATCGATAATATAAGAATTCTGTTTAATACTTTACAAATATTCTGCTAACATATAAAAATTAGTTGAAGGCAAGCCCTTTCCTGGTTTCTAACCTGGTTATTAGTCATAAAAATGCGTTCAAAATTTTCTTAATTTTAAGGGCAGTAATACGTGTGGATGGCCTAATTAAAAGTACTGAAAATAATTTCTTGCCTAAGCGGGGCATTATATATGAGGACTACTTTTAATGAAAGAAGAATTTATCAGTGTTTAAAGTGGCGAACACCTGTTAGTACCATTGCAATACCCAGGCGATTTGCTGCGTCTATTGAATCCTGGTCTTTTACAGACCCCCCTGGTTCTACAACTGCTGCAATGCCTGCCCCGGCAGCAACCTCAACACAATCAGGAAACGGGAAAAATGCATCTGAGGCCATTACTGATCCAATAATATCAAAACCAAAAACAGCAGCTTTGTTTATTGCCTGCTTCAAAGCATCAATTCTAGAAGTTTGGCCGACTCCGCTTGCAAGTAACTGTTTATTTTTAGCCAGAATAATGGCATTTGACTTGGTATGTTTCACAAGTTTTAATGCAAATGCGAGATCTGTAAGCTGGTCTAAAGTTGGCTGAACTGTGGTGACCGTACGCATCAGCTCTGGACCTTCAATTACCAGGTCCATATCTTGTTCAACGATACCGTTCAGAATACTTTTGTACTGCTTAACAGGTAAAATTACTTCATGCTGGATAAGCAGGATGCGGTTTTTCTTGGCTTTTAAAATTTGTAGGGCTTCTTCAGAATAAGATGGAGCAATCAGCACCTCGAAAAACAAACTATGCACCAATAATGCTGTTTCCGCATCCATTTCCCGATTACAGACAAGTACACCGCCAAAGGCAGAAATCGGATCGGCAGCAAGGGCAGCGGTCCATGCTTCAACCAGGGTGCCACAACTTGCTATGCCGCATACATTCGTATGTTTAAGTACGGCAAAAGTTGGCTCTGTAAATTCTGCGATCAATCTGACTGCTGCATCTATATCGACCAGGTTATTGTAGGATAGATCTTTTCCGTTTAATTTAGTGAAGAGGTCTTCCATGCGCCCGTAAAAAACCCCTTTTTGGTGCGGGTTTTCACCATAACGTAAGACCTGGCTTTCAGCAATATTCAGGTTCAGAGTATCCTGAGGTGTAGCAAGGGTATTGAAGTAATTAAATATCAGAGAATCATAGTGTGAAGTAATTTGAAAGGCCTGGGCTGCAAAATCTCTTCGCTGCTCAAGACTGCTTACACCCTTTTCTTCTTTCAGCAGTTGTTCTAACTGGGTGTATTGGTTTTTCGAAGAAACGATCAAAACATCGTTATGATTTTTGGCCGCTGCACGAATCAACGAAATACCGCCAATATCAATTTTTTCAATCAGGGCCTCATGGCTACCACCTGCTGCCATGGTTTCTTCAAAAGGATAAAGATCTACTATGACCAGGTCAATTTCAGGAATATTGAATTGTGCAAGTTGCTCAAGATCATTAGGGTTATCTCGTCTTGATAAAATACCGCCAAAAACACCAGGATGAAGAGTTTTTACACGGCCGCCAAGAATTGAGGGGTATGAAGTAAGTTCTTCAACTGCAGTTACTTCAGCCCCGCATTCGCGAATGAATTTTTCAGTTCCACCGGTGGAATACATTTTTACCCCAAGTTCCGAAAGGCTTTTTATGATTGGCTCAAGATGATCTTTATAATAAACAGATACTAATGCACTTTTAATAGTCCTACGCTTTTCCATAAATTGAATTAAAATCTGCGAATGTATACTATTAACCGACACGTTCCAAAACTTGTAGAGCTTCTTGACACGTAGGTAGTTCTAAAATGAATCTCTACCTCCTATAAAGCGCTTTAATTGATGCTGGCTAAGAGAAAAGGCTGCAATTTTAGCTCTGAAATAATCATCAATACCTGAAAGTTTTTCTTTTTCAAAGCCCGCAGGAGAAGAGGTTTGCAGGTATTGTATATTCATTAGTTCAAGACTTCTGTCTTCCCAGGTAGAATAAGAGCGTCTTCCTGAGGCTGATTCTTCTCCTTTAATTTCATCTTTGGGTTCTATTTGAGAAAATCGGAGCCTGCATTTCCCATATTTAACCGTGATGTCAACAGCAAAATCTACTTTCATCACATACTCATCCATAAGCCAGGAATAGGTGAACTGGAAATTACAACGACCGATAATTTTACCATGGTATTGATCATTTACGATCAGATTTTTGTATGCATATGGGAATGAACGCATATACCAGTTTAATGCATTTTTATAAATTACCTCCTTTCCAAGGGTACTATCCATCGGGCTTATATATTCATAACAAACCAGGCCCTGTCTTAACGGAAGATGTAAATGCCTGTCATTTTTATTTTTTCTGGTTACCTGATCCCTAAAAATCTGGTGAATATTGCCTGTCTGATCTTGTAAAGAATTCTCCGTTCTATCATTAAAACTGCTATCTGTCTCAACTGCCTGGCTATGGGCAGAGGAAAAACTAATAGATAAAGCGAGCATCAGGAGGAAAAAGAGTTGTTTCATAATAGTAGCTTATATATTAAATATAAATACTAAAAATTAATTATTTTGTCTTTTTTATACTTTCTTTTTTATAGATGTTTTTAACTAAGCGATCTTTACGGTATTTAATTCCTGTCCCGGGCCTCGGCTCTTCCAATATAAGAGCAGGCAAAAACCAACACCAATAAAAGCAAGACCTGCACCTACATATTCAGGTGAGGTATAACCCAGACCTGCTGCTATTGGCAGCCCGCCAAGGTAGGCCCCAAGCGCATTACCGAAATTTGAGGTGGCCTGCAAAACAGAGGATGCAAGCATTTCAGCTCCTTTGGCAATTTGCATAATTAGAATCTGCATAGGCGCAATGACACTGAACCCTACTGCCCCGGTTAAAAATATCATACCAATGGTAGGTATTTTGTAATGGCTCACAAAAATAAATGCCAGTAAAACAGCCGTCATACCCAGTAATAAAGTTCCTGTAGTAAGTAGGGGTGAGAACTTATCGGCAAGCCTGCCACCAATAAAATTACCGGTAGCCATGCCCAGGCCAATGATAACCATAATCACTGTTACCATATTGCCACTAAAACCTGAAATATTTGTCATCAGGGGTGCGATATAGCTGATCCAGGCAAAAAAACCACCGGTTCCAATAGCTGAAATTCCAATCACCAGCCAAAGCTCTGTTTTTGAAAAAATCTTCAGACTGCTTTTAAAACTGATTCCTCCAGCAGGTTTTAAAATTGGCATCCATATTTTTATACAAATGATGCTGATCAGGGCAAATAAAGTGACCAGCCCAAATGAAATTCTCCAGCTAACGTTATGTCCGATAAAAGTACCAAGCGGAACGCCAATGATGTTTGCAACAGTAAGGCCAGCAAACATTACTGCCACTGACCTGGCTTCGCGACCAGGGGCAGCCAAACGGCTAGCGACAACAGCACCCATACCAAAAAAGGCACCATGAGGCAGGCCACAAAAAAATCTGGCGGCAAGTAATAGCCCGTAGGTTGGTGCAATTGAAAACAAACCATTGAAAACCAACACCATCATCATCAGGCCTGTGAGTACTTTTTTGGGAGGATGTGAGCCAGCAAGACCCACCATTAAAGGTGCACCAATTACAACTCCAAGGGCGTAAATAGAAATCAGGTGCCCGGCTTCAGGAATAGAGATGAGTAATGAACGTGAAATATCGGGCAATACGCCCATCATAAGAAACTCAGTCATACCGATGCTAAGGCCTCCAAGCATGAGTGAAATAAGACTTAATTTTATAAGTGGGCTGCGTTCTTGATTATTCATGGGCATTTTGTTACATCCAATATTTCCGTATTAATGACACCCAGGTTTATCTTGAAACATCTGCCCCTTGGGATACATAAAGCCTGTAATGATTCATTATATCTTCCATAAAATCATACTCTGATACTGTTTTTATAAACGAATAACCAGGCCTGTAAAATTTCATAAACTGATCTAACGCAATTCCCCTTAGGCCTGTCAATAAGTTAACAAGCTCTTTTGTATAATGTCTGTCAATATAGTCTTCCTGCTCACCTCTTATAAGCATATCCTGAAACCGGCTCTTTGTATTCAGGCTATGAGCACGGTTGAATTTTTGGTGAATACCTAACGGCTCGAGAATCGAAGCTGTAAGTTTACTACCAACAGATTTCTGCTGGTAATCAAATAATTCCTGATTGATTACCCGGTTTTCTATAGAATCTTTACGGTAGTTTTTTATGCCTGTAACTGTTACTCCGGGTAGAGAAAACTCTTTTGAAAAAAGAAAAATATCTTCAGTAAAAAACTCAACACCCGAAGGTATGACCAGTGTTTTTGGCGCATAACCAATAAAGCTGAACCTGATAGTATCTCCCTTATTTGCATGAAGATAATACCTGCCATGTTCATCACTCTGCAAACCGTCACTACTATGAAGGCGTTCAATACTTACTCCGGGTAAAACGATATGTTCAGTGCCATCAAAAATTTTGCCGCTAACAATAACCTGTGCCCGAATTGAAATCGTATTAAACAATAACATACATAGGGCCACCAGTATAATAAAGCAACAAAATCGAGAATGGGACAGACCGGAATTAACTGTTTTCAAGATGAATGAGATGAGATGGAAAGGCTTTTAACGCAAATCCATCTTTTTTATTAGGTTTTCAATGATTTTAGGATAGTACTGGTGTTCAAGTTGCTGACCCTTGTACATAATCATTTCGAGATCATCAGTTTTTTCAATTTTAAATTTTGCCTGATATATAATTTCACCTTCATCAAAATGCTCATTGATATAATGTATGGTGATGCCTGATTCTATTTCATGATTATCAAGTATGGCCTGATGTACTTTTTTACCAAACATGCCTTTACCGCTGTAGGCTGGTAATAACGCAGGATGTATATTTATGATACGGCGAGGATATGCTTCTAGTAAATACTCAGGAATCAACCAGAGAAACCCAGCCAGTACGATCAGATCTATTTTCAAATTATGAAGCATTTTTAAAATCGTATCACTGTGATAGAACATTTCTTTGTCAAAAACCTGGCTGGGTATCTCGAAATTATCTGCACGCTGCAAAACATATGCATCGGCATTATTCGTTAGTAACAGTGCAACTTCTGCTTCTGCATTTTTTTTGAAATGCTCCATTATTTTTTGGGCATTGGAACCAGAGCCGGAAGCAAAAATCGCAATTCTTTTCAAAGCAGGGGAAAGTTGATTTGCGATGAAGGTAAAACATTAAATAAGATTTCCGCGCTTACCCTGCTCAAGTTCTATCGCTTCAAATAAAGCCTTGAAATTACCTTTTCCAAAAGAGCGGGCTCCTTTACGTTGAATGATTTCAAAGAAGAGGGTCGGCCGGTCTTGAGCTGGCTTTGTGAAAATTTGCAATAAGTATCCCTCTTCATCCCTGTCTACCAAGATATTTAATGATTTCAGCGTATCTACATCCTCATCAATTGCACCGATACGGTCTCTGACAGTTTCATAATAAGAAGCAGGTACCTGCAAAAATTCTATACCTCTCGCCTTAAGTTTTGTCACCGTTTCAACAATATTGAAAGTGGCAATTGCCAGATGCTGTACTCCCTCACCTCTGTAATATTCCAGATATTCTTCGATCTGACTTTTCTTTTTTCCTTCAGCGGGCTCATTTATAGGAAATTTTATACGGTCGTTACCATTTGTCATGACCTTACTCATCAGGGCCGTATATTCTGTTGAAATATCAGCATCATCAAAAGAAACGAGTTGATGAAAGCCCATCACTGTACCATAAAAATTAACCCAGCGATTCATTTGATGCCAGTTTACATTACCCACAACATGGTCAATGTATTCAAGTCCTATTGTCTCAGGTTTATAGTCTGATTCCTGCAAAACATATCCGGGTAAAAAGGGCCCGTGATAATTCGTTCGCTCTATGAAAATATGAACAGTTTCACCATAGGTATAAATACCAGATCTGATTACGTAACCGTCAGCATCTTCTTCACGAACAGGATGTAAGTACGCACGGGCGCCACGAGCTGTAGTCTCATTGAAGGCACTTGTAGCATCATCAACCCAGAGTGCAACAACTTTTACTCCATCACCATGCTCAAATACATGGCATGCTATATCCCCCTGGGGCAATAGGGCAGTAGTAAATACCAGCCTGATTTTTCCCTGCTGCAATACATAAGAAGCACGATCACGCAGACCAGTTTCAGGGCCTGCATAAGCAAGCGATTGAAAACCGAAAGCAGTTTTATAAAAGTGGGCTGCCTGCTTTGCATTGCCTACATACCACTCTATATAATCAGTGCCATTAATAGGCAGGAAATCAATGGGAGTTGCTGGCAGACTGGTTTTTTCTTCAAGAAGAGAATCCATAATTTTTTTATTCGAATTAATTAAAACTGAATCATGAAGCCCAGGAATGAAAATAATCTGGATCTTCAATTGAAACTGCATAGTCAGTTAGCTTTAACGGTCTGAATGTATCGATCATTACTGCAAGTTCTTTTGTTTCTTCTTTACCTATACTTTTTTCAACCAGACCGGGATGTGGTCCATGTGGAATTCCGGCTGGGTGTAGGGTAAACTGCCCCTTTTCAACTGATTTGCGGCTCATGAAATCTCCATCAACATAATAGAGCAATTCATCAGAATCAACATTACTATGATTGTAAGGTGCTGGAATTGATAATGGGTGATAATCAAATTTTCTAGGCACAAATGAACAGACCACGAAATTATGGGCCTCAAAAGTTTGATGTACAGGAGGTGGCTGGTGTAATCTTCCGGTAATAGGTTCAAAATCATGAATTGAGAAAATCCACGGATAATGAAAACCATCCCAACCAATAAAATCAAAGGGATGGGTACCGTAGGTATAGGGATAAATCATCCCTTGTTTTTTAATCAAAACCTTAAAGTCACCCTGCTGGTCATGAGTCTGAAGATTTTCTGGTTTCCGAAGATCACGTTCACAGTAGGGAGAATGCTCAAGAAGCTGTCCTTCTTTGTTTGTATACCTGTGAGGAATATGAATGGGGCTGAAAGATTCAACTATCAGTAACCTGTTGATTTCAGTATCAAACTCAAGCTGGTAAATAGTGCCTCTTGGAATAATGATATAATCACCGTATTTAAACTTCAGGCTGCCAAAACCTGTACGTAGATTTCCTATACCTTCATGTACAAATATCAATTCATCTGCAGAGCTGTTTTTGAAAAAATACTCATGCATTGATTCTTGAGGTGCAGCCAGACTGATATGCAGATCATCATTAATAAGAATAGGCTTTCTGCTTTGCAAGTAATCTTTTTCGGGGACGATTTTGAAGCCTTTCAGGCTGGTATGTCGCAGATGTTTATCACGTGCTACTGTAGGTTCTACGCTGTAAGCTTCTCCAATTTGTTTTACCAGGGTAGGAGCATAGCAGTGATAAACTAAAGATGAAGTACTTGAAAAACCTTCAGTAGAAACCAGTTCTTCTGCATATAGATTTCCATCTGGTTTGCGAAATATGGTATGTCGTTTTGGCGGTATTTTTCCGAGGGAATGATAAACCGGCATATAGATTTAGATTGATTATCAAATGTACATAAATACAGATCATGCCTGTAAATGAAGTAAATAGATAGTATAAAAATTAATAAGTCTTGTTTTGCGGAACTTAATTTTGCTTTTTTGGTAACCACCCCGTTGAATGAAAATTGTATCAATTAAAAAGCAAAATTTAAATTCATTGTCACATTTTTGTATGGTTCTTTTTTATGAAAACTTATCAGGAATTTCTCTCTTCGATACACCAGTTTTATTAATTTAGCTTGATAAATCACGGTCTCATGAAGCTAGTTTCATACCTGAACGATAATGAAGAGCAACTCGGTATCTTCATTGGCAAATACCTCTACAATCTTCATTCTTTACATAAAGGAATACCTCGAACAATGGAGATGTTTTTGGAAACATATGATGAATTTATCGAACGCCTTTTACCAATTGAAGCGGCCTTAAAAAGCGGAAAACTTGCAGCAAAAGCGATCGTTTTTTACGAATTGCTAGCTCCTGTGCCTCACCCTCCTTCGTTACGTGACGCTTATGCATTCAGGCAGCATGTACTAACGGCACGAAGAAACAGAGGACTGGGCATGATCGAAGAATTTGATCAGTTCCCGGTCTTTTATTTTTCGAACCATCGTGCAATTCAAGGCTCAGGAGATATTAGGTGTATGCCTGATCATTTAGAGAAATTAGATTTCGAACTTGAAGTGGCAATCGTTATAGGCAAAAAAGGGCGCAATATAAAGGCTGGTGAGGCTGATCAACATATTGCTGGTTTTATGATCATGAATGATCTCAGTGCACGGCGTTTGCAGGCTGATGAAATGAAATTCAATCTGGGGCCAGCAAAAGGTAAAGATTTTTGTACTATAACCGGTCCTTGGTTAGTTACGCCTGATGAATTATCTCAGTATCAGACAGTACCCCGACCCGGCCATAAAGGTTTAGTTTATGATTTACCGATGCGATGCTGGGTAAACGGTAAACTCGTGTCCGAGGGTAATCTCAAAGACATGGAATGGACTTTTGCTGAAATTATAGCACGTATTTCTTATGGAGTAGATATCTATCCTGGTGATATTATTGGATCAGGCACGGTGGGTACAGGTTGTTTTCTTGAACTGAACGGAACAGGTAGGTTACGAGATGTCAATTACCTGGAACAATGGTTGCAAGTTGGTGATCTGGTTGAAATGGAGGTTACCGGACTTGGTCATCTGAGTAATACCATTAGTATGTCAGATTCAAAGGCTAGCCTGCATGACAACCTTTTACATATCAATAATTTAGGAAATCACCTGGAAATTAAAGATGGCTTATAGCATCAATAAGGAAAATACTTCCTGGAAAAAAACTTCTCTTAAATGAAAGAATGAAATCACCCGGTTGATCAAGGTGCTTTAGAAAAAAGCAAGATATAGCCCGGATAATTCATGGTGCCGGGATAATCATACTGCTATTAAATCATGCTGGTTCTCAATTAAAATATGAAACTTCCACGTGCTGTAAATAGGGAAAGGAGTCCCTTTAAGCGGTTTTTTTCGAAGCTGACTTCATCAAATGAGTTAATACCTGCAATAACGTTACTTTTTTCCTTTTTTGGAATTTTACATCTGAAGTGTGGTTACCTGACTTCATGTTATTTTGAGATGAAGGACTACTTACCTTAAGTACATTCGCACGCTTTGATGATGCTCCTGGTTTTATCAGACTTTCGAGACTTTAAAATTTTCATAGGACTGCTAAAATCAAAGGTCACACAAACATCATCCAGAGGTAATATGCGTTTGGTAATTTCACCAAACTATACCAGAACGTATGAATGCCAAATTTATTCAGATTATATTATTTTCAAACTTCATTATTTTGCTTTCATCAGTCGCCTCGAACGCTCAGTATCTGAGGGCTGACCTGTCTGTTCCAGGAGTGCATCAACGGGATACTATTAATGAAACCGGCCTGAGTATATTACCTAGTGGGCGGTATTTGAGCCCAGCGGGTAAAATGGTTCGTATAACTCGTGATCCGTTTGGGATGTCAATATCACCTGATGGCCTCAGGGCTGTTACTTTACATAACGGTGTTTTCTCATTGATTAGCCTTGCTAATCTGAAAGTTACCAGGGTACCAGCATATGATAAATCAATATTATCACCGTTATCAGGCAGTTCATTTCTTGGAGTAGCCTGGGCTGGGGATAGTAAAATGATTTACCTGAGTGGAGGAGACAATGGTTCAGTAATCGTTTACGATACCCAGCGAATGGTACTTGTTGAATCTATTAGTTTGAATGGCATAGTTAATGGTAAATCGTTCATTGATAGTTATACTTCTGATCTGGTTTTTAATGCAGCATCTGATGAGTTGATTGTATTAGACAGAGGTAATTTTCGTCTGGTACGTATTAATCTATCTACTCATAAAATCACGGCATCAATACCCACAGGCAGACTTCCTTTCGGCCTTGCTTTAAGTCAGGATAAGAAATTTGCGTTTGTTGCAAATGTTGGCTTATATAGTTATGCGTTAATGCCTGATATCACCCCTGAAAATTATAACCACAAATTATTACCATGGCATCCTTACGGGAACAATACGCCCGAATCAATTCATGGTACAACTTATAAAGGAAGAGTCGTTCCAGGTGTTGGCAGCCCGCTGGCGCCTGAAGCAATGAGTTTATATTCGATTGATCTTTTGACGAATAAAGTAGTCGACCGTTTTAAAACGGGTCTTCAGATTGGTCAGATGATAGAAGGTGCTGAAGTTGTTGGGGGTTCAAGCCCCAATTCAGTTGTAGTCGGATCAAAATTAGCCTATGTTACGAATGCAACCAATGATAATATATCAATTATAAATTATAAAAATCATAAGATCAGCGGTACGATTCCGATTCATTTTGCACCTGAACTTGATCATTACCGGGGGCTATTACCATTTGGCCTTTGCCTGAGTAAAGATGAAAAAACGTTGTACGTAGCCTTATTGGGTGCTAATGCCATAGCTGTCATTGATGCAGATACCCATAAAACCAGAGGATTGATACCTACGGGATGGGGAGCGTCAAGAGTTCAGCTTTCAACCGATGAGAAAGAACTCTATGTGATTTCATGCCGTGGTCTTGGTGCCGGGCCAAACGGGGGCAAGAATTTTGTGGCACCAATACAGGGAACCTATATCGGAGATATTCAACTGGGCTCATTTCAGAAAATTAAAACGCCTGATGCTGTAGAACTCGCAGCTTATACCAAACAGGTACTGGCAAATACGTTTGTCGCCGTAGGAAATAAGATCGGTTCATTACCACCCTTAAAAATAAAGCAGGTAGTAAAAAAACTTGCACAAAAAAATCCAATCAACCATATTGTATATATAACAAAGGAGAATCGCAGTTATGATGAGGTTTTCGGACAGTTCAAAGGTGCTAATGGAGACAGTACCCTTGCCCGATTTGGCATGCATGTTACTGTTACTAACAGGAATGATACTATGGGCAATGTAAATGTCATGCCCAACCATCATAAGCTGGCAAAAGAATTCACCCTGAGTGATAATTTTTACTGCGACGGGGACGCCTCAATTCATGGTCATCACTGGATGATGGGTGTTATACCCAATGAATGGGTTGAGACAAATTCGGCAACTGATGCAACATTCAAGGCATTTTCGCCTGCTCCAGGGAGAAGATCACCACGATCAACAGGTTCGATTGACCCTGAAGATTATGCAGAAATTGGAGGCTTATGGGAAAATCTTGATCGGCATCATGTTTCTTTCTATAATTTCGGTGAGGCCAATGAAACCGGAAGTAACCGCGAAGATTGGGATGATACGGCAACAGGTGCCGGTCATGCCACCCTTGTACCCATGCAGAAAGCATTATATAATCGTACCAGCCATGATTATGCTGGCTTTAATACAAATATTCCTGACCAGTACCGCATGCAGCAATTTGAACGTGAATTTACCCGTAAATGGATAAGGGGTAAGGCTGTTATGCCTTCACTTATTACTATGCAGGTACCTAATGATCACGGTGCTGACTTAAGACCCCGAGACGGATATCCATACCTGCAATCGTATATGGCTGATAATGATTTGGCCCTGGGCCGGATCCTGCATTTTTTATCGCGTACAAAATACTGGAAACATATGCTGGTAATTGTCACCGAGGATGATGCCCAGGGTGGGGTTGATCATACAGATGCACACAGAAGTATCTTGATGATGGCAGGCCCATACGTCAGGCGTGGGTATGTTTCGCATACACATGCGAATTTTGGGTCAATCCTGAAGGTGATCTATAATACCTTGAACCTACCCTATGTAAATCAATATGATGCAACGGCATCGGTATTAAATGACTATTTTACAAATAAGCCAGACTTCAGTAGGTACAACCTGGTATTTCCGGATTCCCGGATTTTTAATCCTGCTCTATCAATGAAGCGGTATCATAAGACTATTGACTGGAAGAAAATTGAGAAAGGCCCTGATATGGATGATGAAGCAGACATGCGTAAAAACCATCATGCCCAATTTGACAGAAAATAGGCTAGACAATAAACCATCGTAAACAAAATGAGCCTTTCAAGATGATTTGTTCAGGCTCAGGTCTTTACAGATCTCATTAAGTGACTTAGTTCAATATTTTACGAAATCAGTCAGAACTGACCCATTCATCAACAGTTAACAACTATTGGTCAAAATTTATTTTTCATTACGTCGGGGTCTCTTACGTTTATGAAAAATAATCGGTATGGAACAAACCAAACGTTTAGCTTACCTCGACTGGCTCCGTGTGATTGCAATTGCAGGTGTCCTCTTTTTTCATTCAGCCATGGCTTTCACTGAAGAAAAATGGCATATCAAAAATAGTCAGCAAAGCTCGATCCTATTTGAGTTTATCACATTGCTTCACCGGTTTCGTATGCCCCTCCTATTCTTTATCTCAGGAACAGTCAGTTATTTCATGCTACAGAGAAGAAGTGGTGGTAGTTTTATTGCCGTCAGGTTTCGCCGCTTATTTATACCTTTGGTTTTTGGTATGCTGGTTATTGTGCCTCCACAAGTCTATATAGAAAGATTAACGCAAGGCTTTAAAGGCAATTTCTGGGATTTCTACCCTTCAATTTTTACAACAGGTGCATACCCAAAAGGCAACCTGAGCTGGCACCACTTATGGTTTGTACTTTACCTGCTTGTTTATGATATTATTTGTGCCCCATTATTTGTCTGGTTGATTTCAGTCAGGGGGAAGCTGTTTCTTCAAAAGTTTAACTGGATGACAGAAGGTAAATGGATTTATCTGCTGACAATTCCTTCTATATTCGTTTATACCTTCTTGTCCCGGTGTTTTCCTGAAACAAATGACCTGATACATGACTATGGGTACCTGCCTTACTGGCTATTCTTTTTATTGGCAGGTTTCATCTGTATTGCCAATCCTGCATTTATGGAGAGTCTTGAACGTAACCGTCGTTTTTCATTTGGTGTCGCTTTTACCTTATTGATTTTGATTAATTATGTGCGCTGGAATGATATAACCCCATGGCAGACGATCATTCCGTATAAGGTTGACTACAGAACTTACATCTATATGGCTATATCCTGTATTATTGCATGGGCATGGGTATTTACAGCGGTTGGCTATGGAAAAAAATACCTTAACCGGCCCCATCGTAGCTTGCAGTATTTAAATCAGGCGGTTTATCCATTTTATATTCTTCATCAGACTGTTATAGTTGTACTCATGTTTTACATTATCAGAACCAGTGATACAATTTTGATGAAGTATCTTTTTACAGTGATCGTAACTTTTTTTATTTCCATGTCTATCTACCACCTTTTTATAAAACCGTATAAAGTAATGCGCTTCTTATTTGGTGCAAGGCAAGACAAGAAACCAGAAAATGTTAAATTAGAATCTCCGGTTTTAGTATCTGATGCAGTCATAGCGTAAAAAATGAAAGCAAAAAATTAAATGAGAGTGCTTCAACGTTTTATCTTTCCTGCACTATATGGCCTTATGGTATATATAAGTATCAGGCTGGTAAATGATTCGATGTCAAGAACACAATTTCTAGACAGATCGTGGCAGCAAAATACGATTGAAATACTGGCTACAATGCTTTCGGGTATACTCTTTAACTGGATATTAAGAGGTATTGTCAGTACGGCCGCTAGCAGTACCAGAACAGTATCGCTAAAAATGGTAAGGCTTGAATTCGGAAAAGTATTTCTGGCAGTTTTACTTATTTTTAATCCTGTACTTTTCACTGTCCATTATCTCATCAAACAACCTGTAAAGTGGAATGACTTTATAATTTTCAACCTCTTGGTTACCCTTTTTGTACTGCTTCACTATTCACTGGTAAGAGGATTTTCGCTCATCAGGTTATATATTCAGCAAAGTACCGAAATAGAGCATCTTAAAAATGAACAGTTATCAATAGAACTAAAGTTTTTAAAGGCACAATACCATCCGCATTTTTTATTTAATGCTTTGAATACAATCTATTTTCAAATGGATGATAGTGTAGAGGATGCAAAAAATACATTGGAGAATTTTGCAGAATTATTGCGCTATCAGTTATACCAGCACCAAGATATGGTTGGTGTAGAACTAGAAGTTAAATACCTGCAAAATTTCATACAGTTACAAAAAACAAGAGCTTCCGATAAAATGCAATTATTGGTTAATTTCGACCCTACACTGTACGGTGAAAAAATTCATCCTTTACTCATGCTTCCCTTATTAGAAAATGCCTTTAAATATGTAAATGGTGATTACCGCCTTGATATTTCCTTATTAAAAGAAGGTGGCTGGCTCGTCTTCAGGGTTGATAATTCAGTAAATAGTTTACAACCGGTTAGCAATGGGGGCATAGGCCTTGAGAATTTGAAAAGAAGGCTACAGCTACTATATCCAGCAATGCACAGTTTTACGGCTGAAAAAGAAAATAATGTGTTCAGGGCAAAGCTAAAAATCAGGCTGCAATGAAAGTAACCTGCATTATTACAGATGATGAGCCTATTGCACGCAAGGGGTTGCAGCGTTATATAGAAAAAATAGATTTTCTTGAATTAGTAGGTATATGTGAAGATGCGTTGCAACTAAACAGCGTTTTACAGACAAAAAAAATAGATTTATTATTCCTGGATATAGAGATGCCTTATCTCTCAGGTGTTGATTTTTTAAAGAATTTAAGTAATGCGCCAAAAGTGATATTTACAACTGCTTATGAGAATTTTGCGCTACAGGGTTTTGAACTTGATGTTTTAGATTACCTGCTAAAACCCATTTCTTTTGATCGCTTTTTGAAGTCTTCCAATAAAGCCTTTGATTATTTCAACACAAAGGTACAGGGGGATAAATACCTGTTTGTTAAGTCAGAAAAGCGGCTTGAAAAAATCATGATTAATGATATCATCTTTATAGAAGCTTTACAGAATTATGTTTCTATTCAAACGAGCAGTAAAAAATTACTGGTACACTCAACCCTGAAAGCTATGCAGGAAAAATTACCTTCAAGATTCATACAGCCTCATAAATCATTTATTGTAAATACCGGGGCTGTTACTGCCATCGAGGGTAATATTCTGCACGCCGGCTCATTTAAAATACCCATCTCAAAGAACCAGCGTGATCAGGTAATGCAGAGTCTGAGAGTTTGAAATGCCCATCTTAAAGTATCAGGTGATTTGATATTGCAGCATCTGATTGTTTAAAATACCAATGTTAAATTATCAGCTTGATTTATTATTGCAATCTCTGAAAAGTTGAATTACTGAATTATTCTTCTGGAATTAAAAAAGCATCTGCTTCGATTTCAAGCAGCATTTCAGGTGAAATAAGATTACTGACTTCAATCATAGAAGTTACGGGGCGTATATCACCAAAAAATTGACCGTGAGCCCTGCCAATCTTTTCTGAGTTTTCACTAATATTTCGTACGAACATCCGGGTACGTACAACATCTTTTAATGTTGCACCAGTTCTAGCAAGTACTGCTTCAATATTGCGCAAAATTTGAACAGTTTGATCATAGGCATCACCTTCTACTATCTGACCCGCTTCATTGGTGGCAGTCGTACCTGCAATCCAGATATGGTTTTTGATTTTAACAGCACGTGAATAGCCTACAATAGGCTCGTAAGGCGATCCGGATGAGTAATTAATGCGTTCCATAGTTATATATGTATACTAATTGTGGCCCTGGTTACAAAAGCTAAAAAAGATATTCTAACCGCCTGGCTTTTTGCTGAAGATAAGCTCAAAGTGTTGTTTGAATTCTGTGCAAATCATATCATCACTGCTTAGTTAACTAATAATGAAACCGACATGGTAGAATATGAAGTCTGCTGTCCCTGAATGCATATACCTGACGATGCTCATCTGTTATATGACGGCTCCAACATCCAGATAAATTTCCCTTTAAGGGCTCTGGTTTTCCAATGCCTTTAAATGGGGATCTAAGTGTAACTTCTGTAAGAACATTTATTCGGGAAAGGATTTTTTTGTCTTGGTCATATACAAATACTTATAATTATCGTGATATCAATAAGAAGTAAGACGCAAAATCATTAGGTCACAAAGTTATGTTTACACATTCAACAGCGCAACTGGTATAATCTTCCCATTAAAGAATCGATGACCCGTAAGTGCGAAGTCTGCAATGAAAGCCGCCATTTCTGCCGCAGATAGGGGAGCTTCATAGCCAGGAAATGCCTTGCGAAGCATATCGGTCTGGGCTGAACCAAGTGCCAGACCATTGACTTTTATATTTTGATCGTTAAGTTCTGTTGCCAAACATTCGGTAAAATTCATCAGGGCAGCCTTGCTGGCGCTATAGGCGGCCAGACCCTTGAATTTAGCACTACCCTGAAATGCGCCCATACTGCCGATATTCACAATATGTGCTAGCTGAGGGTTCAGGTAGGGTAATATAAAATGAGTCATCTCTAGATGACCGTAAAAATTGACCTCCATCATTTGTCTGAAGTCATCTGTATTTGTATCTATGAATGGTTTATTGATCAGACCTCCAGCATTATTTATTAGAATGTCTGGTTGGGGCATAAATTCAGCTAATACGGGAGCCAGAGAAGAAATGTAATTGCTTTTAATAATATCAAAGGCAAGAATCTGGAGCCGCCCAACAGCAACAGCCTCAGGTTCGGCTTCAAGTAACCGTTGCAGGTTTTCTGCTGTACGCGACAGGGCCAGGATTCGAGTGTCAGCATAAGTGAGAAGCTTTCTGACTGTTTCATATCCCAGTCCACTACCAGCACCTGAAATTAAAATATTCATTTGCTAGTATACAGCTTTCCAGGTAAAAAGAAATCAACGGCAGGCTTAATTTAGAATTAAGCTATATTTGATTGATGATCAAACGAATCACAGCTATAGTTCTGGCCTTTATTTACCTGTCGGTAAGTACTGGTTTCACTATGAATGTGCATCATTGCATGGGGTTACTGACCTCTATTTCTATAGCGGGCCATTCTGACTGTGTTTGTAAAGTTTTAGGTGCTGATCTATGCTGTAAGACTACCTTTATCAGGGTAGAATTAAAAGACCAAAGCCAGAAGACAAGTATTGATGCCTCAGTAGTTTTTTCAATAATTCTGCTCTCAATCAGTCGATCAAACTTTCTAGCAGGGATTCAACCTGTGCCAATACAATTTTCGTATTTAACCGAAGGCCCACCCGGTTATGCCAGCCTTCCCGATTATATCCTTTTTCAGAACCTCCGAATCTGATCATGTAAACGTGTATGGCTCATTAAAGCAATATATGTTTATCTGGGTTATAAAAATGTGTTTCTTAGCTAGTCTTAGTTAAAAATGGCGCGATAATTCGTATGACTGGTAAGATATTTCTGTTTCCAGATTTCATAGTAAACTTATTTACTTCATTAATTATTCATAGTTATGAAATTAAAACTGATACTTGCCGGGCTTGTTTTTTCGGCGTCATCACAACTTTTTGCACAGACCAGTCAAAGTAGCCAGCAAAGCAGCCAGATTAATGGCATTAGCACCAAAGCCATCAAAAAAATGACTGTAATGGCCAAGGCTGATATTACACAGAAACCTGCTGCAACAATGCAAATGGATATGCCTGCTGACACGGGCAACCGCATGAAAGTTATGGTTTCAGGAATGTCACTGAATTTACCCATGTCGCGTGATGGTTCTGGCACAAGTTGGCTGCCAGACGCATCAGCCATGCATGCGATTATGTTTAATGCCGGTAGCTGGCAGCTCATGACTCATTATAATATTTTCTTGCGGTATAATAACCAGGATATTTTTAGAAAGGGTTCAAGGGGTTCGGCAAAATTTGATGCTCCAAATATGGGAATGCTCATGGGCCAGCATCAGGTAGGAAAAAATGGGCTGTTTCATTTTAGTATCATGATGTCGCTCGACCCGTTAACAGTTCAGGGGGGTGGTTACCCACTTTTATTTCAAACAGGTGAAAGCTGGAAAGGAATACCCCTTGTCGATCGTCAGCACCCACACGATCTATTTTCTGAAGTAGCAGTTTCATATACCCAGGCATTATCACCGAACACTGATCTTTCAGTTTATCTGGGCTATCCGGGTGAGCCAGCTCTCGGGCCAGTAACCTTCATGCATAGACCAAGTGGTATGTACGGCCCGGATGCCCCAATTGGTCATCACTGGCAAGATGCTACCCATATAACTTTTGGTGTGGCAACTCTGGGTTTCAGGTTTCATGACCTTAAAATAGAGGGATCTTCTTTTACCGGGCGTGAGCCAAACGAGAATCGGTATAATTTCGATAAACCCAGGTTCGATTCATATTCAGCACGGCTTTCCTATAACCCGTCTAAAAACTGGGCATTACAGGTTTCCCGCGGTTTTATCAAAAGCCCTGAGGCATTGAACCCCGATGAAAATGTCACCAGAACAACGGCCTCGGCAAATTATGCAATAGAATATCGACCAGGTAATTTCATAACTGCTAACCTGGTTTATGGATTAAATCAGAGCAAAGGTCTTGCAAATGATCCGTCAATTGGTCTGGAAGGGGCCATTGAATTTGGAACGACCTCAATCTTTACCCGCTATGAATGGGTAAAGAAATCATTTCAGGAACTGCAGCTTGATAGACTTGTCCTATCAATGCTTCCTTTTTATACCCAGCTTCCTTCATCAAAAACACTTTATTCAATCAATGCCTTTACTCTGGGGTTTAACAAGCAGCTTTTTCACCTTGGTAAAACCAATGTAGCCATCGGTGCCCAGGCAACCCTGAACGTTTCTCCCGAGGCACTGCAGAGTCTATATGGTAAAACTCCGATAGCAGGAGAAGTGTTTCTTCGTATTTTTCCGGCCTTAATGAAGATGCATAACCATTCAACTAATTCAATGAAGGGTATGATTATGTAGCATCAGAATACGGGGAAAATATCCTATTGCTTTAATGCATTCCTTAGGCTTATTATTACACATCAAACTATTATCGGCATACTAAACTTAATATTCAATATGAAAAATCACATCAAACTAATAGCCTCAGTCATTGCCTGCACAGGCTTGTTTTTTACTGTAGCCAGAGCCCAGGATATGAAAGATATAAAGGGGATGAAAATGGCCAAGCCTGCAAAATCAATGAAGGGCATGAAAATGGATGCACCAGCTAAAAAGGCAGTCATCATACCTGACTACAGCAATGCCAGCCCTGCAGTTAAGACTTCAGTTGGTGTTTTATATAAAGATTACCTGGATGTGAAAGATGCCCTGGTTCAAAGTAGTCTTGCTAACGCACAGGTAGCTGGCAAATTGCTTTCTTCTGACGCCGGAAAAGTTAACCTTGCTAGTCTTAATCCAGCACAACATAAATATGTGTTAGATTTGCTAGACGTCATAAAGGAAGATGGAGAGCATATTGGTAAAACTCCAGAGCTTGATCATCAGCGTCATCATTTTGCCTTACTTACCGATGAGATGTATCCTTTGGTAAAAGCATTTAAGCCAAACGTTGGTAAAGTATATTATGATTATTGTCCAATGGCCCGCGCCCATAACGGTGCGTACTGGTTGAGCAAAGAATCAGTAATTAAAAACCCATTCTATGGTAAAAAAATGATTGAATGCGGAATGACTAAGGAGACTTTATAGTACCAGCCTGAATCTAAATCCCCCGACCCTAAAAGCTATAATAGGGAGGGGATTTTTTTGGTTAGTGATTTTTTAGCCAGCTATTCCAGTCAATAGCAACTCTATCCCAACCAAATTTCTCTTCATCGATCTTCCCATCGGGTGTAAGCGGGAAAAAGTTGTGCTCAAGTCCTATATAGCCATTGAATGTAAAATTGGTTTTTTTAAGACGGATAGCTTCAAGTCGTAGATAATCATTTCCGACGGTTGCACCTTGATCTTTGGTTCCAAAACTTACCAAAACCGGGATTTTTAACTGTGTAAGCCAGGAAACCGGGGGCGGCCAGCTATTTTGAAATGCATCTTTATTGGAATCGCCTTCAGCGAGTAGATTTTTAGGGTCAGCGCAAATTTGTCGCCAGTCTTCGAATTGATTTTCAGCAAGGTGTGTACTGTCTGTTTCTTCTCTCCGTGATCTTTCAACTATACTGATCATTCTACCCAGTGGGCTACCACATGCGTAAATCAGCTCAGTTACTGCAGGGTAGTCGGATGCAATTTGTGAAGCAATACCTGCCCCTTCAGAATGACCTGCCACAACCAGTTTAGAACTGGAAACCCAGGGCAATTTCCCGAGTAGCTGAAGAACTTCAATATCCCGGTGCACGTAATAATCCGGATAATTTCTTCGCCGATAAAGCTCAGGGTAGTTGCCGCTTCTATCCAAATAGGTTAGGTCATTTTTCAATGAATCCTTCTGCGCAGTCAGAGGAATAAAGGGCTTACCGATGATAACCAGATGGTAATGGCTCACAAGGCTATCTGTATTAAAGACAAACACATTGTATATTTTGCGTACACCCTTCTGCAGGAAGCTGATAATTAGTGGTCGAGGCTGGCTTCCCTGACAGAATAGTAAGAGTGGTTTTGGTTTATTTTCTTCGCCTTTTTTTGATTTTACCAGGATCTCTACGGGGTCACCCAGGTAAATCATTTTAAAATGTCGGAAGCCATAAATGTCGGGTAATTTTGTCTGTGCAGAAATAGTGTATGGTGAAATAATTGCCAGACAAAACAGAATTGCCGTTAGATAGTTAATCATTTAGTGGTAATTCTACGATTAGTCATATCCATATATTCCAGTATACAAATTACGTTGGTAATGCACTTGCTTTAATATAAGGCAAGTGGATTACCAAAATCCTGATCAGATTCCTTTTAGTTTAGGCCATCGTCAGCTTTGCAGGCTCTAGCAAAATCAACCCATCAGTGATTAGTTTGGTATAAGCCTTATCAGTTGCTGAAAACTTTAGTAAAGAGGCACGTATTTCCATCCCCAATACTGACAGCTCTTCATGTTCGAGAGCTAGTTCAAGAATTTCAAGCGCACATAACCAGCTTTTATCAAGCTTGCCATTGAGTGTGAGCCAGATTGCTGACAAATTTGAAGTGTCAAGATGTTCTTCACGAATTTTGCGAACCTGTGAATATTCTTCAAGAAAAGGGTTTATACCCTGATCATTAGCTGATTCAGAAGATAATTTTACTACAACTGCACTTGATTCATTGAAGACTGTCGCATTATAAAATGCTTCCTTATCTGCTGCGCCATTAAAGACAGAGATAACCTGGCTTCCCAGGGGCAACTCAAAATATTCCCAGGTTTTAACCGGACTTTTACCATCAGGTTCCATCAATTCTGCATCGAGCCAGGTAAGTAAGACAGGTCTGCCTTCCTGATAAAAAATACGTTTCAATGTGCCGTGAAAGATATACCCACTGCTATATTCAAGCATACCATAATCACCTTCTACCAGACCAATTTCATGAAGTTCAAGTTCACTGCAATTTTCGAGCCCCTGAGGTACTCCATCTATAGCGCCCATTGGCAGGCAGATACCTTCTGGAAAACGGTGTGCACTCATTCCTGGAATCTCCTTAAAATTATAGGCAATAGCACAGCTACCTTTTAAATCTAAAAAGGCTATTTCATTTTTTTCATTTTTATAATTGCTTATTTTACCACTCAGCTGAATACCCGAGTTGAGTGTAACAGTGCAGGTATTACTGCTCGACATTCCTTTATCAAGGGCTAGAATACCACCTTGCTTAAAGGCCATAGTTGAAGCAAAATCATCCAGAATCTTTAATAGCGTTTCAAAATCTGGGGTTACAAACAGCTGTGGTTGGGAACTTGTGATATCAAAAGGTGTATGAACTGCTTCTGCAGTATACCATCGCTTTTCGACTGTGGGTAACATACAGCTTACACTTTCTCCAATGGATGAGAGAAGGCCGGCACCATAAATTTTAGGTTGCTCGAGTGAGCCGATCATACCATATTCAACTGTCCACCAATGAAGGCGGCTTAGTAGCGCCATTTCAGAAGGCTCACCCATATTTTTCTGGCGATCGAGCACTTCTTTTTCCATCATTTCAATCTCCGCATCTTTGCTTCCGGGCATTTCTTTTAATATACTAAGCTTGCGTATAGACTCATAGAGATCAAAATCCTGTTTTGAATAGAGTGCTTTGCTTCCTATTTCACCAAAGTGTCTGAGATATTCAGCATATGCAGGGTCAGCTATAATAGGGGCATGACCTGCCGATTCATGAATAATATCAGGTGTCGGTGTATATTCAATATGATTAAGCTGACGAATATCGGTGGCTATGACGAGCACTTTATAGGCTTGAAACTCCATAAAGGCAGCAGGAGGAATAAATCCGTCTACGGTTACGGCCCCCCAGCCGATCTGGCCCAGGTTTCGATTCATCGTAGGTAATTCGGGAATACGTTCAATGCTTAAGCCTGCTCTTTCAAGTCCCTTGATATAGGGGTAATAGGCTATATCTTTTAAATAATAGTAGTTCTGACGCATAACATATCGCCAAACTGCCTGATCTACCGCTGTATATTTTTCATAATGCTGGTCAATTACAAAAGTTCTCAACCGCCTGGGTAGCCTTGCGACCTGGGCGTTTCCGTATTCTTCCATCAAGTATTGATTTAGTACTACAAAGTACTAAATAATTCTTTCAAGTAATCGTGTTTAGTGCTTCAGAAATCAGATATAATAAAAAAAGGTGCCCCATATTATTGGGCACCCTGTTATTAACAATTTAATTATTGGTAGATCATACTGCTACCAGCATGTATAAATTTTTATTCAGCGCCCAGAAGATTCTTCCAGCTTACCATTCCTCCGATAATATCTTTTAACTGGCTTACAGCTACACGCTCCTGTAGCATACTGTCGCGATGCCTGATGGTTACTGTTTCTGTTTCCAAAGATTCGTAATCTACTGTTATGCAGAAAGGAGTCCCAATTGCATCCTGACGTCGGTAACGTTTGCCAATTGAATCTTTTTCTTCATAATGCATATTGAAATCAACTTTCAGCTCATTCATGATTTTTCGGGCATATTCTGGCAAACCATCTTTCTTGGTCAGGGGCAGAATTGCAGCCTTGATAGGAGCCAGGCATGGATGAATTTTCAGTACCACCCTGGTATCAGCTTTGTCACCTTCACCAACTTCTTCCTCTGTGTAAGCATTACACATTGTCAGCAAAAACAGGCGGTCAAGACCAATTGAAGTTTCAATTACATAAGGCACATAATTTTGATTGATTTCAGGATCAAAATACTGTAATTTCTTGCCTGAAAATTTTTGGTGCTGGCTAAGATCAAAGTCTGTACGGCTGTGTATTCCTTCAACCTCTTTAAAACCAAATGGAAACTGAAATTCAATATCAACGGCTGCATTTGCATAATGTGCAAGTTTTACATGGTCATGAAAACGGTAACGGTCTTCAGGGCTCCCCATAGCCAGATGCCATTTCATACGTGCGGCCTTCCAATGCTCGTACCATTCCATTTCTGTACCCGGGCGAATAAAGAATTGCATTTCCATCTGTTCAAATTCACGCATGCGCATGATGAACTGCCGGGCTATGACTTCATTTCTAAAAGCTTTACCTGTCTGGGCAATACCAAAAGGTATTTTCAGGCGACCTGATTTCTGCACGTTCAAAAAATTTACAAAAATGCCCTGCGCTGTTTCAGGCCTTAAGTAGATTTTTTCTGATTCATCGGCTATAGACCCCATCTGGGTACTAAACATAAGATTAAACTGACGAACTTCTGTCCAGTTACAAGTGCCTGATAATGGGCATTTAATAGTATTACTGATAATTAATTCTGATAAACCTATCAGGTTTTCATCGAGTAAAAATTCATCAAGTTTAGCTTGTAATTGCTTTGCCTCATCTGTTTTACCCGCCATCTCTAGGGTGGCAATATGATCTTCTATCAGATTATCAGCACGGTAGCGCTTATTAGAATCTTTATTATCAACCATTGGATCGCTAAAGCCATCAATATGGCCAGAAGCTTTCCATACCTGAGGATGCATGAATATGGCAGCATCAAGGCCTACAATATTTTCATTCATGCCTACCATAGCCTTCCACCAATAGGTGCGCAGGTTATTTTTCAGTTCAACCCCATTTTGTCCGTAATCATAAACGGCCCCAAGGCCATCATAGATTTCACTTGAAGAAAAAACAAAACCATATTCCTTAGCATGGGCAACAACATTTTTAAATAAGTCTGCAGGTAGAGCCATATTGGCAAATATATTTTGATATTGTGATTGATCTGCATAATATTGTTTTTTAATCAACTCCCTTGTCTGTACAGGTAAAAAACCTTTCGAAATATTACGGTCAGCAGAAAGCTGTTGACGACTTGTCGTTTGTCGTTGGTCCTGGTGAAATACTGGGCTTCCTTGGCCCCAATGGTGCTGGTAAGTCGACAACCATGAAAATGCTGACAGGCTATCTACCTGCTTTTGCGGGCAGTATTTGTATTTGCGGCTTTGATATTTCTACCAATTCTCTCGCAGCAAAAAAAACGATTGGCTATCTGTCTGAGAATAATCCCCTGTACCTGGAGATGTACATCAGAGAGTATCTTCAATATGTAGCTTCACTCTATCAGATAAAATCGGTTTCAAAAGCGGTTGACAAATCACTTGAATTAACCGGTTTACGATCTGAAAGTCATAAGAAGATTGGAACTCTAAGCAAGGGTTACCGTCAGCGTGTTGGGCTGGCTCAGGCAATTATACATGATCCGGCGGTACTGATCCTTGATGAGCCGACAACTGGTCTTGACCCAAATCAGTTAACAGATATCAGGCAGTTAATTAAGGCCCTGGGTGCTGAAAAAACTGTTATACTTTCAACCCATATCATGCAGGAGGTTGAGGCCGTCTGTGACAGGGTACTGATTTTAAATCATGGTAAAGTTGTGGCAGACGCCCGGGTTGATACACTCTTACAAGCAGCAAGTGATAATGAGACCTACCAGGCTGAATTTGACCGTCCCATAAATATCTCAGAGCTCAGGGCATTAAAAGGTATGATCAGTGTCGAGTCATTGTCTGACCGAATCTTCAGGTTAAATGCTGCAGCTACCTTTTCAATTCGGGAACAGGTTTTTGAACTTGCAGTTAAAAATGAAAATATGCTCCTGGGCCTTCAGAAAGAAACAAGTAATCTTGAAACCGTTTTTAAGCAGTTAACCAAAAATTAGCAGGCCTATGTTTACTGTACTTAAACGGGAAATATCGGGTGGTATGAGTTCGTTACTCGGATATGTAAGTATCTGCGTTTTTCTTATTGCCTGTTCACTGGTTTTATGGGTTTATCCAGAATCAAGTATTCTTGAATCAGGATATGCCAGTCTTCAGGGCTTTTTCGATACTGTACCCTGGATTTTTATTTTTTTAGTGCCGGCAATTACCATGCGCCTCTTTGCTGACGAAAAAAAGTCAGGCACACTCGAACTTCTCTTTACCCGGCCAATAAGCGATTGGGGTATCATCTTAGGTAAATACCTTGCAGCTTGTATTCATATACTTTTCGCCCTTATTCCAACATTGATCTATGTTTTATGCATAGCTCGTCTGGGTAATCCCCCGGGTAATCTTGACTGGGGAGAGTTATTCGGCTCATACATGGGTCTTTTTTTTCTGGGTGCTGTATTTTCAGCAATTGGCTTGTTTTGTTCTTCCCTAACCAGTAATCAGGTAATTGCCTTTATGCTGGCAGTACTCCTGTGTTTCTTTTTCTTTAGTGGCTTTGACTCACTGAGTAAAATTAACAGTCTTTTAGGTATAGAACTCTTTATTGTGCAGTTAGGAATTGATGCTCATTATCTTTCTGTTTCCAGGGGAGTGCTTGATACCCGTGATCTTATTTATTTCGTCAGCATATCGGTATTTTTCCTTTACCTGACCAAAATTAGTCTTGAAAGTAAAAAATGGTAGAAAACTCAACTAAAAGAGCGAGGCTGAAGAAATCTATCTTTACTGCCAGTATGTTTATTCTGGTAATTGTTTCGGTAAATTATTTCAGTGCCATTTGGTTTACACGGTTTGACTTTACTTCAGAAAAGCGGTTTACTCTTTCTCCTGCGACACGCGCAATTCTGGCATCTCTTGATAAACCTATAACAATTAAAGTTTACCTCGATGGAGAAATGCCGGCAGCCTTCAAGAAGCTTAAAACTGCTGGCGCTGAAATGCTGGATGAGTTTGCAGCCTACTCTCATGGTAACCTGACGGTTGAATTCATAAATCCGGTTGGCAGTGATGATGCCCATAAGAATGATGTAATGGTTGATGAGCTGGTTAAAAAGGGGTTACAACCATTGAATCTGCAAATGAAAACAGCAAAAGGTACGACCCAAAAACTTGTATTTCCTGTTGCTCTGGTAAGTGCTGCCGGCAGGTCACTGCCTGTTTCTCTTATGCAAAATCAGAATCAGCTAGCACCAGGCATTGATAATGAGCAGATGATGAATAAATCCGTAGAAAATCTTGAATTTATTTTTATTTCTGCCATAAAAAAAATGACCCAGTCAATGCCGCCTGTCATTGGATTTTTGGGTGGTAATGGTGAGTATAGTGGAGCCGGTATTGCCGATATAGTGCAAACCCTTCAATTAGCCTACACTGTTCATAAAGTTTTATTACCCTTGATTCCACTTGATTCATTACTGGGAATGAAACTTTTGATAATGGTGAAACCCCAGATAAAATTCACCGAACCAGAGAAGTACAAACTTGACCAGTTTCTGATGTACGGTGGTAAGCTTTTATTGTTGATAGATAATTTGCATGCCGAATTAGACAGTATGGGTGCAAAAGGTAGCACCCTGGGGTTTGCAGAAAATTTGAATCTTGATGATATGCTGTTCAGATATGGTATTCGAATTAATTACAACCTGATAGAAGATCTTAATTGTGCCCCAATTCCTGTTTTATCAGGAACAACAGATAATAGTAACCAGCAGAATCTATATCCATGGAAATTCTATCCTGTTGTTATGCCAGCATCTGTCCATCCTGTAGTTAGAAACATTGACCCGGTAAGGCTTCAATTTGCGGGTAGCATAGATACACTGGGAAATGCTGAGATAAAAAAAACTGTGCTTTTGAGTTCTTCAGCCGATACCAGACTGGCAGTTGCTCCGGTTTATATATCTCTTGCTGACATAACTGAAAGTCCTGATCCAAAGCTTTATCAGGAGGGAAGAAAACCAGTTGCGGTATTGCTTGAAGGTAAGTTTAAATCAGTTTTTAACCTTCGCAGTATTGATAGTGCAGATAAAACAGAACCATTTGCTGGTATAAGTCAGAATAATGCGATTATAGCTGTATCAGATGGAGACATTATTAAAAACGAGCTTAATACGCTTGAACATAGTATATATCCGCTGGGCTATGATAAGTATACCCGTCAGGTTTTTGGTAACAAGCAGTTCATCTTGAATGCGGTTGATTACCTTGCTGGTGACCAGGCACTTATCAGGCTGAGGAGTAAAGAGGTCAAATTAAGAATGCTGGATAAAGATAAGCTGGTTACAGAAAAGTCGTACTGGCAGGTCATAAATACAGTTGTACCCCTGGCCTTGGTATTCCTGACTGCCGTGCTGATTAGCATCTACCGTAAGAGAAGATATGGGTACAACTAAAACAAAGGTTCAACTCAGATGATTTATTACCTTTAACCATTAAATTGAAAAAGATTAAAATTTTTAATGAGCAAGAAACATCATTCTTTTGCCTGTTAGAAATTTACCTGACTTATACGTTAATTTAGTTTCTAAAAAATTTTACACAAATGAAATTTATTGTTTCAACGTCATCCTTGTTAAAGCAATTGCAAGCTATCAGTGGTGCATTAAGTAATGCCGCTGTCTTACCGATACTTGAAAATTTTCTTTTTGAGATAAATGAAGGTAATCTTACCGTGTCTGCCACTGATTTACAAACGTCAATGACAACCTCGCTCACAGTTGAGTCTAAGGAGAATGGAAGAATCGCCATACCGTCAAAAATATTATTAGACACGCTTAAGAACCTGCCGGAACAACCCGTTATCTTTTCGATCGATAACCAGAGTTTTGCAATCGAAATTTCAGCAGGTGACGGCAAGTATAAACTTTCAGGTGAGAATGGAGAGGATTTTCCCAAATTACCCTCTACCGATCAGGAAAGCTCTTTTACCATCAATTCATCTATTTTACTTGAAGCAATTGCCAAAACAGTCTTCGCGGTCAGTGGTGATGAATTAAGGCCTGCAATGACAGGGGTTTTCATTCAATTAGATACTGAACATGTAACTTTTGTAGCAACTGATGCCCATAAGCTTGTCAGATACCGTCGTAAAGATGCTTCATCTACCAGTGTAGCCTCCTTTATTATCCCAAAGAAGGCATTAATTTTGCTTAAAAATGCGCTTCCTGCTGAAAATACCCAGGTGAAAGTCAATTATGATGCTTCCAGCGCGTTTTTTAAATTCAATAATATGCGTCTCATATGCCGTCTTATTGATGAGCGCTATCCTGATTATGAAGCCGTTATTCCTAAAATTAATCCCAACCATCTGATTGTTGAAAGGCTTCCATTTTTGAATTCACTCAAACGAGTTTCCATCTTTGCAAATAAAACGACACATCAGGTTGGTCTCAGAATTTCGGGTAATGAGCTTAATATATCAGCTGAGGATATTGATTTTTCAAATGAAGCATTTGAGCGTCTCGGCTGTCAGTTTGAAGGAGAAGACATGGAAATAGGGTTTAATGCACGCTTCCTGATAGAGATGCTTTCTAATCTTGATTCTGCTGAAGTGAAGCTTGAACTTTCAACTCCAAACCGGGCAGGCCTGATAATTCCCTTAGAAATGGATTCTGCAGAAGATGTGCTTATGCTTGTCATGCCTGTAATGCTCAATAGTTACAGTTAATAAAACACTAAATTTTGCCCTGTCAAGAGCTGTCAGGGTATTTCAAACAGTTCGCAAATATCTCTTGAGATTTCATAATCTTTAATATATATTTGCAACCTTTTAATAGCAAGAAATGGCAAATCATAAATCGTCAATAAAGAGAATACGGGCTAATGCAGCCAAGCGTTTACGTAACAGGTACCAGGCAAAGACTACCCGTAACGCAATCAAGAAATTAAGATCAACTCTTGAAAAGAAAGAAGCAATGGAGTTACTTCCTAAAGTAACTGCCATGCTTGATAAACTAGCTAAAAGAAACGTGATTCATAAGAACAAAGCAGCCAATAACAAGTCTAAATTGACTCGTTTAGTGAATGCATTAGTTTAATAAGTTTTAATAGTCACCTGCTGATATATATATTTAAT
>Ga0209724_1000713_pt1 | contig 31546 bp, 22 predicted proteins | sample grotaG_FD_184143 | JGI IMG/M metagenome (GOLD analysis project Ga0209724, IMG submission 184143) | Glacier valley bacterial and archeal communities from Borup Fiord, Nunavut, Canada, to study Microbial Dark Matter (Phase II) -... | ecosystem: Environmental > Aquatic > Freshwater > Ice > Glacier ... | reverse complement strand
GATCCAGTTCACCAATCCGCTGCCCCGCATTGCTACCCCCACTGTAACTACCACCCCACCCACATTTACGCCGACTGTAACTGGCACAGCGACCGTAACTGGCACAGCGACGATGACTGGCACAGCGACGATGACTGGCACAGCGACGATGACTGGCACAGCGACGATGACTGGCACAGCGACGATGACTGGCACGGTGACAATAACCGGCACGGCAACAGCAACTGCCCCCCCCTGCGACATCAACTTCACCGACGTGTTGACCAGCAACCTGTTCTACAGCGACATCCGCTTCCTGGCCTGCCGTGGCGTGGTTAGCGGGGCGAACGGTCTGTTCCGCCCGAACGCCAACGCCAGCCGCGGCGAGTTCGCCAAGATCACCACCATCGGCTTTGGCCTCCCGCCCTTCAGCCCAACCAGCACGACCTTCGTGGACGTGCCGACCACCAACCTGTTCTACCAGTACATCGAAGCTGCCGCCGCTGCTGGGGTGGTCAATGGCCTCTCGGCTGCCCAGTGCGCTGCCCTCGGCACGCCCGGTACCTGCTACGGCCCCAACGTGCAGATCAGCCGCGTACAAGTGGTGGTGATCGTGCAACGCGCCCGCAACTACGTAGTCTTCACCCCAGACAACCCCACCTTCCGCGACGTGCCAGTGAATGCCTTCGGTTACGCAGCAGTTGAGACACTGGTGAGCCGGGGGATTATCAACGGCGCACCTTGTGGCACCAGCCTCTGCTTCCGCCCCAACGACAACATCAAGCGTGGCGAGTTGAGCAAGGTCGTACGCCGAGCGATTGAGACCCTGGATAGATAGTGATTGCCAACATCCGCTTCGTCCACGCGGCCAGCAGTGCGCTAGCAGTGCTGGCTGTGTTGGTTTAACAGCCACCGGGCCGGGGCCGAACTGCCCTACACCACAACGGATGCAGCCTTCACCGAGCGGTTCTCGGTCGCCCCTGGCAACATCCAGGTTCGGGTCAACGACGCGGGCAACGCCAGTCAGGTGTTGAACAACAGTGTTGAACTGGCACCTGGCACCAGCTACACCTACTTCGTGATCAACTCTGCGGCCAACAACGCCGTAGTGCAGCATTTCCTGCTGACCAATGACTACAGTCGTACGCTGCCGGAAACGTCGCGAGTGCAAGCCACCAACCTGGTTCCCGGTTCACCCAAGTTGAGTATCTACGCTGGCGACGAGATCGTTGGTACAAATGTCGGCTACGGCACAGCCAGTGCCTACCGAGCAGTTGACCCCGGCGTTTTCACTGTCACCCTGAGCTTTGACGGCCAGCCCAGCCCAGTGTTGGTAGTGCCGAACTTCCTCATTGAGGAGCGCGACACGCTCAACCTTGTGGTTACTGGGGTGCTGACTGGCAGCCCTGCCCTGGCAATCATGCCCGTCGAAGGCATACACTACGGTGGCGATGGCCGCCTGAGAGCAAAGCGCAGGTAAGCCACCCTCACCCCAGCCTAAACAGCAAAACCCCCACCCGGAGACAGGTGGGGGTTCGCTTTTGTACTCAAGCTATAATGCTACCGTGCGCTCGTCCGCCTGAGCCGCCCCCGCGCCAGCCCCCAAAGCATCTGTAGTTCGCCGAGGCGCAGGATCGCCGCCGCCCCCAGGTAGGTCACACCCGCAGCGGCAGTGACGAGGGCGAAGGTGAGCAGGTTGGCGAGCAAGCCAACCCCCAGCCGCCCATCGAGGGCCAGCCACACGCTACTACCCACCAGCCCCATTAGGGTCGCGGCCAGGGTCGCCTTCAGGGTAGTAATGCCCAGGCCCAGCCCACGTAGGCCGCCGACCGCCCCTGCCAGCAGCCCGAAACTGACCACAGCGTGGCAGGTCTGCTTCACGCTATCGGCCAGGGCCAGGCCCGCGAAGGTGAACGGCCCAACCAGCAAGGTGGCGGCTACAAGGTAGGCCAGCACGCTGCCGATGCCAACCAGCACGGGGGTCTTGGTGTTCTGGCGGGCGTAGAAGGCGAAGATCAGCAGTTGGTCAACAGCGGCGAAGGGTGTGCCGGGGGCGTAGCAGAGCAGGGCCAGGGTGGTGCGCCACTTGGCCGCTTCGTCGAACGCGCCACGCTGGAAGGCGAGCGCGATGATCGGTGCGCCGAAGCAGGCGAGGGCGAACGAGGCGGGGATGATCAGGGCGATCACCAGGCGCAGGCCGCTTGCCAGCGTGCGCTTGTAGGCTCCATCGTCGCCTGCCGCCGCCTGCCGCGAGAGGGTGGGCAGCACGGCAATGCTGATCGCCGCTGCGATCAGGCCGAGCGCAAACTGCACCAGCGTGGTCGCAAAGCGCATCGCTGCGAGGCCAGCCGGGTATGGGGAGGCGAGATTGCGGTCGATGATGATACCTGTTTCGGTGACGATCAGGCCCAGGGCGACCGGCAGGTAGAGCTTGCCGATCTTGCGGATTGCCGGGTGGCTGAAGTCGAGGCTGAAGCGCAAGCGGCTGTCGCGCAGGCCGACCAGTTGCAGGGCGACCATCAGTACCGACCCTACGCTCATGCCGAGAGCCAGGCCGAAGGGATTGCGTGGGTCGAAGAACAGGAAGCCGCAAGCGATCACCCCCAGGTTGAGCAGGGCGGGCGCGAAGGCGGGGAAGCTGAAGCGTTGCAAGGCATAAAGTAGCGACATGAACACGGCGGAGATGCCGAGGAAGACTACTCCTGGCAACACCACCAGGATCAGGCTGGCGGTCAGGCTCAATTGGCTGGGGCTGAACTGGCTTGCCATCACCCCAGCCAGCGGCCCAGCAAAGACCATCATCAGCGCGACTATCGCGGTCAGGCCGACGACGACCAGGCTGAGGATCGTGCTGGCAACCCGCCACAACTCCTCGCGGCTGCGCCCTGCCAGTTCGCTGAACACTGGCACCAAGGCGGCGGATACTACCCCACTGACCAGCAGATCGTAGGTGATCGTGCTGAGATTGCCCGCGATAGTGAAGGCCGCCGTTGCGTCGGTGGTGCCATAAAGCTGGGCAACCACTACCTCACGGCCCAGCCCAAGCAGGCGGCTGAAGATATTACCCAGCATGATGATCACAGCGGCGGTAGCAATGCTGCGGCCCAGCCCAACCTGGGCCTCGGCTACCTCGCTGCTGCTAATGTCACTATCATCGGAGCTGACCTCTGGGCCAGTCGGTCTGGTGCTGCTCAAGAGGCAGCCTCGCTGCCGTAGCGGGCCAGGATGGTCTGCACAATCTGGCTGGTCGAGCGGCCTGCGACCAGCGGCACGATCCGCACCTCCCCGCCATAACCCGCCACTGCCGCCAACTCTGGCAGCGGCTTACCTTCGCGGCCCGCTTCCACCGCGTAGTCGCCCCCCTTGACATAGATCGTGGGCCGCAGCATCTCAATCAGCTTGCTGGCGGTTGTCTCGCCGAAGATCACCACGTAGTCTACGCAATCCAGGGCAGCCAGCAATTCTGCCCGCTCGCCCTCTGGTACGAGCGGGCGGCGCGGGTCTTTGTAGGTTCGCACAGACTGATCGCTGTTGAGGCCGACGATCAGCAGGTCGCCGAGGGCGCGGGCGGTCCGCAGGTAGCGCAGGTGGCCGACGTGCAGCAGGTCGAACGCGCCGTTGGTGAAGACGGTACGCAGGGGAGGGCTGGCCGCCTCCCGCTCACGGAGCTTGCGCCGTAGGGTACGCACCATCTCTGGGGCCGTCAGAATCTCAGCCATCTTGCTCCCCTCCCCCCAAACCAGAACTAGCGGATCGCTTCTTGTGCAGAGGGATTATACCGCATCTGCCGCTGAATGGGTACTGGCGGGGCGCAAAATGCCCCTCCCACCTGCCAGGGGGAAGGGGCATCGAGCGGGGCGAGGGCTACTACTTGCTGGGGTCGTAGCTGCTGCCGCCGTGCAGGTTGGTAGTCGAGGCTCCGGCACTACTGCTGCCACTGCCAACCTTCGCCTTGAGGGCAGCCAGTTGGTCGTCGATTGCGCTCTTGTCAGAGAGGTCATTGAACTGCTGGTCGGTGTTATCGGTGGCGAGGTCGGTCATCTCTGCGCCAGCCTGGGCGCGGGCGGTCTCCATGTTGATCCGCTCCTCCATGCGCTTGAGGTCGCTGGTGTAGTCAGCAGTACCCAGGTTCTGCATTGTGCCGCTGATCTGCTGCGAGGCCTTGGCGGCGCGGTGGCGGGCAATCAGGCCATCACGGTTGCGAACAGTGCTGTCGTACTTGTTCTGGAGAGCCTCGAACTGGCTCCGCAGGCGGTTGACGGTGGCGGTCTGGGTCTCCAACTGCTGCTGGTAGAGCGTCACCTGCTGGTCGTAGTCGTTCTTGCGGCGCAGGGCTTCGCGGGCGAGATCGTCCTTGCTGGCGCGCACGGCCTGCTCGGCCTTGCTGTTCCACTGCTGCGAGTTGCTGCGGCTCTCGTTGACCTCGTTCTCCAGCAGCTTCTGCTGGGCGAGCATCTCGGCTACCTGGCCGCGGGCCTCGGTGATCTGCTCGGCCATGTCGCGGATTAGCTGGTTAAGCATCTTCTCCGGGTCTTCAGCGTGGTCGATCATGTCGTTGATGTTGGCACTGAGGATGGTGCCGATACGGTCGAAAATACCCATGCTGTATTGCCGTCCTTTCCTATTCGCTGCCTGGCAGCAAGCAAGCTACTCTGCTTCGCGGGTTGGTGGTGGCCGAACGCCGGGTTCGGACGCACTCGGTTTTACATACGCAGGCTGGGGGCCAAAGGTTGCAGACCTCAGCACGGCTCTATTCTACACTAACTAGCTAGCATTGTAAAATGTTACGGTTTGGCTAGCAAATCGTGCATCGCGTTGTAGGACGGGCGGGGTGACCAGTCGGCGTTGACCAGGCTGAAGTGGCTAGGGCCGTCGTACCAGGGCAGGAAGGTGGAGAAGTTGAGGTTCCACAGGAACATCGGCCCCATCCAGGGGTACTTGTCGCGGGCCAGTCGGTTAGCGCGCACCAGGAAGTCCGCTACCTGCCGCTCATCCAACTCCTCGCAGCCACCGAAGCCGCCTGGCCGTTTGTCGCTGCACCAACCGTACTCTGTGACCCAGATTTGTTTCTCGCCATCGCCATACTTCTCCTGCACTGCCCGAATCTGCTCGACGCGGCGGAAGTAGAAGCTGGGGTGGGTCTTGTACTCCTTCGCGGGGCTGGGCTGGTCGGGCCAGAGTGTCTCTGGCGGATTGTTGTAGCCGTAAGGGTGGACACCCAACACGTCGTAGTAGTGGCGCACCATGCCACCCTTGTACTGGAAAAGTTGCTCGGTGTAATCTACGTCGTTCATTGCCAACCCTGGCTCGTTCACCCCGGTGGGTGAGGCCGCACCGAGGATGATGATAGCGTTGGGGTCGTGGCTCTTGACGGCGTGGTAGCTCTTTGCCAGCATCTCTACGTAGAAGCCGGGGTCAATCGCCCGCCCGCTCTCGTTGTGCAGGTTAGCCTCGTTCCAGATTTCGTAGGCTCGGATGCGCCCCTGATAGCGGTCGGCCATTGCCGCCATGAAGTCTGCCATGTCATCAGCATTGACTGGGTAGCCATCTGGCTCGCGGGCGACCTCCTCTGGCGCGCGCGCCCAGATGGGAGCTTTGTCTACGTTAATCATCAAGTTGATGCCCGCAGCATTGGCCGCGTTGACAATGTTATCCAACTCACCCCAGTAGAAGGTTCCCTTCGGGTTCTCGGTGTCCTTCCAGAGTATCTGCTGCTTGAGCCAACTGAAATTGGCCCCCTTGGTGGTCGCCATTACGCGACCCTTATCCTGACCATATATCTGGGCGATCAGGCCGCCACCAACGTGCGGGCCGCTGAGGAAGGGGTAGCCACCCGCGCCACCGGTGGGGGTTGGCGTGGCGGTGGGGCTGGCAGTCGCCGAGGGGATCACGATAGCACTGGGGCTGAGGGTAGGTGGCGCAGCAGGGTTGGCGGCAGGAGGGCTAGCCGCAGTCGCCCCTGTAGTGCGAAACCGATAGTAGTCAGTGCCGAGCAGGGCTAGCTGCACGTCGTTGGTGCTGGGCCGCAGCTTGCTGAGGGGCCGCTCGAAGCGCGCCCGCTCAAAGAACTGCACGATCAGGTTGCCCTCGATGAACTCGTCGCTGATCGGCAGGCCATAGAGGCGCAGGCCACGGCTTGCTCCGTTAGCCTGCCAGTACGGATAGAAGGGGCTGGCAACCAGCCTTTTGGTCTCGGCGAAGTAGGCCTGGTTGCTAGTACGGGTGGCGGCATTGGTGGGGTTGGGTGGGTTGAAGTTGCGGCCCTGCGCCCGCGCCATCTCCGTCCCTAGCAGGCCAAGCTGCACCTCGTACTGCGTGCCAGCCTCCTCTGGGTGGTACTCGAAGCGTTGCCGCTCGAAGTATTGCACCTGGTAGCCTTGTTCCAGCAGCACAGGGCTGATTGGGTAGCCAAAGGCGAGCAGGCCACCGTTCGCCTGCCAGAAGATGAGGAACTGGCCGGTGACTACTTGATCGGTTTGGTCGAAGGTGAAGCGTGGCTGGGTCGCCAGCAGCAGCAGCACTGGGGTGGCGATAGCTGTGGTGCGAGCAGCAGAGGGAGAAGTAGTAGCAGAGGGGAGCAGCGTGGGACTGGCACTGGTGTGGGTTGAGACGGCCAGGGGGCTGAGGATGAGTAGGAGCAGGCCGAGGATAGCCAGGGGCAACGATGCCCGGTGATTGCGCTTTGCCAAGCGAACATCCTTTCACTTCCACCATTGTTGACCGGGGTGCTACAAATGCAGGTGAGCAGCAGCCGATGCTGCCCCCATACGCCCGGCGGCACTATATCATGTTTGGCGGTGACGTGCAAGGGCTATATTTGGCTGAGCTAGTGAAATAGAAGGATCGATTGTGCCTGTGGCAGCCCTTGTTATTCTAACCTGTTTCTCATCTGCTCTACTTCTTTATGCATGGCCGAGGGGCGTACCGCGCAGCTCACGCCGTCCGCCTACTCTGCTGGGTGGATACCAACTGAGCAGCGGATGTACGACTTGTCGTAGCCAAAGCCAGAGCCGTCTACTGCCGCCAGCCCAGTCTTGCGGAACAGGGTGATAACATCTTCGCCAGGAACCAGCTTACTCCAGTTATAGATCGTCGCGTCATCGTCAAGGCCGATGCTGGCGAAGACGTGGTGCTGGGCATTGATCGCCGCCAACTCTCGGCGCAGGGCAGCGCGGCGGTAGCGGTAGAGACAGCGCACCTTCTCCTGAATCCAGGGCCGCTCATTGAGTACATCTATCATTGCGGTGTAGCGTAGTTGCCACTCGGCGGGCATCCCGGCCATCGTGTTGTTCCAGGTCACCTGCATCGCGTCGGCATACTGCTGGTTGCCAGTGCTGACCCAGCCGAAGCGGTCGCCAGTGAGGGTGCAGATTTTGGAGAAGCTGTTGACGAAGATAGTGTGGGCCAGCACGTCGAAGCCGCCAATCACCGTGTTGAAGGCGCGCATCCGCTCTGCGTCGGCGGCAGGCTCGCCCGTACCGATGTAAGCGGTGTCGGCCAGGATCGCCATCTCGCGGCCATCAGCGGCAATGGCAGCAAAGATCGCCCGCAACTCGTCCGCCTCATAGTCGAAGGCGGTCGGGTTGTTGCTGACGGTGAGGTAGAGCATCCTCAGGTTGGCGTGTTCTTGCAAAAGGCGGCTCATCTCCGCGCCAGTCAACTTGAAGCTCTGCTCCTCCCTGGTAGCGTAGTTGATCACCTCTACGTCGTTCGCCTGCGCCTGCCAGAGGACGACCGCAAAGCCGGGGGAGGGGAAGCAGATCGCGGGCTGCTCGGCATACTGCCTGCCAAAGTACAGCTTGAGGGTGCGGATCGTCTTGTCCAGGCCATCAAGTGCGCCAATGCTAACGAAGGTACGCTCGGTCTTGAGCGGCAGGCCATAGAGTTGCTGCCAGCTTTCAGCCAGCATGGAGCGGAGCAGCGGGTTGCCCACCCCGTACACGTCGTACATCCGCACGTCAAACTGGTAGTCGCGCAGCAGCCGCCGCTCTACCCCAGTCATGCGGCGGCGCATCTCCTCGTAGCCACGCCCCTCGCTGAGCATACCGTTCAGGCTCTCGCCCGGTAGGATCAGCCCAAGGTCTTCGCCAATGGTGCTGTAGTCGCCCAGGCTGCCGGGGCTAGCTCCCGGCTCGCGTTCCCGTATGCGGCGCACATCCACGTCACCTATCGTGCGGTTGATCACCTGCTTCTCGATCACCGCTTGGCTGATCCCCGCCTCGTGCATCGCCCGCGTAACCTCAATCACCATGCGGGCCATCGCTCGGATCGGCGAGGGCGAGTGGCGGATCGTCTCCTCCAATTCGCTAACCACCTGGTCACGGATAGAGCGGGCGCACTCTAGCTCGCTCGCTCGCTCCACCTCGCTGTGGCTACCAGCGGCGTAAACGCGGGGCAGTCCGGGGCCGCTAAAATCAACATTCATCTTCCTCACCGTCCTCGTTGAACAGGGCTGCACCTCGCTGTGCCGGGGCTAACACCTTAAGAGTATAAACGTTGCCGCCGATCCTTGTCAATCCAGCTAGCGGCGGGCAAGAGGGCTGCATTGATTGATCAGCCCAACTCTACCCCTACCCTTTGGGGCCAAACTTGCAAAAGTTTGGCAAGCAGTATACACTAGAACAAATGCCGTGAGATCACGCCAGCTTAGCTGGCAGAGGTGGTGATGATGAAAAGTACAGGGGTGCCGGGTCGGGGTCGCAGCTTCATGCCCCACCGCGTCAGCGAGGTGTTCCGTCCGCCCAGTGATTTGATGCTGCCAGTTGGCGAGGAAGATAGGGAGGGCGGGCATACGCGCTGGCTGCTGCTGCTTGGCTATCTGCTGCTGCTCGTCACCATCCTCTTTGTCCATGTAGATCAACCTGCTGTGAACGGACCCTGGTACGGTCTCAGCTTGCTGCTGCTCGTCGGCCCGGCCACCGCTGCCTGGATCGCCCCCTTCCTGACGATCCGCCCCCAGCGAACAGCCCTCTACTATGGTCTCAACCTGCTCGTCTTTACCTTTGGCTGCTTTGCGATCATGGTTAGTTCACACTTCTATGCTCCCCACCTCTTTGTCCTCTATGTGCTGGTGATTTTGGCGGCAGTCTACTACGGAGGGATCGGCTGGGGGCTGCCTTTCGGCTTGCTGATCGCCATTCTGGGGGCAGCTACCGTATTGCTTACCAGCCCCTCCTTCACTCTCGCTCAAGATATGTTCTACACCATGATGCTGTGGTGCGTGGGCGGTCTCTACGCCCTGATCACCCTGGCCCAGACGCGTACCCAGCAGCGGTTGATCCACCAGGTCGCCCAGGAGCGCAAGCTGCACGCCCAACTAGCTTCGATCAGCAACATGGCGCGCGCGATCAGCGGTAACTTCAGCCTCGACAATCTCTTTGCTGAGGTTGTGCGCTCGGCTACCAGCCTGCTGGCGGTGGACTTCTGCGCCCTGCATACGTGCGACCACGAGGCGGGGCTACTGCGGATGCGTGCCCTCTACGCCCCTGACCCCGACTTGCAGCGCAAGCTAGGTGACGAGTTTGATAGCCTGGTTCTCCGCCTCGACCAGGGTTTGAGCGGCTGGGTGGTGCAGCACAAGCGGCCATTGGCGACCGAGAGAGCAGGCGATCATCCTGCTTTCGTGAGCAGCCCCGATATGCTGGAGAGCGGCGGGTACGGGATGTTGCACGTGCCGCTCAACCTCAAGGGCGTAGTGATCGGGGTGATCGGCCTGGTCAGCCTCACCCCCCGTATCTTCAGCGAGGAGGATGTTAGCCTGCTCAGCAGCTTTGCCAGCCAGGTAACGGTCGCCATCGAGAATGCCAAGCTCCTTAGCGAGACAAAGGAGCAACAGGGCCGCCTGGAGCGGAGTAGCCAGGGGCTGACGGCGGTGCTGAACATCAACAGGGCGATCCTCGGTCAGCGCGACTACATGGCGACTCTGCGCTCTATTGTCGAAAACCTGATGGCACTCGTCCCTTTCACCAACTGTGTAGTCTACAATCTGGTGGAGAATGGCACCATGCTGGAAGCAGTGCTGGCCGAGGGCGTAGATATTGACCTGCTCAGTAACGAGCGGTTCAGCGTAGACGAGGGTATCGTGGGGCTGGTGGCCCGTAGCGGCCATAGCGAACTGGTCAACCATGCCGAGCGCGACGAACGCGCCACTGTTGCTAATGGGGTGCTGGTGGGCGAACCCTGGTCGCTGCTGGTCATCCCCTTCGTCACCAAAGAGCAGCAAGTCAGCGGCGTGATCCGCCTGGGGCGGGCGGGTGACTGGGAGTTTGAACACGACGAGTTTGAGTTGCTGGACATCTTCGCGGCGCAGGCTTCGCTGGCGTTGGAGAGCGCGCAGTTGTTTGGCGAGGTAGAGAGCAAGAAGCAGGTGCTTGAGCAGCAGTTGCGTGAGCAGGATATGCTGTTTCAGGTCAGCAATCTGACTGTCACCGCCGGGGTAGGCAATAGCCGCGAGGAACATGACTACAGCTGGCTGCGCGCTTGTATTGGTCTGCTCAAGCACGAGTTGGAGATCGAGGCGGCGGTAATCCTCTTTAATCAGGATCGCCACGAGGTGATCGCCCTCACCAATGGCTTCAGCAGGCAGGGTCAGGATTTGATCCGCCGCTACGTCGCCGAGGGTGAACCCTATCGGGCGCGCCAGGATGGTGAGCCGCTCAACCCCAACACCTGCGTAGACTTCGGCGGGTTGGAAGAAGCCCTCTCGCACAGCGACGGCATCCACCAACTGCTGCCTGCCCCCCTGCTGGCCCGCAAGCAGATGATCGGCGTTTTGGTGGTCTTCAGCCGCAACCGTGCCGGTTTGGTGCAGCCGCCAGCCAGCAGTGATAGTCTTATCCTCTGGCCTAGCCTGCCCAGTTCGGCCCTCTACAACCTGCTCCCCGGCCACCTGAGCGAGCCACGGGTTGATCCGATTGGCAATATAGACCAGGAGGTGCGGACTATGCTGCGCAGCATGGCGAACGTGATCGCCTCTGGCATCGAGAACATCCGCTCCTACCAGAGCCTGCGCGACACCTACTTCCAGACGATCAGGATGCTGGTGGAGATCATGGAGAACAAAGACCCCTACACGAAGGGCCACTCGGATCGGGTTGCTCGCTATGCCAAGAAGATCGGCACCGTGTTTGTCGAGCGTGGCCTGATCACTGCTGACGAGTTGGACAAGCTGGAGCGCGCCGCCCTGCTGCACGACATTGGCAAGCTGGGCATCAAGGACGAGTTGTTGCACCTGAGCGGTAAGCTGGGGGTGGAGGGCTTCTGGATACTCGCCAGCCACACCCAGCGTGGCGCAAACATCCTCTCTAAGATCGAGATGCTCAAGCCCCTCGCCCCGCTGGTCAAGGCCCATCACGAACGCTTCGACGGTCTCGGCTACCCTGATGGCCTGATGCGTGAGGAGATACCACTAATTAGTCGCATTGTTGCGGTTGCCGACAGCTACGACGCGATGACGACCGACCGCGACTACCAGAAGGCGCGCCCCGCAGAGTGGGCCTTGGGCGAGTTGGAGCGCAACAAGGCCACCCAGTTCGACCCCCTGGTTGTGGACGTGTTCGTTGCCTTGCAGCGGGCGGATTTGGCCGTGCAGAGCAGGCAGGCGGTGGCAGTCGTGCTGCCGCACCAATCTTTGGCGATAAAATGAAGGAACAGAGGAGTTGACCTGATGTACTTGAGCGATGAAGAACAGGCGATGCTTGCTGGTGAGCAGGGGGTTGGCATAGCCCAGGCAATGGGCATCATCACCACCCTCGGCACTATGTACGGGGCTGCCGACCTGATCCCGATCAGCAGCGCACACATCAGCGGTGTGAGCTACAAGAACCTCGGTGAGGCGGGCCTCGATTATCTCGAAGACCTGGCCGCCACTGGGGCGAAGGCGCGGGTGTTCGCCACCCTCAACCCCCCGGCGGTGGATATGGACGACTGGCAGGGGTCGCCGCTGCTAACTACCCCGGCCTTTGCGAAGGGCCAGTTCCGCATCCTCGATGCGTTCTACAAGATGGGGATCGACGGCATCTGCACCTGCACCCCCTACGAGGTCAACAACCGCCCGGCAATGGGCGACCACCTCTCCTGGGCCGAGTCCTCTGCTGTCTCCTTCGCCAACTCGCGGCTGGGCGCACGCACCAACCGCGAGGGCGGCCCTGCGGCTCTGGCTGCGGCTCTCACTGGGCGGACAGCCCGCTATGGCTACCACCTCGACGAGAATCGGCGGGCAGACTACGTAATCAACGTCAACGTTGCAGTGCCAGACGGTAGCAGCCTCAGTGCGTTGGGGGTGATCGTCGCCAAGAAGCTACTGAACCGCACCCCCCTCTTTGTTGGCTTCGACCGTGAGTTGAGCGACGACGAACACAAGCTGCTGGGGGCGGCAATGGCGGCGGTGGGCAGTATTGCCCTCTTTCACGTAGAGGGGCAGACCCCGGAGGCTATCGCCCTGGGCCGCGAGATTATTGCTCCCCACGCGGAGTATCTGACGGTGGACGATCTGGCCGAGGGCTACCGCGCCCTGGGCATCGTGCCTGGAACCACCCCGGTTGACCTGGTGAACATCGGCTGCCCCCACTCCTCCTACGCCGAGTTGGTGGAGATCGCCGACCTGTTGGCTGGGCGGCAGGTGCGCACGAAGTTTTGGATCATGTGCGCACCCCATGTCGTCCACCAGGCGCAGGCTAACGGCGTGGCTGAGCGGCTGACCGGCTGCGGCGTGGCCCTGCTCAGCGGAGCCTGTACCATAGTCTCACCGATGGCCCAGACGGGCGTGCGCAGCGTGGCAACCAACACGGCGAAGGGTGCCTTCTACCACTCCTCCTACAATGGTATGGAGATTCACCTCGGTTCGACCGCGAAGTGCGTGGAGACGGCAGTCAGCGGCATCTGGCAGGATTAGAGAAAGGGGTAGCGGAACACGGTGGCGCAGTAGCTAGCTGGTACAGCCCAAGCTCGTGCCTCCCTCGTTCGCTGAACAAGATGATGGAGAGAACGTTTGAAGTGCGGGTGATCAAGGCGGGTGACGCAGATGGTGAAGCTCTGGTTAGTAGCGAACCGCTAGGTTTCCTCGGCGTAGTTGACCCGGACAGCGGCATCGTCACCGAGACCACCCACTCGCTGTATGGTCAGAGTGTGGCGGGTAAGGTGCTGGTCTTCCCCACTGGCAAGGGCAGCACCGTCGGTAGCTACACCATCTACCGCTTGAAGAAGAACGGTATGGCCCCCCTCGCCATCGTCAACGCCGAGAGCGAGCCGATCATCGCTACGGGGGCGGCTATCAGCGACATACCGCTAGTAGACCAGATGGACATTAGTCAAATCAAGAGCGGCGACCGGGTGCGTCTTAGCGGCGGGTTGCTCACCGTTTACGCGCAGATAGTAGCCGAGGTAGGCGAGTAGTGGCGAGCGGACACGGCATCCACCTGGTGCCTGACCCCCTACCCGCTTCAGCCGAGGTTGGGCGGGCGGCGAAACTAGTCTACCTCAAGTTTGGCGGCAGCATAATCACTGACAAGCGGGTGCAGGATAGCCTGCGCGTCGCCAATCTGATGCGCCTGGCAAGCGAGGTAGCGGCGGCGATGCAGCAGGAGGACAGCCTGCGCCTGCTGATCGGTCATGGCGGCGGTAGCTTCGCCCACTTCCCAGCCTCCCGCTGGCAAGTGCGCCTGGGGTCGAAGGCGGGTTTGAGCGCGGCAGAGAGTCTGCGTGGCTTTGCCGAAACAAGGCTAGCGGCAGGCCGCTTGAACCAGTTGGTGGCCGAGGCTTTCGTCACCGCTGGTTTGCCCGCTGTCTCCTTCCAGCCTTCAGCTTCGGCGGTGGCGACAGACGGCCAGCTAACTAGCCTTGACCGCACCCCCTTGCTCACTAGCCTGGCTCTCGGCTGCCTGCCCCTGGTCTACGGCGACGCAATATTGGACACCGTGCGCGACTACACGGTGATTAGCACGGAGCAACTGTTCTTCTACCTTGCGCAGGCAGAAGCAGCCCTGCGCCCGCAGCGAGTGATCCTGGTCGGCGAAGTGGACGGCGTGTTCACCGCCGACCCGCTCAAGGACGAGGGGGCCGCCCTGATTGAGCGGATCAACGGTGGCAATATTGATGTGGTGCGCGGGCAACTGGGTGGCAGCTACGGGGTGGACGTAACCGGCGGGATGCTGACCAAGATCGCCGAGATGTACGCTCTCTGCCAGCAGGTGGCGGGGTTGCAAGTGCTGCTGCTCAACGGCAACACGCCCGGTCTGTTGCAACGCGCCTTGCTTGGCGAACCAGTGCGCGGCACGGTTATTGAGGGCTAAACAACACATCCAACTTACTAATTTGGTTCACTACAAAGGCTAAACCCAATGCGTCGCATCTTGCAACTCCAGTATCTCCGCAGACTTTTTGGCGTGTTCATCCTTTACACCGCCTCTATCTACCTGTTCTACTACTTTGCCAGCACCAGCCCTAATCGGCTGGAAAGCTGGCTGCCACTTGCCAGCCTGGTATCGGTCGTTTCGTTCGTGCTGATCATCGCGTTGGTCAACTTCGGCCCCCTGCTGTTCACCACCTCGCGGCTGGCCCAGAAGGCACAGCAGGCAGCCCAGCACGGCGACCACCCCTTGGCGGCCCAGTATTACAATGAGGCCTTGCAGCACAAGCCCGGCCACGCCGACTACCTGTACGGGCGCGGTCAGGCACGGGCAATGCAGGGCGACAGGGCGGGTGCGCTGGCCGACTACACTGCCGCTATCGAGGCGACCCCGCTGTTCATCCCCTCCTCGCCCAGCATTGCCTACGATGCCTATCTCGCGCGCGCCAACGCTTATGCCGACAACAACGACTACGCGAGAGCGGCGCAGGAGGCCACTGGCGCGGTCAAGATGTACCCGCTGCGCGAAGATGCCTACCTCTACCGCGCCCTCTGCTACCGGGTGCTGGGTCGTTACGACCTGGCCTACGCCGACCTCAGTCAGGTAGTTGGCTTCAACCCCCAGTCGCCCATCGCCTACAACAATCGCGGCTACCTGTCCTACCTGGCGGGCAGCTACCCGCTGGCCGCCGCCGACTTGCAGAAGGCGATCACCCTCGCCCCCGGCCTCTGGCAGGCCCACTACCACCTGGCGCAGGTGCAGGCCGCCCTCGGTCAGAACTGGCAGGCGGTCGCCAGTCTGCGGCAGGCGGGTTCACTCAATCGCCAGCCGCTGGTTCAGGCGCAGGCAGATGCGGCGTTCGCTCCGCTCCAGGTGATGACTGAGTTCCAGCGATTGGTGGGCGGTTACACTGGCCCTGGCCTGCGCCCGCCTCCCCCGACTGAGCAGCCGCAGGCGTAGGCAGCCCACCAAAGCCGCGCCACTCGCGCCGTCGCATCCATTCGTGCGAGTACGGCCCCTCACGGCTATCCACCCCCCACCGCCAGACCGCGTAATCAAGGGCTAGCAGCAGCAGCAAAGCAATTAGCATCTCCATCTTAGACCTTCTTCTTTGGCAACGAAGCACGAAGGAAACGATTGGTGGCTGGCACGATGGGTTCTTGGGCAATCACTAGTCTCGTCGCTAGCCCTTCCGCCGTGCTGCCCACTGCACGAAGGCGACGCTTGCGACGACGAGCAAGGAGGCGAGGATAGTTTGCAGCTTGAGCGGTTCGCCGATCAGCAAGGCCGCCCAGAGGATGGTTAGCACTGGTTGGAGCAACTGTAGCTGACCCACGCGGGCGACCCCACCCAGGGCCAGGCCGCGATACCAGGCGAAGAAGCCGAGGAACATACTGACTGTCGAGACATAGGCGAAGCCCAGCCACGCCTCTGTGTGGATTGGTGGGAAGTTGTGGCCGACCACTGCCAGCGCGACTGGCACGACCAGGAAGGGGGCGGCAAACAACAAAGCCCAGCAGATTACCCGCCAGCCACCCAGTTCTCGCGAGATACGCCCACCCTCTGCATAGCCCAGCGCACCGAGGACAACCGCGATCAGCATCAAGATGTCACCTGCCTGCAACGACCCCGCCCCCTCTGCGAGGGCAAAGACCAGCACCGCCACCACCCCTAGCACGACCCCCAGCCAGAAGATGCGCGGCGGTCGCTCTCCCACCCTGAACACCGCCATTACTGCGGTCGCCGCTGGCAGCAGCCCGGTGACCACTGCTCCGTGCGCGGCTGGCACGCTTTGCAAGGCGAAGGCGGAAAAGAGAGAGAAGCCCAGCAGGCCAAACGCCACTACTGCCAGCCCCGGCCAATACTTGCGCGGCGGTAGTTGTTCGCGGTGGGCCAGCAGCAGGATCGCCGCCAGCGTTGCTGCTACCAGGGCGCGGCCCAGTCCCACTGTTGTGCTACCCAGGTCTGGCACGGCGGCGCGAGTGGCGGGCAGAGTCACGCTGAAGCACAGCACGCCCAATGCGCCAAACGCCAGCCCCTCGAACCGTCGCCAGTCGGCAGGTTGCTGCTCTACTTTTGCGCTCATACCGCCTCCTTTGAGCTGCGTTCGCGGGCGAACATGATCAGCGCGACCCCAGTCAGGATCACGGGCAGGGCGAGCAGGCCGAAGATGGTGATCTTTTCGTCAGCGAACCACCCCCCCAGGCCGATAGCGACTACCGGGTTGACGTAAGCATAGCTGGTCGCCAGGGCGGGCCGCACGTGGCTGAGCAGGTAGTTGTAGGCAAGGAAGGCGATCAGTGAACCAAAGACGATCAGGTAGCCGACCGCCCAAATCGCGTCGCCGTCTGGCACCCGCGTCAGGCGTTCGCCGATGATCGGGCTGAGGATCGCCAGCAACGCGCCTCCGCCCAGCATCTCCACTGCGCTAACCATTGGGCCGTCTGGCAAGGTCAGGTGGCGGCTGAGAGCCGAGCCGAAGGCCCAACTGATTGGCGAGATGATCAGCAGGACGGCACCGAGCGGGTTGGCCCGAATCTCGCCCTCGAAGTTGAGAATCACGATGCCTGCCAGGCCCACAAAGAGGCCGCTCCATTCCAGCCGATTTGAGCGGTAGCCCCACAGTCGGGTAAATAGCACCGTCCAGAGCGGCATGGTAGAGACAGCCAGGGCCGCCAGCCCTGACCCCACCCACTGCTCGGCCAGGGTGACGCTGCCCAGGCCGCCAACCAACATGAAGGCACCAAGCGCAGCCCCCGCCTTCCACTGCGCGAAGGGTGGGTTTGGCACGCCGCGCAGCCGCAGGAAGCCGTAGAGCAGGCCGCCCGCCACCAGGAAGCGGGTCGCTAGCATCAGATAGGGTGGGAAGCCGCCCAGGATTGCGTTCTTGATCGCAAAGTAGGTCGAACCCCAGATCAGGCAGACGGCCACGAAGGAGAGGATGATTGGCAGGCGGTTGTCGATCACCGTTGCCCTGGGTTGGGCTATGCTGCTCACCTCTGCGCTGGCGAGTGCGATTGTGTTGTTCTCTACCCCCACTTTAGCCCTCCTTCTTGCTGCTGCGGGCGAAAATTACGATGGCGACTCCGGTCAGGATCACTGGCATGGCGTAGAGGACAAACTCACTCACCTTGTCGCCCGCGATCAGCGCACCGAGCAGCACCGCTACTACCGGGTTGACATAGGCGTAGCTGGTCGCCAGGGCGGGGCGGGTGTGCATCAGCAAGTAATTGAAGGCGGTGAAGCCGAGCAACGAGCCAACCACTACTAGATAGAGCCAGCCGAAGATCGCATCGCTGGTTGGCACGCGAGTAAACCATTCGCCCCGCGCCAGGCCCATCGCTAGCAGTACGCCGCCGCCCGCCAGCATCTCTGCCGCCGTAAACATCATGCCGCTGGGCAGGGTCAGGCGGCGACTCCAGACTGTGCCAAAGGCCCAACTCATTGCCGCTATGATCAGCAGCAAGGCACCGCCGGGGTTGGCTTGCATATCGCCGCCGAGGTTGAGGATCACCACCCCGGCGAAGCCAACCAGCAGCCCCAGCCACTCGAAGCGGCTAGAGCTATAACCCCACACGTGGGCGAACACCGTCGTCCAGAGCGGCACGGTTGCGATCATCAGGGCGGCCAGGCCGCTGGCAACCGAGAGTTCGGCGATGGAGACCAAACCGTTGCCGCCAGCTAGCAGCAATGCGCCCATGATCGTCGCTCCGCCCCACTCCTTGCGGGTGGGGTTTGGCGCACCGCGCAGGCGCAGGAAAGCGTACATCCCACCGCCCGCCACGATGAAACGCAGGCCCGCCGATATCAGTGGCGGCAAGCCCCCGACCACCACGTAGCGGATCGCCAGGTAGGTCGAACCCCAGATCAGGTAGACCCCGATCAGGGCGAGGATCACTGGCAAGCTGAGGCTCGCCGCCTGCTCCCTCCCCTTCGCCTGCTCAACCGCCTGCTCCCGACTTGCTTCGATCACCTTGCTCATCGCAACCCCCTTGCACCGTCTAAGTTTTGACTTGCCAAACGGTGCGCCGTTGCACCCCCCACGGGCTAGCTAACCTTGCGCTGACCGCCCGCTCCTGGGCCAGCAGTTGCTCCTTGCGCTCAATCCCCCAGCGGTAGCCGCCGAGATTGCCGTTCTCGCGCACCACCCGGTGGCAGGGGATTACCAGGGCGACGGGGTTGCTGCCACAGGCGTTGGCGACTGCGCGCGCTGCCGTCGGCTGCCCGATGCTGGCGGCTACTTCGCTGTAGCTGCGAGTGCTGCCGTAGGGGATCGCCTTCAAGGCTTGCCAGACGCGCTGCTGGAAGGCGGTCGCCTGCACGTCGAGCGGTAGATCGATGCAGCCCTGCTCCCCTTCGAGGTAGGCCAGCACCGGGCCGACCCAGCGTTGCATCCCGCCCACTTCGCGCTGCAAGTCGGCGGCGGGGAACTCGCGGCGCAGCCCGGCGGCCAGGGCTATGGGGTCGTCGCCCAGCCTCACAGCGCAGACCCCACGCTCGGTTGCGGCCACCAACAGGCTGCCGAGGGTGCAGTCCACAACCGCATAGCTGACCTTCAGCCCAGCCCCCCCGCGCTTGTAGGTCGCTGGGGTCATGCCAAAGTCATCGCTATAGGGGCGGCTGCTAGAGCCGTAGCCAGCAGCATAGGTGGCGGTGGTCACGCTCTCGCCCCCGCGCAGTTCCTCCTTGAAGGCTTGCTGGCGCAGGGCCGCCACGTACTGGCGGGGGCTGACCGCCATTACCCGCTTGAACACCCGTTGCAGGTGGGTGGGGCTGACTGCCATCGCCCGGCCCAGAGCCGCAAGGCCGAGATCGCCTTCGATATTGGCGGCGATGTACTGGCAGACTTGCGCCGCCAGTTGCTTGGCTGGGGCGAGCGGCTGCTGTGGCAGGCAGCGTTTGCAGGCCCGGAAGCCCGCTGCTTCGGCCTGGGCTGCCGTTGCGCAGAAGCTGACGTTTTGCCGCTTCGGTGGGTGGGTAGGGCAGGTCGGGCGGCAGTAGATGCCGGTGGTGTGGACGCAGGTCACAAACTGGCCGTCGAACCGCTCGTCCCGGTTCAGCACAGCCTGCCAGCGTTCGTCGTCGCTGACGCTGGTGGGCTGCTGGGTTTCGATAAGCATGGTAGACATTGTTGCACCTCCTTAGTTATTGTCCTCATCATACGGCTAAACCCGCCAATGCCGCTATCCGTTTCTTGCGCTCAGTGTCCGCTGCTTTGCCAGAGGCTAACCAGGCCAAATATGACGATGATCGCCCCCGACCCGACGTTGATCGCCCGCATTAGTGGTGGGGTAATCCGCCCCCGTGCCAGGCTGACTGCGTTGCTCAGCAGCCGCCACCAGGCCGCTGAGACGAGGAACACGCCCAACACCAGCAGGCTCGCTGCCGTGTAGTAGGGGCCGCGCTCGACTATCCCTAGCCCGCCGAAGATGGCGACGAAGGAGAGGATCGTGGTAGGGTTGGCTAGGGTGAGGGCCAGGCTGGAGAAGTATGCTGCCACCAGCCCGCCTCGTTCGTCCGCCCGTGCCTCCTGCGCTGGGGGCTTGCTCCATGCAGTGCTGATGCCAAGATAGCAGAGGAACAGGCCGCCAATCAGCCCTAGCCAGAAGCGCAGGCTGATCAGCAGTTCGCTGATCGCTAGCAGGCCGAAGGCGGCGATGCTGCCATAGAGTGCGTCGGCGGTGGCTGCCCCCAGCCCACTGACGAAGCCAACCGTGCGCCCCCCCGCCAGAGTGCGGCGGATGCAGAGCAGCCCAATCGGGCCAACTGGCGCGGCGATGGAGAGGCCGAGGATCATCCCTTTGAGCAGCAGACCACTGTCCATAACCACACCTCCAACTAAGCGTCTGATGTCCTCGATGTTTAGCGGGCCGATTGCGCTTTTCTCGAAGGCGTTGCTGATCGCCAGACTGGTGCGCGTCTGCTCGACCAGCCCCGTCTCGCGCAGGCTGACGATCAGATCGTTGATCGCTGCCAGGTCGGGGGCGACCACGCGGGCCATGTAGCAGTCGTCGCCGCTGACGTGGTAGCACTCGCGCACCCAGGGGCAAACCTGGGCGATGGCGATGATGCAGTGATCGTCATCCAGGCTACAACCAGGGCGCATCCGAATCGCAATAATCGCCCGCGTCTTCAAGCCCAATGCGTCTTCATCTACCAGCACAGTATAGCCGCGGATTACCTGCTCCCGCTCCAGACGGCTGAGGCGTTCGGCAACCGCCTGCCGGGTCAGGCCGATCATCTCGGCGAGGTTAGTGACCGCCAACCGCGCATCATGGGAGAGAGCCACTACAATCTGCAAATCAATATCATCCAAAGCACGCATTTTGTTATCTCCTACACAATTCTAGCTAACATTTCGCAAGCAATGCCATTGTAGCACCAGCAGGCATCCGTTGTCAATAGGTCTAAAGTCGCAGGTCTGGCAACTCTGCTGCAAACCGCTTGCAGGGGCTGTTGATCGCCGGGCGACGCGGTTGCTGAAGGCCAGGCGGCAAGTGGGTGCTGCGAACAAGCAAATAGCTGCCAGCGAGCGGAGACTGCGCTGGTGGCTCGTGCCAGCTTGACAAGCGCAGGGGGCTGCGCTAAGATTGGCGCATTCTCCGCACAATGAGGCGAGATAGGGGGTGAGCGATGGCGAATGAAGGCGGATACGCATTTCTAGCCCAGCGGGCTTACCTCTACCTGCGCGAACGCGCTACGCCAGTGGATGAGGACAGCCTGATCCGCTACCTCTTTAGCGCACTGCCCGGCCAGAACTCGGCTCGGATGAACGTAGAGGTATGGCGGGGATTGCTGCCTGGCGTGTTGGATGGCGACCGCTTCAGCGCACTGGGCAACAGGATGTGGGCGTTGACCGAGTGGCAGGAGCGGGGCGAGTTGGTGGCCGACGAACTGGCCTCCCTTAGCTACATAGTGTTGGATACGGAGACTACTGGCCTGCGCCCCGACCGCGACCGCATGATCGAGCTTGCCGCCTTGCGCTACGACCCCAGCCGCCCCTTCCCCGCCGAGGTCTACAGTAGCCTGTTCAACCCGCACAAGCGGCTGCCCGCCTTCATCATCAACTTCACAGGCATTAGCCAGAGCGAGGTAGAGGACGCGCCCGACTTCGCGCCGCAGGCCGACCAACTACTGGCCTACCTGGGTAACGCGATCCTGGTCGGCCACAATATCAGCTTCGATCTCGGCTTCATCAACAGCGAGTTGCGGCAGTCTGCCCGCCCTGCCCTAGCTAGCCGCCGCCTCGATACCCTCAGCCTGGCCGTGCGCCTGCTGCCAGAGTTGGGCAAACCTAACCTCGACAACCTGGCCGCCCGCCTGGGCCTGCCGGTTGGTATCCGCCACCGGGCCGAAGCCGATGCGCGCCTGACCCACAATGCGATGCAGAAGCTGCTGGGGCTGGCCCGCGAGCGGGGGGTCAAGACGCTCGACGGCTTGCTAGAGTTGGCGAAGCCGCTCGGCTACGCATACTGGGGCAAGCGCAAGGACAAGGGGGCTGGTTCGCGCTTCAACCCCGATGCCTGGGCCTGGCCGTCTGATCCGCTGGTGCGCGAGAGCCGCCATACGGTCGGTGAGGCAGGCTGGGAGCAGCAGTTGCCAACGCTAGCCGGGGCTTACGTCTTCCGCGACGAGGAGGGCGCGCCGCTCTATGTTGGCAAGGCGATCAATCTGCAACGGCGGGTCAGCGGCTACTTTGGCCGCGACGAAACGATCCTGCGCGGCCTGGCCGGTCTCAACCTGCGGGTGCGGGTGGTGGAGGTGCATGAGGTGGGCAGTGGACTAGCTGCCAGCTTGCGCGAAGCTGAGTTGATCCGCGCTCTCGATCCGCCCTACAACACCCAGAAGCAGGAGCGACCGCCCCGCCCCTACCTGAACGTGCAAGCGGTCAAGTCAGCGGGGGTGCGGCGCATCCAGGCAAGCAGTAAGGCGGGGGCGGAGAGCTTTGGCCCCTTCGCCAACCGGGCTGAGGTTGACGATCTGCTGCGCCTGCTGCGTGCTGTCTACCCAAGCCTGCACCCGAAGCAGCCGCCCGCTCCCGACCATGAGGCGCAACTGGCAGCGGCGGTCGCCTACCTGCGCGGGGAGGCTGACCCCACCCTGACTCGCCTGCGCCACCGTCTGCAAGCCGCCACCGCCGCCCTCGACTACGACGAGGAGCGCACCAGCCGCGCCCTGCTCAAGGAGGCGGTCAGCAGAGCCGAAAGCCTGGGCCAGAGGGCGGCTAGCGGGCTGCCTGCCAGCGACGAGCAGGGGACGGCGTTGCTGTCGCCCGCCCCCGCCTCCAAACTCCAGGCCCTAAAGTCGGCCATAGTAGTGCTGCCCGCGTTGGATGCAGCGGTGGCTGAGGTGTTGATCGTGCGTGAAGGGCGGCTGGCCTGGCGCGGGCCGCTGCCTGCGGGCGGGCGCGAGGACGTGCTGACGGCACGGCTGGCCGAACTTTGGCACGAGGCGGTGGAGCCAGCGCAAGTGCTGGAGTCGGTGCAGAGCAGCTACCTGGCGGGGGTGACGCACGGCAGGATGAAGGCGGCCCCGCTTGACGCTGCTAGCAGCCTCGTATTGCGCTGGCTCTATGCCAACCCCACTGCGGCGATTATCCCCGCCAGCGAGGAGCGCGAAGCCGTGCAGGACTGGTTGCGCGAGGCGGCTCGGCGCGTGCAGGGGGTTGGCCGATGAGCAGCTACCAGCCTCTGCGCTACTACGTGCTGGCCTTCGATGGCGACACTTACGAGCAAGTGATCGCCCCCGCCGTCAGCCGCGCCTTCTACGAGAACGACTTCGCCGCCTTCCCCCGTCTGGAGGGAGCGCACCCCAGCCTGCGGAGCCTCGTTGGTTTTGCCCGCCGCTGGTTCGCCAAAGGCTGCGTGCGCCCGCTCAAGCACTATAGCAGCGGCATCTGCGAGTACAACACCAAATCGCTGGGCCAACCACGCTTGCCGATCCCAGCTAGCATGGGGGTGGACGAGTGGACGGCAGCTATCGAACAGCTAGGCAGCGTTGGACATTGCACCCTGATCGATGTACCTTGCGGTGAGGGCAATCTGATCCACAACGACGTGATCGAACTGTGCCGCCTCTACGACGAGCAGCATCAGCCGATAGAGTTGGGCAGCCCAACCGCCCGCGATCTCGTCTACTCTACCCCGCCCGACGAGCAGCACGAGACCTTTGTAGACGTGGTAGCCTCAGCTATGCGCCGCTACGCCCTCAACCTGGCCCTGGCGCAGGGAGGGTTGCGGGTGGGAGCGGGGATGCTGCTGATCGCCAACATGGGGCCGTTGGTGGCGACCCTCGAACGGCTGACCAAGCTGGGTAGCGTGCTATCTAGCGACATCGAACTTAGCTACACCGGTGACAAAACCGGCTACCTCGGCTACCTGACCGCCGCCGACGTAGTCGCCCTGCGTGAGGGGCTGGCCGCGATTAGCTTTGGCGACGAGGCACAGGCCTACCTGGAAGCCCTGCGGGACCTCCTCGACGACGCGGCGGCACGGGGCTGTGGGATGGTGCTAGAAGCCTTGTAGCAGGAGTAGAGAGCGGTCGCGGGGGAGGCACAGGCGTGTGGTAGGCACACCCTCCCTCGCACCCGCGACCGCTCCCCGCTTGGGCCGCTGAAGGTTCTACTTCTTGTCTGCTGCGCCGACTGTGGTGGGGCTGGCAGTCGGGGTGAGCGTCGCAGTGGGGCCGGCAGTCGGGGTGAGTGTCGCAGCGGGGGTGGGGGCTGTGATGCTGCGGCGGATGATCTTCGCCATCTGCGCGCGGTCGCTGAAGCTGTCGGGCTTGAAGCTGCCGTCGCTGTAGCCGCTGACGATGCCGACGCTGTTGGCAACCTCGATCCACCGCCATGCCCAGTAGGAACGCGCCACGTCGCTGAAGGTTGGGTTGCTGGGGGCGAGACTGCTGAAGCCCCGCGCCCTGACGATGCTGGCCGCCACCTGCGCCCGCGTCATGTTGAGGCCAGGGTGGAAGCCGCCGTCGTTGTAGCCACTCATTGCGCTGTAGCTGGCCGCCGTCTCGATGTAGCGGCTGGCCCAATGGCTGAGTGGCACGTCGCTGAAGGTGGCGGTGAGCGGCTGGGTCAGCGACCAACCGAGGCTGAGGGTGAGCATCTTGGCGAACTGCGCCCGGTTCATATTGTAGCCGGGGTGGAACAGGCCATCATCGTAGCCGCTCATGATCCCCGCACAGTAGAGATTGCTGATGTAGCCGTAGGCCCAGTGGTTGTTGGGCAGGTCGGCGAAGTTGATACCGCAGAGGCCGGGGGTGAAGGTTGAGACTGGGCTAGCCGTCAATGGGGGGCTAGTGGTTGGTGGCGGGCTAGCGGTCGGCGGCTGCTGGGTAGCAGTGGCTGGCTGCGGGGTGGCAGTGGCTGGCAGGCGGGTGTTGGTTGGCGTGCTGCTGGGGAGAGCGGGCGTGCCAGTCGCCCAGGGGGTAGCGGTGATCGGCGGGCCACCACCCTCAATGGGGATGAACTTGGCCGCATCGAACCACACAGTGCGCCCGTCCTCGCCAGTCTGGTCGGTCAGCTTGACGTAGCCTGTCGTGCCGGTCTCAAAGGTAAAGCGGCCTAGCTGCGCCCACTGTCCGTGCAGGCTATCCATCTCGTTCATGTTCGCCAGGCCGTCGGTCAGGCGGCCCTGGTCTACCACTACCGTCGTTGCCCCCGCCACGCTGCCAACAGTATAGACGGCGTGGTTGGTGTCAGGCATCCCCGTATTGGCGTAAGGGATGTGGACGTAGAGATCGTAGCTGCCCGCTTGCAGGTAGGGCCGCCAGACGGCATAGTTGGTGCTGCTTACCGTGCTGGCCGCCGAGTAGCTGTAGAGCGCGTTGCTGCCATAGGTAGAGCCGGTGGCGGTGTACCAGTGGTTGGCGGCGTTGACCGTGGTTGGCACTGGATGGAAGGTGGAGTCGAGGTTGTCAATGTTAGTGTCCATGTTGCTGTCGCCCCGCACCAGGGCCAGGTAGCTAGCGAAGTCCCAGCCTGGACCCGGATCCCAGTGGCCGGGGGCAGGTTGGTTCGGCACGTTCTTGTGGCTGATAATAGCGCGACGATCCTTCATGATGCCATAGTAGTCGGCCAGGTAGCGGGTGAGGGTGGCTGAGTTCTGGTACATCACCTGGGTGTACCAGGCGGTGGGGTCGTTGGCGTAGCCCTCGTGTTCGATGCCAATCGCGTGCTGGTTGTAGGGCCAGTTGCCCGCGTGGTAGCCGATATCCTTGTTTTGCACCAACTGGGTGAGGTCACCGTCGCTGCTGCGGAACATATAGTGTGCGCTAACGTGCGAGTTGGGGTTCTGGAACCAGGAGATTGAGGCGGCATAGCTGCCCTCGGTGTCGTGGATGATGATGCGGTCAATCTGCTGGTCGCTGGGCCGATTGGCGACCTGGTAGTTGCCACTGTAGGCAGGGTTCCAGTGCGCGGGTGGGTAGTCGGTGGAGGCGGGCAGCCCAGACTTGCGCTGCATCTCTGCCTGCACTGCTGGGGCTAGCTTGCTCAAGTCCACCGCAGTGGCGGCCAGAGTCAGCCGCTCGCCGCTGCTAGTGGTGCGCCCAGCACCCTGGGCCAGCAGCTTGTAAATCTCCGCCAGATACATATCATCAACCCCTGGATGGATGGCTGCGCTATAGGCTCCAATGGCAGGCTGCCAGGCTTCCAGCGGGCTGCTAGCCGTCACCGCTCGGCTGGCGAAGGAGCGCAGCAGGGCGGCGGCCCCCCGAATGTTCTGCTCGGCGCGCTCCTTGAGCAACAGCGGGTCGAGCTTGAGCAGGGCAGCGGCGCGGGCCAGGCTGTCATTACCAGGGTTCTCCACCAGGTGCATTACTCCCCAGCCGCCGTCGCTATGGTCGCTGCCGTCGTTGTGGCGGTCAGGCACCTGCTGCTCCCACCTGCTCTCGTCGTAGCCAATCGCCAGCAGGATGGCCTGCGGCAGGTCGAACTCCTTAGCCGCCGCCGCAAAGCTGTCGGCCAGCGGGCCAGCAGGAGCCAGCGGGGGTTGCATCTCGCCAGGACGCGGGCGGAGGGCGGCCATGCCACTCTGCTGGCTGCTAAATAGGGCCACCGCCACCAACAGCAGGGCCAACAAGCTGTGGGCTGCAAATCTTTTCTTCACGATCCACCTCCAAACTCTAACAACAGGTTGCAATTACGTCTTACCAACACAACGTATAATAACCGCAAAGGTTTCGTATTCGCAAGGGACTTTCTTGTGTTTTCGCATGGTACTTTTGGGCAGTGAAGCGGGCTGGTACAAGGGGGGCTACAGGCTCGTCAGCGATCATTCTCATTCTACACCATTGTTCGCTGCACTATAAACTACCCGATACTTTGCCTTGCTTGCTGCCTTGCGCCAACCCGCGCCCATACCAGCCTGCCAGGATCGCCCAGGGTACGTCGGCGACCAGCGAACCAAGCCGAGAGAGGACGGCGACGATCAGTGGCACCCAGGCGGGCAGGTAGAAGCTGAGCAGGTAGACTGCTACCCCTTCGCGCACCCCGAAGCCGTTGGGGGCGACGAAGGTAAGGAAGCCGACCGCCCAGGCCGCGATGAAGCTGGCTCCTAGCGGCAAGGCGAGGCTGAGGCTGACTGGGTAGACGAAGGCGACCAGGCAGTAGGAGAGAACGGCGTAGAGCAGCCAGCCGAGTAGGAAGGGCAGGTTGAGCAGCAAGAGGTCGCTGAAGCCGAGCCGCCCCTCTACTGGCTGCCGCTTCAGCCGCCGCAAGCCCCAGTTCAGCAGGCTAAAGAATAGATCGTTGCGCCACATCAGGGCGACTGCCAGGGCGACGAAGGCGGCATAGGCGGCAGTGACCAGCAGCGGGTTCGCACCTGCCAGCAGCGGCGTGGCGGCCAAGGCGAAGGGGGCAACTAGCAGCCCGGTGAAGGTGATCAGGGCTGTCTCCAGGACGAGGGAGAGCGAACCCAGCCCCCGGCTGATGCCTACCCTCTCGCCCAGCACCACCCGCCCCACGGCGTACCAGACGCTGCCCGGCAGGTAGCGGCCCAGGCTGGCGGCGAAGTAGACGTGGATGGTCTGGCGGAAGTTGAGCGGCGGCCCGCCGAGGCGTAGCACCAGCCACCGCCACCCGAAGGCCGAGAGGGGAGGGCGGGCAAAGAGGATCAGCACGAACAGGAGCAGGTAGCCCCAGTCTGGTTGCCAGGCGTGCTGGCTGAGCTTCGGCCACTCGCTAGCCAGGGTGCTGGCGAAGAAGTAGAGGAAGGCGGCGATGAACAGCCAGCCTACCACCTTTTGCAGCAGAGCCAGGTTGGTTCGGCTCATGGGTATAGCACGCGGTAGAGCCGCGCCCCGGCTGTGTCGTACAGCTTCTGGAAGTGGTCGGGGTGCAGCTTAAAGTAGTCGAGCTTCCAAAAGTTGCTGCCCGCTGCTGCATAGATGTGGCTGATGCCGCCCGCCTTGAGTGCGGCGTAGGTGGCAGCATCGGGGTCGTGATTGCTGGCGGTCTTCTCGTAGGTAAGCGGCTTGTTCATCAGCGGCCAGGCGGCTTTGGTCAGGGTCATCACCTTCGCCTGCAAAGCGGGGTCTGCCGCCCGTTCGCTGCCCGCCACCAGGGTCGGCGCACTCACCTGCCGCTGGGCCAGGGGGGGTATCCAGCTACCCGCGTCTACCCCAACCACCGAGCGGCCCGCGAACTCGCCCGCTGGCACCGCGGCGATCAACACCTTGTCCGCTGCCGTCGTGTGCAGGCCCAGCCAGCGGATCGCGTCGAGGTCAGCCTGCTGCACCACGTAGGTGCTGCTCAAGTCGGGGGCGTGCGGGGCAGCCCAGGCCGCTCCCAGGCAGGCGAAGACGAATAGCAGGCTAGTAAGGAACTGCACATTGCGGGTTGCATCAACCACCCTGCTCCCCCGCCCTGCTACCCTCTCACCGATCTGCACGGCCACGTTGAGCAGGTAGCCGCCCAGGTAGCCGAGCAGCAAGCTGGCGGGGATGTAGAGCATGATGCCTACGGCAAAGTTGTTGACCGCCCCCGCCCCCGGTAGGCCAAAGCGACGTGGGTTGGCGACAACGTAGAGGGCGGCCACCCACAGCCCTGCCGCCAGTGCAGTAAGGTGCAGATTGCGCTCTGGTAGGCGGCGGCCCAGCCCAACGAGGGTTGCCGCCAGCAGTAGGGCGAGCAGGCAGGCAGCACGCTGCGGCCAGTCCAGCGGGCCGAGGAAGTCGCCTGCATTGTAGCTCTGCAAGTAGTCCTCACTGACGCTGCCCAGGCGGTTGAGCAGCCCGCCGAAGTAGTTGCGAACCAGATTTAGCAGCCAGGGAGCCGATAGCACGAGGCTGCCTACGCCAATCAGCAGGCTCACGCTGATTTTGGAGCCAATCCCTTGCAGGGGGGGACGGCTGGCGGCTCGCTGGCTGTTGCGCAGCACGCCTGCCGCTGGCGGTGGTGCAGGGTCGCCCGCTGCTGGCGGAGTCCAGACCCCCACTGGCAACTGCTCCGCTAGCCGTCGCTCTCCCCGCCAGAAGGCAAGCTGCACCAGCCAGAACACGACCGCGAAGGCCACGTAGAAGATTAGCACGCGATAGTGGCTGAAGAATACCCCACTGACTAGTAGGGCGTTGACCAGCACCAGCGGCCAGTCGCGGCGTAGGCGGCGGTAGTCGCGTAGGGCAACGGCCAGGGCGAGCATGGCGAAGGGTAGCACCGCCTGCCCCTCAAGTTGGGTATAGCGGCCCCAGTTGACGTAGGCGGCTGGCACCCCCAGCAGCAGCCCCGTGCCAGCAGCGGCCAGCAGCCCCGCAATCTTCCCCCAGCGAGCCTCGGCCAGTAGCCCTGCCGTCAGGTAGAAAGCCCCCAGTACGGTCAGGGCGTTGACCACCTGCCCCCAGAGCAGCACAGCCTGGGCGGCAGAGTAGCCCGTCAACCAGGCAACGATGGCGGCGAAGGTGTGGAAGCCGAAGTGGTAGGTGTAGCTGACCAGGGGAATGTAGGGCTGGTAGTCGGCTGGCACGCCGCCCCGGTCGAGGATTAGTTGGGTGATGATCGTGTGGTGAACCGAGTCGCCGTAGAGTGGGGTGAGCAGGTCGCGGATGGTGTAGAGGCGCAGGGCTAGCGTGAGCAGCAAAACGAAGCCGAGCAGCACTGTAGTGCCACCCGGCCTGTCGAAGTGCAGCCTGCGCCGCCGCATAGCGACTACCGTTGCACTTAGCAGCAGCCAGCCTGCTACCCACCACGTCCCCGCCTTCAGCCCCAGCAAGGTGCTGTAGAGTAGCAGCGTCGGCCAGAGCGCGAGGCTGAGGCCGATGCTGGTGAGCAATGGCATACTATCCAGCCGCCCCAGCCGCCCGACTAGCAGGCTGTAGGCCGCCAGCCCTGGTAGTAGCAGCAGGGGAATGCAGATCAGGGCGAGCAGCGGTGGGAGCAACTAAACCTTACTTCTTGTCCGTTACCTGGACAGTGTAAATCTTGTCGCCTATCTCAATGCTATTTACCACATCCTGGCCGCTGGTCACCTGACCGAACAGGGTATAGCCGCCAGTCGGCTTGTTGTCCGCGCCGATCTGGGCGTTGAGGAACTTGAGGTCAGCTTCCTGGCCGGTGCTGGCTTTGGTGATGAAGAACTGGCTGTCGTTGCTGTAGTCCAGGGCAGCACGGGCCACGCCCAGCGAACCGACTGTGTAGGATATCTTGTTGATCTCGGTAGTGATGTCACCGCCGCCGCTGCCAGTGCCAAGCGGGTCGTTACCTTGCACCACCCAGGCTTCGACGCGGTGGAAGGTGCGCCCATTGTACTCGCCGCGATTGGCGCGCTCCTCGTAGTTCTTGACCGTCGCTGGCGCAGCGTTGGGGTAGAGGTCGAGGGTGATCAAGCCCTTCGTGGTATAAATCTTCATCTCCTTGGTTGCGATGCCCTTGTCCACATCAATCAACACTGGGCCAGGCTGCGGCTTGGTGGTGGGGGTGAGGACGGGGGCGGCGGTCGGCTCCGCGCCGTTAGGGTAGGCAACCTTGGCTGGGGTGGGCGGCAACTCCAAGTCAGCGATCTTCAACGCCTCGTTCTGCTTGCTTAGGGTGATGGTGAAGCCGCTCTCGCGGGTGATCGTCTGCTGCGTCTGCGCGCCAATCGCCGTCACCTGCTTGAGCAGGTTGTTGCTGCCGATCAAGTAGTCTGCTGTGACTGTGATGCCGCCCTTCACGATGGTCAGGCTTTGCAGGTGCTTGTAGTCAGTGCCGTCCAGCTTGCTGCTGCCGAGGTTCTTGACCTCTGTGCCAGGGCCGACTTCGATTGCGCTGAAGGCACTGCCGAGAACGCTGAAGCCGGGGCCACTCTGTGCCTTCGCCCACTTGCCGCCCGCTGGTTGCTCATAGGCTTGCTGGTCAGACTGGTAGTAGGAGGGGCCGGGCTTGCCATCGCTGCTAGAGGCGTAGCTAGCCTTCTTGTTGGTCACATCTACATCCCCTTCGAGGGTGGTAGTGACCGCTGGGCTGGCGGGGTCGCCTCGGTTGAAGTTGACCAGCAGCAGGTGGTAGCTGGTCAAGGCCGCAGTGTTCTTCACCGCGTCCGACAGCAGCTTTTGGTCGGCGGTCGGCGTGTTGGTCGGGCCGGTGGTGGGCAGGGCAACCGTCGGTAGTTCAGCTACCGGGGTGAGTACGCCCGTCGGGGTCAGCACCGTCTTGGTGGCAGCGACCGTGGCTACGCTGGTGCTGGCAATGCTAGGCGCAACGCTGGCAATGCCCACGGAGGTGGCATTGGGCGCAGTGGTATTGATGGCAGTGATCGGGCTGGGGGTCACGTTGGTGGCAGAGTCGCCACAAGCAGCCAGCGTGACGCTGATCAGCAGGAGGCAGAGGAGGGTAAGCAGTTTACGGCTATTCAAAAGAAGGGTTCCTTTCTGGCATCGCCCTCGTTTGGGTGGGGCGGCAGGCGTGGGTAAGCGCGTTCGCTCCATTATAACGGTTTAGCCCCGCTCTTGACAAATCTGGTTGCAAGGCTTATAATGTACAGGCACGATGGGCGTGTAGCTCAGCTGGTTAGAGCGCAGTCCTGATAAGACTGAGGTCCCTGGTTCGAGTCCAGGCTCGCTCACCCATAGGTGTGGTCCCACGGCGCATTCGTCTAGAGGCCCAGGACGCCTCCCTTTCAAGGAGGAGATCAGGGGTTCGAATCCCCTATGCGCTACCAAGATGTCGCAGCCCCAGCAGCAATGCCGGGGCTTCTTGCTGCCAGCCGTCGTGTGGTAGAATAGCCAGGGCGCAACCGTGCGCC
>Ga0209724_1000711_pt1 | contig 31594 bp, 25 predicted proteins | sample grotaG_FD_184143 | JGI IMG/M metagenome (GOLD analysis project Ga0209724, IMG submission 184143) | Glacier valley bacterial and archeal communities from Borup Fiord, Nunavut, Canada, to study Microbial Dark Matter (Phase II) -... | ecosystem: Environmental > Aquatic > Freshwater > Ice > Glacier ... | reverse complement strand
CGCCCGCGGCACGATGGCCGCGAGCTGCAGGACTTCGTGGGCTGCGGCCGAGAGCCCCGCGGCACGGGCCAGCACGGCATCGCGCACGGTCGCCGGGACGCCGCCGTCCCGATGGGCGAGCACCTCGGTGACGAAGAACGGGTTGCCGCCGGTGGCCGCGTACAGGCCGGTCCCGTCGCGCGCCATGTCGGACGCGAGACTCGCCACCGCGACCGGCGACAGTCGCTGCAAGACGATTCGGGTCGCATGGCGCGACGGCAGGTGCCCGAGGATCAACCGCAGCAGCCCGATCGCGTCGAGCTCGTCGTCCCGGTAGGTGAGGACCATCAGCACCGACGCGCGGTGGATGCGCCGGCCGAGGTAGCGGATCAGGTCGAGCGTGGCCGCGTCGGCCCAGTGGATGTCCTCGATCACGAGAATGGTCGGCGCAGGCGGCGCGGACAGCAGGTCGAGCACCGCGGCGAACAGCGCCGCACGATCGGTGCCGTCGGCCAGCATCGCCTTCAGCGGTCCCTTCTCGCTCCGCGCGATGTCGTGTAGCGGCCCGAGCGGATGCGGCGTGAACAGGGCTTCGCACGCGCCCCACAGCGTGCGGATCGCGGCATGGTCGGCGGCGAAGCGCTCGACCAGCGTCGTCTTGCCGATCCCCGCCTCGCCGCCGAGGAGCACGGTGCTCCCCTCGCCGCGCTCCGCGAGCGCCAGCGCATTGCCGAGGAGGCCGAGCGGTCGATCGCGTTCGAGGAGCAGGATCATCGGCGTTCGGCTCCCGCGGGCGCGCGTTCGTCGCTCAGGCGGTCATGTGCTGCGGCAGGCCGATCGGGCCCGCGGCCCGGACCCCGCCGCGCGTCGATGCGGCGACCAGCCACGCGGCGCTGGTCAGCGTGACCGCGATGGCCAGCATCGTCAGCTCGAGCCGGTCGGTCGGCGCAGCGATCACGCGCGGCACGTGCAGCAGCACGACGAACGCGCACATCATCATCGCCTCCAGCCACGCGGCCAGCGGCATCGCGACGCCGAACAGCATGCACAGGCCGGCCAGCGCATGGACGGTGCCCGTCAGGTAGGCGATCTGCAGGTGCGCCGGCAACCAGGCCGGGACCATCGTCGCGGTGAAGTCCGCGTAGACGACATGCGAGAGACCGAACACCAGCGCGCAGACGCCGAACGCCGCGACCAGGATGCGCCGGTAGCGGCGCGCATCGGGGCTCAGCGCGAGCATGCCCAGGCCGAACGCCATCGCGCTGCTTTCGGCGACGCCGAGCAGCGCACCCACGTGGCCCTTCGACGCGATGGCCAGCGGCAGGTGCAGGCCGACGGCCCACAGGCCGATCCACCCGGCGGCGAGCAGGGCCGCGGCGCGGCGCGGCGCCACGACGGCAGGAACAAGCCGATGCCCGCGAGGCACAGGATCACGCCCGACAGGTACGCCAGGGGTGCGCGCCACGTCGCGTCCTTCGGGGCCGGCTGCCACTGCAGCAGCAGGTCGCCGTGGACGAGGCTCAGGACGCCGAGCGCGAGGAGGCCGAGGGCGGCTGCCGTGGTCGCGGCCTTCCGGTCGATCGGGGTGCTGAGCATGGGCGTGACGAGTGGGGATCGAAAGACGAACGGCAAGATAACCGCGGATGGTCGTCGTTGCACATGGTCCGGTTCGAAAAAAAAGGGCGTCGACCTCGCGATCGACGCCCTCCCGTCGCAGCCCTCGCGGACTGCGACGCTAGCCCTGCGTCGCACCCTGGTTCGGCGTGCGGACCAGCACCGGGGCACCGTGCAGTTCCGCCTGGATCTGCGCGAAGCGATCCGCCGAAATCGTCACGACGACGGGGTCGAGGTGGACGATGTCCTCGGGACGCACCGGCTTCGGCGTTTCGCCGAGGTCGGTCGTGACGATGACGAACGCGCAGACCAGCGCGAGGCCCGCGCCGAAGCCGGCCACGAAATGGCCGACGGTCCTGATGAGTCTTTCGAATGCTTTCATGATGATTCCTTCCTGGTGGCGCACGTGAAGCCGCCTCTTGTCCCTGTGGCCGGGATCGGATTCCTGCTTCGATGCGCCCGGCCGACGCGAAGAAGTGAAGCGGATGTCGTAGCTGCCTTGCGGCAACGCGAAGGCGGCGGTCGCGGCGGGAACCGCGTGCAGGCGGTTTGCCATCGAGCCGCGCGACACGGTGCTGCCCGTGTCGCGCGATGCCACCAGTCGCAGCCGCGATCCGGACCAGCGGCCCCAGGTCGCCACCGGGACGCTGGTGCGCAGGCCCCATCGATCGATGCCGTATCCGTTGCTGTTTTCGTCGTTCATCGCACACGCTCCTTTCCCTGTTGCGCCCCGTCTGCGGCTTACCGCGGCGGCGGTCCTGCGGACATCCATCGCCCATCCCATCGAGGTTGTGCTCGAACGCAAGTGCACCGCAGTGCCCAGCGTCCTTGCTGCACGACGCGGCGGGCCGCGGCGCACATCCCGACCGTCCCTCGCTGACGGCATGACTCGGTCGGCTGTTCAAACACACGCTCGATGGGACGAGCACCAAAACCAGAACCCCAAAACGAAAAAGCCCGGATTCCATTTCAGGGATCCGGGCCTCGAACTGCGAGTGCGAAGGAGCGACTAGGCGCTACCTCTTCCCGGAACCCCTGCATTCATCGTGATGCCCTGCCCGATCGGTCGCGGCGACGCGAAACCGTTTCCTGCCAGCGCCGACGAGGCGCACATGGTCGCGTCCCAGCCGTGGGCGGCGAAAGAGCGATCGATGGCGGGGAAGAGGCGTTTCACGATGGAGACAGTCGGTCGATTGAAAATGAAAGGGTTGAAATCTGGCGGGCGGACGGCACGTTGCCCTGGGACCGAATAGTAAAGAGTCTTCACTTTCCGGTCAAGAGAGTGCGACAATCTTTTTTGCAGAACCGTGCCCGAAACACCACGCCGTGCCCAATCTCACCGTCGTCCGCCGCCTCAACGTCCTGACCCTCTTCCAGCAATTCGCGGAGGAACAGATGCGTGCGGGCATCGCGCCCAAGGGCCTCGAGCAGACCTTCGCGCAGAAGCTGCAGATCAGTCCGAGCATGTGGAGCCAGATCAAGAGCAGCCGGCCGATCGGCGACAAGCTCGCGCGGCAGATCGAGGCCGCCTGCCGCCAGGACGGCGGCTGGCTCGACGAGGAACGCGCGAGCCAGGGACTGACGGCGGGCGAGCAGCAGTTCCTGTCGCTCGCGCTCAAGGCGTGGCGCACGACCAATGCGGACGGGCGCAAGCGCCTCAAGCAGTCGGTGCGGGAGATGGCGGACCCGAAGTAGGCGCGGCACGCTCTGGGCGGGGCGCGGAACAATCCGCTTGCAAGCGACCCGCGGGACGCAGCACGATGCAGCTTCCCCCGACGATCCCCCGGAGCACCCGCATGGCAGCCCATCTCGAGAACCGCCTCACCGGCCAGTTGAACCCCACCATCGGCGGCTCGACCTACGTCGACCCGAACACGATGGAGTGGCAGCCGAGCCAGTTCGAGCGAATCGCGATGAAGGTGCTGTACCGCGACGAGGCGAAGGGCGAGATGACCGTGCTGCTGAAGTGGGAGCCGGGCGCGACGCTACCCTTCCATCGCCACCCCGAGATCGAGCAGAGCTACGTGCTCGAAGGCTCGTTCAGCGACCACGACGGCATCTGCCGCGCCGGCGAGTTCGTGTGGCGCAAGGCCGGGTCGCTGCACGAGACGCGCTCGGACGAGGGCTGCACGATCCTCGCGATCTATCGCAAGCCCAACGTGTTCTTCCATACCGAGGGCTTCCAGGCCCGCTGAGCGACCCGCGGCGCGGCTGCCGCAACCGGCGTCGCGGAACTTGCCGCGGGTTGCCGCGGTCAGCGGTTACGCCCCGTCGATCGACGGGGTTTTCGCCGCGCGCGGTTCCCATGACGCGCCGGTTCGCGCCCGCAGGCGCCCCGCTCACACCACGGAAAGCCGCCCCGCCCGCATGGCCACCGGACTGATCGCCCTGCTCGACGACGTCGTCGCCATCGCCAAGGTCGCCGCGGCGTCGATCGACGACACCGCCGCCGTCGCGGCCAAGGCCGGCGCGAAGGCCGCCGGCGTCGTGATCGACGATGCAGCCGTCACGCCGCGCTACGTCACCGGCTTCGCCGCTTCGCGCGAGCTCCCCATCGTGGCCAAGATCGCGCGCGGCAGCCTGAAGAACAAGCTGCTCTACCTGCTCCCGGCCGGGCTGGTGCTGAGCCAGTTCGCGCCGTGGTCGATCACGCCGCTGCTGATGGCCGGCGGCGCCTACCTGTGCTTCGAAGGCGCGGAGAAACTCTACGAAGTCGTCGTCCCGCATGCCGCGACCGAGGAGACCGCGGCACCCGCGGCCGACAGCGCCGAGGAGGTCGAGAAGACCATGGTCGCCGGCGCGATCCGCACCGACTTGATCCTGTCGGGCGAGATCATGGCGATCACGCTCGCGCAGGTCGCCGACCAGGGCTTCGTGTCGCGCGTGGTCGTGCTGGCCGCGGTCGGCGTGCTGATCACGATCGGCGTCTACGGCGTCGTCGCGCTGATCGTCAAGGCCGACGACGCCGGCGTCGTGCTCGCACGCTCGCGCCTCGCGCCGCTGCGGGTGGTCGGACGCGGCCTCGTCGCCGGCATGCCCGGCTTCCTCAAGACGCTGGCGGCCGTGGGCACCGCCGCCATGCTGTGGGTCGGCGGCGGCATCCTGCTGCATGCGCTCGAAGGCTATGGCCTCGCCGCGCCGGCGCATGCGATCCACGACGCGGCGGTCGCTGCGGGCCGCGTGGGCGGGGCGGTCGTCGAGTGGTTCGTCGGCGCGGCGGGAGCGGGGATCGTCGGCGTACTCATCGGCGCCGCGCTGGTGGGGATCGTGTCGCTGTTCCACCGGAAGCATTGAAGAGGCCCCGGCACGCATGGCGACGCCGCTGACCCGTCGCGCGTTCCTCGCCCTGTCGGGCAGCGTCCTCCTCGGTGTCGACCGCGTGCGGGCGGACGAGAGCGGCGACCGGCCGCTCGCCATCGGCACGTCCACGCCGGGCGGTGGGTTCGCGCTGTACGGCGACACGCTCGCGCGGACGCTGAACCGTCGCGCGGGCGGCGCGGTGATGACCGCGCGGCTCACGCGCGGCACCGCGGAGAATCTCGACCTGCTGTGCCGGGCCGAGATCGATGCCGCGCTGATCCAGGGCACGGCCGCGAGCGAACTCTTCCAGCAGGGCGCGGCCTGCGACCTGCGCATCCTCTTCGCGATGTACCTCAGTCCCGGGATGCTGGCGGTCCCCGCCGCATCGACGGTGCGGCGCTACGAGGACCTGCTCGGTCGTCGCGTGGTGTTCGGCGTGCGCACCAGCGGCCTCGTCACGCTCGGGCGCCAGGTATTCGCGGGGATCGGCATCGACATCGATCGCGACCTGCAGGCGCTCTACGTCGAGCAGGCCGCGGAGTCGCCCCGCATCGTGCTGGCCGGCGGGGCCGAGGGGCTGTGGGGTGCCGGCGAAGGCTGGCCCGGGTTCACGCAGCTCGCTCAGGCGCCGGGCGGCGCGCGGTTCATCGGGCCAGCGGCACAGCAGATTCCGCTGATCGTCGAACGCTACCCGTTGCTCAAGCCCATCGACGTGGCGGCCGGCGCCTATCCGGGCATCGACCGGCCGCTGCGCACCGTGGGGTCGGTGAACCTCATCCTCGCCAGGGCCGACCTCGACGAGGCGCGGGCAGCACGTTTCGTCGCAGCGATGCACGACGCCGAGGCGGAACTGGCGGCCGCGTTGCCGCAGGCCGCCTTCAGCACGCTGGCCAACACGCTCGCGAGCGCCGCGTCGCCGGCGCAGCTGCACCGTGCGCTGCTGCGCCCGCGTTGACGGACGTCGTCACACCACCAGCTCGCCCTGGTCCTCGCCGTCCCAGTAGTGCACGCGCGACGCGCGGACCCGGATCATCGTGACGCCGGGCGTGTCGATGCCGTCCTTGAACCAGTGGTCGAGTTCCTTCTTCCAGTGGTCGGCGAGGGCGGCCTTGTCGCGGATCAGCTCGGCCTCGCCCTCGACGGACACGAAGATCGGCGGCTTGCCGAGCAGGCCCTTGCTGCCCGTGAAGGTGAGGCCGACGAGCTTGTCGCGCTCGATGTCGGTGGTCATGCGCGAGTCCTCCCAGGTGAAGTAGTAGGAGTCGCCGTCGAAGTCGACCTCGCCGTTGTTGCTCATCGGCCGCGCCGACACCTGGCCGAGCTTGGTCTTGGTGGTCAGCATCGCGAAGTCGATGTCGGCCATCTTCTTCGAGAGGTCTTTCAGGGTCAGCTTGCTCATGGGGTCTCCGTCGGGTTCGTGAAGCGAGGTCAGCGGTTCGCTGCACATCGCGCCACGAAGTCTGGAACCCCCAGAGGCCGTGGGGACGTGTGCAAAGCCCGAACGTCGCGTCGGTGACTGCCCGCATCGCGCCCGTCGGTCAGGCGGACCTGCCGGGCGCCGGCATGGCCTCGCCGGCCGACGCGCCCTTCCGGGTCGCCCAGCGATCGTTGAGGAAGAGACGCAGCGGATTCTCCACGGCGTAGAACGATGCAGCACCCAGGCCCAGAGCCAGGATCCACGCGCCGCCGATGCCGATCCGCCCCTCCTGGAAGGCCAGGTAGACCGGCTGTTGCCAGAGATAGATCGAAAACGAACACGTGCCGAGCCAGCGCAGCCAGCGCGCCGACAGGAAATGCCGCAAGAGCTGAGGACTGCGGTCGAGGAACACGACGGTGAAGGCGAGCATCGGCGGCGCGATGAAGCGATCGACCGCCTTGTGGTCGTAGGTGGTGTAGCAGGCCAGCGCGATGCAGAAGGTCAGCACCGGCAGCATCGACGGGACGCGTCGGCTCCAGTCTCCGAGTTGCTCGCGACAGACGACCAGCATCGCGGCCGTGATCAGCCCCAGCGATGCGCACTCCGACCGGAGGTACCACGGCGTCGCGCCGAGAGGCGCGTGCGCGAGGTAGAAGAAGTTGAATACCAGGGCCACGGCGCACAGCGCGATCAGCGACGCCGTCGTCACCGCCGTCCGCCCGACGGCACGCGCTGCCAGCGCGACCAGCGCCAGCACGACATAGCTGTGTTCCTCGACACTGAGCGACCACGTGTGGCCGATGGCCCAGCGATCGGCCCAGATGCTCGCGTCCTCTGGGAAATAGGATCGCAGGAAGAACATCGTCGACAGCAGCTCGGATAGCGGCACCGAGTACGGCCGTCCGAACCACTGGTTCGGATAGGCATACATCGCGAGGACGAAGAGCCAGAACGTGGGGATCACGCGCGCGAAGCGACGTGCGAAGAAGTCGCTCAGCCGGACCTGCCTGATGAACAGGAGACGCCCCATGAAGAGGCCCGATAGCACGAAGAACAGGGACACGCCGAGACCACCGGCCCAGCCGAAGCCAAGACCGATGAAGTGGCAGCACAGCACTAGGAGGATCGCGAGTCCGCGCCAGCCGTCGAGATGCGGAACGTTGGTCGTTGTCGACGATGTCCCGGTGGGTCCGACGGTCCTGCGTGGTCGGCGGCGCAGATAGCGATCGGCGCGCTGTCGCCATCTCGGGCCGCGACGCATCGCAGCCGCGTCGCTCAGTGCAGCGTCCGGTCCGCGGACGCGATTCGGCCGAGAGGTGCGCAGTCGCGCCAAAAAATGACGACCTTCGATCTTCATCGCGTTGCTCGGGGACAAAGACCAACTTGGCATGCAGCTTTCGCGCCATGCCGAGCTTGCGGTTGTTGGCCGCGAGTGGCATCCGTTCGACGGCATCTACGCGGACAGCTTCAGCCCGAGGTGCCGCGTGCCCTCGACCGGATTGAACACGTACGGCTCGATCGGCTCGAAGCCGAGCGACCGGTACAGCGCCAGGGCCGACGTCATCGTCGGCAGGGTGTCGAGGCAGATGCGCAGGTAGCCTGCAGCGCGCGCCTCGGCGCAGATCCGTTCGGCCAGGCGGCGGCCGGTCTGTTCGCCGCGCACCCCGGGGCGGACGTACAGCCGCTTCATCTCGCAGTCGCCGCCTTCGAGCGGACGCATCGCCACGCAGCCGACGCCCTGCCCGTCCTTCCAGGCCAGCAGCAGCCGTTCTTTCGGCGGCGCGTACTTGCCGGGCAGGTCGGCCAGTTCGGCGTCGAAGCCCTGGAAGCACAGGTCGATGTCGAGGCTGTCGGCGTATTCGCGGAAGAGGCCGCGGGCCGCGGCGATCTCGTGCGGCAGGTCTGCGGGCTGGATGTCGATCATCGTCAAGGTCCCCTGTCCGGCGATCGATCGAGTGTGCGCCATCCGCCGGACGCGGAACATGGGGGTGCGGGCGGGAGGTGCGAGACGATAGACTCCCGCGCTTCTCCATTCCGCATCCGACCATGTTCACGATCGCCTCTCGCAGCCACCTCGCCTTCCTTCTCGCCGCCGGTCTCCTGGGCACCGCGTCGATCGCGGCATCGCCGGCGCCGCCCGTCGCCCCGGTGCGCCCGGTCACCGAGACCTACTTCGGCACGCCGGTCGTCGACCCCTATCGCTGGCTCGAGAACCTGAAGGATCCCGAAGTCCAGACCTGGATGAAGGCGCAGGCCGCCTACTCGCGCGGCATGCTCGACGCGGTCCCGGGCCGCGAGGCCCTGCTCGCCCGCATCCACGCGCTGTCGAGCGCCGACACGCGGCGCGGCGGCTTCGTGCAGCGCGGACAACGCTATTTCTATCAGGTGACCGAGCCCGGGGCGGAGCAGCCCAAGCTGGTCTATCGCGACGGACTGCGCGGCGAAGAACGGCTGCTGGTCGATCCGTCCACGCTGGGTCAGGGCACCGACACCCATTATGCGGTCGACTACTTCGAGCCGTCGTGGGACGGCAAGCTGCTCGCCTACGGGCTGTCGACCGGCGGGTCGGAGGCGAGCACGATGCACGTCCTCGACGTCGCGTCGGCCAGGGACCTGCCGGAACACATCGAACGCGCGCACGACGCCGTCGTCACCTGGCGTCCCGACAACCGCTCGTTCTTCTACCTGAAGTACGCGAAGGTGACAGCGGACACGCCGGCCAACGAGACCGAATACAACGCGCGCACCTACCTGCACGTGCTCGGTCGCGGACCGGACGGCGAGGGCGACGCGGTCGTCTTCGGGCGCGGCGTCTCGACGCTGGACGTCCCCGAAGGCCAGGGCACGTACGTCGTCGGCTCGCCCCGGTCGCCGTGGGTGGTGGCCGTGGCCAACCACAACATGGACACCAATCCGTCGACGCTGTACGTCGCGCCGCTGGCGAAGGCGACCGGCGCGACGACGCCGTGGAAGAAGGTCGCCGACGTCGCCGACGGCATCAGCCAGGTCGCGGTGCGGGGCGACACGCTGTACTTCCTGTCACTCAAGGGCGCGTCGCGCTTCCGCATCCTGGCGACGCCGCTCGCGAAGCCCGACGTGAAGCACCCGCGCGTGATCGTCCCCGAGAGCGCCGGCATCATCACCGACTTCGCGTTCGCGCAGGACGGGCTCTACTACCGCGAACGCGACGGCGTGCAGTCGAAGCTGGTGCGCGTCGGCTTCGACGGCAAGGATGCCCACGCGGTGCCGCTGCCGTTCGACGGCAACCTCTTCGCGCCGACGACCGACCCCACGCGGCCCGGCGCGCTGTTCAACATGCAGAGCTGGTCGCGGCCGGCGGCGGTGTTCGCGTACGACCCCGCGAGCGACCGGACCGTCGACTCGGGCCTGATCCCGGCGTCGAAGATCGACGTGTCGCAGCTCGAATCGAAAGAAGTGCTGGTGACCAGCTACGACGGCACGCGCGTCCCGCTGTCGATCGTCTACCGCAGGGGAATGGTGCTCGACGGCAGCCATCCGACGTTCCTCGAAGGCTACGGCGCGTACGGCGTCGTCTCCGAGGCGTTCTTCTGGCCGTCGTCGCTGGCGTGGATCGAGCGCGGCGGCATCTGGGCGATCGCGCACGTGCGCGGCGGCGGCGAGTACGGCGAGGACTGGCATCGCGCCGGCATGATGAAGACCAAGCTCAACACCGTCTTCGACTTCATCGCGTGCGGCCAGTACCTGGTCGACCAGAAGTACACCGTGCCGCAGAAGCTCGCCGCCAACGGCGCCAGCGCCGGCGGCATCACGGTGGGTGGCGCGCTGACGTGGCGTCCCGACCTGTTCGGCGTGATTCTCGACCAGGTCGGCATGAGCGACACGCTGCGCGCCGAGACGGAGCCCAACGGCCCGCCGAACGTGTCCGAGTTCGGCTCGACGAAGACCGAGGACGGCTTCCACGGGCTGTACGCGATGGGCGCCTATCAGCACGTCGTCGACGGCACGCCCTATCCCGCCGTGATGTTCGTCACCGGCGCGAACGATCCGCGCGTGGCGCCCTGGCACATGATGAAGATGGCCGCCCGGGTGCAGGCGGCCACGTCGTCGGGCCGGCCGGTGCTGCTGCGGATCGACTACGACGCGGGGCACGGCATCGGGTCGAACCGGTCGCAGCGCGAGAACGAGCTCGCCGACCTGTGGGGCTTCGCGCTGGCGCAGATGCCGGGCACGAAGTGAAGACGCCCCTCCCGGCCCGCAATCCCGTGCAACCCGTCTGATCGATCGCCATGGCCCTCAAGCAGCTGACCGAAGACCAGATCCGCACCTGGACGCGGACCGAGAAGGACACGTGGTGGTTCGAGAACGTCTTTCGCGGTGACATGGCGCAGCTGACGATCCGCTCCGGGCTGACCGGGTTCCTCCTGGGCGGCGTGCTGGCCGCGACCGCGCTCTACATCGCGGCAAAGACCGGCATCACCATCGGCGTCGGACTCACCTCGGTGATCCTGGCCTTCGCGCTGTTTCGCGCGATGCACGCGGCCGGCCTCGGCGCGGACTTCACGATCCTCGAGAACAACTGCACGCAGTCGATCGCGACGGCCGCGGGCTACATGGTCGCGCCGATGACCTCGGCGCTGGCCGCGTACATGCTGGTCACGGGCAAGATCATCCCGTGGTCGCACATGATCGCGTGGATGTGCATCACGTCGATCCTCGGCGTGCTGCTCGCGTTCCCGATGAAGCGCCGCTTCATCAACGAGGAGCAGCTGCCCTTCCCCGAAGGCCGGGCGAGCGGGGTGGTGCTCGACGCGCTGTACACCGGCGACGCGGGCGAGGGCATGTTCAAGGCGCGCCTGCTCGGATTCACCGCGCTCTTCACGGGCCTCTACCAGGCGGTCGTCAGCGACGGCTGGATGAAGCTGCTGCAGTTCAGGATCCTGCGCCTGGACCAGTGGGCGGGCATGAAGGAGCCGTGGACCTTCCACGAGCGCCTCGACACCTACTACTACGCCGCCGTGGGCAAGGCGAGCCAGTACATCCCGACGATCCTCGGCACCGACATCCGCGTGCTCGGACTGCGGCTCACGCTCGATGCGGCCATGCTCGGCGTCGGCGGCCTGATGGGCATCGCGGTCGCCACCAGCTGCCTGCTCGGCGCCTTCGTCAACTTCGCCATCCTCGCGCCCATCATGATCCAGGCCGGCGACATCGTCGCGCGCATCGGGCCCGACGGGACGACGGTGCCGATCTCGCGTGCCGAGATCGTCAACCAGTGGTCGCTGTGGTGGGGCGTGACGATGATGGTCGTGGGCTCGCTGGTGAGCCTGCTCGGTCGGCCCGAGATCTTCAGGGGCCTCTTCAAGCGCCGCGCGAAGTCGGATGGACCCGACGTGCTGAAGCACATCGAGTTCCCGTTGTGGATCTCGATCGTGGGCGTGCCGGTCTTCAGCGCGCTGGGGGCGTGGGTCAGCCACGTGTTCTTCGGCGTGCCGTGGCTGCTGACGTTCATTTCCCTGCCGCTGATCCTCGTGCTGTCGGTGATCTGCACCAACTCGATGGCGCTCACGTCGTGGACGCCCACTGGCGCGCTGTCGAAGATCACGCAGTTCTCCATGGGCGCGATCGACCGGACCAATCCGGCCAGCAACCTGATCCCGGCCGGCATGACGGCCGAGGTCGCCTCCAACGCCGCGAACCTGCTGTCGGACATCAAGCCGGGCTACATGCTCGGCGGCAAGCCGCGGCAGCAGGCCGTCGGCCACGTGATCGGCATCTTCTCCGGCGCGATCGCCTGCGTGCCCCTGTTCTTCCTGCTGTTCCTGCAACCCGATGCGCAGGGCGTGCGCTCGGTGTCGACCATGGTCTCGGACAGCTTCGCGTTCCCGGCCGCGATGCAATGGAAGGGCGTCGCCGAGCTGATCACCAAGGGCGTCGGTGCGCTGCCCTACTCGGCCGTGGTGTCGATGATCGTGGCGGCGGTCGCCGCGGCGGCGATCGAGGTCGCGCGCATGGTCACGAAGGGCCGCTTCCCGCTGTCGGCCGTCTCGATCGGCCTGGGCGTCGTGCTGCCGCCCGAGTCGACTCTGGCGATGTGGGTCGGGGCGATGATCTTCTGGATGATGAAGCGCCGCCATGCGACGCCGGGCACGAAGGGCAACCGGGTCTGGGTCGAGGGGATGGAGCCGATCTGCGCGGGCCTCATCTCCGGATCCGCGCTGATGGGCATCGGCAACGCGATCGTGAACGTGCTGATGAGCTGATGCGGACACCGATCGGCATCGCTGACCGGTGGGATGGACGTGCGCGTCAGCGGCGAGCGGCAGCACCTGAATCGCGACCGATTGGCCTACGGTCGCAGGTCCTGCCCGGCAGTGCCGGGGCCGTGAGCGTCTCCGCGCTGAAGGTGCGCCGACGCGGCAACCTTCGCGCCGTCCGGACACTGCGCGAAGGTGCGCACCGCGTCGGCGACGTCGGGACTGCGGTCGGGGTCGAACACCGTCCGGTGCAAGCGCAGCGCCTCGGCGATCACCGGACACGCCTCGCCCGCCCTCCCCTGCTGCAGCAGGACCTTGCCGCGGATCAACTGCACGCGTGCTTCGAGGTCGCGCTGATACTCCGGATGCCCTTTCGCGGCGATCTTCTGCAGCGCGGTCGATGCGTGCGTCCCCGCCGACTGCAGTTCGTCGGCGGCCAGCGCGATGGACGCATATTTCGCCTCTGCGGCGATCGACGACGATGCATCCGGCTCGAGCGGCAACGACTCGGCCTTGCGCGCGGCGTTCCAGGCCGCGAGCGCTTCGACTCCCCGGCCGCTGGCCACCAGCCAATCGCGTTCGGCTTCCTCGAACCGGTTCGACGGGAACCGTCCGTTCGATGCCTTCAGCAGCGCGCGCGTGCGATCGAGCGACGCGCGGGCCTCGGGAAGGCGTCCCATTCCGATCAGCGCATGCGTCCGCAGGTTGAGTGCGCCGAGGTCCAGCTGCGAGGCACGATCCGCTTCGACGGTCAGCGACCCGTCGCCTTCCAGGCTGGTCAGGATCTCGGCCATCCGGCCGTATTGCCGCAGGATGCTGCCGTAGTTGATGCGAACCCATCGTGCCTGCGGATTCCCGGGCGCACCCAGGGCCCACTCCCATGACGGACGCGCGATGTCGAGACCCTCGCGGAAGCGGCCCGTCTTGTAGAAGAACAACGCCGATTGGGTCTGTGCGAGGCGGAGAACTGCAGGATCTCCCTTGCGGGCCTGTTCCAAGGCGAGACCCTTGCGGAACTCGGCTTCGGCGCGCTCGTAGTCGCCCAGATCCGTCAGTGCCTCGCCGAGCGAGCCGTGCACCAGCGCGAGCTCCGAGATCCCGAGCGGCGCTTGCGCCTCGCTGACGCGGATCGACTCCTCGAAGCGGTCGCGCGCCTTCGCGTAGTCACCCGTGAAGTACGCGTTGTCGCCCGCCACCCGCAGCGCGAACAGCAGCTCGCCGTCGGGCGGACGCTGGCGGGCCAGCGCAAGCGCGCGCTCCGCGAGGATCAGGCCGTGCTTCGGGTCGGTCCGCCGCTCGAGAGAAGCCTGCATGACGTCGATGCGAAAGCGCAGGGACGACGACTGGTCGCCACGCGACGAGAGCAGCCTGTCCCCACGCTGCAGCAGCGTCATGGCTTCGGTGCGCTGGTCCATCAGCGTGAGCGCGTGCGCGAGCTTGGCCAGTGGCCGGACGGTTTCGTCCGCCGTCGACCCGTACAGGGCCTCGGCTTGCGCGAGCGCTTCCCGGCGCATGGCGATGTGGCGATCGCCGATGCTCATCTGCTCGTACATGTCGGCCAGGATGACGAGCAGATCCAGCCGTGCAGCGGGCGCGTCGCGTACTTCGGTCGCGATGCGGTCGGCGCCCCGGTCGAGCAGCTGCCGGGCTGTCGTGTCGCGGGCCACGGCAGGACCGATCTGCTCGGAGCTGTTCGGCTCGAAGACGCTCTTTAGGAAGTTCTGCACGGCCTTCGCCGTGGTCGCCTCGCTCTCGGCGCGACGGGCCTGCTCGCGCGCCTCCCGCGCCTGCCACAGGGCGACCGAGAGGCCGACCACCAGCGAAAGCACGACCATCGCGCCGGCCGCCACCTGCACGCGGTGGCGACGCACGAAGCGCCCCGCGCGATAGCCGAAGCGGTCGGGCTGGGCCTCGACCGGTTCGCCCGCGAGATGACGCCGGAGGTCCTGCGCGAAGGCGTCCATCGTCGGATAGCGGTCCGCCGGTGCCGGCTTCATCGCCTTGTTGAGGATCGCGTCGAGGTCGCCGCGCAGGCGTTCTGCCGCGCGGCGATCGCTCGCCTTGCTGCTGGCGAGTGGAGGCTCGACCGAGACCGCCGGTCCGGTCCCGAGCGCAGCCCGGTTGCGATACGGCCGCTCGCCGGCGAGCAGCTCGAACGCCACGATCGCCATGCTGTAGATGTCGCTGGCCGTCCCGAGCGGCTCGCCGCGGATCTGCTCGGGACTCGCGTAGTCGAACGTCAGTGCGCGTCCCGCGAACTCGGTCAGCACGGTCTCCTGCGTGCGGTCGCCTTCGAGCAGCTTGGCGACGCCGAAGTCGAGCAGCCGCACGCGTCCTTCGGCGGTGACGAGGATGTTGCCGGGCTTGAGGTCGCGATGGACCACCAGCATCGCGTGTGCGTGCGCGACTGCCGACATCACCTGCAGCAGCAGGTCGAGGCGGTCTTCGAGCGACAGGTCGCGCGTGCGGCACCAGGCATCGATCACCTCGCCCTCGACATACTCCATCGCGAGGAACGGACGCCCCAGGGCGTCGACGCCCGCGTCGTAGAGGCGCGCGATGTGCTCGTGCTCGAGCGTCGCCAGGATCTCGCGCTCGCGCGCCAGGCGCTCCACGAACGCATCGCCCCACGTCACGTGCGGCAGTTTCAGCGCGACGCGACGCTTGGTCATCGCGTCGGAACGCTCCGCGAGCCAGACCGTCCCCATGCCACCCCGTCCGAGCGGGGCGATCAGTCGATAGGAACCGACCTGCTGTCCTGCGGACAGGCCGTCGGAGGCGCTCCGGCCCGCCTCGGGCAGATGGGGCAGCTGGCCGAGAAAGTCTTCGGTCTCGACGCGGGCCTGGGCACCGAGCAGCGAACGCAGCAGGTCGCGATGGGCTGCACGATCACCGTCCAGCGCGTAGAGCCAACGCGGCGCGCTCGACGAGCGACAGGGCCAGCGCCTCGTCGAGCAGCGCGCTGACCTGCGGCCAACGCGGGGCCAGCGAGTCGGCCCAGTTTGGAGGCTCGCGCGCGGTCACCGGGGTCGTCCCGTCTCGCGCCGTCCGGTCAGCCGCGCAGTGCGTGGGCCAGCAGCAACCGGGCCTTCTCCCAGTCGCGGCGCACGGTGCGGTCGGACAAGTCGAGCGCTTCCGCGATCTCCTCGTCGCTCATGCCGCCGAAGTAGCGCATCTCGACCACGCGGGCGAGCCGCGCGTCCATCCGCGTGAGCTCCTCGAGCGCCGCATGGACGTCGATGATCTCCGCGGCGGCGCCGGGCAGGGTCGCGACGAGATGCGTGTCGAGCGGGACGTGGTCGGCGTCGCCGCCGTGTTTCTCCGCCTGCGCCTGGCGCGCCGCGTCGACGATGATCGAGCGCATCACCGTGGCCGCGTACGCGAGGAAGTGCGCGCGGTCGCCCGGCGTCAGGCTGCCGCGGCGGACCAGCTTCAGATAGCACTCGTTGACCAGCGCCGTCGTCTCGAAGGCGTCGTCGCGGACGTTGCGGGACAGCCGTCGATGGGCCACGCCGCGCAACTCGGGATACAGCAGCTTGAAGATCTGGTCGAACGCCGCGGCATCGCCGTCGCGTGCGCGTTCGATGAGAATCGTGACGTCGCCCATCCGTGCTTTCCGTCGTGCCAGGGAGGCACGAGTTTACCGGCACCCTGGTGCCTGCATCGTGACCGGATGCGCGCGGATTACCCATGCACGATGTCCTGTCGCACGCAGCGCGACACCAGCGACGCGGCCGAAGCGGTCGCGAGACGAGCCAGCACCAGCGCCGAAGCCGCGTCGAGAGCGATCGCGAAGATCGCGAACGCCGCGCCGAACGCGGCCTTCGCGGCAGGCCACCGACGTGACCTCGCAGGAACCGCGCCGTGACCGTCGGCAGCGCCGCGAGCATCCCTGCGGCGCGCTGCCCCCGATGTCGCGCCATGATGAGCATGCCTGCCACGATCAGCGCCGTCAGCACCGCGCCGAGTATCCGTTCCATTCGCATCCCCGACGAACCCGGCTTTCGAGTCGCCGTACCGAGGTGTACGAAATGGCGAAGGACAACAGGACACCCCGCGCGTGCGGGGCGTCGCCGTTCGGGACACGGCAGCACGGAAGCGGACCGACTTCAGCGAATCGCCGGGAAGCGCCGCGTCATGTCAGTCCGACGAGCCGTTCGCTCAGCACCCACAGCCGGCCGGCCCGGGCCGCGTCGTTGGCCTTCGCCGACAGCGGCTGCGCGAACGCCTGCCGACCCGCCTGCTGGCGGTTGCCCCAGCTCCAGTGGACGCCCGATTGCGCGAAGCCGTCGTCGGCCACGACCTGCGCCACGCGATCACCGGCCAGCGCCTGGCTCACGTAGCCCTTCGTGATGTTCTTCTGGAACCACGGGAAGATGCGCCGGAACGCCGCCGGCGCATGGCGGAACAGGGCCGTGTCGGCCACGCAGCCGGGATACAGCGTGCTGAAGACGATGCCGGTGTCGGCGTGGTGGCGTCGATGCAGCTCGCGGCTGACGATCATGTTGCACAGCTTGCTGTCCTTGTAGGCCTTGCCGGGCTTGAAGGGCTTGCCGTCGATCATCGCCACCGGATCGCGGAAACCGGCCTCCAGACCCTGCAGGTCGCCCAGGTCGGCCGGCGCCGGGATCGGCACCTTGCCGCCGAACTCCTCCGAGTTGGCGGTCACGGTTCCCAGCGTCACGAGCCGCGCCGGCTGCCCGGACTGCGCGCCGCCGCCCGCCTGCAGGTCGGCGAGCAACAGCCGGCTGAGGAGGAAATGGCCGAGATGGTTGGTGGCGACGCTGATCTCGTAGCCTTCGGGCGAGCGTTGCGGCGCCGTCAGCCGCGGCAGGTACACGGCCGCATTGTTGACCAGCGCGTTCAACGGCCGGCCGAGCGCACGGAACGCCGTGACGAAGCGCCGCACGCTGGCCTGCGAGCCCAGGTCGATCGCGAGCAGCGCGTGGCGCTCGGCCGGGATGGCGAGCGCGTGTGCCACGGCTGCGGCCTTGTCCAGGTCGCGGCAGGCCATGACGACGAACCAGCCCCGATCGGCCAGCGAGCGGGCGGCGTGCAGGCCGACGCCGGAGGAGGCGCCGGTGATGATGACGGTCGGCATTCTTGAAGGATCGCTGGAGGGTTGCATTGCCCGATTCTGGCATCACTCGTCGCCAGCCTGCGTGATGCCATCCGGCGAGGGGCGCGATGGCCGTCCCTCGACCCGATCCGGACCGGGGCCTGCTACTGCGGGTGCGCGGCGCGCCAGCGCATCGCCGCCAGGACGCGCCGACGGACGCTCGGATGGTCGTAGAGCAGCCATTCCTCGAGTTCCGGCGGCTCGGCATTGACGGCATCTGCGTCGCGGATCATGAATTCGGCCAGGCCGAAGGGCTCGGACGAGGCATCGAGTCCGAAGCGGTCCGCCTGCGCCTCCTGGACCCGCGAGATCCCGTTCGTCGCCGGCAGGGACAGGAAGCCCCACAGCAGGAACAGGCCCCAGAACGCCGGCAATGCGCCGGGGTCGCGTTCGTCCGCGACCTTCCACCGCGCACCGAAGCGCGCGACCAGACGCTTGGTTCCCCAGCCGACGAAGACGAAGCCGACGCCCACGACCAGGCCCTGGAGCAGGATGCCTGTCCAGATGTGGCCCAGCAGGTAGTGGCCCATCTCGTGCGCCATGACGAACCTGATTTCCGGCGCGGGCGCGTTGGCGATGGTGTTGTCGTCGAGAACGATCCTGGCGAATCCTGCGACGCCCGAGACGTGAGCATTGAGCAGGCTTCCCTGCCGCGACGCGTCGCTGACGAACACGTCGGTCGCCGGCACGCCGTTGGCGCTCGCGAGCGACAGGATCATGTCCTTCTGCGGACCGTCGGCCAGCGTCGCGAAGCGATTGAACAGCGGCTCGATGACCGCGGGCAGCAGCAGGACGTAGACGCTCGACAGCCCGATGTAGAGCATCGTGGCCCAGGGGATCCAGCTGCGCGGACGTCGTCGAATGAGTGCGAGGATCGCGACGATGCCCGCGGTGTAGAAGAGCGAATCGACCGCCCAGCCCACGACCGCATCCCCGAGCCAGTCGCCGTAGGACATCGCGGTGAAACCGGCGCGCCGGTTGCGCACGAATCCGGAATAGGTCGCGATCGGCAGGTTGAGGACGAACAGGACGGCCAGGAGCTGGACCGAGACCAGCGCGTCCTGGACGCTGCGGACCGTCGAGATCCGCTGGGCGACGCCGCGCATCCGGCTCGCGAGTCCCGAGAAGAGGATGAACGCGATCGCGGCGACCAGCGTGAGCACGCGCAGGGCGATCACGGGGTAGCGCGTGGCATCGTAGGCATCGCCTGCGGCGCGCACTGCGTCAGGAATGCGCGCGAGGTATGCGTTGGTCGCTGCGACAGGGTCGGAGGGCAGCGCCGCGTACCAGGCCGCGTCGACGGCCAGCGTCCTGTCGGGCTCGCGCGTCGGCGTCGCCTCGCGAGAAACGATCAGTCCCCAGCTCACCGCCCCGACCAACAGCGCGAACACGATCGCGAACGTCTTCATGTGGCTCCCCGGCGCCTTGACCCCGCGGGCCGGCTACTCATGGACGTACGGGATTCCGGTCGCGGGGCGGCCAGTGCGGCGCCGATGCCGCCGGGATCACTCCACGGTGACGCTCTTGGCCAGGTTGCGCGGCTTGTCCACGTCCGTCCCCCGCGCCACCGCCGTGTGATACGCGAGCAGCTGCAGCGGCAGCGTGTGCAGGATCGGCGACAGCTTCCCGTAGTGCTCCGGCAGGCGGATCACGTGCAGTCCTTCGCTCGACTCGATGAGCGAGCCCGCGTCGGCGAACACGTACAGCTGGCCGCCGCGCGCGCGCACTTCCTGCATGTTCGACTTGAGCTTCTCGAGCATCGCGTCGTTGGGCGCCACCGTCACCACCGGCATCGCCTCGGTCACCAGCGCCAGCGGGCCGTGCTTGAGCTCGCCGGCCGGGTAGGCCTCGGCGTGGATGTAGGTGATCTCTTTCAGCTTCAACGCGCCTTCGAGCGCGATCGGGTAATGCAGGCCGCGGCCGAGAAAGAGCGCGTTCTCCTTGTTCGCGAAGGCCTCGGCCCACGCGATGATCTGCGGCTCGAGCGCGAGCACGCTCTGCAGTGCGGCCGGCAAGTGGCGCAGGTCCTTCAGTTCCTGCGACTCCGCCTCGACGCTCAGGTGGCCGCGGCCCTTCGCGAGCGTCAGGCTCAGCAGGTAGAGGGCGCAAAGCTGCGTCGTGAACGCCTTGGTCGACGCGACGCCGACCTCGGTACCGGCGCGCGTCAGGTACGCGAGCTCGGTGAGCCGCACGATCGCCGACGTGCCGACGTTGCAGATCGCCAGCGTGTGCGCGTGGCCGAGCGACTTCGCGTGCTTGAGCGCGGCCAGCGTGTCGGCCGTCTCGCCCGACTGGCTGATGACGACGACCAGCGTCTTCGGGTTGGGGACGCTGTCGCGGTAGCGGTACTCGCTCGCGACCTCGACCTGGGTCGGGATCTTCGCGATCGACTCGAGCCAGTACTTGGCCGTCAGCCCCGCGTAGTAGCTGGTGCCGCAGGCCAGGATCAGCACGGAGTCGATCGCGGCGAACGCGGCGGCGGCCTTGCGACCGTCGTTGGCCGGGTCGAACAGCCACGGGCCGATCGCGCCGCCGTCGTCCGACAGTCCTTCGAGCGTGTCGGCGACCGCGCGCGGCTGCTCGAAGATCTCCTTCTGCATGTAGTGGCGGTACGGGCCGAGGTCGGCCGCGCCGGTGTGGGCGTTGACGGTCCGTGCCTCGCGCTCGACGGGCCGGTCGTCGCGGTCGGTGATCCAGTAGCGGCCGAGCTGGATGTCGACGGCGTCGCCGTCTTCCAGGTAGACGATCCGGTTCGTCACGCCCGCGAGCGCCATGGCGTCCGACGCGAGGAAGCACTCGCCTTCGATGGCCGAGCCTTCGCCGCTGCCGTCGTTCGCGACGCAGCCCAGGACCAGCGGCGAGCCGTCGCGGGCGCCGACGATGCGATGCGGCTCCTCGCTGCAGAACACGGCCACCGAATAGGCGCCCTGCAGGCGCTTGAGGGCGGCGCGGGTCGCGTCGAACAGGTTGCCGTCGTAAAGCGAATCGATCAGGTGAGCGATCACTTCGGTGTCGGTCTGGCTGATGAAGACGTAGCCCTTCGCGATCAGCTCGACGCGCAGCGCGTCGTGGTTCTCGATGATCCCGTTGTGGACCAGCGCGATGCGCGCGGCCTCGTTGGACGGCGAGAAATGCGGGTGCGCGTTATGCGTGGCGGGCGCGCCGTGCGTCGCCCAGCGGGTGTGGGCGATGCCGGTGAATCCGGTCAGCCGCGTCTCGCGGACCTGGGCATCGAGCTCCGCGACCCGGGAGACGCTGCGCGCGCGTTTCGGCCCAAGCGCGTCATAAACTGCCACGCCGCAGGAGTCGTAGCCGCGGTACTCCAGCCGCTTCAGTCCTTCGACGAGGACCGGGACGATGTTCCGCGAACTGACTGCGCCGACGATTCCGCACATGGTGCTTCCTTCTGGGTTCGGCCGGACGGCCGCGATGGAGAACGAGACACTAGCGAGGTCGAAGTGAAATAGGTAAACTTCGTTTCGCCGTTCTTGGTATTTTCTTTCACCATCTGGTTTCGGTGAAGGATATTTGCATAACTGTCCATTATTTGCCTCTTCATGTCATCAATCGCACTCGACGCGGTGGACCGGCGCATCCTGGACGTTCTCCAGGACGATGCCGCGATCTCCAACCAGGAATTGGCGGAGCGCGTCCACACGTCAGCGGCGACCTGCCTGCGCCGCGTCAAGCGGCTGGTCGAAACCGGCGTCATCGAACGGAGAATTGCAATCCTCGCGCCAGATCGCGCCACGACCGGGTTGCGAGCGGGCATCACCGCCATCATCGAAGTGACGCTCGACCGGCAGGCTGCGGAATTGCAGGCTGCCTTCGAGGAACGGGTCGTGGCCGACCCGGAGGTACAACAGTGTTATCGGGTGACACCGGGACCCGATTTCGTGTTGATTGCTTACGTCTCGGACACCGATGCTTACCAGGCGCTGGCGCAGCGGCTGTTCACGGCCGACGCCAACGTGCGCAACGTCAGGACGTACTTCTCGATCCGTCGCGGCAAGTTCGCGCCGCGGGTGCCGGTGCACGGCGACGAACCCTGAGGCCGCGTCGTCCCGTTTGTTGACCCGGGTGCGACCGGCAGCCGCCTTCGGCTAAGCTCCCGCCGATTCCAACGCCCGAACGAGGTCGCTCCGCATGGCCAGCAAGATGTTCCTGGAGTACCGGGACCGGGACGATCCTCTCGAGGCCCGGCAGCAGAGCCGCCGCGCCAACCGGCGCCGGCTGTTCGTGTTCGCCGCCGTGTTCCTCGTCGTCGCGATCATCGGGCTTGTCTACGACTTCTCGCGACCCGCGATCTACCAGGCGACCGCGCGCCTGAACTTCGTGCCCGGCACCGGCCAGCCGGCGGACGACCAGACGAAGGCGAGCGAGAAGCCCTACTCGCTGCGCGACGAGGTGCAGTACCTGACCAGCACGACGCTGCTGGGCAAGGTGTGGGACACGTTGAAGCAGTCGTCGACGACGCCCGCGGTGCTGCAGAGCGGCGACCCGCCGGCGACGCTGCAGTCGATGGTGGCCGTCAAGCAGATCGGCGAGACCAACATCGTGGCGGTGCAGGCGACCGGCGCCGAGCCCGCCTTCCTGCCGGTCTTCATCGATCGCCTGGTCGCCGACTACCGCGCCAGCCTCGCCGCACGCTACCGCAGCGGCTCGACCACCGCGGTCGCGGAGGCCGAGGACGAGGCGCGCAAGCTCGACGCGGCCGTCGACGCGAAGCGCGCGGAGGTCGACGCTTTCCGCGCGCGCAACAACATCGTGTCGCTCGAACGCGACGAGAACCAGGTGCTGTCGGAGGTCAAGGGCGTCGGCGCGTCGCTCAACACGGCCAACGAGAAGGTCGTGCAGGCCGAAGCGAAGCTCGGCGCGCTGACCGAAGCCGAGGCGTCGGGCCGCTCGGTCACGCGGGCGAAGGACAACCCGACACTGGCCGCGCTCGAGCAGCAGGCAGCGGGCATCCGCGCCGACCTGCAGGAGACCGCGCGCACCTTCACGCCCGAGTACATGAAGATCGATCCGCGTATCCGCTCGCTGCGCGCCCGCCTCGCCGATCTCGAGCAGCAGATGGTCACGCAGCGCCAGTCGAGCCAGCAGGGCGCGATCCAGGAAGCGCGCGAGGACCTGGCGAGCGCCAAGGCCGCGGTCGCCGCGCTGCGTCGGCAGCTCGCGACCAACCAGGATTCGGTGCAGACCTTCACGTCGCGCTTCAACGAGCTCAAGGCCAAGCAGGACCAGCTGACGAACCTGCAGAAGCTGCAGCAGAAGGCCGCCGATCGCCTGACCACGCTGCAGGCCGAGCAGCAGTCGCGGCTGCCGAAGGTCGAGGTGCTCGAGGCCGCGTCGATGCCGCAGAGCCCGTCGAGTCCGCAGTACGCGCGCGACGCGGCCATCGCGCTCGCGGCGGCCGTCGTCGCGGGCCTGCTGACGATGGCGATCGTCGAGCTGTTCAATCGACCGCCGCAGGGTCCGTCGACGATCGTCGTGCCGCAGACGTCGTGGGGCGGCGCGATGGGCATGGCGCCGCAGGCGGTGGCGCTGCCCGCGCAACCGGCCTACGACGCGCTCGGCGTGACGCCGGAAGCGCCGCCGACGCCGCGGCTGCAGGGGCCGCAGAACCTGCCGCGCGAACTGACCACCGCCGAACTCGAGGCGCTGCTCGCCGCGGCCGATGCAAAGACCCGCCCCGCGATCGGGCTGCTGCTGATCGGCCTCACGCCGCACGAGGTCGTCTCGCTGCATCGGGGCGACGTGCAGCGCGAGGCGCCCCACGGCAGCGGCTCGCTGATCGTGACGGGAACGGACGAACGGTCGGTCGCGTTGCCGCAGAAGGTCCTGGACTGGCTGCCCGACCACGACGAGCCGACCGATGCGGCGCTGCTCGGCACCCCGAGCGGCCGACCGCTCGCCGAGAGCGAGCTGAACACGGCGCTGCTCTACGCGGCGCACGACGCGGCCATCGACGACGCCGACGAGATCACGCCGGAGGCGCTGCGCCACACCTACATCGCGTACCTGGTGCGCCAGGGGCTGCGGTTCTCCGACCTCGCGCGGATCGTGGGGGCGCTGCCGTCGGACCGGCTGGCCGCCTATCGGCAACTGACGCTGCCGGGCAGCCATGCGTCGCCGGACGAGGTCGACCTGGTCCTGCCGTCGATGCGCGAGTCGGCCGCCTGATCAGGCGGCGGGAAACTGCGCGGCGAGCCGCGTGGCGGCGTCGACGCTGACGGCGCGCAGCCACGCGACCCCGGCCTCCACCGCCTCGGCCTCCAGCGAGCGGACCCAGTCCAGGTGGGCCGCGTCGGGCCGATGCGCGAACGCGGCCATCACGAAGTCGTCGGGCGCGACGCCGCGCGCATCGAGGTCCGCGACGAACACGTCGGTCGCGAGACGGTTGTCGGGACAGTACTGGCGCAGCCGCGCGAGCCGCTCGACGATCATCCGGTCGATCGCCCGCACGCCGGCGGCCAGCACCTCGGGCAGCACCTCGCCCGTCGGGCCGAAGTGGGCCTGCCTCGCGCATCGAACCTGTACGTACCAAGCGCGCAGCGCGCAGAGCTGGCCGACGTAGTGATGGTTGGCCTGCAGCTTGACCGGATTGATCGCCGACAGCGGACCGTCGTTGCGTTCGCGGTCGATGGTCGGCGGCGCCGTCGCCGAGAGACGATCGGCGCCGACCTTGCGGCGGATCACCTGCCCGGCCGCCGTCACCGAGCCGAAGCCCACCTCGCCCGGGCCGACCAGGCCGCTCAGGCCGCCGACGAACACGCGCCGGCGATGCAGGAACGCGCCTTCCTGGACGTTGCCGACCAGGCTCGGCGTGGCCTTGTCGCCGCGCTCGCCCCACGGCGTGAAATTGAAGTGGATGAAGCCGCTGCCGATCTCGGAGTGGTCGTCCTTCGACGTGCCGCCCGAGACCAGCAGGTCGCACGCGTTGATGACCGAGCCGAGCGTCGCGTAGCTCATCAGCACGGTCTGCTTGAGACCCACCGCATGGGCGGTCGACGCGAACTCCTCGAGGATCGTGGCCGGTCGCGCGTGGCCGGAGCCGCCGAGCTTCGCGCCGCGGAACAGCACGGTCCCCTCGGCGAAGCCGCTGCAGACCTCGGCGTCGGCATCGATCGCGCAGTCGATCAGGGTGGCGGGGCCTTCGCTGCCGATCAGCGCACCGGCGCCGATGAACGTGTCCGCGCCGGCGATGCGGGCTCCGGGACACAGCGTCGCGCCGGACTGCACGCGTTCGAGGTCGACGGTCCGGTCGACGTAGACCTGTTCGGGCGCGGGCAGCGCGATGCCGCGCGCGATCAGCGCGGAGACGGGATGCGCTTGGGTCAGGGCGGTCCGGATGGCCATCGGTCAGGGCCGGGACGACGGCCCGACGATCTCGCCTTCGCCGATCGTGATGCGGCCCGCCTCGCTGCGCGCGCCGTCGATGCAGTTGAACGCCCCGATGCGCGCACCGGTCCCGACGCTCGCGTCGCGCAGCACGGCATAGGGCCCGATCGTGACGCCGTCGGCGAGATGCACGTCGCCTTCGAACACGCAGCCGACGTCGATCGTCACGTCGCGTCCGCAGGTGAGCGTGCCGCGCACGTCGATGCGCGCGGCATCCATCAGCGTCACGCCGGCAGCCAGCAGGCGATCGGCCTCGTTGCGTTGCGCCTGCCTCTCGAGGTCGACGAGCTGGGCCTTGCTGTTGACGCCGACTGTCTCCCAGACCTGCGCGGGCTGCGTGGCGACGACCGACAGACCGTCGCCGCGGGCGAGCGCCACGATGTCGGTCAGGTAGTACTCGCCCTGGGCGTTGTCGTTCGACAGGCCGCCGAGCCAGCGCTTGAGATGGGCCGTGGGCGCGACCAGGATGCCGGTGTTGACCTCGGTGATGGTGCGCTGCTGCGCCGACGCGTCCTTCTCTTCGACGATGGCCTCGATGGTGCCGGTCGCCTCGTCGCGCACGATGCGCCCGTAGCCGGTGGGATCGTCGAGCGTGACCGTGAGCAGCGCGAGCGCTTGCGCTGAACCATCGCCGGTCAACGCGCTCAAATCGCGCAGCGTTTCAGCGCGGGTCAGCGGCACGTCGCCATAGAGCACCAGGGTCGGCACGGCGTCGTCGAGGAAGGGGACCGCCTGCTGGACCGCGTGTCCGGTTCCGCGCTGCGGTTCCTGGACCGCCCACTGGAGACGCGGATCGGGCAGGGCGGCGCGGACCTGGTCGCCGCCGTGGCCGATGACCACGGTGATGCGGGCGTCGGGCAGTTGTCGGGCAGTATCGAGCACGCGCGCCAGCATGGGCCGGCCCGCGATGGGATGCAGGACCTTGGGCAGCGCGGAGTTCATCCGCTTGCCCATGCCGGCAGCGAGGACGACGACATTCATGAAGTTTTTCGGGGGCTCGCGCCTGCAGGGGCGCGGCGCTTGTTGTTTGGCATCGGACCGCTGCCCGAGGGCGCCGGGACCATGACGATCGGCGATGAAGGAGACGGACGGACGAATGGAAAAAAATTCTAGCACGCAGGGTATGCGGCCCCGACGTTTCGCCCGCGCCAGGACCGTGGGCCTCGTCGCGCTGCTGGCCGTCACGATCGCGGGCTGCGGTGGCCTCGTCAAGACCGGCTACCGCAACGGCGACACGGTCGGGCTGTTCATGATGAACCGCTACCTCGACCTGTCGGGCGAGCAGAAGGAATTCGTCAAGCCGAAGCTGCGATCGCTGATCGCGTGGCACCGGTCGACGCAACTGCCCGACTACACGACGGTCGCCACCGAACTGCAGCGCAAGGCGACCCAGCCGATCACGGTCGCCGAGGTGAGCGCGATCGGCGAGCAGATGCGCAAGCGCGCCCACGCGACCGTCGACCACGCGATGCCCGACATGGCGGACCTCGCGCTGCGGCTCACGCCAGACAACATCAAGGCGCTGCAGGACAAGTTCGCGGAGGATGACGAGAAGTTCCGCGACGCGAACGTGAAGGTCTCCCTCGAGAAGCAGCAGAAGGAGCGCTACGAGAAGACCCTCGAGCGCGTCGAGGAGTGGTACGGCAAGTTCGGCCGGGAGCAGCGCGTCGCCATCCGCCAGTTCTCGGACGCGCGACCGATCGACAACGGGATCCTGCTGGCGGAGCGCCAGCGGCGCGAGGGCGACATCATCGCGATGCTGAACCGCGTGCAGCGCGAGAAGCCGTCGCGCGATGCGGTGGTGGCGATGATGAAAGGGGTCTCCGAGCGCTTCGACGACAGTCCCGACCCGGAGCGACGCGCGTTCGTGGAGTCGCTGCGCAAGGCGACCGCGGAGATGAACGCGCAGATCCACAACCTCGCGACACCGCAGCAGCGCCAGAAGTCCGTCGCGAGGCTGCAGGAATGGATCGATGACTTCCGCAGTCTGTCGGCGGAGCCGGGCGGGGCTTGAATACTCCCTCTCGCTTTAGATCGCGAAGATCTTCTCGCCCGGCAACACCACCCCCGCCGGATGCGACGACTGCTCCCGCACGCGTCGGTAGATCGGCCCGAAGTCCGGCGCCGTCGCCTCGAACAGCTGGGCGAACGAGTCGATCACGAAGTAGGTCGCCTGGAACGTGTCGATCTTGTACTCGCTGCGCATGAGGCGTTCGAGGTCGAACGCGACGCGCGCGGGTTCGGTCGCCTGCAACGCATGCCCGGGCTCCGACCCCGACGACACGATGCCGGCACCGTAGATCCGCAGGCCCTGCGGCGTGTCGATCAGCCCGAACTCCACCGTGTACCAGTACAGGCGCGCCAGGTACTCGAGCCCGCCCAGCGACGCGGCCTTCAGCCCGCCCTGCCCGAACGCCTGCATGTAGTCGGCGAACATCGGGTTGAACAGCAGCGGCACGTGCCCGAAGAAGTCGTGGAAGATGTCCGGCTCGACGATGTAGTCGAACTCGTCCTCCTCGCGCAGCCACACCGTCACCGGGAAGCGGCGCGCCGCGAGCAGCGCGAAGAACGCGTCCTCGGGGATCAGGCCCGGCACCGCGACCAGCGTCCAGCCGGTCGCCGCCTTCAACGGCACCGAGATCTTCGCCAGATCGGGGATCGCATCGGCCGCTTCCATCGCGGCCAGCGCGTCGAGGAACTCGTCGCACGCGAGGCCCGGCAGGTGCGCGATGCGGTCGGCGTAGAGCCGCCGATAACGGTCGTGCTGCGCGGGCGTGTACGACGACCAGTTCTGGTCGCAGACGTAGTCGGACCGGGCGGTGGCATAGTCGCCGCGCGGCGGACGATCCGACGCGCCGTAGGTCGTCGGGATTGCAGCGCCCTCGGGCTCGGCCCGCGAGACGGTCGTCGACGCGGCAGCGGCATGCGCCGCCACCGTGGCGGCGGTCCCGGACGCGACGGCGTCGGCCCTCGCGTTCATCGCGCCAGGGCGGCGCTGTCGGTCGCCTTCTCCTTGAGCACGCCGCGGCGCATCTGGTCGAGCTCGATGCTCTCGAACAGCGCCTTGAAGTTGCCTTCGCCGAAGCCCATGTCGCCCTTGCGCTGGATGAACTCGAAGAAGATCGGACCGAGCTGGTTCTCCGTGAAGATCTGCAGCAGCAACTCGTTCGGCTTGCCGTCGACGAGGATCTTGCGCTTGTGCAGCTCGGGGATCGATTCGCCGTGGCCGGGGATGCGCTTGTCGATCAGCTCGTAGTACGTGTCGATCGTGTCGAGCAGGCGAACGCCGTTGCCGCGCATCGCGTCCACGGTCTTGTACAAGTCGGTCGAGCCGAGCGCGATGTGCTGGATGCCCTCGCCGTGATACGCGTCGAGATATTCCTGGATCTGGCCGGCCGTGTCGTTGCCTTCCTCGTTGATCGGGATGCGGATCTTGCCGCACGGCGACGTCAGCGCGCGCGACTTCACGCCGGTGACCCGGCCCTCGATGTCGAAGTAGCGGATCTCTCGGAAGTTGAAGAAGCGCTGGTAGAAGTCGGTCCACTCGTCCATGCGGCCGCGGTGGACGTTGTTGGTCAGGTGGTCGATGTAGGTCAGGCCGTTGCCGACCGGATTGAGCTTGGCCCCGGGCAGCGGCTCGAAGTCGACGTCGTAGAAGCCGATGTTGCCGATCGACCCTTCGGCCGCGCCGTTCTTGCCGCGCCAGCGGTCGACGAAATAGATCAGCGAGTCGCCGATGCCCTTCATCGCCGGGATGTTCAGCTCGCCGGGACCGCTCTTGCCTTCGAAGCCCCACGCGCCGAGGTCGAGCGCGCGCTTGTAGGCGAGGGCGGCGTCCTGCACGCGGAACGCGATCGCGCAGATCGACGGACCGTGCAGGCGTGCGAAGCGCTGTGCGAACGAATCGGGCTCGGCATTGAGCAGGAAGTTGATCTCGCCCTGCCGGTACAGCGTCACGTCCTTGTGGCGGTGCTTGGCGATCGCCGTGAAGCCCATGCGCGTGAACAGCGCGCCCATCGCTTCGGGGTCCGGCGCCGCGTATTCGATGAACTCGAATCCGTCGGTGCCCATCGGGTTGTCCCAGGTCTTGGTATCCATGTGCGGCTCCTTTTCAGGGGACCGACATTTTACGTCGCGCAGCGCGCAGCCTGATTGCGAAAATTGCCGAACTTGGCTCGGTTTGCGCAATAAACTCGCGCCACTTCCACCGACGACAGCATGCCATGCCAGACCTCACGCTCGACCGCATCGACCGTCGCATCCTCGACCTGCTGCAGCAGGACGCGAAGCTGTCGAACCAGGACCTCGCCCTCCAGGTGGGACTGTCCGCATCGCCCTGCCTGCGCCGCGTCAAGCGCCTCGAGGAGTTCGGCCTGATCCGCCACTACGTCGCCATCCTCGATGCGGCCAAGCTGGGGCTCGGCCTGACGGCGTATGCGACGGTGCGCATGGACAAGCACAGCGATTCGCCCAAGCGCTCGGCGATGACGAGCTTTCGCGACGTGGTGCAGGGCTGGCGCGAGGTGGTCGCGTGCTACGCGATGACGGGCGAGATGGACTACCTGCTGCGGGTGCAGACGGTCGACCTCGACCACTACTCGCGGTTCGTGATGGACAAGCTGCTGCGGCATCCGTCGGTGTTGGACGTGCGGTCCAGCTTCATGCTCGAGCGGATCAAGGACACGACGGCGCTGCCGTTGCCGGAGTAGCCTGCAATCCTGCTCCTTCCCTCAGAGGGGGAGGGAGTCCGACCCGCACCGCCCATCCGGCACCGGCGGCATTTCGTCGCGTTCGCGCGCATTCCGTCGACGCACGGTAGCGGCCGAAAGGGCGCGTTCGTACAATCCGCCGCTCATCGCAACACGCTCGCCGCGAAGCGATCGGACGACGACAACACGGGACCGGACTGCCGCGCCCCGTCACCTTCACGCTCCACAGGCCCTCCATGGCTCGTTTCCTCCGTTCCCGCCGTACCTGGCTGATCGTCGTCATCGTGCTCGTCGTCGGCAGCGTCGCCGCCGCGGTCGGCCGGGGGAGCGCCCCCAAGGCCGCTACCAAGGACAAGGTCGCGCCGACGCTCGAGTTCGGCGCGAACGACCTGACCGCGATCAGCCAGAGACCGATCGCGCGGTCGCTGGCCGTCTCGGGCAGCCTGGTCGCGGTCAATCAGGCGGTCGTCAAGGCCAAGGTCGCCGTCGAGGTGCGCAGCATCCTCATCCGTGAAGGCGACCGCGTCAGCGCCGGACAGGTCATCGCCCGGCTCGATACCGTCGACCTCGCCACCCGACTCGACCAGCAGGTGGGCGCGCGCGACGCGATGCGCGCGCAATACGACATCGCCGAGAAGAACCGCACGACCAACGCGTCGCTGCTGGAGAAGAAGTTCATCTCGCAGAACGCCTTCGACAACGTCGCCAGCCTGTCGTCGGCGAACCGCGCGCAACTCGATGCGGCCGACGCCCAGGTCCGCCTCGCGCAGAAGGCACTCAAGGACGCGACCGTCGTGTCGCCGATCGACGGCATCGTCGCGCGCAAGAACGCGCAGGTCGGCGAGAAGACGTCGATCGACGCACCGCTGTTCAGCATCGTCGACCTCGACTCGATCGAGATGCAGGCCATCGTGCCCGCCGGCGAGGTCGCCACGCTCGAAAAGGGCATGCGCGCGTCGCTGTCGGTCGACGGCATGCCCGACCGCCAGTTCGACGCGACGATCAACCGCATCAATCCGGCCACCGAGCCGGGCACGCGCTCGATCGTCGTCTTCCTGACGGTCCCCAATACGGACCACGTCCTCAAGAGCGGCATGTTCGCCAACGGCAACATCCGCCTCGGCGCGAGCGTGCCGAAGCCCACGCTGCCGCTGTCCGCGATCCAGAGCGACGCCGGCGTGCCGATCGTGTGGACCATCGAGGACGGCAAGCTCGCGCGCCGCACCGCGGTGCTGGGCGCGCGCGACGACGCGACCGGTTACGTCGAGATCAAGTCGGGGGTGCCGGCGGACACCCCGGTACTGGCCAGCAAGTTCGATAACCTGAAGGAAGGCGGGCCGGCGATCGCGAAGGCCCGCGCCTCTTCCGCGCAGGCCGCCAATTGAACGGGAGCCGCTCCATGCAGACCGTCGTTCGTCGATCGAACCGGGCCCGGCGCGTCGCACGGCTCCTCGTCGCCCTGGTCGCGCTGGCCGGTGCGTCGCCCGGTCATGCGCAGAACGAGGACCGGCCGGTCGTCACCGGCGGCAAGACGATCGGCATCGAGCGGAAGGACCCGGACGACGCAATGCCGGGCGCCGATCGGCGCGGCGTCACGCCGGACGGCAAGGCCGCCGTCCGGAACACGGCACCGGTCGGCGCTGCGCCGGCGCTGGTGTTCACGATCGACGTGCGGTGGCTCGGGGCGACGTCGTATCGCATCGAGCGCGACGTGACCGGACCGATCGAACGCGCCGTCAAGACACTGCCCGGCGTGAAGGAAGTGCATTCGAGCTCCACCGGCGCCCGTGCGCAGACGCTCGTGTACTTCAGCGCGAAG
>Ga0209724_1000707_pt1 | contig 31705 bp, 34 predicted proteins | sample grotaG_FD_184143 | JGI IMG/M metagenome (GOLD analysis project Ga0209724, IMG submission 184143) | Glacier valley bacterial and archeal communities from Borup Fiord, Nunavut, Canada, to study Microbial Dark Matter (Phase II) -... | ecosystem: Environmental > Aquatic > Freshwater > Ice > Glacier ... | reverse complement strand
CTGAGAATTCAGGGGGATTATTCCCCGTAACCTTGTCTTGACAATAACCCATTTTACTTTACAAAGTTTGATTTAGGAAAGACGATGAGATGAATTCTATAATGATTTTAATACTATTGTCAATAGTATGGACTATAATAGTTACTATGAGTTAACCCCACAATTTATACCACCCTCAAAGCGGTTTGGGAGGGGAGAAATGCAAATATCAAAGACAAAAATCTTTTCTAAATTCAGCTTTGGAATAATAATAAGCCTCATTCTGGTGTTGCTTTTGGTGGCTTGTGGTGATAGTAGTACCCCAATACCTCAAACAACTACTCTGGCTGGAGGTGTAACCCCGGTTGGTACGACTGTCATGCAGCCTAAAATATTGAGGGTAGCAACTGATTTAAATGGGGCAAAAATAGAATTCACCGAAAAGCCAACTTTAAATGATGGTATACCCAGCTTTATCTGGTTTTTAACAGAAGGCTGAGGACCTTGAGCGCAGATGCGGCCCATCGTGAATGGGATAAAACAAAAGTATATAAATCAGGTTAGATTTGCTGAACTCGATTTCAATGACGAGCAAAATAGGGCATTAGTGGAACAATTCAAAATTATAGTCCACCCAGGATTTGCTCTGATAGACGGCAAAGGTAAGCTGGTAAAACGTTGGATAGGGGTAATTGAGGCCAGCGAATTTGAAACAGGTTTAAAGGGACTGACTGGTAGCTAGAAACTACCTGACCCACATTGGCCCGCTTCCCCCTTTGGTTAAGAGTTGGGGGTTTTTACCAGCAGTACCGACTTCCCAGATTTCAGTCGCTGGTTTAACCTGACTGTTATTAGAGTACAACTCAAAGAGTAGTTGTTGGCTATCATCTGACCACTGGTAAGTCCCCTGGTTCTGATTTATACCAAATTGATTGTCTTCAATCAGGGGCTGGGTTTTGCCATTCTGGGTATCAAAAAGCCAGATCCGACTATTTCGGTTTTTACCTGGAGTGGCCTCTTCCCGGACAAAACTTATAAATCGGCCATCGGGCGACCAGGAGGGAGAAAGGTCATTAAACCCGGCAGGGGTTGTTAGTTGCAAACTACTTTGCTCCCAGCTACTTGCCATTTTACTTTTATCATCACCCTTTTTCAAGCTAAGATGTAGTAAAACCTGTTTTTCCTGCGCCCCACTAAAATCAAACACCGCCAGGATTATTTCACGTCCGTCAGGCGAAACAGCCAGGCTACTGGGCTTTAGACCCGGTAAAGTTTTCCAGGTAGGTTCGCCTGCAAAATTAAAAATACCCACTGCCTCGCGCAAGGGCTCCCAGAAAAAAACCTGATCACCGCCTCTGGTCCAACTCAGGTTAACCCCCACTCGTTTGGTGCCACCATACAACGGCGGCAGGCTTGTACCATCAGCTTTCACTAACCAGAGTTGGGCAGGGCTAAAACCACCTTTGTCAAAGGTTATGCGCCGTTCATAGGCAATCAGGTCGCCGCTGGGCGACCAGCGCGGCGCAGTGGCCTTGATTTTCCGCTCAAGAACCAATTGCAACGGCTTTTCCCCGCCCGGTTGGTCAAGTTTAATCAGCCATAACCCCGCCGTAAGCAAGTCAGGCTCCTCCAGGCTGTAGACCAATCTTTCACCGCCGGGCGAAACTGTGAAATCGAGAATTCGACGGTCGGTTTCAAAAGTCAAAGGTTGAGGGGCAGTGCCATCCCGCTTGTCTAACCATAGATTTACCGCCTTTCCCTCTTGTTTCAAATAGGTTATCCGCGCTGGTCGGGTACGAAAAAGCCAGTTAGCGGCATTGTATTCCAGCCGTTTTCCACTGAGAAGTTTTAGACCACCTCTTAACCGCACCTGGTATTCGGTATCGCTAAGGAGGGGAGTAGAAGGGGTAAATAACAAGGTTGTATCATTCCAGCTTATATCGCCGGGGAGGGCGGGGGCTATTTCAAAGGCCGCTTCCGCCGTAGTTCTTTCGGGCAAGCTGGCCTTATCAAAAGTCAGGGCGATTTGGGGTAATCCGCTATTCCCTTCCAGCAGATATTCCAGTTTTGCCCTGAGCGGTTGGCCGGAAGCATCTCCCGTCAGCAAAACTACCAGTAATACAACCACCAGGGAAAATCCAAAAATTGCCGATAGGATATAAAACTGGCGACTGGTTTTTAACATTTATAACAGCTTTTTTAGGGGTTAATATAAGGATTAGCCGGACGCGCCACGATTTCCACACTATTTGCCAAAAAAGAAACTATTCCGTTAGAGCCACGCCCAAGGGTTCCCCGCACTCGCACCCATTGTCCGGCTTCTACTTCCTGGGCTTTTTCACTAACTACTGGCACCCGCAATGCGTTAGCGTCGGCGGTACAACAAACCACTACATAACGAGCTACCAGGAAGTTACGGCTGCTGGTAGTAACCGGAAGAATCACAAAACCAGTGACATCAAAGGGATGGTCTATCAGTTTTTCGGCGCGTTGGGGGTCGTTCAGGGCAGCACTCCAATCCAGTAAATTCCAACTTACCGTGTCCAAAGAGGCCGCATTGTTCCAATCCTGTTTTAATAGAGCAGCAGCTAAAGCCCGGTTAGAGCTTCCGCCACTATTTGCTCCTGTCCCGGACACCAGGGCCGCGCGTGTACCATCGAGGGGGCGCGGCAGGACAATTAAACCAAACAAGGCTACCAGAGCTACCAGCGTAATACCACTGAAAGCTTTCAATGGGCTGTTTTCAGGGGTAACATAACGAGATTTTGGCAGTAATAGCCAAACCCCTAGTCCTCCAACAATCAGCCCGGTAAATCCAATCAGTAGATTAAAACGTGGGTGCAGGTAATAACTTAACGTGCCGTCCCCCAACCGCCATTCCAGCCAGACCCCTAATGTAAGTAAAGCTAAACCAGTGGCTAATTGGGCGGCCTTCTTTTTCAGAACACCGAGCAAATTCGGTTGGGTTTGTTTGATTTTCTGTAGGGTGATACTCACTTGGTTAAATCCTTAAATTTGCCAGAGAACCTAGTTGATCCGTAGATTGATAAAAACTCCTGAAAGTAACACCAGCAAGGCACAAAAAAGGCTGATAAGCCCGATGGCCCGCCAACGTAATACCAGCCGGAATAGAAACAAACTCTTCAGGTTAACCAACGGGCCAAACACCAGGAAGGCCAGCACTGAACCAATCGGGAATATTCCGGCAAAACTCAAGGCCACAAAGGCATCCACCGATGAGCAAACTGACATCATAGAAGCCAGCAACATCAGTATCAGCACAGACAAAAGTGCGCCCTGTCCCAATCCAACCAGAAAACCAGGAGGTGAGTAAGCCTGAAAGCTGGAGGCCAGTGCGATACCTGGCAACGCTACTTTGGTCGCCATTATAAACTCACCAACGGCCTTATTAAAAAACAAGCTGAATTTCGATTGAGAGTTTTCAGTTTCTACTATGCCATGCTGATGGCAGCTTTCCCCCGCCGTGTGAGAGTGCAAATGACTACGATGCTCATCCCTATCCTGGTTGATTTCAGGGATAAAAAAATCCGAAGTGTCAGGATTCAAACTTAGAAAGAGGCCAACCACCAGAGCCACTCCTAAACTTAAACCAATCCGCCCTAACACAATCGCCCATTCCCCGCCAAAGGCCAACCAGGTTACTAGAATAGTTATGGGGTTTACCACCGGAGCCGCCAGCATAAACACCAGGCTCATTGCGACGGGTGCGCCATCACGGGCAGCCTGACGGGCCACTGAGGGTGCGCCACATTCACACATCGGCAAGGCCAGCCCTAAGCCTACTCCGGTGGCGGCAGCTTTGAACCGATTTTTTGAGGTTGCTTCCCACAGTCGGCTAATTCTTTGCTGCCCCCAACTAGCCAGGGCGGCGGCCAACAATGAGCCTAGCAAAAGAAAAGGTAATGCCTCAATTGTGAGGCCCAGGAAAATATTTTCAAAAACGGCAAAACGGGTGGCCCCGTTTGGCAGAAAAAGCCAGGGGAAAAGTCCCGCTAGAAAAATTACCAAGAAAGGGACTACCGCCAAAAAACTTTCAAACCCCAGTTTCAGGCTTCGGCTGTTAGTAGCTTTAGATGTTATACTAGAATCAACCTGAACTACCCTTAAAGTCAGGGAAGGGGATTTGACGACAGGTTTTGGAAGGGTTTCGGGCCTTTCAGCCCGGTTTTTAACGCTCATTTAATAAATCTTGTAGGTTGGTAATTAATTTACTATCTGCGATAGTATTATTAACTAACCCAATTAAATCGCCATTAATTTAGCGGATGGCTCTATTAACAAGCTGTCATAAACTTGTTTCGTATTAGCTACGAGTTACTAATTTGATTTAGCCCGGTTAAGCCACTTTTACAAAGAGTTCGCCATTTAATATTTTGAACTCAAATCGAGGCAAGCGATTTTTGGCCGGGCCTTTAACGACCTCACCCGTTTTATCATACTGACTATCGTGGCAGGGGCAGATAAATTCTTGGGGTTGGGTAGCATACTCAACTTCACAGCCCTGGTGAGTGCAAATACCACTGAAGATAAATAACTCACCCTGATGATTGAAAACGAAGCCTGACTGCCCCTTTAACCTGAAGGTGGTAGGGTCGGCCTCCGCCTTAAAGTTATTGATTGGGCCAACGGAATCGTAACCTCCGGGCAAAAGACTAGCCTGAGTGGGAGTCGAGAGGACAGGAGAAACGGGCGGTAGGGTCGAAGGTCTGACAATAGTAACCTCGCCACAGGCCCCTAATGCGCCTGCCACAATTAGCAGTTTGGTTAGGCCCGAAGCCTTAATAAGAAAATCGCGGCGGTTTGAAATCATAACTCAGTGTTCAATCTTGTTCAGTTAATAAACTGGAAAATATATCTCTGGGATTATTAAGCGGTTGCGCCGATTAAGTGTCCATTATAAGCTGGCACCAACGGTAGCACGCAAGGTGATAAAAAGGAGGCTACTCCCGCGATGAAAGCTACAAAAATAGAAAGGTTTTCCCCTGACATATCCAAAACTTCAGATTTTGAAATTATTTAGAAGCCCAGCTTACTCCACCGTCTTCACTCCGAAAAACGCCACCTTGGATGTTTACCAATAATAATAGTTTGGGATTAAGAGGACTAACCGCCAGGGCCGCCACGCTTCCAGTATAGTTTGCGCGAGTCCAGGCCGCGCCGCCGTCCATACTGAGATATAAACCGTCGGTAGACCCGGCGTAAAGCATTCCACCTGCTTTGTCGTAAGCCAGGGCGGTCAAACGAGTGTTAGAGTTTAACGCGCCAGTGGCAAAGCCACTGGCGGCCTGCCAGGTATGCCCGCCATCCTGACTTCTTAGCACCCCCTGGTTTATTACCGCCGCCCAGAGGGTCGCGTTTCCATAGGCGAGGCTAACCGTCCCGTTTCCGGGCTGACTGGAAACCGTTTGCCAGCTTTGCCCACCATCCCCACTTCCCAGTAACCCTACCCCTACCGCGTAGGCGAAAATATTACGGGAATTGGTTGAGTCAATTGTCAGCGCGTGTATATCCGACCCGGGAAGTGTATCCACCAGCGAACGCCAACTCAGTCCACCATCCTCGCTTTTGCTAAAGACGTTGTGACCGCCAATATAAAATAGTTTTCCATCCTGGCTAATACCCTGGCTCATTGCATCCTGGTTTTTTAATTTAGTGGCTTGCCAGCTATGTCCGCCATCGCTACTTTTGAGCAAACCACTATGACTACCAAAAAATACCGTGTCAGACTCGGTTGGGCTAAAAGCCAGGGAGTGGAAATCCTCAGTGCTGAGGGTAGCAATTGGCTTCTGGTCATTCTTGCCACCCGCCAGCACCAAAAAATATAACCCAACTATCAGCCACAGTACCCCAATTACCCCAACCAGCCAAAACCAACGGGGGGAGTTTTGTTTTCGTTTAGAGGCAGCGGCAGCCGTGGTTGATTTAGTCCCGGTGGTGGGTTTGCCCGAAGTAATCTCATGTTTATTGGTTGGTTTGGTAGCCATTTTTCCTCGCTAATTTTCTATTTATTTTGGCTCTTAATGAGGGATGTTATTCTCTACTTTGGCTTGTTCTTCCCGACTGGTTTCGGCACTGACCGCCCAAATTTCTACCAGTCGGTTTTTCCAGGCAGCCCGTTTCGCCTCATACTCGGCACTGGCTCCCTGATAATCGCCCGCTTCAAACTTGAGTTCTATCCGTGCCAAAGCTTGAAGGAGTTTCGCCGTTCTATATCAAGCTGGTCTTTTAAATCTGGCTTCTTACTTGGTGCTACCTTCACGGGTGAACCTGCTCTCAATTGGGGGCTGGTAGCAGGCGGGCCATCCAGTGGCACAAACAACCGAAAAGACGGGGTATCATAGGCAAATAGTTTGGTAAAAGTAAATTTTTCGGTCTGGTAACTTAACTGATAGCTAAAAACAAACTGGTTTCCCCAAGCAATACTGGCGTTTTCACCTCAATTCCATCGGAAGTTTCCACAATATCATCCAGGTTTATGGCTGATGCCGGGGTTATTCCTGTGGCTCCGGCTGGCAAGAAGAAACGCAAGGTGGTGTTACGCTCGGTGGGGTCTAAGGTTTTAGCGAGGGAATTTGGCTGATGCCGGTCTTGATAAGCGATGCCCAGAAAAACCACCCCTTTTGGGGCATACTCTTCTGATAGTTTTTTCAGAATTGGGGCTTCGTCTCGGCACAGTATACACCAACTGGCCCAGAAATTAATTATGAAAGGGCGGCCTTTGACCAGTGCCGGGCTTATCTCAGGTTTACCTTCCCAGCCGTAATCATCAAATAGTTTGAGGGTAAAAGCTGGAGATTGACTAAAGGGCTGTTTAGCAGTTCCGCTACCGCCTTGATTAATCAGGCTATAACCTAATAGTCCTAACAAAGCCAGCACAAACAGGAAAACAATTCCCCAGGTAATATTACGACCCAATTTTGCAGGTTTTAAAGCAGGAGTAGCCAGGTCAAGCAACCTTTCTCTTTGGGAAAAAGTATTATTGTTAGATGCAGCAGTTTTAAAAAGGAGCAGGGAGCAATCTGTTAAGTTCGTTTACAAAATTCTAGCACCAAGTTAATACTACAGTCAATAGTATTGACCCCATTCTAATTTCTTCTTAATCTGGTATTTATCCTGGGTTATCTGGGGAGGAAGGTTTTAGGGAATGGGTAATAATATAAATACCGTAGGTTTCATTGAAATCAAGTTTGCCCTCTACCATAACGAATTTCCCAATTAGTGAATTTAGGAGATTAGTATCGTAACCCCGCAGCCCTACCCGGTTGTGTTGCGCGTCTTCTATGGCAAAATGTGGCCCGCTACTACCTTCAAACAGACGTACCCACCCTTTTAAGCGCACCTCTCTACCCACCCATTTTTCTGTATCATAATGGGCCGCTTCGAGTGATAAATCGGTGGGCAAATTGTTGGCAAGAATAATAACCAGGAGCAATATTACAGGTAGGCTTAAAATTGCCGCCCAACAGCCAAGCCCTTTTTTATTGGCTCGAAAAAATGCGAAGATGTTGAATTGAGAATGAGGTTTTCTTGATTTCAAGTGAAAACTCGCTGCGAATAAAAGTAATTTGAAAAGGCTTATCCAATCTTAACATTAAAGCTTGTCATTGTTGGCAAGAATATATAAAGCATATAGAAGCGGTGTAATACTATTGACAGTAGTATGCACTCACATTATAATCCAACCTGAATTATTGTTGCCACTCAGGGCAAGCCGTTCCCATTGGCCTAACCTGTTAGTGGAGAAAAGCTTGTTTTATTATGGCTGGCTGAGACTTGTAACTTTGAAGTGTGAGTTACAAAGTTGGCAGTAACAAGGGATTGTCGCAAATTTGCGTTTTCCCCCTATACATACACGATATAAATGGAAAGGCTAGATAATATGAAGCGACGGTTTCCTATCCTCGCGGTTCTAGTTGTAATTTTGACGGTAGTGCTTGCCGCTTGCGGGGAGAGCACTACCACAAGCCCAAGTATGGGCCAAATGGATATGACTAAGCCTGCCGCTACGGTGGCAGCGGGTACTACCGCCAAACCTGCGACCACTACCGACGCAAGTATGGGCAGTATGACCACCAAACCCGCCGGAGCAATGGCCGATAATATGGGTAGCGACCCTATGACCGATAGTTTGAAGGGTATGAGTGGGACGGATTTTGAGTTAAACTTTATGCAGATGATGATTGTGCATCATCAATCCGCCATTGATATGGCAAAACTGATTCCTACCAACACCAAACGCCCCGAATTGATCAAACTTGGACAGGATATCGTTACTGCCCAGAGTAAGGAGATTGGCGATATGACCAGTTGGTTAGCAAAATGGAATAACGCCAAACCACTTGCCGACTCGATGGGTGTGCCGGGCATGATGACCATGATGGGGGATATTGACAAACTCAAAACGGCAAAGGATGAGAACTTTGATAAGCAATTCCTGACGATGATGATTGCCCATCATCAACAGGCCGTTAACATGGCTAATCTGGTAGCTGCCAAAACTCAGCGGCCTGAACTAAACACCTTAGCCCAGACCATTATCAAGGCTCAAACAATGGAAATTGACCAGATGATGGGCTGGCAAAAAGCCTGGTTCAAGGCTTAATTCCTGGCTGCTCAATTCAGTTTCAAAACCCTGTATGAACTGAATTGAGCAGTTTTCACTAAATCAAGCTTACTATGACAGCTCTTACTAAATTAGTCCAAGCGAAACCGCACAACCCAGTGGTATCATAAGCAGGTGGACTAGCACCAAGCCCCCTAACCATAAAAATAAGGCACTCCCTAACATTCCACCCGCTTTTAGTTTGGCTATCTTTGATTGAACCGAATACTGACTCTTTTCCAGACTATCCAAATCAAGCAGGCGAGTCACGCGCTGTTCGGTAAGATTTATAACCTGTTGAGTGGCGAGACCGGGGGCTTTAAACCCACCTAAACCACCACCTTGCTGCTGATTCTGGGGCTGCTGGTTTTTGCCAGTGGCTTCTTCCCAGACCTTTAGTAAAGCGTCCGCCAAAGCTAATGCCAGAGTTGACCCACCCTCTAAAGCTACCTGTTCATCACAAACCAGTTCTTGCTCTTGCTGTAGTAAAGTAAAAAACCTTTTGCCATAAACCAGGTAGAAAAAGGCTTCGCGCCACCAACCCGCCAGCCAGATAACCCAGAAGTCGTGAGCTTTAAGGTGGGCAACTTCATGCCGTAATACTGCCCGTAACTCCTCCAGGTCAAGCTGGGCTACCATCCCGGTTGAAATAATTACCATGTTTTTTGACCAGGGGAGCAGCTTTGGTAGGTTAAAGGCAAAAAGTCCTGCACCATGCCAGAGCCTGATTTCCAACTTGATTTCAGGGTAGTCAGAGTCTAGGGCCAGAGCCTCTAAGCCTGCGGGAGCTGACCAGCTTCTTTGCCAACTACGCCAATACAACCAGCAAAGCCGGAACAAATTTAACCAGAAAGTTAAAATAAGCGGGATAAAAAGCGCACTCAAACTGATAAGGCCGATCAGCCAATCATGATGAGTGGCCTGGTCGGCCCGATGTTCTATTTCGGGGGTCAGGATACTGGGTAACATTGTGAGAGAAAATATTATCAGGACTGAGAGCGGCATTGCCAGACCTAAAAGCTGTAACCCCCGCCTAACGGCCCAATCTGACGTTTTATCCAGGGCTAGTAATAAGAGCTTTTGACCGATTATCACCAGTCCCAGACTTGCCAGGAGAAATAAAAGGTGAATCAAGTTAATAACCTCCTATTTCTGGCGTTGATTAGTATCTTTACTAGAGGTTTCTTGGAGGTTCACAGCTTTTAAAGCTTTACGTCTATTTGCCACTCTAGCTTTGAGAGTTTCAAGCTGGTGACTGTTATCAACCGCGCTTAACCGTTCGAGTTGAGCTTCGGTAGTATGGGCGAAACTAACCAGCAAATTTTCCAGGATACGGGAGACAAAGTTGTCAATAAATTCATCCTTGGAAAGAATGGGGGTATAAAGGTAAGCCGCTTCAATTTTCTCGACCCTTAACAGGTGCTTACGGGCCAGCCGAGCCATCGTAGACATTACAGTGGTGTAAGCGATAGAGCGGCGGAGTCTGAAGGCTTCATAAACCTCTCTTACTAAAATGCCTTTACCAGTTTTGGCCGTTTGTTCCCAGATATATTCCATAATATCAGCTTCTAGGTCGCCCAAAACCTTGCGAATCCCTTCCCGGTCGGGACGAAAGACTGCTATTTCTGGTTCAAGGCTTTTGAAACTCGCGGTATCGCCCAAAATGGCTTCCTCGGTTGGTAACGCTGAATTAAGGGGGTTCTCTCGATTTATTGGTTTTTTTGGCATTGTAGCCACTTCCTGTTTTGCTGATATTTGGCTTAGGAACTAATGATTATTTTGGAGTATTATAGGCGGGGCTACTACTACTGTCAATAATAGGACGTACTTTACTCGCTTTTAAGTATTGGGGGTGAGAAGTAGCAGTACCAAAACCTACGCTAAAATACAGGTATTCTATTGCCTGTTATTTTGCCAATCAAATGGTTTTGGTACAAGAGCTCTGGTACGAGGGGTGGGTGGAAGCAAAAGACTTAAACTTAAAAAGTCGAGAGGGTTGGAACAAAGGCACCTTATACAACCGCTCACAAATTCGCAACGAGTTTCGCACTAATTGGTTCTTCGTCAATTTATGTGAAAAACGGTTGTCCTTGATGATGAGATCTTGGATCTCTAACCCAAACTACAAAATCAATCTCATCGATTCACATAAGCTGAGGGAGAACCCACTAATTTCTCAATAGTCTAATATAAGTAGGTTTGGATGGGGCGCAAGTTGTTAAAATTTGCTTGGGAATGCCTGAAAAAATCTCTAAACCTACTCTGAATGTTATCAAATATCTAAAATGGTAAAAGTCTCAGCTAGAGTTAAACCTAGCTCTGCTCCAATCCGGGATGCGCGCTCCCGCCAACTCCGGGTTAGATCAGCTGCGGAAGGGGTTTGGCTGGTATGGGCTAAACGGGCCTGGATTTTACGTTCAAACCCCTGACTAATATCCACCCCGGCGATAGTGACACTACTACTGGCAAAAAGCCAGACCTGGCGCACCGCGTGCGGAGCAAGTCCAGCAGATACTTGCTCACTAAAGGTTAAGTGGTCGCGGGCAAAGGGGTAAACTGCGTCAAGGGCCGCCCGCCCTACTACGCGGTGGTCAGAGTGACACAAATAAAGTGGGATAGGGTGTTCAGGGTCGTGCGTGAAAAGAACGGCGGGCTGCCAACATCTGATCCACTCTACCAGGTCGCGCCGTAGCTCACGAGTATTTTCGACCTCGCCATCCTCATATCTCAAAAACTGCATCTCGGTCACACCCAATATTTGAGCAGCCGCTAAGGCTTCTTGCTCCGCCTTAACCTTCGAGGCCAGGTAGTGCCAGGTTGGTTCCAGCGGCCAGTCCTCAGTGATGAACTGACCCGGCTCTGCCGGCTAATGTACTAGCATCGTACTTGAAAAGATGAACTGTTCAACCTGAAACTGCTGCTCGTGCAACCCACGTATTAGACGCTCGGTGCCGCGTACAATAATCTCCTTATACTTTGAGCTGTGCCCCTAGAGAAACTATAGTAGGCAGCCAAGTGGATGACCGTCGCGACGTGAGAGCCGTGATGTTCACGGATCATCGTGAGACCTTCCCGCACGCTGTCGTCGGAGGTGATTTCGACTGGCTCGTACAGGCAACCGGGCGGCGGTGGATCGGCTCATTTGCGGTCAAAGCCAAGGATCGTCCCGTAAAGCGTCGCATGATTGGATCCCCGATGCGTCCCTTGGCACCGGTAACGACTATGATGCCGTTATCTGTATTCATGGTTTCCTCCTTTTAGTATGATTTTGTTTTTGGTTGCTCGTTTTTCTTGCCGCCCCAATTTGATTAGAACGTGTCAACTTTGCAGGAAGGGGTCAAGCTCCAGCAACTAACGGACTTGCAGCCAGTAACTCGCGCTATCTCGATTCTTGCCTGGCTACTTTATCTATAATTTGACGGTAGATTTTGAGTTATTAGAACCTATTTCCCCCCAGATAACTATGCCCATTCCGCCGATAATGAAAAGCACCCCGCCAACCTCGATTAAGCTAATTGCCTCGCCAAGCAGCCAGGCCGCCAGCCCCAGCCCAAAAACCGGCACAAGAAAGAGAAACAGCGTCAACTTACCTACATCACTGTGTTGAACCAAGTAGTACCAAACCCCCGTAGTGAAAGCGGTTCCGACCAGTGCCAAAAAGAGCAGTAGCCCAATGAATTCAAGGTTCCAACTTACTTTAGCTTGGCCCTCAACAAAAGCTGAGACCGCCAGCAGTGGCAGACTACCGAGGATAAGCTGCCAGGCGGTAATGGTTAACAAATTGAATTGATTTCCCATTCGCTTGACGATTATATTTCCAGCAGCGGAGCCAGTTGAGGAGGCTAAAGCCGTCAAGGCTCCCCCCAAACTATAAATATCAGAGTTAAGTCAGGCGGGGGCTGAAATCAGGCCAACCCCAATCAGCCCGGCTAGTAACACCAGTAACTTACCGCGTGTTATTTTTTCTGCTAAAAACAGAGCAGCCAATACTATGGTAATAAAAGGTTGGGTATTTCCCAGCACCGAGGCGATACCCGCCCCCGTCCGCCCTGGACTTAGAAACATACCGCCGAAGGTGATAGTGGTGACGGTGGCAGCCAAAGCCAATAACCAGGACAGCTCAGGCGGGTGGGAAGTAGCGGCCCTCTTACTGCCACTACAACAACGAGGAGAGCTAATCCCGCCACTAAAGCTCTAATCCCGCCAAAGTAAAGCGGTGGGGCGAAGGCCAGGCCCGCTTTAATTGCGACAAAACATACGGAATAAATTAACATAAGCCCTAGCATTATCAAACCCCGTGATTTACCTGTCACAAGGCTGGGTTTGTTTAATCGTTCCGCCGCGGTCTTTAGACTTACTACCTGTGTCCCGCTGCCACTACCATCATGACCTAGCATTTCAGGGTTGCTCCTTCAAGCATCTTTATATCGTCTGGACAGATGGAACTATAGTAAAGCTACTTGAACATAGTCTTGACTGAGTTAAACAATACGTTGATGTCATGCTGACCCTTGTACAGGGGAGAAACTTCCTTATCCACCTTGAGCAGCGAGTAAACCGCAATTTGAGCTGATCTGATTGAGTATTCAACAGTAAAAACCACGTCGTCGGGAATTTCGCAATATTGTCCAATAAATGCCAGATTAGTTGAACCTTTTGGTATGACCAGAGGCCGATCCCCTTTTCCTCTTACTAAAAATTGACTGGTGATAAATGGCAGCATACACGGAATACAATTAGAAGTTTCGAGCATTAACGGTAAATCTTGGTTGAATCTGAGATGAGAAAACAGTTCAGTCAATATTTCTTCGCCGGTACATTCGGACATCTTTTTCTGGACATAATTACCCGGCTTATCCGGGAACAAGCCATAGCCCCAACAGACTTGAACGTTTTCGGGTTGGTCAATAAAATGTGGCTGATAAGGCAAAACCACCGACATAAGCCAATTAGAGTCCTTAAAGGTTGCCAATCCGCCGGTCCCCGCTACATTTTCGGTGAAATTTTCCATTAGTCGGAAGAAGGTTGGGTCATGGAAAGTAATGGTAAACGATTCCCAAACTGATTTATCTATATGGTCATCGAAAACCGAGGGTCGGCCAAACTCAGGCTGATTTTTCGCAATATTTTCCCAGAGCGTCCACGAACCGCCTGACTGCTTGGACTCAAGGCTAGGGGCAGCGGTCATAGAGCCAAAGCTGGAACCAGCGGTCATAGAGCCAATAGTAACGAAAACAAAGTCATTTTCTGTGACCACTACTTCATTTTGCTTGCCATCGCGGGTGTAACAAATACATTCGACGGTTCTTTCACTTCCGCTCGGCTTAAAAGCCAGATTAGTAACCTGGGTATCCATTTCAAAGTTGACACCCTGTCCTTTTAGCCATTCTACAATCGGCACTATGATCGAATCATACTGATTGTAAGGGGTGCGGCGTACTCCGGCTAAGGTGTTAATGCGTGGGAACTCTTGAATAAATCTAAGCAGATACCGCTTGAATTCGACCGCGCTATGCCAGGATTGAAAGGCAAAAGTGGTACACCACATAAACCAGAAATTGGTGGTAAAGAAGCCAGGTTCAAAGTGATCTTCAATTCGAGAGGTTCCGAGCGCATCCTCAGAAAGCATCATGATTTTTACTAAATCCAGGCGGTCTTTAATACTAAAACCCATTGATGACACATCAACTTTTTGACCATTTTCGACCAATCGGCTCTTGGAATTACTCCTGATTTTTTTGTTAAAATCAAACATTACCTCTTTCACCGACTTTGTAGGATCACTTAGCCAGGGAATAAAGGACAAAAGATCGTAGGTGCAAGTGTAGGCTTCTTCGTCGAACATCCTACCGCCCCGCATGATGTAGCCATTTTCAGCCGAACCATGCGCATCCATACTGCCCCCGGTCTGATTGGACTCTTCCAATATATGGATGTTATTTCCTGAAACGTGACCATCTCTAATGAGATAAGCCGCACTTGCCAGCGAGGCAATGCCGCCGCCAACCAGATAGGCTTTGGTAGGTTCATTAGTTCCAAAATTGATTGATGATTTAGTAGCTTGATTAAGGTCTATCATAATTTCTCCCCTGATAACTTATATTGAAGCCTGCAAAACAATACGTTCCAGTAGGTAGGATCTCTAACCAACACAAGTGTTCCTGATTAGGTTAAGTAAGCAGCCAGCGCGGTACGGTGGGTCGAGTCAAACTGGATTTATTAAAGTTTAGCCACTGCTTAAAAAGCGAACTACTTAGTAACATTGTGTTAGTAGCATCAAGTTGAGTAAAAACCTTTACTCTACCCGGCTATCCTCAAGCAGTCCAGCATGATTGATAGCGACTGTAATCGAACTAAAACTCATTGCTAATGCCCTTACTTTTAATCGGAGCAGAATGCTCCAGGTAGAGTACATCCTTGCGAAACTACTTGCCGAAATCGGTCATCTCAATGAACTGGCCGTGCCAGGAGTGATACCAGACCTGCCCAGTAAAACCGTTTACACTCAGCATTCCACTTAGCTTGCCTTGTTTTTGCACATCTATGGTGTAGTAACCAGGATATTCGTCAGCTTTCGCACCGACCTGCACCCCAGGATATGCTTTATCCAGGTAAGTCTGTGCGACTATCAAGGCTCGCTCGGCAGTCACGGGCATTTTTCCAGTCTGGATGACTTCATTACTTACCAGGCCAATGCCACCCATCATACTGTTAGTACCGTTGTTCCCCATCATTTGGCCCATTTGCTGGCTCACCATCCCGTTAGTACCAGTCCCCATTATTTGGTTCATCTGTTGGCCCATCATATCGGTAGCACCTTTGCCTGACATATAGCCATACGCCAGGTTCCACATCATGTTTGGGCCGAACTCAGGAAAAACCGTTTTGTTGGTCGGGTTTACCAGTAACTCGAACGCCCCGCTCCCAGTTTTACCGTCCTTGATTGCTACGTAAGCATTGTTATCAAAGATCATTATCTCATCAATAGTCAGGTCCTTATTTCCCAGCTTGGTCAAATAGTTGGTAACGGCTTCTTTTGCTTCACCCACAGTTAATGCCTTGCCTGTTCCAGGAGGATTGTTTCCCATCATTGCTCCCGGTGTTTGGCTCATCATTGAATTACTATTAGTAACAATAGCATCGGCAGGCGTAGTGCCTGGAACTACGGTGGCAGTATCACCACACGCTGCTAATAAAAATACGACCACTATCGTGCTGAAAAAAGTCCATCGTACTGGTTTGGTTGTAGTAAGTTTCTTAGTTATATTCATCTGAATAGCTCCTCCTTAATAGCTTGTAATAAATAGCCTAACGGGTTCTGGCATTTTATTAGTACAAATTTGCCAAGCATCCAGTTATACTCGTAACTGTTGATTCTTTTGACTTCGACTAAATTCAGGCGAATGTCATCACTCCTCAATAGTATCTAATAACAAAGTAAGCATAATCTTGTAACCTGTATAGAAGCTGAGGCTAACCTGAAGGTTTGCTGATGAAAATAAAAAGTGTATCTTGACTCCGTTCTGAAAGACAGACCGTTAGAGGTTTTTTTTAACTTCGTATCCTCAGCAATCCATCAGGCTAAAATCAGCCTCGACTCAGTTTTGAGTAATAAGCTGGTAGTGAAAATAGTGGTTAGTAAAGCAAGGTATGCAGCATTAGTAGGATTAAATGGTGGTGGTGGGTCGCTACTTTTAAAACAAACACTTCTAAAAATACCCGGAGTAGTACACGCCTATGTTAATACCGACACTGAAATGGCTTATATCGAGTATGACCCAATCTTTTGTAATACTACCCAAATTATCAAAGTTATTAAATTGGCCGGGTTTGATGTGTACAAACCTAGCTTGCGTTAAGCGCGACGGTTGCCACACTTTGAGCTTCAAACGAACCTGTGGATAACAAAGGAGAGTTTCTGTTCATGATAAATCAATTTCAACCCCAAATTGTGCCTGTCCGAGTTTATCAAACTATAGACCATCTTATGCTCGCCGCTCCAATGCCAGGTTTGGAACCCCAGGACATTTCGATCATGATTAATAATGAGCATGTTACAATTCAAAGCCAGCCGCGTGGCCCGCGCCAGGATGAACGCAACCTCCTAATTGCGGAGTGGACGTTTGGTTTCTATTATCGTGAGGTAATTTTACCTCAGCCCATTAACGCTGCGCTTACTAATGCTACTTATAATAATGGTGTACTGGTCCTTTCAATGCCTAAAATGGAGCCTGGAAAACGAGGTGTTTTTGCCGAATTCGGTTTAGAAGCTATCAGTTCGACGCAAGGTGAGCGAGTAGGCCATTCGGGGTGCATGATAGAGCCAACCACCACTAAGGAACATTGGCAAAAGTTATATGAGGCGGTTAAAACTGACGGGGGGGAAAGGCTGCCTCACCTCTCCAGAAATAGACGAGAGCCGGAAATACAGTGATATTACTAATTTGCAATTCTACTTTCATGAGTTGAAATATCAGGGTAGGTTAAAGATTTTAATTACCAGAGGACAAAATAAGGTGGCATCTTTCTCTCAATTTGTTAAAGAGTTACTTGGTGGTTCTCCTAATAATCAAGATAACGTACAGCGTGATATGTTGGCTTTAACTCGCTTTGAAGGGGTTTGTCGCGCCTTTGAGCACATGGAAAGTCAGATACCAGTAGAGTGGCTAAAAAACGGTGTGCCTGTCGCTACAGATAGTATTTCGCGGCAAGCCGCCGTATTTTATGCTTTGGCTTCGAGGCTGAACCTGTCATATCTTCCCAATTTTCAATTGAAAGCTGCAAATTAAGAACAGTGAACTACCCCCCTAAATACTAAATTGAAGCGGGTTAATCCTTAACTTATCGCCTTCTATAGTAACCTCAAACTTATAAAGCGGTTTGGAGGCAGGCCCCCGCAGCACATTGCCGTTATGATCAAATATACTACCGTGACACCCACACGGACCAAACTTTTTGGTGGCAGAAGTAAAGGTCAAGGCGCAACCAAGATGCGTACAAATGTTGCTTAACACCTGAAAATCGCTTGGCTGAGTAGCATTTGGTTTGAGTGCTTCCACGTAAACTGTCGCGTCGTTAGTTACTTGTTTAAAACCGTCAATATATGCATAACTAACCGGGACACGCCGGGGTGACTGATTATAAGTAGTGCCAAGATCGCTCACTTTCCCTATATCAACCATAACTTTACTGTCACTACTCAACGCAGGGGCGATAAAATACCCAATTGTAGGAACAGCTAACGAGGCTGTTATCCCTCCCGCAACGGCGTAAATTCCCCACGTGAGAAACCGCCTTCTGGTGGGGGTGAGGTCAGTTTTGGGGGCATCCAGGTCAACTATTTTAGGGGCTAGGGTGGTCACCATTTTACTTCTCCTTCGGTATCAGTTCAAAACTGCTGTCAGTTAAACAAAAGCGTTATAAAGGCAGGGTTGGAATTTAACGAAACTGTCCCAACCCTGCTTAGTGTTAACTCTTAAAGTGGCTGTTAGAAGCACGCGCCACTACTTCCACTTCGGGGGTCGCTGGTGAGACTTTCAATTGGTTAATCTGGTGAGTTAAAACCTCTTGCTGCTTTTGCAGTTCGGAAGATTGAGACTTTAATCTAGCCAGATGCTCATCAGTGGTAAGTTTCGTGTTTGCGGGCAGGATTCCGTAAGGGTTGTGGCCGCGGTGTTGTTGCTGCTGGTTGTTGCCCATCCCCCTATGCATCCCACCCATCATTAACAGCATCATAAGGGGACACAAAATAAAGAGTAACAACAAAGGGGATGCTCCAATCATGATATTTGGTACTATTGCAAAACCCACAATAATTGCCAGGACTACCAACCCGCCTATAAGCAGAGAAATTTTTGATTTTTTCATTTTTGCTACCTCCTTTAAATCCTAAAACACTAATTTGCTACTTTTTTACATCCGTACCTATCTGGCTGTTTTTCTATTTTTATTAGCCAGCTTGAATTAAGACTCCTCTTTTTTCCTTTCAGCTTTATATTAACCGGAGTAGCTGAGGCTTAGTTGAGGCTCATCTGATGATTGGCTGAGGATTGTATACCACTATAACAGTAAGCGACTGGCTAATTTGAAGTTTTTACCAGTTGTTGACCTGCTTTCACCTGGCAATTTACCCCTGGGCAATAAAATGCAAATAGTAGGTTCACTGCCATTGGCTTGCACCTGCCATATTCATGCTGAAACGAAGCGGCTGAAGTAGCAAATGCACTTCTAAATAGCTACTGTTCGTTTTCGTTTAGCCTTATGAGTGTTAGCAAACAGACGGCTCTAAATATTAATGTTACATTAAATTTGGTTTTTCCATAATAGAATTGTATTTGGTGATGTACGGAGAATTGCAATGCAACGTATCCTGGCAATTGATGATGACCACGCTGTAACAAACCTGCTCAAGCGTGGACTACATTACGAAGGTTATAACGTGGATACAGCGGACTCTGGCAAAGTAGGCTTGGAGATTGCCCGCGAAACCAACCCTGACCTGGTAATTCTAGACGTTATGATGCCTGGACTTGATGGCCTGGAAGTGTTACGTCGGCTGCGGGCGGCGGATAGCAAATTGCCAGTGGTTATGCTTTCTGCTAAAGACACCCCGGCAGACCAGATACAAGGTCTGGATACCGGAGCGGATGATTACCTGGTTAAGCCCTTTACCTTTGAAGTGTTACTGGCTCATATTCGCGCTTTGTTGCGACGGCAAGAAGCTGAACCTTCGGCGGTGCTACACTATTCCGACCTGAGCCTTCATAATAACAGCCACCAGGTTCAGCGAGGCCCGCGCAATGTAGCCCTCACCTGCCTGGAATTCAAGTTGCTTCACGAATTTATAAGGCACCCCCAACAAGTGCTTTCTAAAAATGTACTACTTGATAGCGTATGGGGATACGATTTTGGCGGCGATGGAAATGTAGTGGAGGTTTATGTAAAACAACTTCGACAGAAGCTGGAAGCTAAGGGGGAGATTCGTTTGATCCAGACGGTACGTGGGGTTGGTTATGCTTTACGAGAGGAATAAAGCAGATGCTATCCATCCGAATGCGATTAGCACTAGGTTGTATGGTACTTTGTGATCTGATACTCCTGATTGTAGGTATAATCGGCTACTCTTTTCACGCCCGCAGTCTTTATAATAGTCTTGACCACACTTTGGTCATAAGTGTAGAACACGCCAAAGCTGAAATGGTTACCCTCGCTGACAACGGTTTGCATCTTTCAAAAGGAAGCGACAAACTGGATGTCGTTTTTCGGCTCTACGACTCCAATGGTAATTTCTACGAAAGTACGCCAGCACCGGGCCTCCTACCCCCAGCAAATGCCACTCTAAGTTTGAGCCGTCCGGCTGGTCCTGCCCATGATTTTCTGGCTCGTTTAGCCCCGCCTCTTTCCGATTTACCTGCGGCTACCACTGAACAAGCTTTCGGCCTATTTGCTACCACTGAACAACGCTGGCGAGCCTATATAGTAGTGGTGCGCTCCGATACCTCCATCATCGGTTACATCGAGGCTTTAACCCCACTTGGTCGGGTGGACAACTCAATAAAGGAGCTTCAAGAATTGTTCCTGGCTATTGGAGTTGTGGGTGTGGTTATAGCATTAATGGGAAGTTTGCTGGTTTCCAGCCAGGTATTCCGTCCAATTGCCAAAATGGTTCAGTCGGCCCAAGCGATTGCCCTTTCGCGGGATTTCTCGCAACGTATTGAAACTCCCCACCGACTGGATGAATTGGGACACCTGGCAGTAACTTTTAATGATATGCTTAAAAATCTGGAAGAGACATATCGTACTCAACAACGCTTTGTAGCCGATGCCTCTCATGAATTACGGGCACCTCTTACCGCCATTCAAGGCAACCTGGAACTTTTGCGCCGCCAGCAAAATATTATGACAGAAGCCGAGAAAGAGGAAGCCTTAACCGAAGCCTCCCGCGAGTCTGCTCGCCTGTCGCGGTTAGTAGCTGATCTCCTGATTTTAGCCCGTGCCGATGCCGGGGTGAGTCTAAAGCGGCAGCCAGTAAGCCTGGATGAGGTTGTACTTGAAGCTTTTCACCAGGCTCGTCGCATGACTACCGGACAGACCATTGTGCTAAAGCCCTTTGAACCTATTTGCGTCGAAGGGGATGAAGACCAGCTGAAACAATTGTTACTAATATTGCTGGATAATGCCCTTAAATATGTTCCAGCCGATGGTCAGGTTACATTAGAGCTGAAACGCCTGGATAAAGAAGCTCAAATTATAGTTAGCGATACCGGAGTGGGCATTCCAGCTACCGACCTTCCCCACGTTTTCGAGCGTTTCTACCGGGCTGACCCTGCCCGTAGCCGCGACCCAGGAGGCACCGGGTTAGGGCTTCCGATTGCCAGATGGATTACCGAACAACACGGTGGTCGCATTGAAATTGCCAGTGAACCAGGTCAGGGTACAACTATTACCGTTCAACTACCGCTCCTGTCTTAATTCTTTCCGGCCTTCGTGTCCTTTCTTTTCTACTTTATGGCGATGCTGTGATTTACTCAGCTAATCATCAGCCAGGCATCACTATTCCATCAGTATAATCTCGTAATATAGAAACTGATGGGCAGTGAGATAGGCTGAGAAATCGTCAGCTTTTCAACATCATAAAATTAGGGGAAGGGACCGGAAAATGGCACTGGCAATGCGTAATCTCTTGCACGACAAACTGCGCTTTGGTTTAAGCGTGGTCGGAATAGGGCTGGCGATAATGCTTATCCTGCTTTTGAACGGTCTAACTGACGGCTTATCGTTACAAGTTTCAGCCTATATAGATCATGTTCCCGGTTCGATAATAGTAGGTCAGGCCAACGTTAAGAATTTGTTAGGGGGTAACTCCTTCTTGTCTGCTACAACCGTCGCCGATATTACTAGCACGGAGGGAGTTGAGCGGGCGATACCTGTTTTACTTCAGTCAGCCATTATTGATCTGGACGCTAAAAAGGAATTTATTTACCTGATTGGTTATGAACCGGGTAAAGGGGCTGGGCCCTGGAAGTTAACTGAAGGACACGAACCAGCTACGGACGATGAGATTGTCCTTGACCGGGTAAAGGCCGAGCAACATAACCTTAAAGTAGGCAGCAAACTCAAGTTTTTGGGACGGCAGTTTAACATCGTCGGTTTATCCCAGGACACTCTTAGTTGGATGAGCAGCTTTGTCTTTATTCGTAAGAGTGCGGCTGAGACTTTGTTCGGCCTACCACCCGGCACCAGTAGTTTTGTATTTATAATACCAGTCGCAGGTGGTTCAGCCGAAGGTATAGGTGAGCGCATCCAGCAAAAAATAAGTGGGGTTCAGATTACACCCAAAAGCGCGATCCGCCAGAATGACATTAACCTTTTCGTAGGAGTAATAGGCATCCCACTCAACCTGATGGTAGTGATTGCTTTTGTGGTAGGTATACTGGTAATCGGCTTGATTATTTATACCGCTACTATGGACAGGCAGCGCGAGTATGGGGTTCTAAAAGCAATTGGAGCGCGTAACAGCTTTTTCTACCGGGTGGTAACAACCCAGGCAGTGATTGTAGCTATCGGTGGGGCGGTCAGTGGGTTGGTACTGGCTTTTCTAGCAGGTCAGTTGATTATGGTCGTCCGACCACAGTTTCTGGTAGCTTTACAACCGTTAGTGTTAGGCGAGGCTTTAATTATTGGACTTTTGATGGCCCTGCTGGCAGCCTGGCTGCCGGCCCGTTACCTGGCTAAACTGGCCCCGGCTGAAATATTCAGGAAGTGAGATTAGCAATGCTGTATCTGGCTTTTCGTAACCTCTTTCGCCATAAAATCAGGCTGCTGATTGCGGTGGGTGGTATATCTCTGGCGTTGGTGCTTATTTTAGCCCTTGACGCAATTGTGACGGGTATCGAAGACCAGTTTACCACCTACATTGATAACTCCGGGGCCGATATTTTTGTAGCCCAGGAGGGAATACGCAACCTGCACATGGTATCCTCCGCCCTACCCGACTCAATTGTAGCCCAGGTTAAAAAGGTGCCAGGAGTGGAGGCGGTGACACCGATCCTGTATATATCTACTACGCTTGATACCGGTAAGGATAGTCATCTGGTTTACTTGATTGGTCTACCGCCGACTGCCACCGCCGGGAAACCCTGGCGTATCGCTGAAGGCGTAGCTATCCCAGAGGCTGGACAGATTGTGGTTGATAGCGATATGGCGAAACGGGACAACCTGAAGCTTGGAGACACTATAAAAGTTTTCGGGCAGCCTTTCAAAATCGTGGGGCTATCCGAGAAAACGGCCAATTTGCTAAATGCCATTGCTTTTATAAGTTTTGCCGACTTTGCCCAGCTACGGGGCAGCACCAATACGGTAAGTTTTGTGCTAACTACCGTTAAGTCAGGCCAGTCGGCGCAGACAGTGGCAGGCCAGATCGAGCAACAGGTGCCAGGAGTGACCGCTTTAGCCCGTAGCGACTTTGCTGGTCAGGAACGGAAAGTGGTAATAGATATGAGTGCCGACATAATCAACATAATGAATCTGGTTGGGTTTTTGATTGGGCTAACCGTGATGGCTCTGACTATTTATACCGCCACAATTTCATTGCGAACCGAATACGGGTTATTAAAATCAGTAGGGGCCCATAACAGTCATTTGTATCGGGTGGTGCTATATCAGGCCACGGCAAACACCCTGTTGGGTCTCGCTTTGGCCTTGCTGATTACTTTCCTGCTTGTGCTGGTTGTGCCGTTCTTTAGCTCCAGGCTGACGTTGGAGATCACCTTTGTTTCAGTGCTAAAAGTCGGGCTGCTCTCGCTGGTGATTGCGGCTATCTCAGCAGTCTTACCCATCCGGCAAATTGCTAAACTTGACCCGGCTAAGGTGTTTAGTGGAGGTAAAGTCTAATGACTACAGACACGCCGATCAAAGCTACCGATAAACAAAATCTAAACTCGGCAACTTTAGTGGTTGAAAACCTTTCCAAGCGTTATGGCGCAGGAACCACCGAAGTAATTGCTGTCCGGGATATTTCCTTAAATGTTGAGCCGGGTGAGGTAGTCCTAATTATGGGGCCTTCTGGTTCAGGTAAATCTACCTTACTTTTAATGCTGGGCGCACTACTCAAACCTTCGAGTGGCTCGATCCAACTTAATGGCAAAACGATTAGCAACCTGTCTGAAAAGAAGTTACCCGATATTCGTCTGCACAAGTTCGGTTTCGTCTTCCAGGATTTTAACCTGCTCTCGTCTTTGACGGCCCTCGACAATGTAGCCCTGGTAGCCGAATTAGCCGGTCTAAAACACCAAGAGGCTCGGCAGCAAGCGGTTACTCTCCTGACCAAACTCGGCTTAGAAAAACGGTTGGATTTCCTGCCGGAAAAACTATCGGGTGGAGAGAAACAACGGGTGGCAGTTGCCCGCGCCCTGGTAAACAACCCGGCCTTGATTTTAGCCGACGAACCAACCGCCAACCTCGACTCGAAGAACGGTCACGAGATTATGCGTTTGTTGCGCGATATAGCCAAAGAACAAAAGCGTAGTGTAATAATCGTGTCGCACGACCAACGTATTAAAGATGTAGCCGACCGGGTACTTTGGTTGGAAGACGGCGAATTTAAGGAAATAGCCCAAATGTTCACCGACCCGGTTTGTGGCATGGTAGTTGAACAGGCCAAGGCGGTGCTTTTGGAAAGGAATGGAAAAACCCTCTATTTTTGCTCGCGGGGCTGCCTCAACGAATTTAATACCGACCCTGCCTCGTTTAGCCAGAGTTAACAGCAAAGGTCGGGGTGTTTACCAAAATTTTACCTGCTTTAACCTTCTTATATATGATGCAAGCGTAAGTTGGTAGCGTAAGGTTTGAGGAAGACTAGCTTGCCAGAGTTTTAACAAATTGAGGTTTCCCAAAAAGGAAAAAGGAACAGATTATGAACGAGAAAATTAAAAATAATCCTGCGGCTGTAATAATAGGCGGCGTGGTAGTGATTATGCTAGTCAGTTTTAGCCTGATGTTCGGTGGCGGTATGATGTCGGGCGGGGGAATGATGCACGGTTATGGCTGGAACGGTTGGTCCTGGGGGACAATGCTTTTAGGAAGTTTGGGGATGATAGTTTTCTGGATAGCGGTGGTAGGGGTTATAGTATGGCTGCTGCGAGGAAATAGTGACCCGGTAGGGAGCGACAGCAAAGTGGATAGCAGAACAAACCTTGAACTTTTACAGCGGCGTTTCGCTGCTGGAGAAATTAATCAGGCTCAGTTTGAAAGCGCCCGTCACGAGCTGGGCTTGTAGCTTGAGGTTGCATAACGGGGCCGTCGAAGTTTTGGCGGCCTCCGTCCCATTTAGGGCCAGGAAATTAAATAGAGAACCTTGCCCAAATCTGAATGTCAGCAAAAGATAATTTCTGAAATATAGTGGAATAGGTGGGGTATTTATAGCTGGGTGATTGACAGGTCACTATACCTGGGATACTATAGGCAGTAGTACGATGGCAAATCAAATATATAACAAGAGGATTAATTAAAATCTATGAAACTCAAGCGTCGAACCTTCTTGAAATACGCCGGTGTTACCGGTACAACCCTAAGTTTAGGAGGGTTACTGAGTGCCTGTGGTGATAGTACCACTGCTACCAGTAATGTGACTGGCACTGGCTACAATCTAATTGACCCTACTAATCTGGTAAACTTTAAGACCCCGCTTAACTTACCTGGAAATCAGGGATTATTGGGATTTGTGGACGCAGCCAAAGTTCCTCTAACTCTAAATGCAAAACCCGAAAAATTAGAAATTATAAAGGGTAAAAAAACCGACCTATTGACCTACCAGCTTAATTCAGCCGATGGCAAAACGGTTATTAATCCAATCTTCAGGCTTAAAACCGGGGATACTTTCGATACTACCCTAACTAATAACCTGGGGGAAGATACTACCGTTCACTGGCATGGATTGAGCCTGGATTGGCGGATGGATGGTCATCCTTCCATGCCTGTCAGTAAAGGCGGGAATTATCGTTACACTTACACCGTAAATAACCGGGGCGGCACTTACTGGTATCATCCCCATCCCCACAAAATTACCGCTCGGCAGGCTTATGCGGGACTGGCAAGCTTTTTTATTGTAGAAGATGAGGATAATCAGCGAATTAACGAAGCCCTTGACCTAAAACTAGGCGAAACCGACTTACCACTGGTCATCCAGGACAAACTTTTCGATGATAAGGGTCAATTGGTCTACCCCACTGACACTAATAGCCAATTTATGGGTCTAACAGGCGATACAATTCTGGTCAACCTTACGCCTAATCCTTACCTAGAGGTTAATTCCCGCCTCTATCGCTTCAGATTATTGAACGGATCGAATGCTCGCACTTACCGTCTGGCTTTTATCCGCAGTAAGGGCGAAGCGAAATTACCTTATTGGTTGATTGGTACCGATGGTGGTTTACTGGACAAACCCTATCAGGTGAGCGAGCTTTTCCTTTCGCCCGGTGAGCGAGTGGAAGTGCTTCTGGAACTTCAAACCCTGGATAAAGATGAGGTAGTAGCCCTTAAAAGTCTTTCCTTTGACCCTATGCACACTGAGATGGGCGGAATGGGTAATACGGGTGGTATGAGTGGTATGGGTAACATGGGTGGTACGATGGGAACTAACAATTCTCGCCTGGAGGATGGCAAAGAGTTTAATATTTTGAAACTGGTAGTTAAAAATAAGGTGAGCTATACCCGCACCATACCCCCGACCCTTTCTAAAATAGAAGCTCCTAACCTCGTTAGCAGTGTTTCTCGCCCAATTGTTTTATCCCAAAGTATGGGTGGGGGGCAGTCCGGCGCAATGATGAGTTGGGTAATAAATGGCAAAACTTTCAATATGGACGAATTCCCGGTAACAGTCAAACGGAATAGTCGGGAAATCTGGGAATTCCGTAACGAGGCACTGAGCATGCCGCACCCGATGCACCTTCACGGTTTTCAGTTCCAGGTTTTGGAACGCTTGAATAGCCCCGCCCAGCTAAAATCACTGGCGACTTTTGAAAAGGGGCTTTTAGCTACCGATTTAGGTTGGAAAGATACAGTGCTGGTTTGGCCGGGAGAGACGGTCAAAATTTCGCTTGATTTTTCCCATAATTTTGAGGGCGAACAAACCTATCTAGCCCATTGTCACGTATTGGAACACGAAGATAACGGGATGATGTTCAATTATAAAGTGGTATAGGTTCAAAACCGAGTTACTTACAATTCAATTTGTGTTAATGAAGCCAACTTAACCCCCGCCAGGTATTGACAAATACCCCCAGGGGGTATACTATTAGTTTTAGACAGGATACCCCCATAGGGTATGTAGGTCAGGCTATTTCAGAAGTTAAATTATTCTTAAAGGTAACAAAAATGAAAACAATCACCCTACCCATCAAAGGTTTGAATTTTGCAGGCTGTGCTCCAGAGATTGAAAAAAGGCTCGGTAAAGTTGAGCATATTAAGGATGTCCAGGCCAGCTATATTATGCAAACCGCTACCATCACCTTTCATGAGGATATGCTAAATGAAACCCAACTTAGGGAAATGGTGCAAGATTGTGGTTTTCTTTGCGGCGAAACGCTGACTACTTTCAATGTGCCAAATAAAACCAAAAGCAACGGACATACCAACACTACGGGCACTGAACATGCTGCCCACACAAGTTCTGCACTAAAAGTTGACGGTCATGCTGCTATGGATCATTCTACAATGGATCATACTGCCCATACTATGGCTGCGCCAAAAGCGGCGAGTGTGCCCACAACTGACAGTCAGAAAGAAATGGATCATTCTGGTCATACCATGGATGGCACTCCCGCCGCAATGCCGATGGAGCATCAGGGACACTCTATGGCTGGCGAAGGCAAAGCCACGCCGATGCAAGGTCATACAAGCCACGACATGGGTAGTAAAGGCAAAGCCAAGCCGATGGATCATATGAGCCACGATATGAGCGACCCAGCTATGGCGAAGGCCATGGAAGCTGATATGCGTAACCGCTTCTTCGTGTCGTTCTTGTTAACTATCCCGGTGATACTCTATTCGACTTTAGGAACGAACTTGCTGGGTTTGCATCTGCCTACTCCTTTTAATGTTAACCCTAACTGGGTGTTGCTGGTTTTAGCCAGCCCGGTAGTCTGGTGGGGTGGCTGGATATTCCACTATGGCACTTACCGCGCACTCCGTAACCGCACCCTGAATATGAATGTACTGGTGAGTTTAGGAGTGATGGCGGCTTATCTGTTCAGCGTTTTTGCCACGATCTTCGCCCCCCAGGTGGAAACCAGTTACGATGCGGCGGCAATGCTGGTTACATTTGTCTTGTTTGGTCACTGGATGGAAATGCGTAGTCGCCTGGGTTCGTCGGATGCCCTTAACGCTTTGCTCAAACTTGTGCCTGCCCAGGCTAATTTAATTGAAGCCAGTGGCGATATTAAGACCGTTCCAGTAGAGCAACTAAAAGTAGACGATTTACTTTTGCTTAGGCCCGGTGAGAAAGTGCCAGTGGACGGGCAAGTAACCGAAGGCGAGAGCGCGATTGACGAAAGTATGGTGACAGGTGAGAGTATCCCGGTCAGTAAAAAAGCTGAGGATGAGGTGATAGGTGGGACAGTTAATGGGGCGGGTTCGTTACGCTTTAGGGCCACCAAAATAGGCAGCGATACCGCCCTGGCCCAGATTGTCCAGTTAGTCCAAACTGCCCAAAACTCCAAAGCCCCGGCCCAACGCATCGCCGACAAAGCGGCAGAATGGTTGGTGGCCCTGGCAGTTACGGTTGGAGTAATTACTTTTTTGGTGTGGTTTTTTATTATCGGGCAAACCGCACTGTTTGCTCTAACCCTGGCAGTTACGGCGGTAGTGATTACCTGCCCGGACGCTCTGGGATTGGCAACCCCAACGGCGGTAGCGGTAGGTACAGGGATCGGGGCGCGCAACGGCATCCTGATAAAAAATGCTACCGCTTTAGAACAAACCTCTAAAATTCAGGCCATTATTTTCGATAAAACTGGCACTTTAACCGAAGGAAAGCCCGCCGTAACGAATATAGTATTGTTTGAAAGTAATGAAGGCAATGCTAGTGTTAAGCTGGATGAAGCAAAATTATTGCAACTGGCCGCCACTACCGAAGCTGACTCGGAACACCCGTTAGCTCGCACCATTGTAGAGGAGGCTAAAACTCGCCAGCTTCCCCTTTTGGAATATAGTCAATTCAAATCTATTGCAGGTGGCGGAGTACAGGCCCAGGTGGAAGGTCAAACGGTATTACTCGGCACCCCGAAACTACTGGCTGATAACAAGATTGAGCTTACCTCGGCCCAACTGGAACAACTGACAGCATTGCAGGCTCAAGGTAAAACGGTGATGGTGGTGGCGGTAAACAGTCAGGGGGCAGGACTAATCGCGGTGGCTGACCGGGTGCGCCCCAGTTCCAAACAGGCGATTGCCGAGTTGCAAAAGCTTGATATTCAGGTGGCAATGTTGACCGGGGATAACAAACTGACGGCTGAGGCCGTAGGGAAAGAACTGGGAATTAGTCGAATCTTTGCCGAAGTGTTACCCGCCGACAAAGCCCGTTATGTGAAAGAACTACAGGCGGAAGGGCTGTTCACGGCAATGGTTGGGGATGGGGTAAACGACGCTCCAGCATTAGCCCAGGCTGACCTGGGGATAGCGATTGGGGCTGGTACAGGGGTGGCAATTGAGACGGCGGCGGTGGTGCTGATGCGTAGCGACCCGTTGGATGTGCTGGCGGCTATTCGTCTCTCCAAAGCCACTGTTACCAAGATGAAACAAAACCTGTTCTGGGCGGCTATCTACAATGTAGTGGCGATACCAATTGCCGCCGGGGTACTTTACCCGATTGGCATCCTGCTTAGTCCAGAGGTCGGGGCATTGGCAATGAGTGCCAGCTCGATCACTGTTGCCACTAATGCGGTGCTACTCAAAGGGGTCGAGAAGAAGCTGAGGGCTTAAGGCAGTGAATTCTGTTCAGCAGTTTTATTGTCAGACCGAATGGGGAAAAGTTAGCTATTGGCTACTTGACCTCAATCCACCCACAAAATCCGAAACTAACACCGTCAAGGTTATTTTGTTGCTGCACGGTGTGGGAGGGTCGGGTCGTTATTGGCTCTCCTATTTAGAATGGCTAAACCAGATTCCAACAATAACTCACAACACAACCAGGCTAATCGCGCTGGCCCCTGACCTTTTGGGTTTTGGCCTATCTGATAAACCCAGACTTGAATATACCGCCGAGTTGCAACTTAAAGTAATCCGGGCGACCCTGCTTGATTCTATGCGAGTTTTGGGATTAGCTGAGACCATTAACTTAGAACTGGCGGTAGTGGGCCACTCGATGGGTGGCATTTTGGCAGTCCTGTTAGCGGCCCGATTAACTCAGGGCGGAGTAGTTTTAGCAACACTTTCTAAAACCAAATTGACCGGACTGGTTTTGCTTGGAACACCCTTTTCAACCGAAGGCTATAACATTGTAACTCCGACTCTCCGTTCACCTTTCAACCGGGCAATGCTAAGTCACCCCGTTGTTTGTTATCTGGTACATCATACTTTTCAACTATTGTGGCCCATTGTGCTGTTCCTGGCCGCCAGAGGCATTTTCAGGAGTGGGGTGTCCTCAGAAATATTAACTGATTACATGCGCCATACTTGCCAGAGTTTTGTTTCCAACACCCGTCAGATTGTATTTGGTACTTATCTGGAACAAGTTTTAATAGATCTTCAAAACAACAAAGACTTGCATACCTTACTTATCTATAGTCAGTCGGATAAAGAAGTACCCTGGGAAATGGGTCAGGCTCTAGCCAGGAGCATATCCAACAGCAATTTAATCCTGCTGGATAGGGTGAAGCATCAGGCATTAGGACAGGTCGCCCAGGATGAGGTGCTAAAATTCATTTTAAAAATAGATTAAAATACCCCACCAGGGTATTGACAAAACACCATTGTAGGGTGTATACTCTAGCTTAGATAATACCTTATAGGGGTATATAGTATAAGTTAATACCAATTCTGAAAGGTTAAAAAAATGGCTTCTTATGACGATAACAAGGAAAAAATAACGACCCGACTGCGCCGCATTGAGGGGCAAACGCGGGGGTTACAGCGGATGGTAGAGCAGGACAAATATTGCGTGGATATTATGACTCAGATTTCCAGCGTACAAGCCGCTCTGGAACAGGTTTCGCTACTGCTGATGGAAGACCATATGCGCCACTGTGTGACCGAAGCTATCCAGCAGGGCAACGGCGAGGAAAAAATCAAAGAAGTGCTTAATGTTATAAAACATTACACCAAATCATAGCAGGGCTTATAACCTTAATTTATATCTGAAAGGAAAAGAGAATGACACAGGCAATTGACCCGGTATGCAAAATGAGCGTGGATACTGAAACCGCAAAGTTTAAATCCGAATATAACAACACCACTTATTACTTTTGCGCTCCTGGCTGCAAAAAATCTTTTGACAAAGAGCCAGAGAAATATCTAAGAGACGCGCAACATGGTCAAGAAGGCCACCAATCCTAATTCTATAATTGGCGGTTTTTCATCTGAATATTTGCCTCAGTATTCTTTTTGGTCATCCTTATTTTAAGCAAGGGTTTCCTGTTCATTTAGAAAGTGTATAACAATGTCACAAACCATTGATGAAAATAAAATAACAGAGTTAAAAGCAACCAACCCAACCTCAACCGTAACGCTCGAACTGGAAGGGATGACCTGTGCCAGTTGTGTTATGCGGATTGAGAAGAAACTTAAAAAAGTGGCGGGGGTAGAACAAGCCAACGTTAACCTTGCTACCGAAAATGGCACGGTTATTTTTGACCCGACTCAAACCAGTGTTGAAGGTCTGGTCAAAGCGGTAGAAGCCGCCGGATATAAAGCTACGCCCCTGGAAATATCAAAACCCCAGGTTGTGGCTATACCACCTGCGCCCCTAAACCCTGAGAAAGAATCTACGGCTAAAACGGCAGAACTGGAAATAGAGGGTATGACCTGCGCCAGTTGTGTCACCCGCATTGAACGAAAAGTCAAAAAGGTTGAGGGGGTTGACGCGGCTAACGTTAATTTAGCGACGGAACG
>Ga0209724_1000703_pt1 | contig 31856 bp, 32 predicted proteins | sample grotaG_FD_184143 | JGI IMG/M metagenome (GOLD analysis project Ga0209724, IMG submission 184143) | Glacier valley bacterial and archeal communities from Borup Fiord, Nunavut, Canada, to study Microbial Dark Matter (Phase II) -... | ecosystem: Environmental > Aquatic > Freshwater > Ice > Glacier ... | reverse complement strand
CCCGCCTCTTGCACTGTCCACATAGGCAAGGCGCGCCGCTCCACTTGGATCCCAGGCGACCGGGCTGTTGGAGAACAGCTTGATGTTGTTGACCGTTTGTAAGAGCGTATTAGTCGGCGGCTTCGTCGATAAGTCAAGAATGTTCAGGTTCTTGTTCTGATCGCTGTAGGCAATCTTTTTGCCGTCCAAGCTCCACACCGGGTACAGGAAACCGGGGCTAGGCGGCGCTGTCGTGATCGGCACAATCGGGCTGTCGTTGGTCACCGGATTGACCGTATACAGATTGTTGATCATGTCGCCTTGCGCAGCCTCGATACCGCTGTAGACCAACGCTTTATAGTTGAAGAAGCCCGGCGTCGCAAACGCAAGCGGCACATTGTTGGCCGGTTGTATCACGATCGGCTTGGCAGTGGGCGCAACGGCTGCCGTGTGTGTTGGCGGCAAATATTCGCCGTCAAGGACGAGCACTGCATCGACGTCCATGTAATATTGTGGCGTGTTGGCGAATTCGACCGTATGCACGCCGCTCTTGAGTCCCTGAACGACGAGCGGCACTTGCCAGGCCGTCCCCGCCGAAAAGTTAGTCACGCGCTGGTAAGGTTCACCGTCGATGTAGATGTCCATCAGACCACGGTTTGTATACATGACGCGGTACAACACGAAGCCGGTACCGTTGAACGTCAAAGCGACGCGCGCTTTCGGATCATTGGTATAGTGCATCGTGCTTTTGTAGGAATCGGTCGATGTACTGCTGGCATACCAGGTGCCGCTGTACACAAAATGAGCGTCGGTATCGTCGTACATACCAGCGCCTACCGCTGAAGCTGCGGTTGCGTAGGGCAGCGGTGCAGCTGCAATCGGGTTGCGCTGATCATGCGGTACGCTGTTCGAGGCTGCGGCTGCCGGGCTGATATTCATAAAGCGCAGCGCCAGCAATCCAAAGGAAACGATCACGATAGCGGTTAATCCCAGGGCAGAAAGCTGCCGTTTCCTGGGAAAATAGGCGAGTCGACTCATATTAATAATGCCCCCTGCTGCATTTTCAAGGCGCTAAAGATCGCTGTGTGCTGTCGCCGCGCCGCCATGTGCTGCTGAAAAATAGTTTCTGAAACAGGCGAATCACACCTGCTACTATCCTACCACATTTGCGCGATTTCCGAATTAAAAGAGCAACTTTCTGATAGAGCAAAAAGCGTGCAGCTATTTGACAGCTTTTGCCAGCACGATCCGCGTTTGGATCGCAACATCGGCGAAGGTCGGGAAGCTGAGCGAACGCGCGCGTCCCTGTTCGCCTAACGTGCGGCGCACTTGTGGATCGTATAAGTGGATTAATTGCGCCGCGATCGTCGCTGGATTTGTCGGATCAAAGGTAAGCGCGGCGCTGCCGACAATCTCACGCGCATAATCCAGATCGGCGCACGCCATCGGGACTCCCGCGCTCAACGCTTCAAGCAGCGGTTGCCCGAACGTCTCACAGGTCGAAGCGTGAATGAAAGCGTCTGCATGGGCATATAAAGCTCGGATGCTGGTATGCGGCACAGCGCCCGTGAAAATCACGCGATCGGTGAGGGCAAGCTGCGCGACAAGCTTGTGCAGTTCCGCAAAATAACGTGGATCGCCAACACCGCCTGCGATTACCAGACACCACGGGCAAGTGGGCAGTGCCTTTAATAACTCGGCAAAAGCGTTGATCACTTCGCGCATATTTTTGTACGGCCAGATCGATGATACAGACAGCAAATACGGAAATGGGTACGGCGCAATAGGGGCGGTTTGCAATTCATCGACGCGCCGCCCATGATAAATAACGTCCGTGCGCGCCGCGTCTAAGCCAAACATCGGCACAAGCTGATCGTGTGAGGCGCGTGATACGAATACCACTCGATCGGCGCGTGCGGCTGATTGTCGCATCATAGCGCCGACTAATCGGAAGCGTAATCGGCTGCGCGCCGGAAACGTATCCAGCGCCCCGGCACAGAAGGGCAGCATATTACGCAGCATGAGCACGGTTGGCAGGTGCTTGACCAACGGGATCAGGTTGCCAGGGCACAATAAAACGTCTGGCGCAAGGCGATCCAGCAGGCGAGGAAAGATAGCTTGCTCCCACAGCAAGCGCGCAAAAGTGCTGCGCCCCGGCAGCGCAAACACTTCAAACGTGATACGCGGATCGGCAAACGCGCCGAGCTGTGCCGCACCGTCTGGTGTCGTGAATACGCTGATTCGATCGCCCGTCGTGGCGAGTTGATCGCGCCAACTGCCTAGCAAATATTGAAGGTGCGTTCGCCCGCCGCCTGCCCCCAACCGGAATAACGCATCAACTGCTATGTGCATCGTGTGTCGCCATTAACATTAAGGGGTGTGAGCATACTGCTGTACGGCGTCGTAAATCGGGCGCAAGCGAAAGTCAGGCGTCACGAACGCGAAATAATCCGGGTAGCCACCAATTGAAGTTGGCGCGCGAAAATACCAGAAGCATAACTGTTTGAGCCACGGCCACTGCTGAGCCGCTAATCGGTAGGCATCCAATGTATAGGTCACCCGCTCACCAGGGGTAACCGCGAGTGTCCAGCGCGGCGCATCATTCCAGCCGCTTTCAGTGATGTAGATCGACTTTGCGCTGTCACCGTTCGCCACCATGATCGCGCGCAATAACTCGACCCGCCGAAAGTTCAGCATATCCGGCGCAGGCTCAGCTTGTGGCGGCTGTATAAAGCCGTAGGTATGCACGGCCAGCGCGTCAAAATAGGCTGATCCGCCTGCGGCGTACATCCCGCGCAAAAAGTCCAGATCGTTCAGCGCATTATCACTGCGCTCAAGCGTGGGAGCGAGCGCGCCACCCAATACGATCACGTCCGGGTTCGCAGCATGTGCGGCGGCATACACGTGTCGCAGAAAATCGATGTATTCGGCAGGTGCTACGCTGCGATAGCCCCATTCAAAGCTGAGGTTTGGCTCGTTCCAGGCGATCAGAGCGGTTACCGTCCCGCGATAACGCGCAGCAAAAGCGCCCACGAAACGCGCATAATCGGCATAGTGAGCCGGTGTCAGACTGTTGAGCGATGTTTGCTGTACGCTTGCTTTGGGTCGTGCCCAATCCGGCACCAAGCCAAGCCGCGCGATCACCTGAATGCCTTGCTCGTGCGCGTAAGCCAAAATCCGATCGGGGTGATGCCAGTCGTAAGCGCCCGACGATCCTTCAATATAGGCCCACGGGAAGAAATCCACGACGGTTGCCGCGCCCATCTCACGCACAAGCTGCAAACTGCGCTGAATCTTCCAATCTTCGACTTCATCGGTCAGGCGCGTATGAACGCACACTTGTGGGTGATCGGTTTGAACCGTTTGCGTTGTCATGGCTAAGGGACGCGGCGGCGCAAGTGCCAATTGACCGATCAGATAGCCAAACAGCAGCACACGGAGCGCGTAAGGGAGTACGCGCCGCGTCAGCCGCCCTGCTTTGAGAAATTTCGAGCCGCCACCCGATTCGCGAACAGGCAAATCAGCGCGCGTCGTCTTCCACTAATCCGTAGATCAGCAGATCAGCCATGCCGTCAACCCATGCGCGCTGCGGAAACATGCGCAAAGCCATCCGTGTCATTTGTGGCATTGCGCGCTCCGAGACGACGAAGCCCATCAGCAGCGCGATCAATGTGCGCGCGACGATCAAATCCGGCGCTGGACGCAGCTGATCGGTTTGCTTGATGCGCTTCAACAGCATGGCGGCGGATGGAAGTAAGCGCGCGCTGAGCGCAGTCAACGCCGAACCGTTGTTCACCTGCATATCGACCAGCGCCAAATCAAAGAAGAAATCGTACTTCTGCGCTACGTCGATCATCCGGCGCATGGTGTCACGCACCAAATCATCGGCGTTTTCGCCTGTAACGCCTTTGATCGCGGCCTCCAGATCATCTGCCGGACTGTAGGTTTTGAGCAGTGTATTGAGCAGTGCCTCTTTATCGGCAAACTGTGTGCGCAGCGCTGTCGGTTCGATGTGTGCCGCGCTCGCCACCTCTTCAAAGGTGACGTTCAGGTAGCCACGTTTGCGAAAGATAGCCAGTGCAGCCGCAAGCACTTCGTTCGATTTGTTTAATCCCGCCGACTCAGCTTGCATCAGCGTTCAGGTTCGCCCCTGGCCGCCAAGTCAGTGATCTGGCGCATGAAAGCGAGCGCCGCCAAACCGAGCCGGAATACATCGCCTGCTTCAACCTGCGGGACAATACCGCTGTGCTTTTCTTCGACCGCTTGTGTGTACAAATGTGCCGTCAAAAAGCCGAGCGCCAATCCGATAGCCGCGCCGATCGCGTAAATCGGCATTTTCCAGTTGGGAACGTTGCTGTTGTTTGACAAGATAATCTTCCTGTGTGAATTAACTGCGAATGAGCGTTATCTGCTGGCTGATCTGATCGCTCAGCGCGCGTGCGGGGGCTGCTGACCCGCGAGCCGTTCAAGCCACGCTAAGCGCTTGCTGGCGGCGATCACCGGCACTGAAACGGCTTTTGATACGCGGTGACTGCCCATGTTGACGCCATGCGTTACGTTGCGCGCAGTGCGCAGCCAATCCGGTAAGCGTGCGTACAGTTTCGCCGCGCCTGCCACACCCGCCACCATCACAACATACGGCAGAACGCACAACATCACGGCAGGCACCAGCAGCATGATCGTTGCGAAACTGGCAATGATCCCGACCTGCCGCCCCGTAAAGATCAGCAAAAAGGCCAATGGTGGCAGCACGACCAGGACGACCAACACAGCCACCATCGGCAGAATGATTTGCTGGCGGACTTGTTGTTGATGCCGTTCGCGCACTTCAGCGGTGCGCTGCGCTTCAGAGTTGATCTGTATGCTCACAATGTTTGTGTCCTGTTGCTGACCGCCTGGGTCGGATTGTATCACGCTTTACAGAGCACGTTAGCAAATCAAGTGCCCCAATTTACCGACGAGCCGTTAACCCACGCAGTTAACGCACGACGGGCAAATCCGAGCGAGCGCCAAGCACACGCATAAAAGCGCCATCGATCCAGCCTGATCCGGCGGGACCGCTGATATCTAACCAGTGGCCGTTTGGCGATTGGCCGAGTACCGTGTAAACCTCGCCTTGATGCGCCATGCCGATCGATTGGGCACTGATGCCCGGCGCAATCCGCAGGCGCAGCGTATAGGGTAAGATCACCCCGGCGAGCGGCGCGCTGTGGATCACCGACGAGGCCGGAATCACGACGGGTGTTACGTTATTCAGGTTGTTGTCTGGTAGCTGGATTAACTGAACGTTTCCCGGCACTGCATCCGGTACGCGCACGGGCTGATTAGCACCCGATGCAGCGGGAATCACAACGATAGGCTGCGCCGCTGCTGATTGCACTGGCACGCGGCGCACGTTGGCAAAATCCGCGCGAATCCAGCCGATGCCACCCGGCCCGGTGACGTTGAGCCAATCGCCATTGCGATCGAGCACTGTGTACACGTCGTTTTGATGCGCCAGCCCAATTTGCGGTTGATTCAGACCAGGTCCGCTGTGAATGCGCAAGTTATACGCCTGAATAACTGCCGTACCCAGTGCATTCGAGTTGGAGAGCGGCACTGGCAAACGCACCGCGTCATTATTCGGGCCACTGCTGAAATCGCCAGGGAGCGCGCTTTGAAGCTGAACTTCTGACGCCCGAATCCAGCCCATGTTTGGGCCGCCCAAAAAGATTTCGTAGAAGCGTCCGCTGCTGTCACGGCGCGTCACGAACCAGGTTTGACCCGCCTTAAGCGTGACGACAAGCGATCCATCCGGTGCATCGTAGACGGCGGCATTGGTCAGGATAGTTGCCAGCGCACGAATGGCGGGCAGCGGGTAGCTCGGCGCGGCGGTAGGCGCTTGCGTGGGCACATTGGTCGGCACTCCCGCTGTGGGCGGCACTCCCGTAGGCGGGATTGTCGTGGGCAGCACTCCGGTTGGCGGAATTCCTGTAGGCGGAATACCTGTAGGAATCACAGTCGGCGGCGTGCGGGTAGGTGGTACAGCAGTCGATGGTACATAAGTCGCGGGGGCGGCGGTGCTGATTGTGCAGCTCAACGGATAAGGATTCGAGATGGCGAGCAGCGCACCATTGGGTTGGCTGCTGGTATTTTGCGTTTGCTCGTACATGAACGCACGAACAGACGTCCCGTGTGGAGTGCGGCTGAACAGCAGGTTCTGATTGCCGACCGTGGTGCTGGCGCCAAATTGCGCAGACGCTTCACGCTGAAAGACAATATTCCCATCGCTATCCAGAACGACGACGCGGTAATAATCGACCTTGTTGTTAGATGAGTCAGTACCATCAACGATCGTTGGGATGCGCGTGTTGACATAGTTGACGGTGCTGCAATCCGCGCCGATGATTTGGATCGAAGCCGCAGCCGGATCAATGGCGAGCGAAGGCGTTGGCAGCAGCAAGCCAAGGATTACAAATGGAATGAATATGGCAATGGTCAAACTTATTGTCAACCGTCGTTCGTACATGATGCGCCCCTTTGCCGAAAATACGCCCGCCGCTATTATGCCGCGCAAGCCTGATTATAGTGAGATCGCGCAGCCATACAAGCCTGCGTCGCCACTAAACCAGAGCGATTCCAAAGCGATTCTGACCTGTTGGTCACTCTGCTGGCAGTGTGGGCATTTTATCATGCCCCTAGGCTACCTTATACCCGCTATTTTTGCCCCCCACCGCCCGTGAACTCGCCAATAGCGGTAAACTCAGGTATAATAGTGCGGTGTTGAGGTGTTGATGCAGGAGTACGCGTTGTGTTGTTAAATGGATTTCCTTCAACCGCTGAGCTGATCAGCCGCATTATTGTCGTGCTGATCGCGATGGATGTACATGAATTCGCGCACGCCTGGGTTGCTAACCGTATGGGCGACTCGACGGCGCGTGATATGGGCAAAATGTCGCTTGACCCGCGCGCGAACATCAATTGGATGGGCTTTGCGATGTTCGTGTTCATCGGCTTTGGAATTTTGGGACAAGTGCCGGTGAACGACAGCCGAATGCGCGATCGACGTTTGGGTCCGCTGCTGACTGCTGCTGCCGGGCCGTTTTCAAATCTGGCATTGGCCGCCATTTGCGCGATCCCATTCTGGTTAGGGCTTGCACACATTGATTATGCTGCGCCGAAGCAGTCGTTCCCGACACTGAATATCTTCTTCACCGATATGGTGCTGTGGAACGTTTTGCTATTCGTGTTCAACCTGATCCCGCTGTTTCCATTGGATGGCTGGAAAGTGGTGAGCAACCTGCTGCCGCGTGATTTGAGCTATACGTGGGTACGCTGGCAGCAGTACAGCACGTATGTATTGTTTGCGTTGATCTTTGTGCCAATCATTATCCCTAGCATTAATCCGTTCAGCGAAATTCTTGGCCCACCGATTGCGTTTTTGCAGCGGCTTTTCTACCACATCCTTTAGCGAGACGCTGATAAAATACGGTGGCGGCGCGTCTGCGACAGGGTTTTCGGGCATTGGCGGCGTGGGTGCGTCCGGTAGATCAGCGGATGGCCGCACTATATCTGACGCCGCCTTTGTTGGCGCTGTTTGAGCAGATGCGGGCGGGCGAACGGCAGCACAGCCTGAACGTTTTGCGCGATTTGCTGGCACAGGGTGAATCGAATCCGTCGCTGATGATTGCTGCGCTGCTGCATGATGTTGGCAAGAGTCGCGCGCCGTTCTGGTTGTGGGAGCGCGCGTTCGTGGTGATCGCCAAAGCGCTTGTACCAGCGCGTGCGGCACGGTGGGGTAATCCGCTGCCGAACACGCCGATCGACGCGATCCCGCGCGGCTGGCGGCGTCCGTTCGCGATCAATAAACAGCATCCGGCATGGAGCGCGCACATGACAGCGGCGGCGGGCGCTGATCCGCTGAGCGTGGAACTGATTGCGCGCCATCAACGTACAGTAAATCAAGGCACAGCAGATCAGGCATCGCCAAGTGAAGCCGATCGGCTGCTGAGGGTGTTGCAGGCAGCCGATGATCATAATTGATAACGAGTATACTGAGCGCGATAGCGAGGCTCTCGCCCCGACCCCGCTCCTTTCGGAGAGGGGTTTAGGGTGAGGGCATCAACAACTTCAGATCAGGTTGTAAACATCTATAAGGATTAACTTAAAATATGGCAGCGATCACTTTAGCAATCATCGGTTTGCAGCGGATGGGCACGTCGTTCGGGTTGGCGGTCAAACGCTACATGAAGACGCCCAATGTCGAACATCAATTTACCATTATCGGCAGCGACGAGTCAGTGGATGCGGTTCGAGCTGCCCACAAATCAGAAGCGATCGATCAGGAAGCGCGTACACCAGCAGCGGCGGTCGCTAAAGCCGATCTGGTGATCCTGGCGACGCGCTACGGGTTGTATGATGATTTGTATCAGGCCATCAGCTCCTCTTTGAAGGCTGGCGTGGTCATTTTGGATTTGTCGCCACTCAAGCAGCGCGCGATCGCCCGTGCTGACAAATATTTGCCACGCGACTCGGACGGCCACCCGCTTGCGTATATGGTCGGTGCTACCCCGATTATCAACCCGCTGCTGCTGAACGATCCGGGCGATACGACAGAAAGCGCGCGCGCCGATCTATTCGATAAGGGGACGATGATCCTGTCACCATCCGTGAGCGCGCGCGGTGAGGCGATCCAACTGGCCGCCGATTTCAGCGAACTGCTCGGCATGAGCGTTCACTTTACCGAACCCGCCGAACACGACGGCATGGTCGCTTCCATAGAAGGCTTGCCGCTGCTGACGGCGCTCGCAGTGTTCCGCACCTTGCGCAAAAACAATACCTGGGACGATTTGCGGCGACTCGGCAATCCGCCGTTCGCGATCAGCACGTTGGGGCTTGAGCAGATCACGGCGCAGGACGCGCTCGCCTTATTTGACGGCAACCGCGATCGGGCGGCGCAGGCGTTGGAAGCGCTGATCAACACGCTCGATGAAGTGCGCGATGTGTTGATGGCCGACGATCCGCTGCTGTTGGGGGAAGCGTTCGAGGACGCGATCAATCAGCGCGCGGAATGGCAGCATTTGCGTCGCCAGAACACCTGGGATACGCGGACGGCGATCAAGCCCACCGAGGATATCAGTATTGGCGGCGTCATGAGCGGACGCTTTTTAGGGCGCTTCCTGCGACCCGGCGCGGATAAGGGCAGCGATAAAAACGGCGGCAAAAAGTCGTGATCCAGGCCGTGATCCAGAGTTTGTATGAGAAGCTCATTTTAACGCCCGTAGAGCGCTGGTATCTGTCATCGCTCACCGGACAGCTTGCCAGCATGAGCGAGGCCGATCGGCGCGCCGTGCTCGATCAGGCAGCGATCGGTTGGATGCAAACGGTACTCTTAATCATAGCGGTTGCACAAGGGCTGTTTGCGGGCGTATTGAGCATCTTGCCGCCGGATTTGCGCGCTACGTTTGGCTGGCTGCATCGTATCGAATGGGCGGCTTATGTCGGTATTTTACTGGTAGCGGCGCAGGCGATTCGCGGTTCGGCCTACAACCTCATTCTGACCAATCGCTTCAGTTTGTTGGGTTGGCGGCTCAGTGAAATGCATATCGTACGTGGGCGGCGCGGACGGGTGCTGACGCTCGTGTATTTTGGGGTGATTGTGCTGATGATCCTTGCGATTTTGTACGTGCGCGTGAATGGCTTCATCGTTCGGCCAACGCCTTGAGTGGCTGATCTGAGGCTATATGGGTAAGGGTTGATCCTGAGTTCACGTCTATCAGATCGGCTTATTCATCGCAATTCTTGCCAGAGCGGGTACTATCAGCACGCGGTCAATATGAAAGCATGGCACGCGTTAAGCTAGCCCGCTGACCAGATCAGCGCGCCGTTCGCTGCCCAATTCATCACTACCACGGCGACCCTTTCCCACCTAACAGCATGAGGAAAAAACAGGTGAGTTCTATTTCGCTACCTGACCACTCGGTAAGTCCGCCGATCGCGCAAATCAAACCGAGTCGTCGGCGTTGGCGAGCGGTACGTAAAGCATTTGGCGCGTCGCCGTTATCAACCGTGGGCGGCATCATTTTTTTGCTGTTCGTTATGCTGGCGGTGATCGGGCCGCTGCTGACGCCTTACGATCCGATCGCAAACAGCTTCGCGGAACGCCTGCATCCACCTTCGACTCTTCACCCTTTTGGCACTGATAATTTTGGCCGTGATATTCTTTCCCGCGTGATCTATGGCGCGCGCAATATGTTCATCCTGACCGGCGCGGCCAGCGGTTTGGCGGTCTTGATCGGCTTGTTGATCGGCTTGATCATTGGCTATTCGGGTGGCTTGTTGGATGAAGTTGTCATGCGAATTTTTGACAGCTTATTAGCACTTCCGGCATTTTTGCTGAGCCTGCTATTGCTCGGCGCGCTCGGACCGTCACGCGGTACAGTGCTCGTGGCAACGGTGGTGCTGTATGTGCCAATTGTTTCGCGTGTGGTGCGCAGCGTCGTTTTGGATGTCAAGACGCGCGCCTATATCGAAGCGGCGCAGGTGCAAGGCGAGTCGCGCTGGCGGATCATGTTCCGCGAGATTTTGCCTGCGGTGCTTCCCGCGCTGGCTGTGGAAGGATCGCTGCGCTTCTCGTATGCGATCTTTTTGCTGGCGTCGCTCGGCTTTCTGGGCTTAGGCGTGGCGCGCCCGGAGCCGGATTGGGGGTTGATGGTGAGTGAAGCGCGTGATTGGTACGCATTAGCACCGTGGCTGATGTTCTATCCGGCGGCGGCGATCGTGGCGTTGGTCGTGAGCATCAACCTGATGACCGACGGCCTCAGCCGACTATTTCAGATTGATCTGGCACGATGACGCTATTAAATACACCGCAAAACCCGTACTCGGACTTGGATGCAAGCGTCGCAGCGCCGCCTTTGCTGGCAATCGATCATCTGACAGTGGGCTATAAAATCCAAAGCGGCTGGCTGGACGCCGTACATGATGTGTCATTGAGCGTGGTCGCCGGACAGACTTATGGCATTGTAGGCGAGTCCGGGTCGGGCAAGAGCACGCTGGTACAGGCGATCATCCGCTATTTGAGCGGAAGCGGCGCGATCCGCAGTGGCAGCATCCGCTTAGAAGGTAACGACGTGACGGCCTATTCGGTCGCTCAGATGCGCGCGATCTGGGGCGTCAAGCTGAGCATGGTGCCGCAAGACCCGCTTTCCGCGCTGAATCCGTCGCTGCGCATTGGCGATCAGATCGCGGAGATCACACAGCACCACGAAGGGCTATCCCATGACGCCGCCTGGCAAAAAGCGATCGACATGCTGACTCAAGTGCGCATTGCTGATCCGGCGGATGTGGTGCGCCGCTACCCGCATCAGTTGAGCGGTGGAATGCAGCAGCGCGTCGCGATCGCCATGGCACTCAGCACCGCGCCGCGTCTGATGGTGCTGGACGAGCCGACCACCAGCCTGGACGTAACTACGGAAGCGGCGGTGCTCGATCTGTTCAATGATCTCTTGCGGCGCAGTGATTCGGCCACGCTGTTCGTCACGCACAACCTGGGCATTGTGGCGCGCACCTGCGATCGGGTGGCGGTGCTGTACGCCAGCGAATTGATGGAAGATGCAAGCGTCGGTGATTTATTTCACCATTCGCTGCACCCGTACACGCTCAGCTTGCTGGAATGTGTGCCGCGTATTGGTCAGCGCAAAACCGCCATGACCTTACCCACGATCCCCGGCCACATCCCGTCACTCAGCGATATGCCGCACGCCTGCGTATTCGCGCCGCGCTGTCCGGCAGCGATTGATATTTGCCATACCGTCAAACCGCCGATCGAAGAAGCCGCGCCCGGTCACCGTGTCAAGTGCCACCGCTGGCGCGAGATCGCGGACGGGTCGCTGCATATCACGTTGGCGGGCGCGCCGATCGAGGTATCTACGCACGATTTGCAAGCTGATGATCCCTTGCTGACCGTCGATCATTTGCGCGTTCAGTTTCGGCAAGGCGGCGCGCTGGAAAGTCTGGTCAAGGCTACCACGGTTAAAGCCGTCGATGATGTGTCGCTGACCGTGCCGCGCGGCGTGACCGTCGGGTTGGTGGGTGAAAGTGGCAGCGGCAAAACGTCATTGGCACGCAGCGTGATCGGGTTGGTGGATGTGACTTCCGGCACGATCACGCTGTCCAAAGTTGATCTGCCAAAGGTTGATCTGCATGGTCGCGCCACGCAGCGCAGCCACGATACGCTGCGCCGTTTGCAGATGGTTTTTCAGCATCCCGAAGAGTCGCTCAACCCGTATCACACGGTGGGCGAAACGCTGCGCCGTCCGCTGATCACGCTCGCCGGTTTGGATGCCGCTGCCGCCGAAACCCAAATCAGCGCGCTGTTGACCGCCGTGCATCTGCCGCTGGATTACGCCAACCGCTATCCGAGTGAACTGAGCGGCGGCGAAAAGCAGCGCGTCGCGATCGCCCGTGCCTTCGCTGCGCAGCCCGATTTGATCCTGTGCGACGAGCCAGTTTCCGCATTGGATGTATCCGTGCAAGCGTCGGTGCTCAATTTGTTGGCCGAACTGCAAAGTGAGCGGCAAACTGCTTACCTGTTCATCTCGCATGATCTGGCAGTGGTGGGCTATCTGGCGGATGTGATCGCCGTGATCTATTTGGGTCAGATCGTGGAGTTGGGCAGTGCCGATGGATTTTTCGAGCCGCCGCATCACCCGTACACGGAAGCGCTGCTGTCCGCGATTCCGGTGCCCGACCCCGATGCGCCGTCGAACCCGATCCGGCTGATCGGTGAGATTCCGAGCGCTGTCAACATTCCGAGCGGCTGCCGTTTCCATACGCGCTGCCCACGCTTTTTGGGCGATATTTGCGTGACGCAAGAACCGCCCTGGCAAACTGACGCGCCCACTGGACGGCAGTACCGCTGCCACATCCCGCCGGATGAGCTGCGCGCGTTAGCGGGTACGCCGCCTGTGCGCAATGAAGGCAGACAATCCAATCACGAGGTGACTACTTCATGAGTTTACGCTGGTTATGGATAATTTTGTCGATTATTGCAGGCAGTTTGATCGTATTGGGGGGTGGCAAAATGGATACCAGCAGATCGTCAGCCGCAGCGTTAGACTTGCATCAGTATCAGTGGAAAAATCGCATCCTGCTGATCTTTGCGCCCACCGAAACGGGCACTGCTTATCAACAACAGCGGCAGCTATTAGAAGCAAGTGCAGCCGAAGTCAAGGAACGCGATTTGATCGTGCTGCCTGTTGTCGAAGCGGCAGCGAATCAGGATTTGCGCACTCAATTTAATATTGCTAACGGCGCTTTTGCGGTTATTTTGATCGGTAAGGACGGCGGAGAGAAGGCGCGTTTCGAGCGCGTTATCAGCGCGGCGCAGCTTTTTGCGATCATCGATGCCATGCCGATGCGCCAATCCGAAATGAAAGGCAATTAGCTAAGCGCAAAAAAGCGGCTGCGCCTATAATCAAGATCGATTGATATTGATAAGGGGTAAGTCCATGCGCAAATTAGAAAGCACATATACTTTTTGGAGTCTGTGGCGCTCCGTGGTACGGCGCGGCCTCACTGCGGGTATTGTTGGTGGCGGCCTGCTTGGGCTGCTGTTTAGCCTTGTTGCTGAAAGTACCGCCAATTTTCAGGGTGTGGTAGTCATAATCCTCTTGGGTTGTCTTTTTGGGTTGGTGTTTGGCGTAATCGGCGGCGCGATTGATGGTATTTTCTTAGCAGTGCCCTTCACACGTCCCAACTTTCGCCCCGACCTGTATATCACTCATCGGTACATTTTTTGTGCGCTCAGTGCTCTCGTCGCGGCAGTGATGGGCGTGTTATGTCTGCATGTAATCATGGATGACTTTATGTTATCTCGAATCGGTTTGCCGTTTGCACCGTGGGCACTGGCAACGAGTGGGATCGCGGCGGTGGGCGGGTTCTGGGCGGCGTTGGATGTGCAAGCCTTTTATGGCGCCAATGGCAAAGGTAAGCGCAAAAAAGTGGCTGCGATTGTTGGCGCTTCGGTTAATATACCCTGAATTGGCACGCCTTGCGCGAGATAGTACAATCAAGCATGGTGAAAGGTGTAACAATCTTATCAAATTCGCAAAAGCTGCTTACCCTTTGCCTAATCTGATATACAATGGTGCTATCAGCCAACCAATCGATCGCCAACAGCGCGATTTAACAAGCGAGACGTTATGCCGAAAACGATCTATCGAAGTGATTTAATTGACAACGCACTCCGTAAACTGCACACTGCGGTGAGCGGGATTAAAGCGTCGGTGGTCGTCAACCGTGATGGCCTGCTCGTCGCTGCTTACCCCTCTAATGAAGAAGATGCGCTGGCGAACCCGACCAGCAGCCCACAAGTCGCCGCAATGGCCGCCACCATGATCGGATTGGCCGAACGCACGTTGGGGCGGCTTGAGCAGGGCGAATTGGAGCGGCTCATGATGGAAGGCGAAGATGGCGTGATGGTCGTCTATCCGGCTGGCCGCGCGACGCTGGCCGTGCTGGTCGATAAAGATGCACAGCTGAGCCGCGTCCTGTACGGTGCCAAGATCACCGCGCAAGATGTCGCCAAAGTGCTCGCTGGCTAAGCGGCTTCAGCTTTGCGGTGACGGCGGTTTAGGCGAGTCCGCGCTGATCGGCTGATGTTGAAAATAGACTTTCATCATCATCTGGCCGAGTCGGATTTCATCACCGTCATGAATCTTGTACGGACGATGGGCATTCAAGCGCGTTCCGTTCAGGAAAGTGCCGTTGCTGCTGCCCAAATCCCACACATCGAGTCGGTTGCCGTCGGCGTGACGGATTACGGCGTGCCGACGACTGACGCCCATTCGATAGCCCGCAAAAGGGGTCATATCGACATCAGGCATGGCGCCGGTCGCTGGATCACGACGCCCTAACACCGTTTCCTGAGTCGGCTTGATCAGCACCGCTTCTTTGCCGCCATCGACTTCAATCCGCAGCAGCATTCCATCGTTGAAGGAATCTGAGCCTATTCCTGCAATGGCATTCTCAATGGCAGGTGCTAAATCGGTTTCATCACCGAGCGAGCGCGTGTTCATCGCTGAGCTGCCAATCAAGCTGGTACCGCAGTTCTCACAAAAAATGACGCCAAGTCGGTTACGGTGGCTGCAATTTGGGCAAACCTGTTGCATAGGCTGTTCTTCCTTGCGCAGTGTTACGAGCGCTCTAATTAGAAATTATGACAAAACCAAACGTGTTTCCACGCGTAATATAGTCTCAGTGTACAGCAATTTCGGGCAAAATTCAAACCACTCAGCACGCGAATTTGCCGATCACGCTTTTAAGTGCTCTTTATTGCTACTCAAGTCTGCGGAAGGGTGAAGCAGATGCACGCTCCATGCGGTTCAGCGCCCTCTGCCCAAATCTCACCGCCTTGCGCTTCGATGATGTGTTTGGCGATCGATAAGCCTAACCCTGATCCATTGTGCGGGCCGCCGCTGCGTGCGCTGTCGATCTGGTAAAATCGCTCGAAAATGCGGACACGCTCGTTGGGTGGGATGCCCGGCCCGCTGTCGGCCACGCGCACGGTCACCATGTCAGCCGCAGTGCGTGCGCTCAGCGTGATCTTGCCACCGGACGGCGTGAATTTCACCGCATTGCTGATCAGGTTGGTCAGCACGCGGCGCGTCTGATCAGGGTCGGCCAGCACGCATACATCATCCGTGATCGTGTTGAGCAGTTCAAGTTTTTTCTTTTCAACTTGCGTGATCATGCGATCGATTGCATCATGCGCGATCGTGTTGAGCGGCGTTTCAATCATGCGCATGATCGCCTTGCCTGACTCGATCATGGAGAGTTCATGCAGTTCTTCGGTCAAAAACTGCAAGCTGTCGGTTTGGCTGGCGATCTTCCCTAATTGTCGCAGGTCGCGTTCAGGGTTACGGCCAAGGCTCTGACTGAGCGTATCCACCAGCAGCCGAATGGTGCTGATCGGCGTGCGCAGTTCGTGCGAGATGTTGGCGACCATATCACGCCGCGCACGAGTCAGGCGCAGCAGTTCAGTCACGTCTTGCAGGGCGAGCGCCACCGATCCATTGGCGATCCGTGAAGCGCGCACCTTGAACGATCGGCCATTCAGCTCGATTTGATCTTCCAGCGCGTCGTTGAGTTGTGCGCAGCGCACCGCCAGATTATCCAACTGGTGATGGCGCGTCGCCGTCATGAGTGTTTGGCCGGGCTGCCCGCTGCTGAACAGCGCACGTCCCGCCTCGTTGATCAGCATGACGTGCCGCTGTGCATCAACGATCAGCAAAGCATCGAAGGAGGTATTCGCCAGATTTTCTAAACGATTGTCGAGCATGTTCAATTGGTTGAGCGTATCTTTCGCGGCGCGTTGTAAGCTGCCTATCGTCAGGGTTGCTATAAAATATTGAGTTGCCAACCGTCGCACAGTGATGAGCGCCGCGCCAAGTGCCACGGCCAGCACCACGACTGCGATAACGGTTGGTTCCAATGGCGCTAGCTCTCGAAACGATAGCCAGCCCCGCGCACGGTGACGATCCGCTGCGGGTTGGACGGATCATCTTCGATCTTTTCGCGCAGCCAGCGAATATGCACATCGACGGTGCGTTTATCGCCGATATAGTCATAACCCCACACTTTGGTCAGGATCAAATCCCGCGAGAGCACCGCGCCCCGGTTACGCATGAGTTCGGACAGCAAATCGAACTCTTTATGGCTCAGATGCAGCTCACGCTCACGGCGGAACACGCGGCGACCTGTCAGATCAATCCGAATATCGCTGGAGAGCAGCTCATCCTGCGTATTCGAGCGGCCTGGCGCGCGCCGCATCACAGCCCTTACCCGCGCCAGAAACTCGCCAAGACCAAACGGCTTTACAATGTAATCATCAGCGCCGCTTTCCAGACCGACAATTTTATCAACCTCAGTCCCGCGCGCCGTCAGCATGATGATTGGGATGTGCGTGGTCGTCGTATCGCGCCGGATAATGCGGCATACGCTCAGGCCATCCAGATTGGGCAGCATCACGTCCAGGATCACCAGGTCGGGTAATGCCGATCGCACCAATGCCAAGCCATTTTCACCGTCACCGCTGATCTGTACTTCATACGCTTCTTCGCGCAGATTATCAGCCAGCGTTTCGGCAAGGGTGGCTTCGTCTTCCACAATAACGACCAAAGGCATAAACAAGTTCCTGACAAATCGAACAGGTACTCACGAAAGTATAGCACGATCACGAAATAGCGCGATGCAAAGTCAATTTTTCCATCCTCTGCCCCTTCCCTTTTCAGGGTAGGTTATTCAAAAGGCGGTTTCAGGCGCAGAGTTCGCCACGCACCAACGGGCTTTCCTATCACACATCACCGAGCGGCGGCGTTTTCACTACATCACCCATGCGCGGCGGAACATTGGGCGGGTTCTGCCACCAGCCGCGCAATGCTCCGACCACGTCGCGCGCATCGTCCACGATCTGCAAAAAGCGCACATCCCGTTCGGTGATAGTTGAGATCGCGGCAAAGTGCGGCACAAATTCGCGCCACATCTGGCCGACTAATACCAGCGGACGGGCGGGCACTTCAGCCACTTGCAACAGACTCCAAGCCAGCGCCATTTCAGCCAGCGTGCCGATCCCACCGCGCAACACCACGTAAGCATCGGGTGCGGCGATCAGGTGGTTAAGGCGTGCTGCCAGGGTCGGCAAATGAATTTCCTCGTGCAGCCACGGATTAGGAGTCAGGCCGCGCTCCCGAAACAATCCGACCGTCACCCCGATCACATGGCCGCCTGCATCGGCGGCTGCTTCACTTACCGCGCCCATCGTGCCACCATAGCCACCCGTCATGACGGCATAGCCAGCGCGTGCTAAATAGGTGCCGAGCGAATAGGCTTCTTCGTAGTCAGGCGTGCCCGGCTGCGTATTTGCGCTGCCATAGACGCCGATCATTTTTTGGTCTGCCATGCGAATTTTGCCTTTCAGCGGATAACGATTGTAAAAGTGGTTGTAAGCCGATAATGGTGAGCAAGAGTGTACCCGCAATACAATTTGGTTGGTACGTTTTGCTTTGATGATTGTGCTTGTGACGCCATTTACAAGTTTTTATCACTCTTTTGCTATTCTTTTACAAACCATATTCTAACCTCAAATGGTACTAGCGTCCTGTATGGAGATTGACGTGATTTCTCTATGCTATCTCTATACAGTCAACAACGGTACAGACTGAAATTATTCTCTCGTGTTTTCAGAACAATTACCGCTTCTTCGCACATTTAAGCGACGTTCATAAGGGGTTACTCATGTACACTAAAAATCAGCTCATGTTCCCACATCAGACTATCCCGCAGCTGCGCAATTTGCGTGGCGCCGAGTGGGTTACCTTGATCGACCGCGTGACCCTGCTCCCCGAAAGCCACCCGGAAAGCCTGGCATTCGTGCTGCTCATGGTGCGCTTGAACGGCTGCCTGGGCTGTGAGACGGATAGCTACCGCGCTATGAAAGGTTGCAGCGCGTGCTCAGTGCAAACGCTGCGCCGCTATAAAGGCTCGGATCGCGATTTGTTATACTGCTATGCACAGGCGCTGGAAGAGGTCGGTCAGTACTTAGCAGCATCAGGCAAGCTCGAAGCGTTGACCGCGGTTAGCATGGCGGATTAGCGCTACGTGTGGCGCGTCAGATGCTGCACACGGGCGAGTAAATCGGCGGGCGCAAAGGGCTTGATCAAGTAATCATCCGCACCAGCCGCCCGACCATCTGCCACGTCTTGCGATTGACCGCGCGCCGACACGATGATCACCGGCGGACTTTGCGCTCCAAGCTGAGTCTTGATTGCGCGGCATACATCCAGCCCATCCATATCGGGCAGCATAATATCCAACAGCACGATTTGCGGCGGCGCCTGTAATACGAGTGCCAACGCCGCTGCACCACTGTCCGAAGCACGGACTACATAGCCCGCGCTTTGCAGCTTACGAATGATCAAAAGCTGAATATAACGATCGTCTTCAACTACCATCACATAACTCACGCGCTCAACCCCCGTTCCGCGATGGGCAAAGTGAAATAAAAGGAGGCGCCTTGCCCGGCTTCCGACTCGACCCACACTTGCCCGCCGCTCAACTCGACCAATGAACGGACGATGAACAACCCCAAACCAGTGCCTGCTAACTGCTGCTTGACTGCTTCAGTAGCGCGGTAAAAGCGCGTGAACAATTTGGGCTGATCGGCAGCACTGATGCCCATCCCGTTATCATGAACGCCGATCACCACCAGTGGCAGTGGAAGCGCCGAGAGCGATCTGACGGGCAGCGCATCTTCTGAGTGTACTACCGCCGCTGTAATATGGATCAAGTCATTGGGTGACGTATATTTTGTCGCGTTAGCTACCAAATTCGTGATGATTTGAGTCAAGCGGTTGGGATCTGCCCATACAGGCGGCAGATCGTCGGACATTTCCAGCCCCACCGTGAGCCGCTTTTGATCGATCATCGGGCGCAGTGGCAAAATGACGCGCGGCAGCAGCGATTGCAACGAGACAGATTGCGCATGAAACTCCATATGACCTGCTTCGAGGCGCGTCAGATCGACAATATCATTGACCAATGTGAGCAGCCGATCGGTGCTGAAATTGACGATTTCCAGATATTCCCGCGCGCCCTTGCCGATTTCGCCGCTTTCGTGGTCGTCCAGCAGCAGATCGACAAAGCCCTTGATCGAAGTAAGCGGCGTTCGCAGTTCGTGCGAAACCAGCGAGACGAAATCGGTTTTCATGCGCTCGGCCTGCCGTTCCTGAGTCGCGTCGCGAAACACGAACAGCCGCCCCAAAATCGATCCGTCGTTGGCATATACGGGCGCACTGTACCACACCAGCGTCCGCAGTTCCGGCGTATTCAGATCGAACTCGCCGCCGACAGTTTGGGTCAGATCACCGACTAATGACACGAATAGATTCAAGAGCTGAGGTGCAAAAACCTGGTTAGCGCGCGAACGCAGCAGCATATCATCCGTCCGCTGCCCGAAAATTGCATAACGCGACGCGCCGAAGAAGCGCTCGAACTGCATATTTGCGCTCACAATGCGCTGTTCAGCATCCAGCATGATAAGGGCGTCATTGCTCGAATCAAGGATCGATTCGAGCCGATCATGCGCTTCCTGAAGGGCGTCGTCATGCTGCACATCAGCCATTTTGAAGCCAATTTCGCCAACTGCTACCATTTGTTTTCCGGCAGCGAAGATCGGGAAAGACGCGACGTGTACATCACACATTTCGCCGCTGCGCGTCATCCGATGCGACGCTTGTTGCAGGGTATTTTGCACGCGTGCCATGAGCTGCGTGCGCGCCACAATATCGGCTTGCCGCACATCGCGCATGAGAAGCGCCAACGGTTGACCGATCGCTTCCTTATCCGAATAGCCATATAGCGCCGCCGCACCCGCTCCCCATGTGCGAATGACGCCATCCAGATCGGTCGCGAGATAAGCCAAATCGACTGCTGACATAACGCCATGCCGCAAGCTGGACAAATAGGGCATCCATTCGGTGTTTTGCAAAGTGTGCAGCGCCAATGCCAGGGTGTCGGCAGCCGCCTCGTAAAACCGAACCGTCAACGGATCGAAGTGTACAGCAGTACGAGTTTCGATCAATAAAGCGCCCATAACTTGTCCCTGAACACGCAAGGCGAGCATCAACCCGGAGACGATCGCCGCACTGTGCAGTGCTGCCCGATCGAGATTGGTCAAGCGCGGATCGTCCGGCGTTTCAAATACAAGCGGCTCATTCGTCGTTAAAAACTGAAAAGCGGGCAGCTCCGACGAGTCGCGGCGCACGCCTGCGGGTGCAGTGAGATCATCTTGACGATCCCAGGCAGCGCGAAGAGTCAAAGCCGGATCGTCGGGTGTTGTGCTGAATAACAACACTCGATCGGGTGCCGGTTCGGGCGCATACTCGCGTAAGCTGTCGAACAATTGGGTGAGCGTGGTGGCCTGCGCAAACGCGCGGTTGAGCGCAAAGGTGCGGTCAAGTAGATCGGAAGTCATGGCAAAAAATCCGTAATGAATCATGAATAGTGGGTAATTATAGAGCGAAATGCCGACAAATTCTTTAACTGTCCGTGAAAGCATCATAACAAACGCGATCACCTTCACTTGAGCAGCCAACCTATCTTCACTTTGTGCATGTTTTGCCACATTCACGATCACGGTTTTTAAGTTACACTTCACAAGAAGCGTTTTGCTTAGCCATGAGTGAGCCTGTTGGATGTTTTACTGATTTCGCGCTGTCCGCCCTTTCCGCTCTATTTTGGTGATCGGCTGATCCCTTACCATCTGGCGCGGCAGTTGTCAGCACGCCACCATCATATCGATCTGGTCGCTTTTTATACAAAGCCTGAAGACGCCGCCGATATCCCACGTTACGAGCGTTTCTTTCGCCACATTCAGTTGATCCGTGAGCCGTCGCGGGGTGTGCTGCGCTACCTATGGCGATTATACGGTGAGCATTTTTTCCCCGGCAAGGCGCGCGAAGCCTGGTCAGGCGAAATGTGGCAAACGGTTCAAGAGCGCATCTTCAGCGGGCGCTACGACGTAATTCAGCTCTTTGGTGGCATTCAGGTCTATGAGTATCGTGAAGCTGTCAAAGCCTATGCTAACCTGATTGTGCCCTACGAGTCGTACAGCCTGTACCTTGAACATGAATTGGCGCAGCCCACCCGACGCGTGCCATTTGTGCGCCGCGCCGAACTCAGCATGACGCGCCGTTATGAAAAGCGCATGTTCAGCGGCTTCGATCAAGTGGTGGTGGTCGCACAGGCCGACGCCGACGCCTTGCATCAAATCAACAGCGCGCTGCCGATCAGCGTGATTCCAAACGGCGTGGACACTGATTATTTTACGCCGAACGGCCAGGAGCCTGATGAGCCAGCGCTGTTATTCATCGGCAATTATGACTATGCGCCGAACGTGGAAGCCGCTCTACAATTGGCGCGTCATATTTTTCCGGCGGTCAAGCTGCGAGTTCCCCAGGCGCGCTTGATGTTGGTTGGCAACGCGCCGCCGCCCGTTCTGCAAGCCCTGGCAAGCGCAGATATTGACGTGACGGGCACTGTGCCGGATGTGCGCCCTTACTATGAGCAAGCGCTTATTTTTGTCAGTCCACTGCAAAGCGGTGCCGGGATTAAAAACAAGATTTTGGAAGCGATGGCGATGCAAAAAGCGATCGTGGCGACGCCGCTCAGTTGTGACGGGATCGATCTGGAGAATGAAAAGCACCTGCTCATTGTTGATACCTCTGAAGCGATCGTTAAAGCGATTGTGCGCTTGATCAAGGATGGTGCTTTGCGCCAACGAATCGCGCTTGCCAGCCGCCAACTGATCGAAAGCCGTTATACCTGGCAGCGCGTCGCCACTCAATATGAAACGCTTTACAGGACGCTGGCCGATCGAAAAGCCGGTCGGATATAAGCAGCTCAGCGAGCAAACTGCGCAGCGATCCGAAACAAGGGCGGTGACCAACGCAGCGATCCGTCGGCTTCACTGAACGCGGCAAGTTCATCTGATAACGCGCTGGCAAATGTTGCGCGCGTCGGAATATCCATTGCAGCCAGCGCAATCTGATAGGGCGGCCACGCTTGCTTGTAAGTGATGAGCGAGTGCACGGTTGGCAAGTGTACGGTGACGGGCGTTCCTTCGCTGGCAGTGATGTTCGTGCAGCCGAGTTCGCCCAACAAATCGCGGTAATCGTCGGCGTCCTGTAGATAATCCTGCCAATCACTCGGCGGTGTTATTTCCGCGATCGCGTCAAGGGCACTCTCCGGCACATACTTGGAGAACAGCACATCGAACGCCTCCGATAATGGATCGCGTGCTGCCCATTCCTGAAAGATCAGCCAGCCGTCAGCGCGCAACAGCCGCCGAATTTCGCGGAACGTGCGGCGCGGCTGCGTCATGTTCAATCCAAATGAAGCGATCGCTAAATCGAAAGTGTGGTCAGCAAACGGCGCGATCTGAATATCTGACAAAACATATTGCACTGCGTACTTGACATTGGGCATCACTTGCGCCGCTCTGAGCATGTCCGGCGAATTGTCTAATCCAACAACATGAGCGTGTGCTGTCAGATGTTGGGTAATCAAGCGCGCAACAATACCCGTCCCTGTGCCAATGTCCAGAATGCGCCCATACAGCTTGTCAGCGCTGATCGACTCGATCAATGCGCGTGCCAGATCGCTGACAATAGGGGTCACATCGCGCTCATAATGGGCAGCAATTAACGGATACATGGCGAGTGGATTTTTATTTGGCAGAGCTTAAACAATGTAAAATCGCAAATTGGGCTATAAAACGCAAGTGCCCAACCGAAAGGGTTGAGCACTGGGTGAGAATAATTGCAGTTCGCTAATTAGAGCGAATTGACGATGTTCGAGAAAATGTTACCAATCGCTGGTCCGAGGAGGGCCAAGATAACGATAACCACGACAGCAACCAAGACGAGGATCAAGGCATATTCAACCAAACCCTGGCCTTCTTCACGAGGAATGTACAGCATGTGTTTTTATAATCTCCTTTCTTCAGTGATAAGATAAGAATAGCACAGGTTTTGAAGAAAGCAACCTGTGCGATCACGCAAACGTATAACATTTAGCGAATGCTCAGTTTTCAGGATGACTTTCTAAGATAATTGAGCATCCCACCTAATTTATAGGCCGTCTCCACTTTGACCAGGCCGAGCTTTTGGCGCACCTCAAGCTCGGTATGTTGCAGCGCGACCGGATGCAGCCGACCCAATACCGGCAGCATATCGGTAAGTTCGGCGGCTACATCCGGTGTTGCGCCAAAAAAGCCGACTTTCAGAATATTGTGATGCTGCAATGCGCGATACAGTGCGGCTTTGACCTGTTGACCGATCGCGGTTACGAACGTCAGATCGATCAATATGATCACAGTTCCACCTGTTTTCGTTTCAAGATATACATTCAATCCCTGACTAAGTTCTTGCGCGTTAGGGCGGCTGTCCAAGCGAACGGTTACGACCCCATCATACTGAGTGATTGTGTGAGACATTTGGGTTTACTCTCCATCAGGATAAACGATTCCAGATGTATCAAATGTAGAGAAGTAGCCCTGCTTTCATTCTAACAAGCCTTGAGAATGCGTTAATAGGAAATTGGTCACGCTTGCGATCTTAACGCTCTTCAGCATCATCATTCAGCGCGGCCAACTGCGACCGGGCGTGATGCTGCCTAACACCGTCGGATGTTCTGCGCCCGTAAAAATGGGCAGCGTCCCGGATCGGCCATGCCACGTTTCATAGCCAAGCAGCGCAAACAATACGCACTCTTTTGCGTTTGCCGGAATGCCAAGCTCATCATGCACATGGAGCACGGTCGGTGTGATCCGCTCGGCTAACATGCTGCACAACGTCGGATTACGCGCGCCGCCACCTGCCACGTACAGCGCATCGACTTGATACGGGATGAAGGCGCGGCACGCATAAGCGATCGACTCGGCGGTGAAGGCGGTAACCGTGGCGATCACGTCGTCGCTGCTCAAGTTGAGCGACTCGCCGCGCGCCCATACTTCCGCGCCAAATTGAACGCCGAATAATTCGCGTCCGGTGGTCTTGGGCGGCGTTTGCGTGATGTACGGATGCGCCAATAATTCGGCTAACAAGGTTTGATCAATTCGTCCACCTGCTGCAATTTGCCCATTGCGATCATAAGGCAGTGCGCCATCCGTTGCACGCTGGACACAATAATCGATGATCATATTGCCGGGGCCAGTATCGAACGCAGACGGCGCTTGATCGCTGCTGAGCGGCGGCAGTGCGGTCAGGTTGCCAATGCCGCCGATATTCTGGATCACGCGCGCTTGCGTGGGGTGGCGAAAGAGCAGCCAATCCAGATAGCTGACCAACGGCGCACCCCGTCCGCCCACTGCCAGATCACGACTCCGAAAGCCGCTGATCGTCGTGATGCCAGTACGCTCTGCAATGATCGCGGGTTCGCCTAACGCCAGCACATTTCCCTTACGCAGACCGTCAGGCGCGTCGTACCAGACGGTTTGCCCATGTGACGCCACTAAATCAACTTGATCAGACGCAAAATTTGCCGCGCGAATAGTCTCCAGCACGGCGGCGGCATACGCTTCACCAAGTGCAGCGTTCAGGCGTGACAGTTGATCGACGCCGCTGCTTTCGGGGCGGAAGCACGCAAAGATCGCACTACGTAATGCAGGATCGTAGTCATGGGTGCTGTGCGCAATGAGCCGCACTTGCAATGTTGGCGGCGCGCCTGTGATTTCGACTAACGCGGCGTCGATCCCGTCCGCAGAAGTGCCGGACATCAACCCGACGACATACATAATTCGCTCCTATTTTGTTGGGTGTTTCATTCAACTTACTGTGTATTCAGGCTGTATATTCAGAACGTGCCAGACGTGCTACACTCTATAAAATTGCTACGCTGTTAAAATATGGGCTATGGTTTTGCTCATTTTGGCGCAATAGGTTCGTTTTGCGCATTCCGTATCACCGAAAGAATCGAGACTCATGCGGCTGTTAATCGACGGGCATAACTTAATCGGGCAAATGCGCGATATTCGGCTGGATGATCCGCACGATGAGGCGAAACTTGCCATGCGCCTCAAGCAATATTGTATGCGCCACCGCCGCCATTGCACTATTTTGTTCGATAATGGCATCGTTGGCGGCTTATCGCACCTGTCGAACAGCCTGGTGACCGTAATCTTTGCCCGACCTGGCACGACTGCCGATAGTCTCATCATTGAGCGCATTCGCCGCACGTCCGATCCAGCGAGCCTGACTATTGTAACGTCCGACCGTCAGATTCGCGCGGAAGCGCATCGTCATAAAGTACCGGTGGTGCTTTCGCCGGATTTTGTACGCATTCTCGAAACGCCGAGCAGCAGCAAAGTTGATGATGAAGACCCCGATCCGGTGATCACCGCCGCCGAAGTCGAATATTGGCTGGCGGTGTTCGGCAGCGTCCCGATCGTCCCCAAACCACGCAAGCGCAAGAAAAACACATAAGCATGTCCGTTTGCTTTCGGTTACACTTGTGAATACATAGAAACATACATCGGCGCTCCCTGAACGTATTTGTCCATTTCAATGTCCGTGCATTTCAGGATTTGTGATGTTTGTCATAAGGGAATAGCTATGCCAATCGTTTCACGCCTTCAGGCTATCTCTCGCAAAGCCTTTTCAAAACGATTTCAAGTCGTGCGCTCAATCGGCGCAGCGCTGTTCGCTTTGGTGTGCTGGCAATTATACGGCTCAGCGCTTAATCCAGCACAGGCTAAAGATTATTTAGCGGGGGCACCGCTATCGCAAAGCCAACGGCCCTATCTGACCCTGGATTTTCCATCAAGTGTTGTATACGGAATGCCGAACACCGCTACCGTCACCGCGCTTGATAATACAGGTAAGATCGTCACAAGTTACAGCGGTACGGTGCATATCCAGGTTGGCTCTACGCAAGATACCGTGTCCGCCGATGCGAAACTGATCGACGGCGTGGGTAAATTCAGCGTCACTTTCAAAGTGCTAGGTCTGGACATGATCAGCGCTGTTGATACGGCAAATCCGGCTATCAACAGCCATCCTTATTCGGTCATCGTGACGGTGCCACCCGTCAACTGCGCACAAGCAGTCCAGGTCACAGAAGCTGAGTGCAAAACATTGGTTGCAGTGTACGACAGCACCTATAACAACACGCCCGATCCGAGCGGCTTCCATCAGGGCTGGACGATCGCTACCAATTGGCATCTCAACAATCGACCGTGCACCTGGTACGGTGTGAGCTGCAAGGGCGGCCATGTGATCGCGCTCGATCTGTCAGTGAATAACCTGGATGGGGTGCTCCCGTCCTTGAATGCGCTGACCAGTTTGCTATCGCTCAACCTGAACAGCAACAATCTGAGCGGGGCGATTCCGGCGCTGAATGCACTGACCAATCTCCGCACAATCGATTTAAGCAATAACAAATTCAGCGGCTCGATTCCAGCTTTGAGCGGTCTGAGCAACCTGCAAAACCTCAGCTTGCGCATCAATCAGTTGACCGGCTCGATTCCAGCTTTGGACAGCTTGCGCAGCTTGCAAATCATGCTCATGGATCGCAATCAGCTAACAGGCTCCCTCCCGGCACTGAGTGGGCTGCATAATTTGCTGATGCTGGATTTGTCCAACAATCAGTTGAGCGGAACTATCCCATCGCTGAATGGGTTGTACAAGCTGCAAACCCTGAACTTTGGCGGTAACAAATTCAGCGGCGTCATTCCATCGCTGAGCGGGTTGAGCAATCTGCAAAGTGTGACATTGGCCTTCAATCAGTTCACGGGCAGCGTGCCTGATTTGCCAACTTCGATCACTTTTCTCGATGTTTCGAACAATTCACTGAACGGCATTATCCCTGACTCGCTTGCGCACACATCGATACCCGCAGGTTTTGCCCAAATCAATTTGCAGCTATGCGGCATGGGCAATATCCTGACTCCGGCCAACGCAAACGTCAACGCATTCATTGCCGCGCGCCTGCCGGGCTGGACGGGTTCGTGTGGTTCGACTACCACGGCAACGTTCACCAGTACCGCTGTTCCCACGCAAATCACGCTCACCGTTACGCCGAGCGCAACCCGCCCAATGCCTAGCCCAACGCCTCAAACATTGACGCCTACCAACACGCCGACGTTCACACCGACGAATACGTTCACACCCACCCACTTGACGTTCACACCGAGCAACACCTTTACACCAACACACCCAACCGTCACCGCAACGCCGACATTCACACCGAGCGCCACCCGCACGAATAGCCCGACCAGCGTATCTAGTGCGACGCCAAACCTTACGTCAACGCGCATCCCTCCCGCTACACTCCCCGGCGGCCCTGGCGATTAAAGCGCTCTGATCAGTCCTTAACCCTGCTAAGCGATGTGCCCAATGTCAGAAACATTGGGCATATTTTTTGCACCGCCTATATAACGCACATAAAGCCGCTATCCGCGCGGTACTGATGATCAAATGCGCTTATGCCAGTCAGCCTGCAAATTCCTTATAATAGGGGCAAGACACTATAGAGGGAAAACAATGCTATGCAATCCGATCAAAGCGGCGGGTCTTATCGTTTTATTGGCACTGCTCGCAGTAAGCGCAAGCCCAAACGTGAGTCGCGCCCAAAGTGGTACGCTGCCAACCGGCTACACGGCGCAGGTGATCGCGCATGGCCTCGTCGGACCTAATCATCTGGCCTATGGACCGGACAGCGCGCTGTACGTGACGCAGCTCAATGGTGGCGAAAATGATGGTAATGGGCAGGTCGTTCGCATTATGCCGGACGGCACGGCGCAGGCAGTGCTCAATCACCTGATGAAGCCCACCGGACTCGCCTGGGCGGGCAATGATTTGTACATCGTGTCAGCCAACAATGTGGTCGTCAGTCATGTTCAGGATGGCAAATTCAGCGATCCAACCGTCGTATTTGCCAATTTGCCATTCAATGGTCGCTCCAACGGACAGATCGCACTGGGGCCGGATGGAATGCTGTACTTTCAGAGCACCGGCACGGAAGGCGCTCCACATGACAGCGGCTTTATCTACACGGCCAAACCCGGCAGCACAACCTTGAGCGTTTACGCGCGCGGCTTCAAAAATGCGTACGCCTTTGCCTGGGAGTCAAAAAGCGGCACTTTCTATGCTACTGAGATCGGTGACGGCGATATTCCCGGCGTGGGTCAGCCGCCAGAAAAGCTGAACGTGATCAAGCAAAATGCCGATTATGGGTGGCCGACTTGTTATGCAAATCGCCTGCCAAATCCGGTGTGGCAAGGCAGCACCGAACAATGCGCCAAAGTTGAAGCGCCGCTCGCCATGTTCGCGCCGGAAGCAACGCCCACCGGACTCGCGTTTTTTGATGGTCAATTGATCGTGGCGCTGTGGAACGGCAACCCGGCGCGGTTAGTGAGCGTTAATCCGCAAACGGGCGTGGTCAGCGAGTGGACACGCATTTTCAAAAATCCACTGGCGCTGTTGACCGATAAAGACGGCAGCTTGTTGGTGGTCGATTTCCTGGATGGGACGATCACGCGCATCAGCAAAGTAATAAGCTGAAAAAGCGTAAGAGATGCCCGTCTGTACACGTCACACAATAAACGTATCTGGCTAGCAATAGCACACACGATGCGAACGTGAGGGTTCTCCAGGTCAAGGACTGTCGGCTTAAGCCGACAGCTTGTTCGCGTAAGCGCTCACCACGCCTAAGCGAACGACGCAAGTTTTGACTAGACTACGGGGTTCGACCCCCAACTAACCACCCGGACGTGGTTGTCCAGAACACAGTACGAACGTTTCCCTAATTTGTACGCATCTGTGGTGGTGAGTGTCGAAGGGATCAGTTGCCCAGTCCGTAGGGACCCTAAACACTTTTTCAGGAGAAGGCTCATGCAAACTTATGTTCCAGTGATTAGCAGCACCGGCAAACCGCTGATGCCCACCAGCAATCGCAAGGCCAATCGGCTGATCGAAAAAGGTCGCGCCATACGACGCTTTGACCGTGGGTTGTTCTACCTCAAACTGATAGATCGTGGCGACGGCTACACGCAGCCAATCGTCATCGGGATTGATCCGGGCAGCAAGAAAGAGGCGTTCACTGCAAAAGCGGCAGCCCATACCTACCTGAACGTACAGGCGGATGCCGTCACCTGGGTAAGCGACGCCGAGGAAACGAGCACGACCATGCGGCGCGGCAGGCGTGGTCGCAAGACACCGTATCGCCCGATGCGAACCAATCGCCGTCAAGGACAATTCAAGCTGCCGCCCTCGACGCGCGCCCGCTGGGGTTGGAAGCTGCGCTTATGTGGCTGGCTAACACGTTATTACCCTATCAGTTTGTTCGTGGTCGAGGACATCGCGGCGGTCACCAAATCTGGCAAACGACGCTGGAATGCCAGTTTCAGTCCGTTGGAAGTCGGCAAGGCATGGTTTTACGCTAAACTTGGCAAGCTGGCTGCTGTCGAGACGCGCCAGGGCTACGAAACTAAAGCGCTCCGTGATCAGTTGGGCCTCAAAAAGTCCAAACAGAAGCTGTCGGATAGCTTTGCCGCGCACTGCGTCGATTCCTGGGTACTCGCCAATGCTTCCGTAGGCGGTCATGTGCAGCCAGATAACAGCAATGTGTTGTATGTGGTACCATTACGTTTTCACCGTCGCCAACTGCACATGCTGCAAGCGGCCAAAGGCGGGCTGCGCAAGCCTTACGGTGGCACGCGCAGCCTGGGTTTCAAGCGCGGCTCATGGGTGAAACATCCAAAACACGGCGTTTGTTACGTGGGCGGCACGACGGCTGGCACTATTAGTCTGCACCGAATGCAGGACGGCCTGCGGATTGCCAAGGTAAAACCCGAAACGGTCACGTTTTTATGCACCGCCTCCTGGCGGATAAAGAAGGGAGAACGCCATTCCGCTGTCGCCTAAAGGCGACAGTCCCCTGGCGTATTTTTATGGGTTCGGCCTCGCGCGAACACCGAAAGGAATCCTCAGCGAATGGCAACAACTTTACAATCCCCCGTTAATTCCGTTAAAACAGCGCCGGGAACTTTCTCGGCGCTGCGTTATCCCAACTTCCGACTGTACTTTGGCGGTCAGCTTGTCTCCACCTCTGGGACGTGGATGCAGACCGTAGCACAAGGCTGGCTCGTCTTTCACCTGACACAATCGACCTTGTGGCTCGGCCTGGTCGCTTGTTTTACCGGATTGCCAGCGCTGTTTTTATCGCCTTTCGCGGGTGTTTTTGTGGAGCGACTGCCCCGGCTGCGCATTTTGCTGATCACGCAAACGGCACAAATGATCCTGGCTTTCATTTTGTCGGCGTTGACGTTCAGCCAAACGGTGCAAGTCTGGCATGTCGTCGTGCTGGCCTTTCTGTTGGGCGTGGTCAATTCGCTGGACGCGCCAACCCGTCAGGCGTTCGTGATCGATATGGTGGGGCGCGAAGACCTTGCCAGCGGCATCACGCTCAATTCGCTGATGTTCAGCCTGTCGCGCGTAATTGGTCCGACGGCAGCAGGTTTAGCATTGGTCAAGTTTGGGCCAGGCTGGTGCTTTTTATTGAACGGCATCAGCTTTTTGGCGGTGCTGGTTAGTCTGCTATTGATGAAAATTCAGCAGAAAAATAAAGAGGTCGCCACCCTGTCACCGTTAAGGCAGCTTCGCGAAGGCTTCCGCTTTGCCAGTCGCCACGATACGATCGCGCCGTTATTGCTTTTAGCGACGATTACCAGCGTTTTTGGCTCGAACATTACCACGCTGCTGCCCGCCTTTGCGGATTTTGTATTGCATTCACCGGATGCCGCCTATGCCGCACTGGTCACTGCTAACGGGATTGGCGCGGTGGCAGCGGCAGCATTGGTGAGCTGGCTCGGACGGCGGATCGGACGCGGTCATATTGTTGCCATCATGCCGATCATCGTTTCGATCATGGTGTTCGCGCTGGCATTGGTGAATGTGCTGCCGCTCGCCATTGTGTTCATCACGATTTTCGGCTATACGCTGATCTCACAGTTCGTGACGATGAACACGCTCATTCAAACGCAAGTGCCGAACGAATTTCGTGGGCGCGTGATCAGCCTGTACACGCTCACCTTTTTCGGCGTCGCACCGTTTGGCGCGCTATTTCTGGGTTTTCTCGGTCAGGCAATCGGCACACCGGGCGCCATGATGTTTGCGGCGGTCGTGGGCGGTGGCCTCAGCGCATGGGTGCTGCTGCGCTCACCTGCTTTGCGCGCGTTGGCCTGAACATGCGCTAAATAGTGAGCGGTTGCAAAGTTAGTTTTCCCCATCCCGGTGCCCACCCCGTAAAGGGGAATGGGGCTTAGGGTGGGGGAGCGCAGT
>Ga0209724_1000697_pt1 | contig 31988 bp, 32 predicted proteins | sample grotaG_FD_184143 | JGI IMG/M metagenome (GOLD analysis project Ga0209724, IMG submission 184143) | Glacier valley bacterial and archeal communities from Borup Fiord, Nunavut, Canada, to study Microbial Dark Matter (Phase II) -... | ecosystem: Environmental > Aquatic > Freshwater > Ice > Glacier ... | reverse complement strand
GCCCGCCACGACTTCCGGCGACACGAAGGCAGCGGCGAACCCCCTGCTCGCCGGCCTGGCTGCCAACAACTGGCTCGGCTTCATGCAGGACCAGTTCTCGAAGGTCGCCCAGGCGGCCCTGGCCGGTTCGCCGGCGGTGCCTGCCAAGGCGGCGCCAGTGGCGCGCAAGGCCGCTCCGAAGGCCGCGGCCAAGAAGACGCGGCGTCGGCCCGCAGCGCGGAAGGTCGCCAACGGCTAGCGCAAAGGCGCCGTCCGGTCCGCGCCTGCTGCAGTTCGTCGGGCTCTCGCACGGTGCATCGCCCGGGCGGAGACCGCTGCCGAAACGCCACTAAGCTTCGGCATCCGTTCGGCGACCCGCCGGACCTGCGTGCCGATGTCCGGCGTGCGCCCGACCCGACCGACCCATGAACGCCACTCCCGAACGCCCCGACGGTGACGGCTCGCGCCGTCAGAAAAACTGGACCGAGGAATTCGGTCTCTTCGCCAGCGACGCCACCGTCCGGCTGGGCGAGTTCGGCCGCTGGCTGCGCACGTTCAACGCCGGCGCCGCGCACTGGATCACCACGATTTCCTGGAAGCGCCTCGGCCTGCTCGGCTTCGTCGTCCTGATCGCCGCCAACATCGTCGGCGACGTCACGGGCTGGGGCAGACCCGCCGTACGCATCGACCCGTCGGCATGGCGCAAGCCCGTCGACATCGTGATCCACTCGGACGGCAAGAACGTCCACATCCAGCCGTCGGTCGGGGGCAAGCCGACGCGTCCGGTCGACATCCCCGTCCCGGACGTGCCGCCGCCCGGCGCGCCGAAGGCACCCAATGCGCCGAAGGCGCCGACCGCCAGTGCGTCCGACCATGGCATCGTGTTCGAGAAGGACGGCAAGCGCATCGTGATCGACAAGGACGGCGTGCGCGTCCTCGAAGGCGAAGCGGCGCGGCTCGATGCGGAGGCGGCGGCCAGGCGCGACGCCAAGTCCAAGAGCGACGAGCAGAAGGCTACCGAGCCGGCCGAGGCCGAAGTCGCGGCGGCCGACCTCGATGCCGACAAGGCGACCAGCGACGCCGCGAAGTCGATCGCCGCCGTGAAGCTGTCGACGGCGGAAGCGGAGCGGGTCCGCAAGACCATCGCCGACGACATGAGCCTGCAGGTCAAGGCGGCCGTCGAGGACGCGAAGGACGAGGTGCAGAGCGCGATCAGCGACGAGATCCGCGCCGCCGCCCGCACGGCGCCGCCGAGTTTCGGCACGGTGCTGTGGGGCTTCGTGAAGGCGATGATCGTCGTCGCGTTCGTCTACCTGATCGTGCTCAAGGCGACGTCGAACACCAAGCGCCGCGCCGCCGTGGCCGTGGCTTCTGCATCGGAAGTCGCCGAACGCGAGAGCCTCAAGCGCCAGGTGTCCGAGGCCAAGATGCAGATGATGCAGGCGCAGGTCGAGCCGCACTTCCTCTTCAACACGCTGGCGTCGATCGATCACCTGATCGAGACCGATCCGGCGCGCGCGTCGGTGATGCAGAAGAACCTGATCCAGTACCTGCGCGCCGCATTGCCGCAGATGCGCGAGAACGCGACCGACCTGGGCCGCGAGGTCGACCTCGTGAGCGCCTACCTCGAGATCCTCAAGGTCCGGATGGAAGAGCGGCTGCAGGTCGGCTTCCAGGTGCCCAAGGGCCTGCGCTCGGCCGACTTCCCGCCGATGATGCTGCAGTCGATGGTCGAAAACGCGATCAAGCACGGCCTGGAGCCGAAGGCCGAAGGCGGCAAGCTCGACGTCGAGGCAGAGATCATCCACGGCGACCTGCACGTGACCGTCGCCGACACGGGACTCGGCTTCTCGCCGGGTGGCGCGAGCACCTCGGGCACCGGACTCGGCCTGACCAACATCCGCGAGCGTCTCAAGCTGCTGTACGGCGACCGCGCCAGCCTGGTGATCGAAGCCAACCAGGTCGACGGCGCGCCGCTCGGCACGCGCGTGACGATCTCGGTGCCGTATCAGACGCGCCGGACCAGCGGCCCGACCACAGCCTGACCTTCGGAGAACCTCATGCGCAAACTGCTTCTGCTGATCGTGATCGCGCTGTTCCTGCTGCTGGGCATCGCCGTCGCCGCCGGCGCCATCGGGCACTGGGCCGCTTCGCTCAACGACATGCGGGTCACCGTCGACGGCGAGACGCTCGATGGTCCGGCCATCGCGGCGATCGTCGGTGTGGCGGCCTTCTTCGGCATCGTCGTCGCCTGCCTGATCGCGTTCGCGGTGGTCGCGTCGGTGGCGATCGTGATCCCCCTCGTGCTGATCGCGGTGGCCGGGGCCCTGGCCTTGGCGCTCTTCGCGGGCCTCCTGCCGCTCGCGATTCCCGTGTTGCTGGTGGTGGGCGCGTATGTTCTACTTTCCCGCCGATCGAAGCGCAAGGCCGGCGCGAACCCCGCGCCGTCGCTGCCCCGGTCGACCTCTCCCGAGCAACCGATCCCGCACGCATGACCGAGCCCGACGAAGCAGGAACGCGAGAAGCGCGCACGATCACCGCCGTCCTCGCCGACGACGAACGCCTGATGCGCGAGCAGTTGCGCGCGCGACTGTCCGAGGCTTGGCCGGAGCTGGTCTTCGTGGCCGAAGCGAAGAACGGCAGCGAGGCCGTGGCGCTGGTCGAGGAGCACGACCCCGACTTCGCGTTCCTCGACATCCGCATGCCCGGCATGACCGGCATCGAGGCCGCCCGCGCGATCCTCGATCGGGATGACAACGCGACGCAGATCGTCTTCATCACCGCGTACGACCAGTACGCGGTGGAAGCTTTCGAGCAGGGCGCGATCGACTACGTGCTCAAGCCCGCCGACCGCGAGCGCCTGGCCAAGACCGTCGAGCGTCTCAAGGAGCGCATCGAACGCTTCGAGCTGTCCGACGCGAAGAAGCCGGAACAGTCGCTCGATCGGCCCGACGTCGCCGAGTTGCTGACACGGCTCGCGCACCGGCTCGATGCCGGCGCAGGGGCCCCGGGGTCCCCGGGCATGGCACGCCTGCAATGGATCCAGGCCTCGGTCGGCCAGAGCCTGCGGCTGATCCCGGTCGACGACGTGCTGTTCTTCCAGTCCGACGAAAAGTACACGCGCGTGCAGACCGCGCAGTTCGAGGCCCTGATCAAGAAGCCGATCAAGGAATTGATCGACGAGCTCGACCCGGATCGTTTCTGGCAGATCCATCGCGCGACGCTGGTGAACGCGCAGGCGATCGCCGCCGTCACCCGCGACTTTCGCGGGCGCCAGATCGTCACCGTGACTGGCCATCCGCAGAAGCTCGAGGTCAGCCGGACCTACACGCATCTGTTCAAGCAGATGTGAGCGCGAAGGCGTCGCGAGCGGCGCCAGCGCGCCCTTCGCGAAGCGCGCCCTCGGACAAGAACGCAATCGACCGGAGCATCCGGTCGAAACGCTTCGCACGCGACGATGATGCTGCCGCACGTCGCGCACGCGTCCGTCCCGGGCCGGGCGCGGCTTCCCTACGAAACCGCGGAGACCGCCATGTCCATCAGCCTCATCCTCCTGATCCTCCTGATCCTCATCCTCGTCGGCGCGCTGCCGAGCTGGGGCTACAGCCGCAGCTGGGGTTACGGCCCGAGCGGCGGCATCGGCCTGATCTTGTTGATCGTCATCATCCTGGTGGTGATGGGACGCATCTGACGTAGCGCGCTGGATGGGATCAGAGCGCGTCGATCCCGTCCAGCGTCCGCGCCGCCTGCGCGGCGATCGCCGCGCGCTCGTCGCCGCCGATGCGGTCGAAGTTCTTCGTCATCATCACCGTGCGGGCATTGCCGCCCAGCGTGTCGTAGTGCTTCGCGATGAAATTCCAGTAGAGCGTCGTGACCGGACAGGCGAGACGCTCTATTCCCTTGTCGTCGACGATGTCGACGCGCCGCGTGGTCTCGTAGCGGCAGCCCTTGCAATAGTTGCTCATGCGGTCGATGTACGCGCCGCTGGCGATGTAGGGCTTCGACGTGAAGCGGTCGCCTAGCGCGTGCAGGGCCATGCCGACCACGTTGGGCAGTTCGACCCACTCCACGGCATCGACGTACACCGCGAGGTACCAGTCGGCCACCTCGATCGGCCGCACCTCGGCGAGCAGTGCGAACTGGCCGGTGACCATCAGCCGCTGGATGTGGTGCGCGTAACCGAGACGCAGCGTCTGGCCGACGCAGGCGCGCATGCAGTTCATCTGCGTGTCGCCGGTCCAGTACCAGCGCGGTAGCGGCCGTTCGTGATGGTAATGATTGGCGTCGCGCATCTTCGGCATGTCCAGCCAGTAGACGCCGCGGATGAACTCGCGCCAGCCGAGGATCTGGCGGATGAATCCCTCGAGCGACGCCAGCGGGACCGGCCGCAGTGCATGACGCGCCAGCGCGGCGTCGATCACCTCGCGCGGCGAGAGCAGCTTCAGGTTCAGCGACGACGACAGCAGCGCGTGCCAGCCGAACGGCATGTCGGTCCACATCGCGTCCTGGTGCAAGCCGAAGTCGTCGAGGCGATCGTCGAGGAAACGCTCCAGTGCGACGAGCGCCTGGGTGCGCAGCACCGGCCAGCCGAAAGCACCCAGATCGCCGGGGTGGTCGGGAAACTCGTGTTCGATCAACGCGAACACCTCGCGTGTCACGGCGTCCGGGTCGAAGTGCGCGGGTTGCGGCGGCGATGGCGGGCCTGCCCGGCCGAAGCCCTTGCGGTTCTCGCTGTCGAAGTTCCAGCGCCCCCCGACCGGCTCTCCGTCCGCGTCGACCAGCACGTCGTGGCGCGCGCGCATCCAGCGGTAGAAGAGCTCCATGCGCAGCGACTTGCGGCCCCGGGCCCAGGTGGCGAATTCCTCGCGCGAGCACAGGAAGTGCGGGTCGGTCAGCAGGTCCAGCGCGCACCGGCCGCTCGTCGCGGCCCGCTGGACGAGTTCCAGCATCCGCCACTCGCCCGGCTCGCAGACCGTCAGCGTCTCGGGCGCGTGCGCGGCGATCACCGCGGCCAGGCGTTCGGCGAAGCCGCCGGGAAGTGGATCGTCCAGCCGGACGTAGATCAGCGGCCAGCCGCGCTCGGCGACGTCGACCGCGAAGTGCCGCATCGCGGACAGAAAGATCGCGATGCGCGGCTTGCTCGACCAGACCGCTGTGCTCTCGCTGGTCGATTCGATCATCAGCACGGCGTCGCTGGATGGATCGAGGTTCGCGAACACCGGGCTGTCGAAGCTCAACTGGTCGCCGAGAACGAGTCGCAGGCTCCTCATCTGGCCGGGCCGCCCGCATCGGCCGGTGTTGCGCGCTTGCGTCGGCAGGCCTCGGAGCAATAACGCACGGCCTCCCAGTTGCGGGCCCAGCGTTTGCGCCAAGTCATCGTGCGGCCGCAGGCCGCGCAGGGCTTGCTGTCGAGCGACTGCTTGTTGCCGCGGAATTCGTGATCTCGGGTCATCGGATCGGAAGATGTCGGCCGGTTCATCGGGATGACGCGGCTCCGGTTAGACTTGCTCGTTCGCGCTGCCTGACGCTTCGGACTGCCATCCGATTATTGCGTATCGAGGCGGTTCCCCGATTTCTCGCCCCTGGTCGATTCCGATGAGAGCCTTTCCGCTTCGCACGTTGTTGTTCGCCGCCTGCGTCGGCGCGTCCCTTTCTTGCGGCGCGGCCGCCGCGGCCACCAGGGAGGCGCAGCCGGAGGCCGTCGCTCCGCCCGCGGTGGCAGCGGCCTCCTGTCCGTCGGTGCTGCGCAAGAGCTTCAAGAAGCTGCAGGACGAATCCGACCAGTCGCTCTGCCAGTACGCGGGCAAGGTGATCCTCGTCGTCAATACCGCCAGCTACTGCGGCTACACCAGCCAGTACGAGGGCCTGGAAGCGCTGTACGCGAAGTATGCGGACCGCGGACTGGTCGTCCTCGGGTTCCCGTCCAACGATTTCTCGCAGGAGCCCGGCGCCAACAAGGAGATCGCGGACTTCTGCTTCAACACCTACGGCGTGAAGTTCCCGATGTTCTCCAAGACCTCCGTGGTCGGCAAGGACGCCAATCCGTTCTATGTCGACCTCGCGAAGCTGACCAACAAGCGCCCCGAGTGGAACTTCCACAAGTACCTGCTCGACCGCTCGGGCAAGCCCGTCCAGAGCTTCGCCAGCGTGGTGTCGCCCACCGATCGGCGCTTCGTCAAGGAAATCGAGAAACTGCTCGATTCCTGACGGCATCCGGGGTGTTTCGGTGACCGTTCGCTTGGACGGTCGCGGAAACCGATCCGGCGGGCCGCGCGTATAGCTGGTGAAGGGTCGCGGGCAGCGACCCGCGCGGATCGGAAGCAGGCCAACTTCATCGCAGGTGCACTTTGGATATAGCGGTCATCGGTGCGGGCATTTCCGGGCTGTCGTGCGCGTGGCGACTGCGCGGTGGCGGCGTCGCGGCGGGCACGCAAACCGCGCCTGCGCGCGTCACCCTGTACGAGGCCAACGACTACGCGGGCGGCCATACGCACACGGTCGATGCCGAAGTCGATGGTGTGCGTCACCCGGTCGACACCGGCTTCCTGGTGTTCAACCACCGCACCTATCCGCAACTCGTCCAGCTGTTCGAGACTCTGAAGGTCGAGACCGTCGCGTCGGAGATGACCTTCTCGGTGCGTCTCAGCGGTCGTGGCACGCGGGCCATCGAGTGGGCGGGCAACGACCTGAACTCGGTCTTCGTCCAGCGGCGCAACCTGCTCGATCCGCGCTTCCTGCGGATGCTCGCGGACCTGGTCCGCTTCAACCGCCAGACGATGGCCCTGCCGCGCGGCGCGCAGTCGCCGCTGTCCACGTGGACGCTCGGCGAGTTCCTCGACGCGCACCGCTACTCGCAGGCGTTTCGCGACTGGTACCTGCTGCCGATGGCCGCTGCGATCTGGTCGTGCACGACCGCGCAGATGCGCGACTTCCCGCTGGCGACCTTCGTCAACTTCTGCGCCAACCACGGGTTGCTGCAGATCGCGGACCGGCCGCAGTGGTACACGGTCAAGGGCGGCGCCAGGAACTACGTCGAGCGCATCCTGGCGACGCTCGACGACGTACGCCTCGAGACGCCGGCACTGGGCGTCTCGCGGGTCTCGTCGGGGAGCGCGACGAAGGTGGCCGTGCGCACCGCGACCGGCACCACGCTGCACGACCACGTCGTGCTCGCGGGCCACAGCGACCAGTCGCTCGCGCTGCTCGACGGCGCCCGGGCCGACGAGCGGGACATCCTCGGGTCGGTCCGCTACCAGCCCAATCACGCGATCCTGCATACGGATGCCGGCATGCTGCCGCAGCGGCCGGCCGCCTGGGCCGCGTGGAACTATCAATGCGACATCGCCTCGTCGGCCCCCGACGACCGGTCGGTGTGCGTGCACTACCTGATCAACCGGCTGCAGCCGGTGCCGTTCACGCGACCGGTGATGTTGTCGCTGAACCCGGTGGATCGCCCGAAGGATTCGACGATCCTGCAGGAGTTCGACTATGCGCATCCGGTGTTCGACGGGCGCGCGATCAATGCGCAGCGGCGGCTGACGGACATCCAGGGCCGCGGCAACGTGTGGTTCTGCGGCGCCTGGACCGGCTACGGCTTCCACGAGGACGGGCTGCGGTCCGGCCTGCAGGTGGCCGATGCGATCCGCGCGCGGGCGTCGCAACGGGTGACCGGCGCCGAGACGGAGGCACGTCTTGCCGCCTGAGCGATCGCCGTCCGACTGGTGGCAGGGTGCGGCCGCGCCGGCGCAACTCGCGATCGGCGAGGTGCGTCACACGCGGCATCGTCCGGTCCATCACGCGTTCCGCTATCCGGCGTATTTCCTGCGGCTGCCGATGCGCCGTCTCGACGCCGCGCTCGCGGGCCAGCGATGGCTGTCGCGCAATCGCTTCAACCTGCTGTCGTTCCACGATGCCGACCACGGTGACCGGGTGCGCGCGATGCCGCTGGTCGCGTGGATCGACGGGCTGCTCGCAGCCGAAGGCGTCGCCGATGCCGACGGCGAACTCTGGCTGCACACCTTTCCGCGCGTGCTCGGCTATGCGTTCAAGCCGGTCAGCTTCTGGTTCTGCCACCGCGGCGACGGGTCGCTGCGGGCGATCGTCTGCGAGATCAACAACACGTTCGGCGAACGGCACTGCTACCTGCTCGCGCATCGCGACGGTCGATCGATCGTGGCCGGCGAAGAGCTGACCGCGACCAAGATCTTCCACGTCTCGCCGTTCTGCGCGGTGTCGGGCGGCTATCGCTTCCGCTTCCTCGATGCCCGCGCGCGCAGCGTCGCGCGCATCGACTACGACGACCCGGGAATGGCGCTTCCGCTGCTCTCGACGAGCCTGTCGGGCAGCCTGCAGCCGGTCTCCGATCGCGCGCTCCTATCGGCCTTCCTGCGCGTTCCGCTGTTCACGTTCGGCGTCATCGCGCGCATCCACTGGCAAGCGCTTCGCTTGTGGGGGAAGCGCGCGCCCTTCTTCTCAAAACCGGCACCTCCCGCCGTCGAGGTTTCACGATAATGCGTTCTTCTTCTTCGCTCGATCCGAACGGCAGCGTCAATCCGGTCAATCCGTTCGATCCGGGCCAACCGTCGCCGTCCCTCGAAGACCCGCTGCCGCCAGGTCCGATGCCGGGTTCGGCTCGACTGATCGTGCGCATGCTCGAGAAGCTGTCGATCGGCTCGCTGACGGTCCGCTTTCCCGATGGCCGGTCGCAACGCTTCGGGCAGGGCACGCCGCATGCCGAGATCGTGCTGGCGAACTGGAAGGTCTGCGATGCGGCGCTCAAGTCGGGCGACATCGGCTTCGGCGAGACCTACATCGCCGGCGACTGGACATCGCCCGACCTGCTCGCGCTGATGACCGTGATGGTCGCCAACCGCAACGCGATCGAGGCGGTGATCTACGGCACGTGGTGGGGCCGCATCCTGTACCGCATCCGGCACGTGATGCGACGAAACACGCGAACCGGCAGCAAGAAGAACATCCACGCGCACTACGACATCGGCAACGCGTTCTACCAGCTCTGGCTCGACCGCTCGATGACGTATTCGAGCGCGCTGTTCGGCGACGGGGTGGCCGCGTCCGCGGCGTCCGCCCGTGACGACTTCGCGGCGCTTCCCGCGGCGCAGCAGGCCAAGTACGACCGCGTGCTCGACTGCCTGGCGCTGCCGGCCGGCGCCCGGGTGCTCGAGATCGGCTGCGGCTGGGGCGGATTCGCGCAGGCGGCGGCCGAGCGGGGCCTGTCGGTCACGGGCCTGACGCTGTCGAACGAGCAGCACGACCTCGCGCTGGAGCGCATCGGTGCGGCCGGGCTGGACGAGGTCGTGAAGATCGAGATCCGCGACTACCGCGACGTGGCCGGACGCTACGACGGGATCGCGTCGATCGAGATGTTCGAGGCGGTCGGCGAGAAATACTGGGCCGGGTACTTCGACTGCATCAAGCAGCGCCTCAAGGCGGGCGGCCGGGCCACGATCCAGACCATCACGATCTCGGAGCACCTGTTTCCCGACTACCGCAAGAGCAGCGACTTCATCCAGCAGTACATCTTTCCGGGCGGCATGCTGCCGTCGGTGCCGGCTTTCGTCGAAGGGGCGCGCCGGGCGGGCCTGCAGGTGGTCGACCAGTTCGCGTTTGGACAGGACTACGCGCGAACCCTGGCGGCGTGGCTCGGTCAATTCCTCGATCGCGAGCGCGAAGTGCGCAACGGCGGCTTCGATACCGCGTTCGTGCGGACCTGGAGTTTCTACCTGGCCTACTGTTCGGCGGCGTTCCGCTTCGAGAACACGGACGTCGTCCAGTTCACCCTCGAGCACGCGCCGCGATGAACGGATGCCTCCGGTCGTTTGTTGAGCGACCTTGTCCGCGCTGGCTGCAAGTATTTGATTGACAAAACACCACTGAAGTATTGCTCGGTTAGAATCGTCGTTCGCGGGGATCTCCGAACGAGCCTCTCCTGAGCGCCCAACATGATCTATCCAGACCTCTTCAAATCTCTCGAGTCGGTTCGCTGGCAGATGTCCAAGGACGTGCCATGGGACCAGTTCGACGGCTCTAAGCTGACGGACGAGCAGGCCAAGACGGTGAAGATGAACGCGATCACCGAGTGGTCCGCGTTGCCGGCGACCGAGATGTTCCTGCGCGACAACCAGCACGACAGCGACTTCTCGGCCTTCATGTCGGTGTGGTTCTACGAAGAGCAGAAGCACTCGCTGGTGCTCATGGAGTACCTGCGCCGCTTCCGTCCGGAACTGGTGCCGACCGAAGCGGAACTGCACGCGGTCCGGTTCCAGTTCGATCCCGCGCCGGCGATGGAAACGCTGATGCTGCATTTTTGCGGCGAGATCCGGCTCAACCACTGGTATCGACGCGCGTCGGAGTGGCATTCCGAGCCGGTCATCAAGCATATCTACAAGCTGATTTCGCAGGACGAGGCGCGCCACGGCGGCGCTTACCTGCGCTACATGAAGAAGGCGCTGGTCGACCTGGGCGACACCGCGCGAGCGGCTTTCGCCAAGATCGGCGTGCTGATGGCGTCGGCGCGGCGGACCGACAAGGCGCTCCATCCGACCAACCTGCACGTCAGCGAGGCGCACTTCCCGAACGACACGATCCAGTCGCGCGTGCCCGATCCGGGCTGGCTCGAACACTGGCTCGACACGCAGATCCGCTTCGACAAGGAGTGGGAGACCAAGGTGGTCGACCGCATCCTGCACATCCTCTCGCTGCTGTTCGAGCGCACCTTCGATTCGGTGCAGGACCTCAATCGCTACCGCAAGGAAGTGACGGTCCGCCTGGCGACGGCCGCCGCCGCCGCTGCTGCCGCGGTCCCGCCGCTGCCCGTCGCGGCCGACCTGCCCGCCGTCGACCCCGCTTGAACCTGGCCGTCGCGCGAGCGACGCGATCCGGCCGCGCAACACCATGACGACCGATCACGCCCTGCCGTTCGAACGCAAGCTGCTCGGCGACGACGACCTGCATGCGCGCGTCGCGCATCTGCCGCGGCCGCTGATCTTCACCAACGGCGTCTTCGATGTCCTCCACCGCGGTCACGTGACGGTGCTGGCCCAAGCGCGCGCGCTCGGCGCCTCGCTGGTGGTCGGGCTCAATACCGATGCGTCGGTCCGGCGGCTCGGCAAGGGCAGCGACCGACCCGTCAACGGCGAAGCGGACCGCATGGTCCTGATCGCCGCGCTCGAGTCGGTCGACCTGGTGGTGGCGTTCGACGAGGACACGCCGCTGCAGCTGATCACCGCCATCCGGCCCGACGTGATCGTCAAGGGCGGCGACTACGACATGGACACGCTCGAGGAATCGCGCCTGGTCCGTTCCTGGGGCGGCAGTGCGGTGGCGATCCCGTTCATCCACGCGCGTTCGACGACCGCGACGCTGGCCCGCATCCGCGCGAGCGAGGCGTCGAAGGCGGGATGAACGTCGAGCCGCTGGTCTTCACGACGCGCGAGCCGACGGTCCCCGGCGGCGACGGGACGCGGGCCTTCAACCGCGCATCGGTCGAGAACGTCCATTTCGGCTCGATCGCGGTGGTGTCCGTCGACGGCGGTCTGCGCCAGTGGGTCGGCGATCCGCACTGGTCGACCTTCACGCGGTCGACGCTGAAGGCCTTCCAGGCGTTGCCGTTCATCCGCGAGGGTGGTCACACGCGCTTCGGCTGGACGTCGCGGCAGGTCGCGCTGATGTGCGCCAGCCACTCCGGCGAGACGATGCACACGGAGATCGTCGCGTCCATGCTCGCGTCGGCCGACTGCGATGCGTCGCGGCTGCAATGCGGGTGCCACGTTCCCGGCTGGTACGCGGCACAGGGCCGCACGCCGCCGACGGATGGATCTTGGTCACCGCTGCAGCACAACTGCTCGGGCAAGCACGCCGGCTTCCTGGCGGCCTGTCGCCTGCACGGCGAGCCGATCGACGACTATCTGCAGCCGTCCGCGCCGCTGCAGCGCCGGGTGGCCGCCGCGGTGGCCGATCTCGCGGGACTCGCCCCCCACGCCATGGCGTGGGGCACCGACGGCTGCTCGGCGCCTAACTTCGCCCTGCCGCTGTCGAAGCTCGCGCTGCTCTACGCACAGCTCGCGCAAGGGACCGCCGCGCGGAACGAAGGCGAGTCGCTCGGCGTGCTCTTCGACGCGATGACCGCGCATCCCGAGCTGGTGTCCGGGACCGCCCGCAGCGACCTGTCGCTGATGACCCGAGGAGGCGGCGACTGGGTCACGAAGATCGGGGCCGACGGTGTCCAGGCGATCGGCATCCGCTCGGCGGGCCTCGGCATCGCGATCAAGGTCACCGATGGCAATCGCGACGCGCTGTACTGCGCGGTCGTCGAGGTGTTGCGGCAGCTCGGGCTGGCGCCACCCGAGGGCGCGCTGGGAACCGGCTGGCCGGATCGCTGGTATCTCACGAAACTTCACAATGCACGCGGACTGGTGACCGGCAGGATGTCCCCTGCCTTTACACTTCGGTCTGTGTAACTCGTGGTAAACCCGACCCCCGTTCCATGTTCGCGAAGAGGACCTCTTGATGATCGACATCGTCGACCTTTTCAATGCCTGCCTGTACATCCAGGATCACCTGGATGCCGACCTCTCCCTCGTCTTCCTCGCGCAGACCGTGGGTCTCTCGCGCTTTCGCTTCCACCGCGTGTTCAAGGCATGGCGCGGCGAGACGCTGCACGATTTCGTGACGCGGATGCGGATGGAACGGGCCGCCTTCGAGCTGCGTTATCCGATTCCCCGGTCCAGCCGGCGCAGCATCAAGGCGATCGCGTTCGCATCGGGTTACAAGAGCCTCTCGTCGTTCTCCCACGCGTTTTCGTCGTATTCGCAACTGTCGCCGCGAGAATTTCGTCACCGGGCGTTGCGCCGCAAGGCCGAAACGACCGGAAACCTCGATACGGCCCATCCGTTCGGATCGTTCTCCGTCTCGGTGACGAGCCTGCCCGAGCGCCAGATCGCGATCCTCGACCCCGCGACCGTGCCGCGCGCCGGCATGAGCCTCGCCGACCTCGCCAAGCTGAGCGAGTCGGTCTCGGTCTCCGGTGACCGTTACGGCGTCGAGCTGCTGCCCAACCTGCTCGCGCGTTCGCGTGCCCAGGGGCAGCTCTCGACCAGGATCACCCGTCTGGGCTGCGTCGGCGTCGAGATCGACGACTGGCTCGAGTCGGCGCGGCGCGCACGCAACGGCCGCTCCGCGCCACGGAGCGCCATCCGGATCGGTGCCGGACGTTATGCGGTCCTCGAAGGCGTCGGATCGCTCGCGAGCATCTACCGGGCCTGGCGTCGCGGCTTCGACGACTGGCTCGCGATGAGTGGCGAATGCCCCAAGCCAGAACGGCTCTTCGTCCGCTTCCCCCGTGCGACGGAGGGCGAATCCGAGACGCAGACGATCGCGCTGTACATCCCGCTCGAGGACCTGCCCACGGCCGCCACCCGAGTGGCGCGGTCGCGTGCGCGGGTCGAGAACTATTCGGTCGCCCCCTCCTGACCGCGCCAGGTTCGCGTCGCGTTTCTCCGAGGCGTCGAAAAGGAGTCTGCTGACGAAGTAGGTCACGCCGTCTGATAGCGCCGACGGCCTGGATGTCCCAAATTTGTGCTGCTGCCTTCTGATGGGTTTCCGGCCCTGCCGATCCCGTCGTGAATGGCCCACGACCAGTTCAAATACTTAAGGGGCGTTCATGGATGTCCAACCGCATCTGTTGAATCTGTCGGCTTACATCAACCAGAATCTCGAGAAGAATCTCCCTCTCTCGACGCTGGCGAAGCGGGTCGGTTTGTCACCGTTCCATTTCCACCGGAAGTTCGGTGCCTATTTCGGCGAAAGCCTGCATCAGCACATCAAGCGGCTGCGCCTGGAACGCGCGGCGTTCGCGCTCGTGCACGGCTCCGCTCCGGTCCGCCAGATCGCGCGCGATTCGGGCTACAAGACGGTGTCGGCGTTCTCGCATGCGTTCTCGGGATTCGCCGGCGAGTCGCCGACGCGGTATCGCAGTCTTGCTGCGAGTCATCCGCAGGCCCAGGCAGCGCCCGAAGTGTCGGCGCTGGAACCCGCCTGGATCGGCCATGCCGATCCGCTGGATTTCCTGTTCATCCGCGCGGTCGGCAAAGGGCAGGACGTACGCAGTTCCGTGAGCGAAGCGGTCGGACTCATCGAGCGTCTCGTCGGGCAACCCGCGATGGCACAGGGGCAAGCCGCGGACGCTGAGACCACCGGGGCCAACTCGGGATCGCTCGACTACATCGCGGCGACGAGCGACGTGTACGGCATCTTCAACGGCAGTGAACTGCGCGTCGACGTCGGGATGGAGGCGAGCCATGTGCCGCCGGATCGCAGCAGCGAACTCGGTCGACAGACCCTGCCGGGCGGGCGCTACGCGCGCTTCGACGTGCATTGCCGTCCCGACGAACTGGTGCAGGAATGTTCGCGGATCTCGCTGCGCGACTTGCAGAACCGCGGCGAGACGCCGCGCCTGTCACAGTACTTCGTCCGTTTCGCGGCGCCGAAGCAGCGTGACGAGAACGGTGCGGATTACCAACTGTTCGTCCCGTTGAACGGCTGACCGCTCAGTTCGTCGGCGCGGCCTGTGCCGGCGGGGTGATCGTCCGGTTGGAAGTGTCGCGAACGAGGCGCAGCTTCTCTGCGTTCAGTTGCACTGCGCGCCGTGCGACCTGCGTGCCGGTGACGAAGTCGCGGACCGCGGTGAACTGCGCCGCGAACACCAGCAGGTTGGCGAGCAGCAGGATCAGGAAGATTGAACGCATGTCGGTCGGTCAGCCGGGAGAGGGATGCGGCTGGAGGGGGGCGGGTGCCACGGTCTCGCCGGCCACCGCCGCGATGCCGCGCAGGACCAGATCGTGCACGACCTCGACGGCGACGTCCATGCCGGCGAGGGAATGCTCGACGGTCGTGGCTCGACCGCCGGCCAGCACGCAGAGCAGGGTGGCTCGCAGCGACGGATCCAGCCTGTCGCGCGCCGTGCGCCACGCGCGCTCGACCGCCCCCGACTGCGCGACCGCGATCCCGCTCGTGATCGCGTCGTCCGTGTCGTCCGCGAAGTCGATGGCGCGGCCATCCGCCAGCGGCAGGCGCGCGGTACTGCTCTCGAGCGAAGCCCGCATCGAATCGAAACCCGGCAGGATCAACCCGCCGACGAACGTGGCGAAGCCCGATGCGTCGGGCGCGACCAGCAGATCGATGGTCGTCGCCGTCCCGAAGCTGCACACCAGCAGGGACCGCTGCGGGAAGCACGCATGCGCCCCGATCATCGCCAGCCACCGATCCGGCCCGAGCCGCGCCGGATCGCGATAGCCGTTCACCACGTCGCATTGACGCGCGAGCGGCCGCAGGGCTCGTATCGGCGCGTCCCGCCAGGTCTGGGCCACGGCGTCCCGTACGACGGATGCCACGGCGTCGGCCGCGACATTGCTGAAGAAGACGGCCTCCACCGCGCATCCGGCCTGTGACGCGAACGCTGCGGCGAGTTCGGAGCGCTCGCCGACCGTCTGGGCCTGCTCGTTCGACAACCAGCGCGGTTCCCCCGCGCCGAGCCCGATGTTCGCGATCCGCCACTTGATCCGCGAGTTGCCGATGTCGATCAGGAGTGCGATCACGGGGCGTCCGCTGCGGCGCGGTCCGGACGCAGCGAGACGTCGCCCGCGATGACCCGCCGCCGTGCACCGCCCACCTCCAGCAGCAGCGCGCCACGGTCGTCCACGCCGCGCGCGATGCCGAGGACGGCGGGTGCGGGCGGCGATTCGAGCCGCACTGCCCGATCGGCGTAGGCGTCGGCGGCGTTCCACGCCTCGACGAAGGCGCCGAAGCCGTCGGACTCGAAGCGGGCGAGATGCCGTTCGAGCGCCAGCGCCAGTTCGGCGATCAGCCGGTTGCGATCGATCGGTTCGCTCCCGTCGCCGACGAGGTTCGCCGGCGGAAGGGCCGACGGCCGGCCGCTGCGCGGCGCTGCGAACGCGACGTTGATCCCCACCCCGATCACCAGCGTCGTCGCCGCGCCGGCGTGCACTTCGACGAGGATGCCGGCGAGCTTGCGGCCGTCCAGCAGCAGATCGTTCGGCCACTTGAGCCGGACCGCGACGCCGCGCGCCGCGAGCACGCGCTGCACGGCGAGTCCGCACACCAGCGTCACCCCGTCGAGTCCGGCGAGGGTGCGCGCGATGCGCAACGCGAACGACGCCGTGATCGAGGCGCCGGGCGCCGAAGACCATCCGCGTCCGAGCCTGCCGCGCCCGGCGTGCTGCAACTCGGCAGCCAGCACGAGCGGCGCATCACGGTCGTCGTGACGTTTCACGTCGTGCAGCAGGTCGGTGTTGGTGGAGCCGAGTTCGAATGCGACGCGAACGCGCCACGGTCCGCGGCGGCGGACCGTGGCGCCGCCGTCGATCGCGGTCGCGATCGACGCCGCATCGAGCGGAACGAACGGGGTGGCCAGGACGGCGTCGCCATCGATGCGCATCGGCATTCCGAGTAAGGCCAGCGCCGCGAGCCGCGCCTCGGCGCCGGGGGCGAACTCGGCGAATGGGTGGCGCCGGCCGTCCGCGAGGGTGCGGAACACGGCCGCACATCCGGCGTCCAGGGTCGCCGATGCAACGGGCAGAGGATGGGCGTCCATCGACCGATTGTATGCTGGCGGGGTGTCCCGATCGCCCCTTCAGCCTGATTCCCGGCAGCACGCGTCCGACCCCTACCGACCGGGTTCGCGACGGTCCTGGCAACGACGATCGTCGCCGCTGTCGCGCTATGCGTTGCTCGCGTACGTGCTGATCGTGGTCGATGCCAGCCTGTTCCCGTTTCGCGGCTGGCGCGACCTCGGCCTCGCGCCGTACGACTACCTGTTCGCGGGCTGGCCGCCGCACGCGCTGCCGTTCGACCTGCTGGTCAACGCGATCGGCTACCTGCCGCTGGGTTTCATCGCGGGCCTGGCGCTGCACCCGCGGCTGCGGGGCGTCGCGACGGTCGTCGCCGCGACCGCGCTGTGCGCGGTGCTGTCCATCCACCTGGAGGCGCTGCAGACGTATCTGCCCTCGCGCGTCGCATCCAAGGTCGACGTGCTGGCCAACGGGGTCGGCGGACTGGTCGGCGCCGTCCTCGCCGCACGCTTCGCCCACACGCTGCTGGACACCGGCCGACTGCGGGTCTGGCGCACGCGCTGGTTCGCCAGCGACGCGAGCCGCGGGCTCGTGCTGGTCGTGGTCTGGTTCGCGGCGCTGATCTATCCCGACGCCTTCGTGTTCGGCACCGGCGGGCTGCTGAAGGCGTTCGATCCCGCCGCGTCCGACCTGCTCGCCGCGGCGGCCGGATTCGCGGACCAGAGCGACGCGGTCGCGAGCGCGTCGCGCTTCCAGCTCGCCGAGACGACGGTCGCGGCGTCGACGCTGCTCGGCGCCGGGCTGTTGTTCCTCAACCTGATGCGCGCGGGGTTGCCTTGGCCCAGGCGGGTGGTCCTGCTCGCGCTGTTCGTGCTGGCCACGGCGGCGATCGCCACTTTCGCACACGCGTTCCTGTTCGACGAGATCACCTGGCCCGTGCTCACGCCGGGCGCTCGCACGGGCCTCGTGCTCGCGGCGACCGGCCTGCTCGTCGCGACGCTGCTGCCGTCCCGGCTGCGCTGGCTGCTGGCCCTGACGGCGATCGTGGCGGCGCTGATCCTGGTCAACATCTATCCCGACAACCCCTACGGCAACGCGGTCGGACTCGCGTGGACCCGCGGCAAGCTGCTCAATTTCTACGGGCTGGCGAGCGGGCTCAACCTCGTCTGGCCCTATCTGGCGATCGTCTACCTGCTGCGCCATCGCGGTTCGGCGACACCGGCCGCCCGCAAGCGGGAGACAGCGGCGGCCCGGGGATCCGGCGCCGGGTCCTCGTTATAATCCGACTTTGAAATCTTGTCGGCGCCGCACCCTCGCCGGTTCGCATGAGCTACTACCGGCACCACATCTTCTTCTGCCTGAATCAACGTGACGAGGGTCGGCCGTGCTGCGCCGACAGCGGCGCGGCGAAGATGCAGGAGCACGCCAAGAAGCGCTGCAAGCAGCTCGACCTGCTCGGTCCCGGCAAGGTGCGCGTCAACAAGGCCGGTTGCCTGGATCGTTGCGAAGAGGGGCCGGTCGCGGTGGTCTATCCCGAAGGGGTCTGGTACACGTTCGTCGACCAGGAAGACATCGACGAGATCGTCGAATCGCATCTGCGCGACGGCAAGATCGTCGAACGCCTGTTGCTCGACGCCGAGCCGCCCGCTGCCGCCTGACGCGTCCGCGCTCCCATCGGCACGCGCGAGGACCGTCCCGGCGCCGTGCCGCCCCTATTTCCTGCCGCGGTGAAAACCGCTCTCCGCAACCCATGATCGACCGAAGAATCAAGTCCCATCTCGTGCTAGGCATCGTGGTCGGCCTTCTCGCGTCCACCTCGGTGGTCGTCGTCGCAAAGCCGCACAAGGCCAAATCCGCACCGGCGCCGGCTCCCGCACCGGCGCCCGCACCGGCACCGGCCGCCGCGGCCAGCGGATCCGGCACGTCGCCGATCGCGCCGGTGCTGGCCGCCAAGGCCTGGCTGCTGATCGACATGACCAGCGGCCAGCGCCTGACCGGCGAGAACGACACCGCCCGCGTGGATCCGGCCTCGCTGACCAAGCTGATGGTCGACTACCTGACGCTGGCCGCGATCCGCGACAAGAAGCTCTCGCTGACCCAGGCGATCCCGGTCCCGAACGACATCTACCAGCGCGTCAATCGCAAGACCGAGTCGGTGATGTTCATCCCGCCCGGCAAGACCGCCACCGTCGACGACCTGCTGCACGGCCTGATCATCCAGTCGGGCAACGACGCGGCGCTGGTGCTGGCCGACGCGGTCGGCGGCAGCGAGGCGAGCTTCGTCGAGATGATGAACCGCGAAGCCAAGCGCCTGGGCATGAACGCGACCAGCTTCCGCAACCCGAGCGGCATGAGCGACCCGCAGCACTACACGACCGCGGCGGACCTCGCGATCCTGGTCACGCGCCTGATCAAGGATTTCCCCGAGTTCTATCCGCTGTACTCGCAGAAGGAGTTCACCTACAACGGCATCAAGCAGGGCAACCGCAACCTGCTGCTGTGGAAGGACAGCACGGTCGACGGCGTCAAGACCGGCCACACCGACGCCGCGGGCTACTGCCTGATCGCGTCGGCGAAGCGACCGCAGCCGGACGGCGCAGGCGGCGGCGACCGGCGGCTCCTGTCGGTGGTGATGGGCGCGGCGTCGTCGGACGCCCGTGCGCAGGAATCGCTCAAGCTGCTCAACTGGGGTTTCCAGAACTTCGACGCGGTGCGCCTCTACGAAGCGAACCAGGCGATCGCCAGGCCGCGACTGTGGAAGGGCACCGAGAAGGAGATCAAGCTCGGCTTCCAGCATCCGATCTACATGACGCTGCCGAAGGGTCAGGCCGGCAACATCAAGTCCACGCTCGATCGCAAGGACCCGCTGGTGGCGCCGATCAATGCCGGCGATCCCGTCGGGACGCTCAAGCTCACGCTCGACGGCAAGCCGGTGGCCGATCTGCCGGTCGTTTCGCTGGATACCGTCCCGCAGGCCGGCTTCTTCGGTCGTGCCTGGGACGCGGTCCGGCTGATGGTGAAGTGATTCTACGGAGATCGTCATGAACGCCGTCGTGTCGGAAGCACCGCAGACCTCGATCGATCCGCTGGTCTATCTGAGCGTCGGCGGCCATGCCGAACTGGTGCCGCTGTCCGAAGCGCGCATCCCGGTGCTCGACCGCGGCTTCATCTTCGGCGACGGCATCTACGAGGTCGTGCCGATCTACGACGGCCACGCGTTCCGCATCGACCAGCATCTCGCGCGGCTGGTGCGCAGCCTGCAGGCGATCGGCATCGCCAATCCGTTCACGACCGCGGAGTGGAAGGCACGCATCGACGAGCTCGTGAAGGCGTACGAGGCGACCCACGGCGTGCGCGACCAGTTCGTCTACATGCAGGTCACGCGGGGCGTGGCCAAGCGCGCGCACGCGTTCCCGAAGGACATCGTACCGACGGTCTTCATGATGACCAGCCCGCTGGTGCTGCCTTCCGCCGAGGTCCGTGCGAACGGTGTCGCGGCGGTCACGCTGCCCGACAACCGCTGGCTACGCTGCGACATCAAGTCGGTCTCGCTGCTCGGCAACGTGCTGATGGCCGAGAACGCGGTGTCGCAGGGCGTGGCCGAGACCATCATGTTCCGCGACGGCTTCCTCACCGAGGCCTCGTCGTCGAACGTGTGGGTCGTCAAGGACGGCGTGCTGCACGCGCCGCCGAAGGACAACCGCATCCTCGAAGGCATCCGCTACGGCCTGATCAGCGAGCTCGCCGAGGAACACGGCGTGACGTTCACCGTCGCACCGATCGCCGAGGCGGCCGTGCGCGCGGCGGACGAGCTGATCCTGTCTTCGGCCACCAAGGAAGTCGTGCCGGTGGTGACGCTGGACGGACGACCCGTCGGGGATGGCCGGGTCGGGCCGCTGTTCCGGCAGTTCTACGACTGGTACCAGGACGCGAAGGCCCGGGCGCGTTCCGCCGGCTGAACCCCACCATGCCCGATCTCGACAGCGTCATCGAGTACCCGCTCGAATTCCCCGTCAAGGTGATGGGCCTGAACCGGCCCGAGTTCCGGCCGGCGATGATCGTCGTGTTCCGCAAGCACGCGCCCGACCTCGACGAATCCACGATCGAGGTGCGTTCCTCCCGCGAGGCCAAGTACCTCAGCCTCACGATCTCGATCAATGCGGTCAGTCGCGAGCAGCTCGACGCGCTTTACAGCGAGCTGTCGGACCACCCGCTGGTGACGATGGCGCTCTGACGTGCCGTCAGCCCGGCGCCGTCGACGGCAGCACGATCGCTGCCGCGAGGCCGCCACCGGGCGCCTCGTCGAGCTCGATCTGCCCCCCGTGCAGCCGCGCCACCGACTGCGCGACCGCCAGTCCGAGGCCGCAGTGGCCCGAGGCCCCGCGCGCCGCGTCGAGACGCGTGAACGGCTTGAGCGCTTCCGCGCGACGGGCCTCGGGGATGCCCGGGCCGTGGTCGCGCACGACGATGCGGTACGTCGGCTTCTTGCCCGCGTTCGCGGCGATACCCGAGATGCTCACCGGGGCCCCGCCGTGCGCGAACGCGTTGCCGATCAGGTTGTCGATCGCGCGCATCAGCGCGTCGGCGTCGGCCGGGCGCTGGAAGACGTCGGCCCGTTCGATCGTCACGTCGTGCCCGGACTCGCGCCACACCAGGCCCCGGTCGCGGACGAGTTCGTGCAGCGCGGTGGACTTGAAGCTGCCGGTGTCGCGGTCGAGGCCGCGCAGGTAGGCGACGAACTGGTCCGCGATGCTGCCGACCTCGGTGAGGTCGCGCTGCAGCCCGACCTTGGGGCTGTCCGGACCGTCGTCCATCAGCTCGAGGCGCAGTTTGGCGCGCGCGAGCGGCGCGCGCAGGTCGTGCGGCAGGCCCGCGAGCATCACGCGACGCTCCGCATCGTCTCGCTCGAGACGTTCGGCCATCGCGTTGAACTGCTGCGTCACCGCGCGGATCTCCTCGGGTCCGGTCAACGGCAGCTCCGGCCTCTGCCCGACCTTGTAGCTCGCGGCCGCCTGCGACAGCGCGCGCAGCGGCTGCGCCAGCCGGAAGCTGTACAGCCCGACGATCGCGCCCATCAGCGTCACGGCCGCGAGCGTCGCGACCAGGATCGGCCACGGAATCGACGGCGACGAGTAGCGCGAGAACGGTAGCATCAGCCACCACCCGACCGCCGGCATGCGCACCCACACCGCCGGCTCTGGCTCGTCGGTGAAGCGCAGCGCATCGCTGCCGTACTCCTCGCGCAGCGCCGTGACGACCTGCGGCAGCGACAGGTCGGGTGGTTCCTCCCGGGTCGCGTTCTCGGGCAGCGCGGGCAGCAGCCGCATGTGCGGTCCGCGCGGCGAGGGATTGCCGGGATTGCCGTTGCCGGAGTCGTCGGGACCGCGCGGCGGTCGATCGGGTCGCAGGCGGGCCGTGCGCTCCGCATCGGGGGGTGGCATCGCGGGAAGTCCCGGCTCGCCCGCGTCGCCGGTCTTGGCGCGCAGGTTCTCGGGCCCCTGCAGATACGGCATGCTGCCGCGCTCCGCGCCTCGCGGGACCAGCAGGCGTCGGCCGCGGCGCTGGCCCGGAAAACTGTCGAGCTCTGCTGCGACCTGCTCGGGCGTCGCATGCGTCAGCGACGTGCGCACCATCTCGACCTGGCCGCTGACGAAGTCGCGTGCACGTCCGGCGAGCAGCGAGTGGCGATACACGCCCAGCACCGCGAACGTCACGCATTCGCAGGCGATGATGCCGATCACCGTCAGCAAGAGCGTGCGCCCGCGAAGCGAGCGCGGCATCCAGGACACGGGACCTAGTCTTCGGCCGAACCTGCGTCGGCGGAATCCGGTGCGTCCGCGTTGGGGACGAAAACATAACCGACGCCCCAGATCGTGCGGATGTGGCGCGGGTGCGCCGGGTCGTCCTCGATCGCGCGACGCAGACGGTAGATCTGCATGTCGATCGCGCGGTCGAGGCTGTCGCGCGGCGTATCCACGGGACCCCCGCGCGTGAGTTCGAGCAGCCGCTCGCGCTTGAGCGGTCGATTGGCATTGCGGATCAGCGCCGACAGCAGGACGAACTCGCCGCCGGTCAGCGGTACCGGCGTGCCGTTGCGCGTGAGCTGGCGCGCCGTGAAGTTGCATTCGAAGGGGCCGAACGTGAACGGCTTGGCCGCGCCCTCGAACGCGGACGTCGCGTAGCGGCGCAGCACCGCCTCGACCCGCGCGAGCAGCTCGCGTGGCTCGAACGGCTTGCCGAGATAGTCGTCGGCGCCCATCTCGAGACCCACGATGCGATCGACCGTCTCGTCGCGCGCCGTGAGCATCACGATCGGCGTCATGTCGCCCTTGCCGCGCAGCCGGCGGCACGCGGCGAGGCCGTCCTCCCCCGGCATCATCAGGTCGAGGATGACCAGGTGCGGGTTATAGCGGTCGAGGTAGGCGTCGAGCTGCTCGGTGCCGGGCAGTAGCAGCACGTCGTAGCCGTGCCGCGACAGATAGGCCGACAGCAGCTGCCGCAGTTCGCTGTCGTCGTCGACGACGAGCAGCCTGCGCATCGACGACGCCGCGGTCGAGGACGAGCCCGTGGCGGGGGCGTTCCTGGCGGTCGACGTGCGTTGCTCGTCGACCGCGTGCGGGGAGGGATCTTTGATGGTCATGTTCATGGCGGCCATTCTAGAAAGGACCCGTTGGGCAAAACCCGCTTGATACAAATTGCAATTGGTTTAGCCGCGGCGATGACACTCGATCCAGGGCGTGGTCGGCACAATCGATTCGACCGACTGCCCGGGATCGCGAACCAAGATCGTACGACCGGCCGGTCGCCGACCGACTCACACTGGACTTGCCATGAACCATTCGATCGCCCGTATTGCCGCAGGCCTGCTCGTCGCGTCGGTCGCGGCAGGAGGCGGCATCGCCCTGACCTCGCTGGCGCAGGCCCAGACCCCGCCCCCGGCGACGTCCCCGGCGCCGCCGATGCCTCCGCATCATCCGCCGATGGGCGACTGGGGTCACGGTGAGCACGGCGGTCCCGGCATGCACGGCGGCCATCGCATGATGCGGGAGGTCGAGCGTCTCAAGACCTCGCTGAAGCTCAACGCCAGCCAGACCGCGCTGTGGGACAAGGCACAGGGCCTGATGAAGCCGCCCACCGACCCGCGCGAGCAGATGAAGGCGCGCCACGATCGCATGGCTGCGATGCTCGACGATCCCGCCTTCGATCCCCGCAAGATGGCCGCCGAGATGGACAGCGCGCAGAACGAGCGTCGTGCCCGGATGGCCGGCGTGCGCGACGCCTGGTTCGCGGTGTACGACAGCCTCAACCCGGTGCAGCGTGGCCAGGCCCGCGAGTTCCTACGCTCGCACATGGCGCATGGCGGCATGGGCGGGCACGAAGGCGGCTGGATGCACCGGGCCGACGGCGACGCCGGCAAGGCGCCGATGGCTCCGCCACCGATGCCGCGCTGAACGCGCGGGCCGAAAGAAGAACGGGCTGCGCCGTTGCCGGGCAGCCCGTTCTTCGTCGGCGGGCGTTCAGGCGTCCATCAGAACCATTCGCCGAGCGACAGGCCGACACCGATCGAATTCTGGCGGCGGTTGTAGTCGATCAGGCTTTCGCCGTAGCCCGAGAACGCCTGCACGTGACCCTTCAGGTAGCCGTAGATCGGGAAGCCCCAGTCGACGGCCACGGAGCCGTGCGAGCGGTCCCCGCCCTTGAGCGAGTGGCGCAGCGTGACGGCGATCTGCTGGTTGCCCAGCTTGCGGATCGCGATCACTTCGCCGCGACCCATGTAGTCGAGGATGTCGGAGTTGTCGTCCTTCTCGGCCTTCTCGCGGATACGCAGCCACGGGCGGACCAGGAACGCCCAGTTGTCGTTCTCGAGACCCACCTGGCCGATCACGCGGTTCCAGCTGCGCGACTGCGGGATGTCGCGGCCGTTCGACTGGTGGGTCAGGGACACGCCGACCATCTTGCCGTCCAGGCCCAGCAGCGAGTAGTGGGTCGGCGCCGTGTAGATCAGTTCCGGCTCGTAGTCGGTCTCGCGGAAGGGACGCGATGTCGTGTGGTTGTAGACCTGCCAGCGCGAGCTCTGCGTGTAGCCGAACCAAACGCTGCTGCCCGCGAAGCCGAGGTTCTCGATCATCTTTGCCTTCAGGCTGAACTGGAACTTGCCTTCGAGATGGTCGATCGGCCCCTGCAGCGTCGCGTTGTTTTCCGGGTTGGGGCTGGTCGCGCGCGTCGACGGGCTGCTCGAATAGAACGCGGGCAGGATGTAGACCGGCTTGTACGGTCGCAGCGCGAACAGTTGCGGGCTCGGCGTGCCGTCGAGGTCCCAGCGTTCGTCGAGAGACGAGGGACGGGTCCCGGGCCGGGTGTCGTCGAGCTTGGCCGGCAGGACGGCGATCTTGCCGACCACTGCGGGACCGTCCTTGACGACGGTCTTCTGCTGGTCGTTCTTGATGATGCGGCCGCTTGCGGCGTCGTAGCATGCGAGACGCTTCAGGTCGTCCTCGGTCGCCTTGCATTCGTCGATGTCGATCGCATGTGCCGAGACGGACCACAGCAACGGGAAGGCCATCACGACAGGCTTGAGACGATGGAAAGGGCGGCGGTGGGGGTGGGACTGCATCGGGGCTCCTGGAAGTGCGGCCGGACGACCGTGAGCCGAGGCTACGTGCCGCCCCCCAGTGCGTCAAACAGACCGATGCGGAAATTTGCGGTAGGCGAAATCCGATGATGGTGACGTCCGTCGCGTCGTCGACGATCCAGGTCCGGTCGCTCGCGACGCAGCCTTACGCGGCGACGCGCGACGCGATGATCGCGTTCACGCGCACGCGCGACGAGGCCACGCCCGACGAGATCTGGCTGCTGCAGCACGAGCCGGTCTTCACGCTCGGGCAGGCGAGCCGCGCCGGTCACCTGCACGGTGCGACGGACATCCCCGTCGTGCAGACGGAGCGCGGCGGGCAGATCACGTATCACGGGCCGGGGCAGCTGATCGCCTACCTGCTGATCGACCTGAAGCGGCGCGGCATCAAGGTCCGCGAGTTCGTGGCGCTGATCGAGCAGGCCGTCATCGAGGGGCTCGCCGCGTATAATCTGAAGGCTTCGACGAAGTCGGGCGCGCCCGGTGTCTACGTGCTGCTCGACGACGAATGGCAGAAGGTCGCGGCGCTCGGTCTCAAGATCGTCAACGGTCGCAGCTTCCACGGCCTGAGCCTCAATGTCGCGATGGACCTCGCCCCGTATGCCTCGATCGATGCGTGCGGCTATCCGGGTCTCAAGACCGTCGACCTGAAGTCGCTGGACATCGATGCCGCCGTCGCGCCGATCGGCCTCGAGTTGGCAGCCATTCTCATCCGACGCATCGAACAGGCCAGCCGATAGATTGCATGGAAACCTACGACCCGACCATCAAGCAGAAGGCTCGCGAGAAGACGCAGCGCGCCTACGGCCGCATCCCGATCGTGGTCGAGCCGGTCGAGCGGCTGCGCAAGCCCGAGTGGATCCGCGTGCGCGCCGCCGGCACTGCATCCACGCAGCGCTTCAACGAGATCAAGCAGATCCTGCGCGAGCACCAGCTCCACACGGTGTGCGAGGAAGCGAGCTGCCCGAACATCGGCGAATGCTTCGGCAAGGGCACCGCGACCTTCATGATCATGGGCGACAAGTGCACCCGTCGCTGCCCGTTCTGCGACGTCGGCCACGGCCGTCCCGATCCCCTCGACGTCGACGAGCCCGTCAACCTCGCCAGGACCATCGCGGCGCTGCGCCTGTCCTATGTCGTGATCACCAGCGTGGACCGCGACGACCTGCGCGACGGCGGCGCCCAGCATTTCGTCGACTGCATCCGCAAGACCCGCGAGCTGTCGCCCGCGACGAAGATCGAGATCCTGACGCCCGACTTCCGCGGCCGCATGGATCGTGCGCTCGACATCCTGCGCGCCGCGCCGCCGGACGTGATGAACCACAACCTCGAGACCATCCCGCGCCTGTATCGCGAGGCCCGGCCGGGTTCCGACTATGCGTGGTCGCTCAACCTGCTCAAGCGCTTCAAGGCGGAGCATCCGGACGTGACGACCAAGAGCGGCATCATGGTGGGTCTCGGCGAGACCGACGACGAGATCCTGCAGACGATGCGGGACCTCCGTGCACACGACGTCGACATGCTCACGATCGGTCAGTACCTGCAGCCGTCCGAGCATCATCTGCCGGTGCGCCGCTACGTGCACCCGGACACCTTCGCGCACTTCGAGCGCGAGGCGCTCGCCATGGGCTTCGTGCACGCGGCCTGTGGTGCGATGGTCCGTTCGTCCTATCACGCGGACCAGCAGGCGCTCGACGCCGGGGTGGTCCTCGGCGCGGTCGCCTAGATCTAGTCGTCTCTCCCGGGAAAGTTCATGCGTCGTCTCGCGTCGCTGCTGGCCGGTCTCGTCCTCGCCGCCTGTGCCAGCGCCCCGCCCGCGCCGATCGCCGACGGTCGGCCGCTGCAGGTCAAGCTGATCGCCTTCAACGACTTCCACGGCAACCTGGAACCGCCCGGCGCCACCATTCGCGCGCCGCAGGGCGGACTCTCGCCCGACGCGACCGACCGGGACGTCGCCGTGCCCGCGGGGGGCGGCGCGCGCTTCGCGACGATGATCAGGACCCTCGCGACGCGCAATCCGAATCACGCGATCGTGTCGTCGGGCGACCTGATCGGCGCGTCGCCGCTGGTCTCCGCACTGTTCCTCGACGAGCCGACCATCGAGGCGATGAACCTGATCGGGATGGACTTCAACTCGGTCGGCAACCACGAGTTCGACCGCGGTGTCGCCGAACTCAAGCGCAAGCAGGCCGGCGGATGCGAACGCCTGGTCGCGTCGCTCGAGCCGTGCCGCTCCGGTCATCGCTTCGAAGGCGCGAAGTTCCAGTATCTGGCCGCGAACGTCATCGACAAGGCGACCGGCCAGCCGATCTTCCCGGCCTACGGCATCAAGGCGTTCGAAGGCGTGAAGGTCGGATTCATCGGCCTCACGCTGAAGGGCACCGACCAGATCGTCGATCCCACCGGCATCGCCGGCGTCGAGTTCCGCGACGAGGCGAGCACGATCAACGCCCGCGCGGCCGAACTGAAGGCGCAGGGCGTCAACACGATCGTCGTGTTGATCCACGAAGGCGGCTACACGAAGGCGCGGCTCAACGAGAAGACCTGTCCCGGACTGACCGGCGACATCCTGCCGATCCTCGACCGGCTCGACCCGAGCATCGACGTCGTCGCGTCGGCGCATACCCATCAGCCCTACGTCTGCACGTATCGCAGCTTCCTGTTGACCAGCGCGGCGTCGTACGGCCGGCTGGTGACCGACATCGACCTGACCCTCGACCGCAGGACCGGCCGGGTGCTGACCAAGTCGGCCGTCAATCGCGTCGTGGCCAGTGAAGGGTACGGCGAGTACCCGGAGCAGGCGGGCTATCCGCTCCTCGACCGCGACCCGGTCGTCGCGAGCCACATCAATGGCTACGTCGCGAGCGTCGCCCCGTATGCGAATCGCCGCGTCGGCATGGCGCAGGGCGTGCTGAGCAACCGAGAGGATCCGGCGGGGCAGATGCCGCTCGGCAGCATCATCGCCGACGCGGAGCTCGAGGCGACGCGGGCGGTCGGTGCGCGCATCGCGTTCCTCAACCCGGGAAGCGTCCGTGCGCCGGTCGATCCCGGTCCCGAAGGGGTCGTGACCTACGGGGCGTTGTTCCGCTCGCAGCCGTTCGGCAACAACCTGGTGACGATGACGCTGAGCGGGGCGCAGATCAAGGCGCTGCTCGAGCAGCAGTGGCTGCCCACGCGGCAGCAGGTGCAGATCCTGCAGGTATCGCACAACCTCAGCTATGCGTACGACGCCGATCGGCCCATGGGATCGCGGATCGCGGGCGAGACGATCCGCATCGACGGCAAGCCGATCTCGATGGCATCGGACTACCGCGTGACCGTCAACAGCTTCATGGCCAGTGGCGGCGACGGTTTCACCGTCCTGACCGAAGGGCGCGACAAGGTGGTCGGCGTGATCGACGTCGACGCTGCCGAAATCTATTTCTCGAAGCACTCGCCGATGGTGGTGCCGGCATCGGGACGCATCCGCACCGTCCGGCCCTGAAGGCCGGCGCCGACGACCTCAGGCGCCCGCGGCGACGGCCCCGAGGGCCCGGCGAGCCAGCAGCGTCTGGCGCTTGACGGCGAAGTCGAACAGGGCGATTTGCCGCTGGACTCCTTCTTCGATCGCGGTGGCGATCGTGCCGGGCTCCAGCGCAAGGTAGGCATCGGCCTCGCCCTGGGTCTGCTGGATCTGCATGCCGGCGCGGCGCGCGATGCGGATCATCGCGCGGTTCTCGCTCAGGCAGTGCATGAACAGCGACGAGATCCCGAGGTTGCGGGCGTGCGACAAAGCGCGCGTGAACAGCGCGCTGCCCTGGCCGCGGCCGCGCGCATCGCTCGCGACCGACAGCCCGAATTCGGCGGAGCGGACGGTCGAGCCGTCGGCGGCCGTCGCCTTGGGCATCGGCGAGAAATGCCCGGCCGCAGCGAGCTTCAGTCGGTCGTCGAACACGCCGAACACGGTATCCGTGCGGAAGTCGATGCGTTCGACATAGTGTGTGATCGCGCTATCCGACAGCGGACTGCCGAAACGAAGGTAGCGATCTTCCGCGCCGAGCGCCAGCAGGTGATCTAGAAAGAGCGGGCGCTCACTCGACCCCAATTCGCGGATCGGGGTGGAGCGCGCGCGCAGCGGGAAGAGGCGCGGGGGAAGCGTGTCGGCGTCGAGCTTGGGCGAGGTGATGTTCATGGCCGATTATCTGATGCTGCAGCGCATCATTGCAAGCCGCGAAAGCGAATCAGACTTTGGCCGATCAAGGACTTACGCGATTTCCAGCGTCTGTTCTTCTGCTTCCAACGCGTGGAAGGCCCCGGCGATCAGCCCGAGCGCCTCGTCGACCTGCTGCGCGTTGATCGTCAACGGCGGCGCGAAGCGGACGACCGTGTCGTGCGTGTCCTTCGACAGGATCCCGGCCTCGACGAGTCGTTCGCAGACGGCACGCGCCGAGATGCGCGCGCGATCGAACTCCACGCCGATCAGCAGTCCCTTGCCGCGCACGTCTCTGATCAGGGTGCAGTCGATCGCCTGCAGGCCGCGCAGCAGCCGGTCGCCCATCGCGGCCGCGTTCTCCGACAGGCGTTCGGACAGCAGCAGGTCGAGCGCGGCCAGGCCGACCGTCGCGGCGAGCGGGTTGCCGCCGAACGTGCTGCCGTGGTCGCCCGGGTTGAAGACATCCATCACCTCGGCGCGGGCGACGAAGGCCGACACCGGCAGCAGCCCGCCGCCCAGCGCCTTGCCCAGCGTGATGCCGTCGGGCCGCACGTCGTCGTGCTGGCACGCCAGGACGCGGCCGGTGCGCCCGAGTCCGGTCTGGACCTCGTCGCAGATCAGCAGCACGCGGTGGCGTCGGCAGATTTCTGCGCAGACGGCGAGATAGCCGTCCGGCGGGACGATGATCCCGGCTTCGCCCTGGACCGGCTCGACGATGAAGGCGGCGGTGCTGGGCGTGATCGCCGCCTCGAGCGCCGCCGGATCCCCGAACGGCACATGGCGGAACCCCGGCGCGAACGGTCCGAATCCGTCGCGGTACTGCGCTTCGGTGGAGAAGCCGACGATGGTCGTGGTCCGACCGGCGAAGTTGCCGGCGCAGACGATGATCTCCGCACGATCCTGCGGGACGCGCTTGACCTGGTACGCCCACTTGCGCGCCGCCTTGATCGCCGTCTCGACGGCCTCGGCGCCAGTGTTCATCGGCAGCGCGCGATCCATGCCGGTCAGCTGGCAGAGGCGCTCGAGGAACGGTCCGAGCCGGTCGGTGTGGAAAGCCCGCGACGTGACGGCGAGACGGCCCGCCTGCGCGGTCAGCGCGGCGACGAGCTCCGGCCGGCTGTGGCCGAAGCTCACGGCCGAGTATGCCGACATCATGTCGATGTAGCGCCGGCCGCTGGTATCCCACAGGTGGATCCCTTCGCCCCGGGCTAGCTCGACAGGAAGCGGGTGGTAGTTGCGGGCCGAATAGCGTTGTTCGAGGGTGGTGGAGGACATGGCGTTTCCAGAAGGCGGATATACCGCAATGTTAGTCAACGACGCTGGTGATTGCCTTGCGTTCTGGCACAACGAATGGTCTTATTGCGTAAGAATTGATGGCGTCATTGGCTTGAAAGGAACGAATCGTGCATCACGTCCTCGATGCGATCGATCTGCGGATCCTCGCCCACCTGCAGGCCGACGGGCGTGCGTCTCACGCGCAGCTGGCCGAGGTGGCTCACCTGTCGGCCCCGCAGTGCTTTCGTCGCGTGCGGCGTCTCGAGGAGGCGGGCCTGATCGACGGGTATTGCGCGCTCGTGAGCCGCGAGCGCATCGGGCTGGGCGTGCTGGCGTTCGTCAGCGTCACGCTCGGCGGGGGCCGTTCGCAGGACCTCGACAAGTTCCGCCAGGTGGTCGCCGAGATCCCCGAGATCCTCGAATGCCATGTCGTCACCGGCGAGGCCGACTTCCTGCTGAAGGTCGTCGCAGCCGACCTCCACACGTTCTCCAATTTCCTGCTCAAGCGACTGACCCAGAATTTCGACTCGGTGACCACGCGCTCCGAGGTCTCGCTCGAGCAGATCAAGAGCACGACCCGGTTGCCGCTTCCCCCGCCCCCGCGCAACTGACCCCCGGAACCGTGGCGCCGCGCGCACGTCGGTCAGTTCGAGCACGACACGCGTTGACAGAACCAGATTTCACCCCGATAATTAGCGGTTCCCTTCGGAGGGGTGCCCGAGTGGCTAAAGGGGGCAGACTGTAAATCTGTTGGCTTACGCCTACGCTGGTTCGAATCCAGCCTCCTCCACCAGGATTCCAGGACGTGGGTGGGGTCCTGAAGCGCTGCAAAAAGGTTGTGGTGTTCGATGGGAAAAGTTGTTCGTTCTCTCCGGCGCGCGGGTGTAGCTCAATGGTAGAGCTGAAGCCTTCCAAGCTTATGACGAGGGTTCGATTCCCTTCACCCGCTCCAGCAAGCGTTCTGACAACTTGCCGTATTGAGACCCGCAGCAACCACCTGGCGTCATTGAGTTCACACCGTTTTTCGCCCTTGTAGCTCAGTGGTAGAGCACTCCCTTGGTAAGGGAGAGGTCGCGTGTTCGATCCACGCCAAGGGCACCACAGATCGATCGCGGTACCGCAGTCATTGCATTTGATTTTCCAACAACTTCCAAGAGCGACATCGCAGGAGCGACCATGGCAAAAGGCAAATTCGAACGGACGAAGCCGCACGTGAACGTGGGGACGATCGGCCACGTGGATCATGGGAAGACGACGCTGACGGCGGCGATCACGACGGTGCTGTCGAAGATGTTCGGTGGCG
>Ga0209724_1000695_pt1 | contig 31994 bp, 33 predicted proteins | sample grotaG_FD_184143 | JGI IMG/M metagenome (GOLD analysis project Ga0209724, IMG submission 184143) | Glacier valley bacterial and archeal communities from Borup Fiord, Nunavut, Canada, to study Microbial Dark Matter (Phase II) -... | ecosystem: Environmental > Aquatic > Freshwater > Ice > Glacier ... | reverse complement strand
CGGTAATTATCTATCAAAATTAAGTTTGTTCCAATTTCAAACTTAACTGAATTTCTTTAAAGCATACTTATGATAAACGCTCAATTAACTTATATTTGTTATTATTCGATTTGCATGAAAAAAAGCTTAATCTTCTATTTTTTGATTTTCTTTTCAATTCTATCTGCCACTGCTCAAACTAATACCGACTTTAATTATAATATCGGGGTAAACTTTTATAAATTATCTCAATTTCCACAAGTAAATTTTAATCAGCGGGTAAATCCTGAAACAGGTAGGTATTTTCCGGGTATTATTTTGAAGTTTAATGATAATCAACTTGCTTACAGGGTCGCCCTAAATTTCTATAGAAACTCAAATTTTGGTTTTTCTGAAGATGATTCGGCGTCTGTACATGGTACTTATCTCGATTATTCATTAAAAATGGGGGTAGAGCGTGATTTAAGTGCTACTAATTTCAAGCCATATTTTGGTGCAGATCTTGGGTTCCTTCACAGTGAATTTTCAGGGCTCAAAATGCATTTTAATGATAAAACGGTGAACAACCTGCGTACTGAAAAAAATGGATTTCTTATTTCACCGTTTCTGGGCGTGAAATACCATTTTATCCGCCGTCTTTATATGAGTGCTGAGGTTGCTATAGATTTTATTTATGCCTACAACCGGTTGCAGACTATTAATGATGGCATAAAGCAAGTAAGTCATTTTAACAAGGGTGAATTTTTACTCGCCCCGGTAAGTTTGATAGGCCTGCATTATAATTTTGGGGCGTTAAATTAATTAGGCTGGGTCTACGTCTATCTGAATCAGTAAGCCCCGGGCATTTTTACTTGTGTAAACTTCCTTTTTAAGTAATTGTAATTGCTGTTTTATTTTGGCCAGCGAGAGTTTCTGAGGGTCAATTTTCATGAGCATGGTTTTAACGAACCAGTTTCGAACCTTTGGTATCAACGCATCTTCAGGGCCAATGATGACAGATCCAAAATACTGTTTTGCCCGGTTACCAAATACTGAGGCTGACAGCTCGAGCTGCTGACGATCTTTATGCTTTAGGTCAATACGTATAAGCCTTGCAAATGGAGGATAATGAAAAACCTGCCTTTCTAGCAGCTCTGTCTTATAAAGCGAAAGATAATCGTGCTGAACAACGCTTTGTAATACCTGATGAGAAGGGAAACTACTCTGAATAAATACTTTTCCCTGTATAGCTCTTCTTCCAGCTCTGCCGCTTACTTGTGAAAGTAATTGGAAACTACGCTCAAATGCTCTGAAATCGGGAAAATTTATAATTGTGTCTGCATTTAAAACCCCGATCAGGCTAACATTGGCAAAGTCAAGGCCTTTTGAAACCATTTGGGTACCTACTAAAATATCAATCTCACTATCATCAAGGCTTTTCATGATAACAGTCATAGCATTTTTCTTGCGGGTCGTATCAAGGTCCATTCTGGCAATTCTTGCTTCTGGTATAAGTGCCTGTATTTCTTCTTCAATTTTTTCAGTACCCAGACCCTTTTCTTCCATCTTCAAACTGCCACATACCGGGCATTGATACTGCTGGGCGGTGCTATAGCCGCAATAGTGGCAGCTAAGCCTGTGACTCAATTTGTGATAGGTAAGGCTTACATCACAATTCTTACATTTTACCACATAACCGCAGGTTTGACAGCTCGTTACCGGAGAATAGCCCCGCCTGTTCTGAAAAAGAATTACTTGTTCTTTTTTCTCAAGGGTCTGCATGATGGCAGTAAGAAGTTCTTCACTGAAGTGCTCATGCATTTTTCCTTTTAAGCGGGCTTTTCGCAAATCGATCGTGCTGATCTCTGGTATTGAAACACCTCCAAACCGTTCATTCAATTCGACCAGCCCAAACCGACCGCTTTGTGCATTATAATAAGTTTCGATAGACGGGGTAGCTGATCCTAGTAAGACGGGTGCACTATACAGATGACTGAGATAAATGCCAGCATCACGTGCCTGGTAGCGGGGTGCAGGATCATATTGTTTGAATGAACTGTCGTGTTCTTCATCAATTATGACCAGACCTAAATTATTAAAGGGTAAAAAAATGGCTGAACGCGCTCCCAGAATTATTTTATAGCTGCCATCCGTAACCTTATTCCAGGTCTCGACACGTTCATTTTCATTAAACCTTGAATGGTAAATACCTGCGCTATTACCGAAGTGCATTTTCAACCTTTCAATAATCTGGGCCGTTAGCGCAATTTCTGGCAATAAATAAAGAACCTGCTTTCCCGTGGCAAGGTATTTTTCTATCAGTTTGATATAAACATGGGTCTTACCAGATGAGGTAATGCCGTGTAATAAGGTCACTTGTTTTTCATCCAGGCATTTTTCTGTTTCTTCTAGTGCTTGTTGCTGTGCCGCTGAAAGAATTGTATCAGACAAATTGTTTTCAGCAGGAAAATTTAGACGGCTTACTTCCTTGTAATAGACCTCAAGAATTCCTTTTTTATATAGGGCAGTGAGCAATGCTTCATTAACATGCTCATTTTCGAGTAGCTGTTTTTTCGTAACCTCTTTGCCAGTTCTTGAATGGCTCAAAAATACCAGTAATACCTCAAGCTGACGGGGCGCCTTTTCTAATGCAGTGAACAGTATTTTTAAATTTTCGTTTTCCTCATAGAAAGGGGCAAGCCTGATACTGGCTATTTTCTTAGGCCTGTAGGGGTCAATTAATTCCTCATGAATCAACACAAGGTCTTTTACAAATAATGATTTTATCAGGGGTAAGACATTTTTTTGTTCAGTCAGACGTGAGATTTCAGAGATTGTCATTGGAGGGCTCTGTTGTAATAAAACAGCAAGCTGAAATTCAACCGGACTGAGCTGATTTTCTTCAATAGGAATTTCCTGATTAAAAATCACCTTCGTTTCACTTTCAAGCTTTAGGCCAGAAGGTAAAGCCGCATTCATTACCTCTCCCAGGCTACACAGATAATAACTGCTTAACCATATCCAGAATTTGAGTTGTAAAGGGCTTATTAAGGGTTTATTATCGAGGATTGAAAGAATATAACGTGCTTCATATTTACTGGGTGCAATAGAATGAAGTTTCAGGATCAGGGCTGAATAGATTTTGTTTTTTCCGAATTGCACTACCACCCGTGTGCCAGGAAGAGCTTCAGCTCGTAAATCAAGTGGAATCCGGTACGTAAAAGTACCCTCAATTGATAAGGGTAAAATTAATTCGGCAAAGAAGGCAAGGGCAGTGTCTTCAGTTTCCTGCATATGATTTAATAGGTGCAATCAATAATTGAATCCATCCGGCTATAAAAAATAATCCTCCTAGCGGGGTTAATACCCCGATTTTTGAAATATTAGCAGGAATAAGTGAGGCCAGTGCAATAGCATATAATGAGCCAGAAAACAGGATGATTCCAATTATAAAAAATAATGCCGCCCGACCCAACCATTTTCCCTGATTCAGATTTCCTGTGAAACCTAAAACCAGTAATACCAATGCATGATAAAACTGATATTGAACGGCAGTCTTCCAGACCTCAATTAATAAGGGGCTTAGCTTGTCATGCAGACCATGAGCAGCAAAAGCGCCAAGAATAACAGCAGTTAGTCCGAAGCCAACTCCTGTTTTAAAAATCACGGTTTGAACCATGTTTTAAAGGTAAAAATCTACCAACTGTTAGAAGAAAAAGGGATGCAATAAATAGGTATTTAATTTTGTTTGGGCTTAAGGGCTGCTTGTGTGGTAAAAAACTCTTTCAGGTAAAAAGGCTCGAATGAACAAAGGTCTTCGAATTGAGACATTGTGAATGCAGATGTTGCAGGAACGATTTGAAAGGTTGCAGAATTCAGAAAATTGCTATGAAAGTATGCATTCCCATATGAATCATACAGCTTTTTAATTTTATCAGATCCGTCACCGAAGAAAACCACAGGCCCTGAGGCAAGTTCTTCAAAGAAGGTGTTTTCATCAATAATCATTGCACTTGTACCAGCTGTCAATTTACCTGACTGATTATACCGGGCTGTATATACTTCCATCCTGCGGGCATCAATCATAGGGCAAACTGTGAAAATGGGTTCATTTATTAATAGATGGTCATTAGATTTCAAATTGGCCAGCATGCCAATACTCATGGCTTCAAGGGTATTGATGCCTATTAACGGAATTTCAAGTCCATAACAAAGCCCTTTTGCTGTTGCCACACCAATACGTAATCCGGTATATGATCCGGGACCCTTGCTTACAGAGATAGCATTTAGCTGATTAAGATTAATACCTGCCCCGGTTACGGCTTCACTGATTAAATCAGTGATTACCGAAGCATGTAAATTCTTTTCATTTCGCTCGGCAAGGCCTAAAAGTTTACCATTATCAGAAATAGCAACTGAAGTACTGCTGGTTGCTGTCTCAATATGAAGTATAAGTGCCATATAAGCTAGGGAACTGGGTCATGGCCATGGCCACCCCAGGGATTACAACGTAAAATTCGTTTAATACCCAAAAAAGATCCTTTAATTGGACCGTATCTTACAATGGCCAGAATGGTATATTCTGAACAAGACGGAAAAAACCTGCACGATGGTTTCAACAGTGGCGAAACAAAGGATTGATATCCTCTGATCAAAATAATAAACAACCTGCTAAAGAGGAGAGATAAATTCATGCTCCAGCTTTTTTAAAACATTTACAGTTTTTAACGCTACTGTCTGAGTATCAAGAATCAGGTTATGCGTGTAAATTAACAACAGGTTTAGCCTGAAGTTTTTTTTACACAGTATAGGATACAATAAGGTTTCTTTGTTTAACCTATATGCCTCTCTTAATTGCCGTTTAATCTTGTTTCGATCAACAGCTGAACCAAACTTTTTTTTAGGAACGCTGATTCCAAGGCGTACGCACAACGTAGCCTTGGTTTCATTTTTGTCATCAATTTCAGCTTCGTTCGCACTCAGCATAAAAACAACCCTGAATGGGAACACATAAAAGGAAGTACCTTTATGTATGAGTTCTTCAAAGTTTTTTTTACCCTTCAGGATTTCAGCTTTACTTAAAGTTAGCAAGGCTTGTCACATGCAAGATTGGCAGGCAATAATGCCAGCCAATTAAGATTTATGACGTTTTTCATCCGAGACAGTAAGTTTTCTACGGCCTTTTGCTCTGCGGCTTGCAATAACACGTCGTCCGTTGGCAGTCGACATTCTTTCCCTGAATCCATGCTTATTTCTTCTTTTCCGCTGGGAGGGTTGAAAAGTTCTTTTCATCCTGATATTTTTTTAAAGGACTGCAAAAATAGCGTTTCCAACTTGTAAAACCAAGTTAAATTGAATTATCTTGATTTTAATAAATCACGGATCTCTGTTAGTAAAGCTTCTTCACGACTTGGTTCGGCCACAACTATGACCTCTATTGGTGTTGCTTTTAGCTGATTTATTGCACGTACCATTAAAAATATACAGAATGCTATAATCAGAAACTCTATTAAAATATTAATGAAATTACCATAGTTAATGCTCACAGCAGGTATTAGTTTCCCCATACCATCGGTCCCAGCTGACTTTAAAATAAGTTTAAGGTCTTTAAAATCGATTCGCCCGACTACCAGCCCAATAGGGGGCATTATGATATCCTGCACCAGGGAGGTGACAATTTTGCCAAAAGCAGCGCCAATAATGACACCAATAGCCAGGTCAAGTACACTACCCTTAACGGCAAATTCTTTAAATTCTTTTATGAAACCCATAACCCTGTTATATATAATTTAATACTAATAAAAATAAACGGGCTTTTAATTAATTGTGCCTCCTGAGCAACATAGCTTTTACACTATCAGTATCGTACCCCGAATATTCTTTGAGATTCATTACTATTGTACCAAACTGTGAATATGTTAAAACAAAACCTCCAGCAGAAATTACTCCAAAAGCTTTCACCGCAGCAAATACAGTTCATCAAGCTGCTACAGGTTCCTACTGTGATGCTTGATGCGCGGATAAAAGAAGAGCTTGAAGAAAATCCTGCTCTTGAAGATAATAGTCTGGCTAATAATGAGGTTGAAAATCAATATAGTTTTGAAGAAGACGGTGAAGATGGTGGGGCTGAAAGCAACGAACAGGAAAGTAATACTGATGAATTTAATATAGAAGATTACCTGCAGCCTGACTCTGAATCTGACTATGGTACGAAACTCGACTATTCTAACGATGATGAAGAAGACAAGAAAGAAATGCCAATTGCCATTACATCAACTTTCTATGATAATCTACAGTCTCAGTTAAGCCTTATTGCGCTAGATGACCATGATTACCTGGTTGCTGAGCAAATCATAGGTAGCCTTGATGATGATGGATATTTACGACGCCCCGTAAGCTCTGTAACCGATGACCTTGCGTTTTCACGTAACATCGAAGCTTCAGAAGAAGATGTCGAAAGAATGCTAGACGTCATACAGCACTTTGATCCGCCGGGTATTGGTGCCAGAGATCTTAAAGAATGTCTCATGTTACAGATAAAACGGCGTGATCAGCATAATCCTTCTGTAAAACTGGGAACCGAAATTATTGAATATTACCTCGATGAATTTACCCGCAAGCACTATGATAAACTAGAGAAAAGTCTCGGTATAACTTCTGAGGAGCTAAAAAATGCGATTCATGAGATCTTGAAACTGAATCCCAAGCCTGGAGATTCGTTTGCTGATAATTCAAAGCAACTTCAGGTAATTCCTGACTTCCATATTATTAATAACGATCATGTACTGGTACTTACCTTAAATGCCAAAAATGCACCTGAGTTAAAAGTTAGCCGGTCTTATCAGGAAATGTTCCAGACTTATGATAAGGCAACTGACCGCGATAAGAAGATGAAAGAAGCCGTTCAGTTTGTAAAGCAGAAACTAGATGCTGCAAAATGGTTTATTGATGCAATCAAGCAGCGTCAGCAAACCCTGATCAAGACGATGAATGCGATCATGAACTTTCAATATGATTATTTTCAGGAGGGTGACGAACGCAGGCTCAAGCCAATGATCCTGAAAGATATAGCTGATCAGATTGGAATGGATATTTCGACTGTTTCACGGGTTGCAAATAGTAAATATGTACAGACTGAATTCGGTACATATTTATTAAAATCATTCTTCTCTGAAGCTATTCAAACTGAAAATGGTGAAGAAGTGTCTAACCGTGAAGTTAAGAAAATCCTGGAAGACTGTATCGGAGCCGAAGATAAGGTGAGGCCTTTGGCAGATGAAAAGCTAACTGAAATTTTGAAAGACAAAGGGTATAATATTGCCCGCAGAACCGTAGCTAAATACCGGGAACAGCTAAACATTCCTGTAGCTCGTCTGAGAAAGGAATTATAGTTTTCTATGTAGTTGTAACATAAGAATTACGTTGTAACAATGTCCTATTCAGACCGTACAGAAAGCCCAATAATGGGTTATGCTTAAGTTTCTGACGTGCTTTATGTTTTCTCTCTCAATGTTTGTGATACATGCTGATGCCCAGCAAGATATACAGTTCAGTCAGTACGTTTTTAATGGCCTTATTTTAAATCCAGCATATGCCGGATACAAAGAAGTAACCAATCTTAATCTTGTTTACCGAACTCAGTGGACAGGTCTTCAAGGTGCCCCTCAAACTATTTCAGCTTCAATTGATGGCCTGTTACATGGTGAAAAGATGGGACTGGGGTTTGCTGTTACTGAAGATCAGCTAGGCGCCCAAAGCAGTTTGAATGCCGATATTTCATATTCATACAGGCTTTTACTGGGTAATTATGCCAGACTTTGCTTTGGTATTGCTGGTGGTGTCAATCAATTTACTATCGATGGAACTAAACTCACCACTATAAACAGTGACCGGGCATTAAGTAATCTGCAATCAAGTACGCTTGGGCCAGATATGAAAGCAGGAATATTCTACACCGATGAACATTATTATGGGGCACTTTCTGTAACTGACCTTTTTGCTGCTTACCGAAGCACCGACCCTTCATATCTGGTGATCAGACGAAACCGTCATTATTATTTACAAACCGGGGCGCTGATAAATCTGAATGAAAACATTCGTTTGAAGCCATCTATCATTTTTAAAGAAGACTTTCACGGACCAACGAATGTAGATTTAAATACCTTTTTACTTTTTTCTGACCGGCTCTGGCTGGGTATGAGTTATCAGTCGTCAATGAAAATCTTTCAGAATGCAAGGCTTCAACATGGGCTTGTTTCAACAGATGCTATCAGTGCTCTTGTTGAATACTACGTTAACGAGCGTTTGAGAATTGGCTATAGCTTTGATTATTCAACGACGAATCTGAGAAATGTAAGTAGCGGATCACACGAAATTTCTATAGGATATTCATTTCAACCAAGACTCACGAATGCTGTATGTCCGCGGTTTTTTTAAATAATATGCGTGATAATGGCTAAACAACTTACAACCTTAACATTCAAAATCAGGCTTGCGATAATGACCCTGATGTTGGTTAGTTTGCATATATTTTGTATTTCTCAGCAATTACCTGATCGGACTATTGCTGCCGACCGTTACTATAAAAATCATGATTATGCCAAAGCTATTCCATTATACAATAGTCTTATGAGGCAGAAAGTCAAATTACTGTATGTTGTCAGGCTGGCAGAGAGTTACAGACAGATTCGGGATTCAAAAAATGCAGAATTATGGTTTGAAAAACAATTAGGCCTTGCACCAGAATCAGGTCTTCCCAGACTTTATTATGCACAGGCATTACAGGAAAATAGTAAACCTGAAGCGGCCTTACAAGTACTTAAATTGTTTGTTCCAGCCGATAAGCACTTTAGCGATATGAAAAATCTGCTGATTAATTCTTGTCAGAAAACAATAAGTTCAGTCACAGAAGACCCTGTGTTCAGAATTCGAAATGAGAAAGTATTAAATACTGCCTATTCTGATTTCGGAGCTTATATAAGTCAGAATGAGCTGGTATTTGTATCAAACAGGCCCCTTTCAGCAGTTGAGATTACTATTAACAGGGAATACAAAAAACTTTATGGCTGGACTGATAAACCATTTTGGAAATTATTTTCAACCCAGACTGATTCAATCAAGCCGGGGTTGCATATTAACTTACTTAGTCCGGTTATTAATTCGGCCTTTAATAACGGACCTGCAACCTTCAACAGGGCAGGTGATGTTATCTATTTTTCAAAAGCTGAGGTGCCCGATAGAAAACTTTTTTATAAACAGGATCGTAAGAGCAATACAACGTTCAATCACAATGGTATTTACACTTCTCACAAAGTGGGTGGAATATGGGGAAAGGCAAAGGGTACAACACTAAATAATACCAGGCGTTATTCAGTAAGTCATCCAGCACTCGCGCCTGATGGTAAAGTACTTGTCTTTGCTTCTGATATGCCTGGCGGTAAGGGAGGAGTAGATTTATATACAGCAAAAATATTTCCTGATGGCAATATCGGAACCCCTGTCAATATGGGTGATTCTATCAATAGCCCTGGCGACGAGATGTTCCCCACATTTGGACCAGATAGCAGTTTATACTTTTCATCTACAGGTTGGCTAGGAATGGGGGGTCTAGATATATTTAACAGTAAGTTTGTTAATGGTCACTGGTCAGGACCAGAAAATCTGGCAGCCCCGATAAACTCTACAAAAGATGACTTTTCTTTGATTTTCAAGCAGGGTCCTTCGATTCAGGGATATTTTTCTAGTAACAGGGAGGGGGGTATGGGTGACGATGATATTTATTACTTCGACTATCTCCCTGCCTTGGCCAGGGAAAAAGACAGTATATCTCAGTTAAATCATTTAAATATCAGCAGATTATCGGCCATAGATACTGTAAAAACATTTTTCAGGATCAAGCGAATTGATAACCTTATAGGTAAGGTCTTAATTCTGCCACAAATTCACTACCGCATTAATAAGTCTAATCTTGATTCTGTTGCAATGAGAATTGTATATCACGTGTATCAGCTTTTGAAACTATCGCCATCTATGAAGGTACAGATAAATTCATATGCTGATATTACAGGCAATGAAAAATCTAATATGCTTCTTTCCTTAAAACGGGCAAATACCATCAAAGTTTTCTTACTGAGCCAGGGAATACCTGGTTATAGGCTCAAAACCAAAGGTTATGGTGATCATAAGCCATTTAGCCCCTGCGATCCCGGAAAACCTTGTTCAGTCGAGCAAAACAGGCTGAACCGTAGAACAGAGCTACAAATTCTGACAAATTAAGCTGCCTGACCAGTTCCTTATTTACTTAAACAACACTTTAATTGTATTCTAAAAACAGGTGTTAAAAATACTTTTCATAATAAGGTTGATCTGCTAATTCTTTTTATATTAGTATTATAATTAATTAAAACCCGAAAAAATTTAGATTATGAAAAAAATCGCAGCACTAATTCTTGCCTCAGTTTTTGCCGTTTCTGCTATGGCCGCTACGCCTGTTACCCAGGACACTACTAAAAAAGTAGTTGTTAAACACCGCAAACATCATAAACATATGAAGAAAATGAAAATGAAAGATTCAACAAGCAAAATGTAAACCTTCATTATCCAAGATTTTGGGCCAAGCCTTATTTATGGGGTTGGCCCTCTTTTTTTTTTCTTATTTTAACCGTAAAGTAAACGTTTATTGGTCTTCATCTGCTTCTTCATTCAGGTGTACCCATACTTCTAACTCTTAAAGATATGGCAAGTCGAAGAAATGTGTTAAAATCAATGTTAATGGGTGCAGGACTGGTAAGCACGAATAATTTACCAAACTTTCAGCTTGACAGCGGGGTTGCCAGAAATACAAAATATCCATTGCTAAAAGGAAATATTAATCATTCTGCCTGTTATTGGGTGTATCAAAAAGATTTTACTGTTGATCAGTTTTGTCAGGAAGCTAAAAAAATCGGACTTAAAGCTGTCGACTTGCTAGGAAAGAACGACTGGGCAACACTTAAAAAATACGGTCTTAATTGTGGAATGGCTAACGGAGCTGAAATTTCATTATATGAAGGCTTCAACCACCGAGAACACCACCCAAAACTTATTGAGAATTATACAGAGCTGATTCCTGTACTGGCATCTTATGGGTTCAATAATATCATTTGCTTCTCGGGGGCAAGAAAAGGTATAGATGATGAAACTGGGTTAACGGTTTGCGCAGAGGGTTTAAAACGGCTTATGCCTCTGGCTGAAAAGCATAAGGTAACTGTTACCATGGAACTCCTCAACAGTAAGATTGATCACCGCGATTATCAATGCGATCATACTGCCTGGGGGGTCGAATTGTGTAAGCGCGTAGGTTCAGATCGATTCAAGCTTTTATACGATATTTATCATATGCAAATTATGGAAGGTGATCTTATTAGAACCCTTACAGAAAATGCGGCTTATATATCGCATTATCATACAGGGGGTGTTCCCGGAAGGCATGAAATTGACGAATCGCAGGAAATTTACTATCCTGCAATTATGCGGGCTATTATCAAGACCGGTTATAAAGGCAGTGTCGCTCAGGAGTTCATACCATCAAAAAAGCCAGCTATCGACAGACTCGTTGAATGTATTAAAATTTGTGATGTATAATAAAAATAAAGAGCTATTCGGATTATAAATGGCTCATATAAATTTTTTATGAGCGTGTTTTAAGACTGGCTGTACTGAACCAGTTTTCTTATTGGATAAAATACAAAAGATAAAGGTCTTACAAAATCAAAACTTAATTTGCTTACTTGTTTTGCAGGCGCAAAGCTATGAGTGACAACTAAAACCGCATCTATAAAAGTTTGAGTTTCTTGTTTTATCGGGTCTAATTCTATAATTAAATCTTCGAGTTCCCTTATTGCAGCTTTATAAGAAATCTTATAATTTTTTCTAAAATCTTCATCGGCCATTTTGCTTGAACGAAGTTGAGCTTTCATCAAGGCAAGCTTTGTTTGAATGAGATTAATACTAGAGATATAATCATTAAGCACTTTTACCAAAAAAACTGATTTTTCAGCAATAGACATCCCGAAGTTTAAAAGGTTTATTTTCGTAAGATTTCTTATCTGGGAATTAATTTCCTTCTTCAAAGAAAGTACTTCTTTCGATCCTTCATTTTGCTCAAAAATAAAGGATGGTACTTCTTTCATCATAAAATGATCATAATACTTAAGGGTAGGGGTAGACAACATTTGCATAGGGAAAGGCTTTAGTTCGTTAATTCTACTATTTTCATTGTACATACGAAGTGAAATCAGCTTTGTATGTTAGAGACTATAATATTGTGATTCGGAACTTTTTAATGTACCTGAAACAGGTAAATTGAAACTTTTGAAGTTTGCTTACGTATTAGCCTCTTCTCACAATTATACAATCATTATGCCAAAGAATTAAACTGATGAGTAGGGTTATGATAACTTTTTCAAGAGATAATAACCTAACTACGAAACAAATAAACGGCATAATTATTTTCTTAAACAAGCAATTCGGTGAATGCTTACCGATCGCCTGCGAGCTTGAATTTTAAGCCGTTGATTTGTGTAGCATACATCTTGTTTCAACCGTAGGGTTCATTGAGTACCAAATTGGCAGGTATTAAATCACGCATTTAAATTTTTATTAACTTAGCCAAATCTTATAAAAAAGCTTTAAACATGGGATTTAATCTTATCGGGGTAGATACAGTTGAGGAAATTGATAAACGTACTTTTCAGGAAGAATATGTAAAGCCCCGGCGACCATTATTAATCAAGCAATATGCGAAGCGGTGGAAGGCTTATGAAAAATGGACCCCTGAGTATTTAAAGTCAATTTGTGGTGAAAAGACAGTGCCTTTATATGATAATTCAAAAGCAGATCCTTCAAAACCTATTAATGCTTCAGCAACCTCAATGTTGTTTAGAGACTACATAGACTTGATTTGCTCTTTACCAAGTGAATTAAGAATTTTCTTTTTTGAAATCTTTAAAGAAGCTCCACAGCTTTTAAATGATTATGAAAATCCATCTGAAATAATGAGTGGTTTTCTGGACAAATTTCCATCAATGTTTTTTGGTGGCAAGGGTTCACGGGTATTCCTTCATTATGATATTGATCTGCCGCATATTTTTCAGGTTCAGTTTCATGGCAAGAAAAGAGTTATATTATTTGATCAAAAATGGTCAAAACGCCTTTACAGATTACCCTTCTCTACATATGCTCTAGAAGACTATGAGGTTGCCAATCCGGATATAGAAAAATTCCCAGCCCTTGCCGGAGTAGAAGGAACAGAGTGCTTTGTTGAACATGGTGATATGTTGTATATTCCAAGTGGGGTCTGGCATTATATGGAATACCTCGAAGGAGGCTTTGCCATTTCACTAAGAGCCTGGGATTCTTCAATTGCTACAAAGATCAATGGGCTATATAATCTAACCGTGATGCGTAAGCTTGACAGTTTCTTAAAAACGCAGTTTAAGGGGAAATACATGGATTTTAAAGAGCGTATGGCGGTTGAAAACGCTGAAAGATCAATTCGATAATCAAGGTTTTTTAGCCAGATACAAGATAAAAATACATGGCTGAGTCAAATACGCTAACAAAAGATTTGGTAAATAATATGGCAAATCAAACAGTTTACCCTGTTTTATTTGCAATTAGTATTTGTCACCTTTTAAATGATACCATTCAGTCACTTGTACCAGCAATTTACCCGATACTGAAGAATAGTTTCAGGTTAAACTTTACTCAGATTGGTTTTATCACCCTGGGTTTTCAGTTGAGTGCATCCTTGCTGCAACCGTTCGTGGGAATGTACAGTGACAAAAATCCAAAACCCTTTGCTCTTGTCGCAGGTATGTGCTTTACCCTTATCGGGTTAGTGTCGCTAGGTTTTGCGCCTGGATTTGGCTATATATTACTGGCAGTATGCCTGATGGGTATTGGCTCATCCATATTTCATCCTGAAGCATCCAGAATAGCGCATATGGCGGCAGGTGAGCAGCGGGGGCTTGCACAATCAGTATTCCAGTTAGGGGGCAATGCAGGAAGTTCTCTGGGACCGTTAATGGCTTCTTTTATTATTGTTCCATTAGGTCAGCATGGATTGTTCTATTTTTCGCTTGCAGCATTCATCGCCATATTTATCCAATATTATCTGGGGGTCTGGTATAAAGCTCACCGGCTAATGACAGAAAAAAAGCACCTGACTTCAACCCTGAAATCTGAGACAAACCTTACTAGAGGTAAGGTTACAGTGGCCATATCGATTTTATTAGTGCTGGTGTTTTCTAAATATTTTTACCTGGCAAGTCTGAGTAGTTATTATACCTTTTATCTGATCCAAAAATTTCATATCAGCATTGCCCAATCACAACTCTTTTTATTTTTGTTCTTGATTTCTGCTGCCGCCGGAACCATTCTGGGTGGCCCGATAGGCGACAGGTATGGGAGAAAATATGTTATCTGGGTGTCAATTCTGGGCGTGGCCCCATTTACAATGCTACTGCCACATGCGAATCTTTTCTGGTGCGCTATGCTGACTATACCAATAGGCCTAATAATTTCATCAGCCTTTTCAGCCATACTTGTCTATGCCCAGGAATTAATACCTGGCAAAGTAGGTATGGTATCTGGTTTGTTTTTCGGATTTGCTTTTGGTATGGGTGGAATCGGATCGGCTTTAATGGGCATATTAGCTGATCATAAGGGAATAGAATACGTTTTTATGCTAAGTTCCTTTCTACCATTAATTGGTATCACAGCTTGGTTCCTGCCTAAACAGCGGGGAATGCAGTTTCAGCAGACAGTCTGAAAACTGTCTGCTGGATTGCGCTGGGTCCCCCCGGACCAGCCGCTTTCATAACCGCAATATCATTCACTAAAAAAATGTACTTCTGCAAGATTAACGTACTCTGATTCGCTAAAGACCCTTGAATGAATCATGAAACGAAAACCAGTTGGAACTTCTAGTGAGAAACCCCCTCCTCTGCCTTTTGTTGTATCAAGTGTAAGCTGGGTATGTTTCCAGTACTCAAATTGGTCTCTACTCATCCAGAACTCACAGCCATCTATCATACCCAAGCAAACATCAACTTCGCCAAGTTTAAATTCACCTTTTTCAAAACACATCGGTGATGAGCCATCGCAACAACCGCCACTCTGATGAAACATAAGCTCAGGGTAATCCTGTTTTAATCTACTGATTAGCTCAGTAGCTTCAGGGCTTATCAAAATGCGCTGTACCATGTCAAAAGAAACCAAGTTTATTCTTATTATAAGAAATAAGCATGTTTTTTGTTTGACGGTAATGAGCAAGCATCATTTTATGATTCTCTCTGCCAAAGCCTGATTTCTTATAACCACCAAACGGTGCGTGTGCCGGATAGGCATGGTAATTATTTACCCAAACCCTACCGGCCTGGATTGCACGCGGAATCTGATAAATTTCATGTGCGTCCCTGGTCCATAAACCAGAACCCAGCCCATAAAGTGTATCGTTTGCTATAGCGATAGCTTCTTCAGTTGTTTTAAACGTGGTCACGCAGACTACAGGCCCAAAAATTTCTTCTTGAAAAATCCGCATCTTATTGTGCCCCTTGAAAATGGTAGGCTGTATATAATATCCTCCTGACAATTCTCCCTCTAATGAATTGATCTCACCACCGCAAAGTAGCTCGGCACCTTCTTCCCGACCGATATTCAGGTATGAACGAATTTTTTCATATTGATCATTTGATGCCTGTGCGCCCATCATAGAGGTACCGTCTAGCGGGTGACCTATCTTTATAGCTTTGGTTCTGGCAATCACCCGCTCTATGAATTTATCATAAATATTTTCATGTACTAAAATCCGGGACGGGCAGGTACAAATCTCACCCTGATTCAGGGCAAACATTACTGCACCTTCAACACATTTATCAAAAAATTCATCATCGGCATCACCAACTGACTCCATAAAAATATTTGGTGATTTACCGCCTAATTCCATGGTAACGGGAATAAGGTTTTCTGAGGCATACTGCATAATCAGCCTTCCTGTTGTCGTTTCACCAGTGAAAGATACTTTTGCTACCCTTGATGAGGAAGCCAGGGGTTTACCTGCTTCTGTTCCAAAACCAGTGATTACATTTATGACTCCTGCCGGAATGATATCCTTAATCAGATCCATTAAAATCATAATAGAGGTCGGGGTCTGTTCAGCGGGCTTTAATACACAACAATTACCAGCCGCAAGAGCAGGAGCAAGTTTCCAGGTTGCCATTAATAAAGGAAAATTCCATGGGATGATTTGAGCTACAACACCCAGAGGCTCAGATAATGCAATGCTTACTGTAAATTCATCATGTTCAGAAATACTGCCCTCTTCAGCCCGGATGACACCTGCAAAATACCTGAAATGATCAATTACCAGTGGTAGGTCAGCAAGCCTTGATTCACGTATGGCTTTTCCATTGTCGATTGTTTCAATGACCGCAAGATGTTCCAGATTTGCTTCTATTACATCTGCGATCTTGTTTAATATCGTCGCTCTGTAAACTGCAGAGGTTTTGCCCCAGGTTTTAAAAGCTTCATGTGCAGCATCTAGTGCGAGTTCAACATCTTCTTTGGTAGACCTGGCAGCCCGGGTAAATACTTTACCATCAATAGGTGATATATTATCAAAATATTCACCTTTAACAGGTGGCACAAACTTGCCACCAATAAAATTTTCATACTTCTCTTTAAAAGAAGGCCTTGAAGCAATACTCATAGCTGATTGATTTATTAATTGGTAAACCAAGTTAACCAGAACGCATCCCAAGGCTTCAACTAATGCTCTCATTATATAGCACAATAATCTCAAATAAGCGTTAATTGAATTAACATTGTTTAATTTGATTAAAAATTCATCGTTGTGAATACTAGAAGCTTACTATCGCCTGTTGCTCTGTCAAAAGGCAGGGAACTGCATACACTGGTAGAAAATCGTAAAACCTATTCACTCAATCAGTGTGAGCTGAATATTTTTGAAACGTATGAGACTCGTGAACTTGTTCCCTTAACTTTTAGTGATCTGGTGATTACGAGTATGCTCAGGGGGAAAAAAGTTATGCACCTGTTTGATAAACCGGGTTTCGATTACCTGCCCGGTGAAACCGTTATTGTGCCACCCAATATCACGATGCGTATCGATTTTCCTGAGGCCACAATTAACCACCCATCACAATGTACAGCCCTTGCGATTAATCAGGTTGAAATAGGAAAAACGCTCGACTACCTAAATGAATATCATCCCCGTACTGACGGGCAATTATGGCAGCTTAATTATAAGCAGTTTCATTTTTTTAATAATTTTGAGCTGGCCGAATTAATAAACAAACTTATCAGAATCAGTACTGGAGACAATCTGAGCAAAGATGTGCTTGCCAACCTTACGTTAAAAGAATTGCTGATCAGACTCATGCAAATGCAAAATATGCAGGAAATAAGGTTAGATATGAAGTCAATGGCAGGCAGTAACAGGTTTGCGTATGTTTTACAGTATATTAAGTCACATCTTACAGAAAAATTAACTGTTGATATCTTATCAAGGCTGGCACTTATGAGCCGGGCAAGTTTTTTCAGAGCTTTTAAGGCTGAACTTGGAATGTCACCTGTTGAATATATTATCAGGCAAAGGCTTGAGCTTGCTAAACAACACATGCAAAACCCGTATAATAGTATTTCAGAGGCGTGTTTTAAAGCAGGCTTTCAAGACCTGAACTACTTTTGCCGGGCTTTTAAAAAAGTACAGGGTAGTACTCCAGTTATTTTCAGAAACAGTTTTATGAAATCTACTGTAGAAAGGCGCTAAATCCCTGCCTGAGCTTTGGCTATAGTAGATGCTACCTCCTCTTTTTTATTCACATCAAGTTCAAGTACCAAAGCTGAATCTTTATAGCCCTCTGCGATATCACTTATCTTATCAGTTTTTCTGACAGTTATAACAGCATTCCAACCTTTTGAAAGAATTAATTTTGGAAGTTCACGGCCAAAGCCGGTAGAACAGCCAGTTATAAATCAGACTGGTTTTTTAGTATTTTCCATTCTCTAATTAGTATGAAGATGATCTGAATGTTCTCTGAAGTTATCCGGTAAAATTACTCGTTTGAGAAATAGAATCAATGTAAAAAAGTGACAGAACCGCTGCAGCTCAAATGATGCAAATAACAATTTCAGAGAATTTACTGACTGCTGATTTTTTTTGCCTTTATTTCGGTAGAATGAATTTTCACGATCAGTTCAAAATTCATAGCTTTTACGTTATAAGCCAGAAATAAAAAACCCCAAACCAGTAAATAGTCGGGGGTTCTTAGTTTGATTGTGGGCCCAGATGGGCTCGAACCATCGACCAAAAGATTATGAGTCTCCTACTCTAACCAGCTGAGCTATGGGCCCGGTCGTAAATAAACAGCTATTTACAAAGATTTTTGAATGCTATTACTTGACCGGCATACGTTGTTTTGCAGCTTAGATCAATCTTTAATTCTAGCTTTCGATGCAAATATAAAAATTCTTGCCTGAAAATTAGATACAGCTGCCTGTTTAATCAGAAAAAGCTGCTTAAGACAGTAGTTTAATTTAAAAAAGTGTTTTATTGATCTGTGCGTTCTGTATTTGCGAACATCAATTATTGAGCAAGCGACGAATAATTAAAATCATTTTCCAAAACCTGACCGTTTTAATCATCTTTACCCTGAACCAGGAACTACAACTAAATGCCAGTATATAAAAATATCATATTTGACATGGGCGGAGTGATCTTTGACATTGATCATTCTCTATCCCAGCAAGCTTTTTTAAAACTTGGAATCGCCGATATTAAAGAGCTAATAAGTCATAAGAGCCAAAGCCCGCTTTTTGATAAGCTTGAGAAGGGTGAAATTATACCTGAAGATTTCTATGAGGAGATCAGATCTCTTTCTACCCACAATCTGACTGATCATGCAATTAAAGAGGCGTTTAATATTATGTTGGTCGGTGTTCCTGATGCTGCCTATTTTCCTTTGTTAAAAAGTGTCAGACAATCTCACCGAACATTTTTACTTAGTAATAATAACAGGATTCATTATAATTTCATCATTGATAATTTACAGGCAAAATGGAACCTGCCTTCTTTCAGCCAGTTTTTTGAAACCGAGTATTACTCTCATCTGGTCGGAATGCGCAAACCTAATAGTGATATTTTTGAGCTGGTCTTGGATTCTGAAAATATTTTTCCTGCTGAAACCTTGTTTATTGATGACTCACCCCAGCATATTCAAACGGCATCAGAACTTGGATTACATACCTACCTGAAGAACCAGGGTGAAAACCTGGCTGAGGTGATGAAGAAAGTACTGACAATTTAGTCAAAAAGAAGAAATATCACAATTTGACGCTTTTTTAGCCAGTTTACTAAGGGCTTTGAACTGAATTCTTGATATCAGGATATTTTTAACCAGGCTACCTGATATAAAACTCAGACCGCAAAACTTTCACCACAGGCGCAGGTACGGCTGGCATTCGGGTTAATGAAATAAAATCCTTTGCCATTAAGGCCATCAGAAAAATCGAGTGTAGTGCCAATCAGGTAAAGAACTGATTTTTTTTCCATGATGATATTAATTCCGTTTTCGCTAAAAGACTGATCGTTTGGGCCTGACTTGGCATCAAACTCAAGGGCATAAGACAGGCCTGAACAACCCCCACTATTGACCCCAACTCTGACAACGGCTTCTCCATCAGTTTTACCTTCTTTAACCCGGATTTCTTGAATTCTTGATTTTGCTTTTTCTGTGACACTGAACATACGCTGAAATTTTAAATTCTATGCAAAGGTAAGTTATTTTTTAGCAGCTCATGATAAGCGACACTAATTGCTTGAGCTGCAACTTTAATCTCTTCGGTTGTGGTAAACCTGCCTAGTGAAAACCTGAGGCTTGATTTTACTTCGCTGTCAGTCAGCCCCATTGCCTTCAATACATGAGAAGGGGAAGGGTCTGCAGCGCTGCAGGCTGACCCTGAGGCGCAGGCAACGAAGGGTATTTTATTCATTAATTCTGCAGCACTAACATCGGGGAACATCAGGTTTGAAACATGCGTCATACGGTGCTCCAGATTACCATTGATCTTTAAGTTTGGTACGCTGTTTTGAAGCAGGTTTTCAAAACGATCTCTCAAGAGTTCAAGGCGTTTGGTTTCAGCATACATTTCACGATTTGCTATATCTGCTGCCATGCCAAGCCCTGCAATGCCAGGTACATTTAAGGTACCTGAGCGCTTACCTGATTCATGGCCGCCCCCGTGAACTTGTGGTATAACAGTAACCCGCGGATTTTTACGGCTGATATATAATGTGCCCACACCTTTGGGGCCATAAATTTTATGTGCTGATAAAGCAAGCAGTGGAATACCCGAATCTTTTACCGCGATTTGAATTTTACCTGCAGCCTGACTGGCATCGCAAAAGAGTAAGACGTTGTGCTGGGAACAGATTTCAGCTATCGCCTTAATGGGCTGAATGACACCAGTTTCATTATTGGCCAGCATGATGCTAACAAGCACAGTATCTAAGCGTATAGCTTTTTCAAATTCCGCAAGATCAAGCAAGCCACCAGCATCAACGGCAAGATAAGTTACATCTGCACCTTTTTTTTGAAGATATTCATGCGTATCAAGCACAGCTTTATGCTCTGTTGAAAGGCAGATCAAATGCTGACCTTTTGAAACATATGACTCAAAAACACCCTTTACAGCCAGGTTTACTGATTCTGTTGCACCTGATGTGAAATAGATTTCTTCGGCTGAGGCTTGAATCAGATCTGCTACCTGCTGTCTTGCCTTTTTAATCGCTTCATCGGCCTGCCAGCCAAAACTATGCTGGATGCTTGAGGCGTTTCCAAATTGCTCCGTGAGATAGGGCATCATTTGGTCAAGTACCCGATTATCTAATGGGGTAGTTGAATTATAATCTAAATAAACCGGATGCTGCAAACTGCTTTATTTTATTGCAAATATACGTTTTAGCGGTTAAATTGCAGATTAATAGGTAAGTAATCAGATTTTTATGCTTCAAAAAATTGATCATATCGGTATTGCAGTTAAGGATTTGAACGCCTCGATCAAACTCTATGAAAGGCTCCTGGGTACGAACTGCTTTAAAATTGAAACCGTCGCTACCGAAAAGGTAGTGACTGCATTTTTTCAACTGGAAGGTATTAAAATTGAATTGATTGCAGCATCTGAAGAAGATAGCACGATTTCAACGTTTATTGAAAAACACGGTGAAGGTCTGCACCATATTGCTTTTCAGGTTGATGATTTAAAACGTGAGTCAGAAAGGCTTCAGGTTGATGAATTTCAACTGATTAATGAGAAGGCAAAATCTGGGGCAGATAATAAGTTGATTAATTTTATCAAGCCTGGGCTGACTGGTAAAGTGCTGATAGAGTTATGTGCTGATCAAGAATTTATTTGAAAGCAATTACGTTAAATCACTTTGATAATGCAATTATATTTGTATTTTTGCACCTCTAAAAAGCAAAATCATGAAGGCCGAAATACACCCAAAGAATTATAGGTTAGTTGTTTTTAAAGATACTTCCATTGATTATTCATTTATCACAAAATCAACTGTCGATACGAAAGACAAGGTTTTATGGGAAGATGGTAAAGAATACCCACTTGTAAAACTTGAAATTTCCGATAGATCACATCCTTTTTATACAGGTAAAATAAAGATGGTAGATACTGCTGGCCGGATTGACAAATTCAATAGCCGTTACGCTAAAAAAGAGGTTAAGCAAGAAGTTAAACCAGAAATTAAAGGAGAAGCAAAATAAGCTGGTTATGAGCTTTATTGTTTTCTCATATATTAATATTTAGTCATTCAGGTTCTGCCTGTTGAAAAGTCCTTCGGTCATCCGAAGGACTTTTCTATTTTTACACTATGAACATTATATTGTTTGACGATTACAGCCGTGCTGATTTGTTTCCTCTTACCTTAACCAGGCCAATAGGAGCTTTGAGGATTGGCATTTTAACTATTGCTGAAAAATGGGCACTTACTAGTGGCCTTCCTGTTTCTTACCATACCGAAGAATACCTGTTGCCAAAATTTCACATGCAACTGGCAGATGATAATATCCTGATTAATGCCAAGGTCTTGCCAGATATTCAGCTCTGGGCTTCTATTCAGGCATTGGCAAAAGATGAAGCCCTTGGCTATAATAATGATTTGCTGGCAGTTCGTCTCGGAAGATCGTCACTTGAATCAGGGTCTGTATTTATTCAGCAAGCTACGAGAACCCCCTATATTGAAAATGACCCTATCATTATACTGCATGTTGAAGATTTGATCAAACATAATGCTCATGCCCTGCTTGCCGATTACCATCTGATTACTGCAGGCCGGCTCTCTGAAACACTTTCAGCAGATAATTACATCATCGGTGATAATTTATTTGTTGAACCAGGAGCAAAATGTACGATGGCAACAATAAATACCAGTACTGGACCTGTTTATATCGGTAGAGATACAGAGATAATGGAAGGCAGTCATATTCGCGGGCCTTTTGCACTCATGAATAACAGTACGGTAAAAATGGGTTCAAAAATTTATGGTGCTACTACCATCGGGCCGTATTGTACTGTTGGCGGAGAAATTAAAAATTCTGTCTTAAGCGGGTATTCAAATAAGGGTCATGAGGGCTATTTGGGTGATTCTGTGCTGGGAGAGTGGTGTAATCTGGGTGCTGATACGAATAACTCTAACATGAAAAATACCTATATGCCTATTTTGATCTATAATTACCGGTTAAAAGAGCGTAGGGCAACAGGAATGCAATTTCTCGGGATGATTATGGGCGATCATTCTAAAAGCGGAATAAATGCTACCTTCAACACGGGTACTGTGATCGGAATAGGGGTTAATTTTTTTGGAACCTCCCTTTCGCCTTATTTTCTACCTGACTTTACCTGGGCAGAGCCATCAAAATTTAAGGAGTATCAATTAGAAAAAATGCTTGGCACAGCGCGGAAAATGATGGAACGTAAGAATCTGATCTTAAATGATGACGAAGAAAACATTCTGCGTGAAGCTTTTAAGTTAACGGCTGCTTACCGAAATTATTAAGAAGAAAAAAGAGTATGAAAAAATACATTGTTGCTGGAAACTGGAAAATGAATACCAACCATCAAGAAGCCCTTGAGCTTTTTACCGAGGTTAAAAATATTGCCAGTGATGAGCTACAGAATGGGATAGAGCTGATTGTATTTCCCCCATTTACCAGCCTTTATAGTTTAAAACAATTAAATGGTTCTGATGTGAAAATTGGGGCGCAGAATATTTGCTGGGAAGAAAAAGGAGCCTATACAGGTGAAATCTCTGCCGCTATGGTAGCCTCTGCTGGTGCAACACATGTACTGGTAGGACATTCAGAACGTAGACATTATTTCAATGAAACCACACAGATGCTCTGTAGTAAAGTAAACATTGCACTTAAACATGGGCTGGTTCCTGTTTTCTGTATTGGAGAAACTCTGACTGAACGTGAACAACACTCACATATCTCTGTTATCAGAGCCCAGCTTACTGATGCACTTTTTCACCTGAATTCAGTAGATTTTAGCAAAATTATCATAGCCTATGAGCCTGTTTGGGCTATCGGTACTGGGTTAACAGCTTCTCCTGAGCAGGCACAGGAAATTCATGCTGAAATCAGAAAAGCCATTGCTGAAAAATTTGATGACAAGGTGGCATCTGAGATAACTATATTATATGGAGGAAGTTGCTCACCTAAAAATGCTGCTGAATTGTTTTCCCAGTCAGATATCGATGGTGGTTTAATTGGCGGGGCGGCTTTAAAATCAAGAGACTTCATAGACATTGCTCGGTTTCTTCAAACAGCAAAAAAATAAGCCAGATGGATTATACCGAACTGGTATTTACCCTGGTTACAAATGATGATTTTACCCAGGATATCTTAATTCAAGACTTATCTGATATAGGTTTTGAAAGCTTCGAGGAAATTGCATTGGGCTTCAATGCATATATCAATAGAACCGAATTTAATGAATCAGTACTAAAAGAGGTTTTAAATAAGTATTCATCTTTTACAGTAAGCTATCAGATAAATGAGGTTGATACCGTTAACTGGAATATAGAATGGGAGAAGAATTACCAACCGGTAACGATTGGTGACCAGGTATATATCAGAGCTTCATTTCATGAACATAAACCAGAATTCCCACTACAGTTACTGATTGAGCCAAAGATGGCGTTCGGGACTGGTCATCATGATACCACTTATCTGATGGCTGAATACCTGCTTGAATTTGATATAACTGGTAAAAAGGTTCTTGATATGGGATGTGGCTCAGGAATTCTTGCTATTCTGGCTGAAAAAAGAGGGGCCGCATATGTTCTCGCTGTTGATATTGATGAAGTCTGTACCGCGAGTACCCGGGAAAATGCCCATTTGAATAATTGTGGCAATATTTTCGTGCAAAAGGGTGATATTGGCTCTTTAGGCTTGCAACAGTTTGATTTCATACTGGCCAATATTAACAGAAATATTTTACTCGCTCATCTTGACCGTTATGCATCAATGCTGAACAGGGAGGGTATATTATTAATAAGTGGTTTTTATGAACAACCAGATCTGGAAATTATTGCCGCCCGAGCAGTAGAACTAGGTTTTAAGTTTATGTATCACCGTGAAAGAAATAAATGGGCTGCTGCTAAATTTTATAAATGAAGAAAATACATTTTATTTCTATCGGTGGAAGTGCCATGCACAATCTGGCAATTGCACTTCATAAAAAAGGTTATCTGGTCACTGGTTCAGATGATGAAATTGTCGAGCCTTCTAAAAGCCGCCTACAACAGAGTGGCCTCTTGCCTGATCAGGATGGATGGCAACCAGATTTGATCACAGCCGATCTTGAAGCAGTCATTATTGGTATGCATGCCCGTAAAGACAATCCTGAATTACTCAGGGCTGAAGAATTAGGGCTCAGAATTTATTCATATCCAGAATATATTTATGAGCAGTCAAAAGAAAAAACCCGTTTAGTAATTGGTGGTAGCCATGGAAAGACCACTACTACTGCCATGATTATGCACGTGCTGAAATATGCAGGGTTGAATTTTGATTTTATGGTTGGGGCTTCATTACCAGGCTTTGATCTGACTGTTAAATTGACAGATGATGCACCTCTGATTATTATTGAGGGTGATGAATACTTATCTTCACCTATAGACCCCCGCCCCAAATTTCACCTTTACAGAGCCAGTGTTGCTGTCATAACAGGCATCGCCTGGGATCACGTAAATGTATTTCCTACACTAGAAGTTTATCAGAAGCAATTTGCAATTTTCCTGACAACTATCGTTGAAAAAGGGCTGCTGATCTTTAATGAATCAGATCTGGCTCTGGTTGATATTGTAAAAGATGCTACCCGAACTGATCTGCAAAAAGATCCGTATGGGATGCCTGCCCATTTGATACGCAATGGTCTGACCTACCTTATTGGTGATGACCAGCAGGAGTATCCTTTACTTGTTTTTGGTGATCATAATCTGATGAACCTGAATGCAGCATTTCATGTATGCCTCCACCTAGGGCTTGAACCGATTACGTTTTATAAAGCAATTGCTGACTTTACAGGTGCTTCAAGACGGCTTGAAAAGCTTAATGAGAATGGGTTTACTACTATCTTTTCAGACTTTGCCCATTCACCCTCTAAACTTAAAGCAACTACAGCTGCCGTTAAAGAGCAGTTTCCAGCAAGGAAACTCATTGCCTGTATGGAGCTTCATACTTTCAGCAGCCTCAACCCATCTTTCCTTGACCAGTACGCATCAAGTATGGATGAGGCTGATACAGCTATTGTTTATTTTAATTCACATACGCTCGAACATAAAAAATTACCGCCTCTTGATCCTGAGGTTGTTAAAAACGCATTTAACCGACCTGATCTTCTCGTTTTTACGAGTTCAGACTTATTGGTATCTTATCTTAAAGCATTGAAACTCGATGATTCAAATTTGCTTCTGATGACTTCAGGAAATTTTGGTGGACTTGATATAAAAGACTTGGCTTTTTCACTCATTTAATTAGTTCGTATTTATATTTGCGTAAGGAGATCACCTTAAATGCTTGAAAAAAATAGATTACGTAATGAAATATTGCCAGAACGGCCAGCCATCTTACCAAACCGGGCAGGCAAAAAACCTATAAGTAGAACCCCTAAAGTTGCCAGGCCCATAGACCCCAGGCTTTTCAAGCTATTTGGGCTCTTTTTGCTTTTGTCAGCCCTGTTCCTCTTGTTATCTTTTATCTCTTATCTGATCGACTGGTCGTCTGATCAATCAGTCTTACAACATATTTCAATTGGCAAGCTACTTTCTGCTAGTAATTACCCTGTTCATAACTGGATGGGAATGCTTGGTGCTCTGGCTTCCTGGGCTTTAATTTATAAAGGTTTTGGGATAGCTTCTTTTGCCTTTGTTTATATGCTGGTCGTTCTGGGAACACATCTGCTCTTTAAAGAGAAGATTTTTCACCTGGGTATATCATTGGGTAATTCATTATTTTTTTTATTATTTATTTCTTTATTAACCGCTTTTTTATCTCGCTTTGCCTCAAACGAGCCACAATTTCTGGGTGGTGTATTCGGGTATCAGAGTATTGTATGGCTGAATGGAACAATCGGATGGGCAGGAACTGCTGCACTGCTTATATTCACGGGACTGGGCTGGGGTATTTTTGTATTTAATCTTGAGCTAAACCTCACTTTTTTTAAAGTGCGTGACAAAGATCTGTCACTTTCTGATCAGACTGATTACAGCAATCAGGAGGCTTCCCAAGACGATGACTTTTTTACCCCTGCACCCTCACTAAAAGTTAAAAGCACGATTAAACCAAATGCTGAACCCCTGATCATTCATCACCTGAATGATGATGAAATTACTATTTATCCTGCCGGGCCAGATGATAATGAAGACGATGATGATCAGGAGAATAAAAATGCCCATGAACCCTATAAAAATAAAGATCCCAAGAAGCTGATAAAAGATCCTGAGCTTGCTATTCAGTTAATCATCAAACAGCCAGAACCAGAAAAAAGACCTCTTGATTCATTAAAAAACCCACTTTCGGTTTTCCCCTCATTTTCAGTAGAACGAACTGAAAATGAGAAAAAATCTGCCGATCTGGTACAGCAGTTTGGAAAATATGATGAGACGCTTGATCTGGCTTCGTACAAATTTCCTACGCTAGAATTACTAGAAGATTATGGTAGTCAGAAGATTCAGGTAAGCGCAGCAGAACTTGAAGCAAATAAAAATAAGATTGTAAGCACCCTTGGTCATTACGATATTGGCATAGAAAAAATAAAAGCGACTATTGGCCCAACAGTAACGTTGTATGAAATCATTCCAAAAGCAGGAGTTAGAATTTCAAAAATAAAGAACCTTGAAGATGATATTGCTTTAAACCTTGCCGCACTTGGTATTCGTATCATTGCCCCAATACCTGGCAAAGGTACCATAGGTATAGAAGTGCCAAATCAGCAGCCAGAACTCGTGTCTATGCGGTCAGTAATTTCTTCAGAAAAATACCAACGTAATGAGATGGAGTTACCAATAGCCTTTGGTAAGACGATCTCAAATGAAGTATTTGTGGCCGATCTGGCTAAAATGCCCCATTTACTCATGGCTGGGGCTACTGGTCAGGGTAAATCAGTTGGTATCAATGCACTTTTGGTATCATTATTATACAAAAAACACCCCTCGCAACTAAAATTTGTTCTTGTAGATCCGAAAAAGGTTGAGTTAACACTTTTCAGAAAAATTGAGCGGCATTTTCTTGCCAAGCTTCCCAATGAAGAAGAAGCGATTATTACTGATACTAAGAAAGTAATCAATACCCTGAATTCACTCTGTATAGAAATGGACCAGCGTTATACGTTACTAAAAGATGCAGCAGTTAGAAATCTCAAAGAGTATAATCAGAAATTTGTCAACCGCCAGCTTAACCCCGAAGAGGGGCACAGGTACCTCCCCTTTATTGTACTTGTGATCGATGAATTTGCAGATTTGATGATGACGGCAGGTAAAGAAATTGAAGCACCAATCGCCAGACTTGCCCAGCTTGCAAGGGCCATTGGGATACATTTGGTAATTGCCACTCAGCGGCCATCTGTCAATATTATCACAGGAACAATAAAAGCAAATTTTCCTGCTAGAATAGCATTTCGGGTTACTTCTAAAGTAGACAGTCGTACAATTCTAGATGCCAGCGGAGCTGATCAGCTTATTGGAAGAGGTGACATGTTATTATCAACAGGAAGTGAGATTATCAGACTGCAGTGTGCCTTTGTAGATACTCCTGAAGTTGAGCGGATCACTGATTTTATTGGTTCCCAGCGTGGATATGCATCGGCTCTGGCCCTGCCTGAATACGAGGGTGAAGAGAATGAAAGTTCATCAAAGGGAATTGACCTTGAAAATCGTGATTCAAATTTTGAAGATGCTGCAAGGCTTGTTGTTTTGCATCAGCAGGGCTCTACCTCGCTTATACAGCGCAAACTAAAACTTGGATATAACCGTGCAGGTAGGATAATGGATGAATTGGAAGCTGCCAAAATTGTAGGTCCGTTTGAAGGCAGTAAGGCCAGACAGGTACTTTATCCGGATGAATATTCTCTTGAACAATTTCTTGAAAACTTGAATAAAAAGTAAATAAAATTCTTAATCCGCCTGTTTAGCTATTAAAGGCATGAGGTTTGAAATAAGTAAAGAATGAGAAAAACACTTTTACTACTATCTATACTGCTTGCACTACCTTTAATAAATGTACTAGCACAAAATAATACTTCTCAGAAAAAAGCCCACCGTATCTTAAAGGAACTCAGCCAGAAATATAAAAAGTATAAAACGGTAGAAGCTCATTTCAACTTTACCCTCAATAATGCCCAGGATCATATAAATGAAGTTCAAACAGGAGTTTTATATGCCGAGCCTGCTACAAACAGATATCATTTGCAATTAAACGGGCAGGAAATCTTTTCTGATGGTAAATTTACTTACACCTATTTGAAGGCTCAAAAGGAGATGCAGGTTGCAAATATTGATACGAATAGTGAATCTATTAATCCAGCACATATTTTCTCAATTTATGAAAACGGGTTTAATGCCCAGTATAGAAATGAGACTCAGCAGGGAAAAATGAAACTTGATCAGATTGACCTTATTCCACAGCATATTAAAAAAATATTAAAGGCCCAGTTATTAGTAATCAAACGCCCAAGACAATTATATCAGGTAAGGCTATTTGATAAAAATGGTAATCAGTATGTTTATACTGTCAATCAGTTTATTGCTAATCCTAAAATAAATGCTGATCTGTTTACCTATTCAAAAAAGATTTACCCAGGTATCGAGTTAATAGATCTGCGCTAATGATCTCTTATACCCAGTATAGCCTGACTAAAATTGAAAACCTTTTCCGTGACCTGGGGTTTAAAATCAGGTATGAAAAGGGGAATTTTAAGTCAGGAACATGTTTTATTCTTCAGTCCAAAGTTATTGTCATAAATAAATTTGTAACCCTTGAACAAAAAATTAATTCAATGATCGATATGCTCGTCACTGAAGAAATTAATGAAAGCCTGATTGATGAAAAACAGCGGGAATTTATGCGTACTATAAGGCAAACAAGGCTAGAAATATAAATGACGATCACATTCTTAGGAACCGGAACTTCGCAGGGTGTGCCTGTTATTGCCTGCCAATGTGAAGTTTGTAACTCAAGCGATCAGAAAGATAATCGGTTAAGAACGTCTGTGCTTATAGAAACAGCTGATAAAAATGTAGTTATTGACTCGGGCCCTGATTTCAGGTATCAGATGCTCAGAAAAAAAGTTAAAAAGCTTGATGCTATTGTCTTCACACATGAACATAAAGACCATATTGCTGGCCTTGATGATGTAAGAGCTTTTAATTATAGGCAACAAAAAGATATGGATGTGTATGCCACCATAGATGTTCAAAATGCCATCATTCGCGAATTTTCCTATATATTTTCAATTATCAAGTATCCAGGTATACCTCGTGTAAACCTGATAGAGATTGACAGTAAACCGTTTAATATTGGTAAAACAACCTGGATTCCGATAGAAGTACTTCATTACAAGCTACCGGTAATGGGTTTCAGAATTGAAGATTTTACGTATATAACAGACGCTAAAACTATCTCAGCAGAGCAATTGAATAAGATCAGGGGTACAAAAGTACTTGTGCTGAATGCGCTACAAATGAGCTCTCATATATCTCATTTTACTTTGGAAGAAGCAATTGAAATTGCGCTGGATATTAAAGCAGAACAAACATATTTTACTCACATCAGTCATCTGATGGGAAAACATGCTGATACATCTGTGATCCTGCCACCCGGTATTATGCTCGCCTACGATGGTTTACGCATAGAAATCAGAACCCAGCCTTAAAGATCACTCTGTATCACCTTATCAAATATTAAAATTAAAAACTCCACTGTTTATCTAGCTGAAACTGGACAGATCTGATCAGTTCATTGATATGAAATGGCTTGGGGATATAAGCGTCAGCTCCACAGTCAGAAGAAACCTGTTTTATATTCTTATTTGCCGAAATCATAATTACAGGAATATTCTTTGTCTTTTCTTCTTTTTTCAGGCGTTTACAGATACTATATCCGTTTACTCCTGATAAATCAATATCAAGAAGAAATAAATCAGGATGTTCATTTTCTAAATTCTTACCGTCTGAAGATGGGGTTACTTCAAAACCTTCATTTTCTAGTATCAAACACAGAACTTCTAAAATATCTGGATCATCATCTGCCACCAATATTCGTTTTCTTTCCATTATTTTTTTTCAAACTAAATGTCTTATAGCAAATAATATTCCTCAATAAGATTATTATGTAACAATGTTATTATAAAATGATTTTCTTGTCTATGGCTCTATTGTATATCTAAATTGTTTTTTAATTGCTTTCAGGTGAAACGCATTAATGCAATCAGAAATGTATTTTAGATCAAGATTATCGTTGTTTCCAGCATCGAACAGGTTGAAGTAAATACTAGGTTTAAGACTTTCAAAATAGTCAAACAGTATGCTGCACCATATCAGCTGGCAGTTTTCATTAACTTTTGATGCAATTTCGAAAATTCCATCTTTCACTTCTATATGTCTGACATATTGTGATTCGAGCTTACCCTGTGGATACATGAGCAATATATTACCCGGAGTTTCAAGAATATCTGTAGCATATGTCAGGCTTTCAGCGACACTACTTTTACCTGGTGCAATAGAAAAGGCCCCAGCATATTTCAACCACCAGTTTTTTTGCATCTGTTTTTCCAGTACCATAGTATATACATTACCTTTAGTGCCCTTTTTTCTGATCAATTCATTGCACAAATAAAAAGCCAGTATACCGTCCCAAAAGCTTGTATGGTTGCACATCAAGAGGTAAGAATGGTTTGATCTCAGTGTAAATTCAGAGAGAACTAATTTATTGAATTTAACTTTTAACACCTGCCTGATGAAGAATGAGACAAGATTAAAATAAATGTGACTCAGAGGTTTTGCTTGAATGATCATAAGTAGGGACGTAAAATTTCAGAAAGTCTGTTGTTTACCAGTTCGTGACCTCCACTGACGACCAGCTTTTCAGACAGAAACAACGCATCCAGTACTTTATCATTCATGGTTGATGGATATGCAGCGTCTGTATTTCCGAAGATAAAGATGGTACGAATTTTTTCAAAGTTTACTCTTTCCTCAAATATCTTACTGTCAAGTGACAGAAATCGTAAATAGGTAACACATGCATAAAAGTTATATCTCAGGGTTGGGGTTGCTATTTCTTTAGCCAGTATGCCATATCCCTTATAGTCAACCAAACCCAGCAGTCTACTGATCTTCAATAGTCTTTGCAAACCTGAATGGCTCAAAATTAATTTTTCCAGTACCTTGTTTGCCA
>Ga0209724_1000694_pt1 | contig 32042 bp, 27 predicted proteins | sample grotaG_FD_184143 | JGI IMG/M metagenome (GOLD analysis project Ga0209724, IMG submission 184143) | Glacier valley bacterial and archeal communities from Borup Fiord, Nunavut, Canada, to study Microbial Dark Matter (Phase II) -... | ecosystem: Environmental > Aquatic > Freshwater > Ice > Glacier ... | reverse complement strand
TAGGCCTATCATAGGGAGCTTTCTTTTTTTTCCGTGACTGCCAATTCTTATCACTCCACTGATAATCTCTCAAATCATAAACTACGGAGGCAGTAGCGGGTCTTAACTCTGAATAAAAAGCATAGGGATCCTGCTTTAAAATCACTTCCCCCGAAGAAGTTCCTATCGCGTATTTATAAATTTGATTTTGAACAATACCCGGGATAAACAGCTCCCAAACCCCGCCCTCCATTCTAATCATGGTGTGGCTATGTGAGTCCCATCCATTAAAATCTCCTACCACGCTAACCCAATCAGCATTCGGGGCCCAAACACAAAATCTTACACCTTGTATGTCATCCTTCGTAGTTACATGTGCTCCCAGCATCAAATAACTTTGATAATTATTGCCCTCATGGAAATGATAATCGTAATCGTTAATCGCTCTAATTTCTTTTTTGTTTTGTACCATATTATTTGAAATCCTCCCGTATTTTATCTAATAGTCTTAACTGCTACTATTTTTACTGTTGTATCTGTTAATACCTCAGCAATCACAATATATGAGAGTACTTTTAAAAATATTCGTATAAAATTTAATCTTTTGTATATATTTTTTTTTAAACTTAAAAGTTGATAAAACTTGCCCTCTTAAATATTTCCTGCTAGAGGATTTTAGTACTGTAATTCGTATCATTATTGAAGAAAATGAACAACCTTTATGTAAAATTTTAAGAGGGTATTTCCTAAGGCTTATTTACATCTTTGGCCTTTTGGAATACCCTCCGCTTGTTCAAATTCATATTTTGCATAAAGCAATACGTATCCATTTCTCATGTGACTTTATCCTCATCATTTGGCCCACTCAAGTTGGTTCATCTCGCCCATAAAAAGAATCGTATCGGTCTGGGTATCTCGAATGAAGAAGATAAACGGTACATTCACAATAAAGTTGATTTTCTCTTCGGGCATAGCACTGGTTGTCTCCATCTCGATTCCGGTAGCTGCCGACGCCTCTGTTCCCCATTCCTCTACTCTAATTTTTGCCTTATGTGCCACTGCACTTACAAATAAATCCTTCCCAATTTGTTCAAAATCAGCTTCTCCTGCTTGGAACGCTTTCTGCATACCAAGCTCCTGTAAAGCTTCATTGAGAACTTTAATACCATAATCCATCTCAAATTTAGGTAATTCCAGTGTTCCTATCTCTGTTTTTTCTAAGGTGTCCATTTGAGCTAATAATGACTCTATTTCCTCTACGGTTAACTCGTTATATAATTCATCGATTGTTTTACTATTCGTGTCCTCAGGAATTAGAATATTCATAACCATTCTTTCGTCACCATAAGGTATCTCAATCCCTTGGATGCCATTATTGCTGTAGTAGCGAAATTCTGTATCGCACATAACCATCATATCTACTTTTCTAGTTGAATTTTTACCGTTAAAGTTATCCCTTCGGGTGTTTTCCGGCAAAAAAGGTACCGACCACTTTCCGTTAAAATAAATAGCATTTGCTATAAACATCCTTAACATTTCTTTATTAGAAAATTCTTTAATAAACGGGTCAATCATCCCTTCCGTTTTATCTGAAACCCAAGCATTTATGTTATCTAGGGTTTTATCCTCTTTAAAATCCACACTGAAAATGTCTCCGTTATAATAATAGCGGACCGGTGCTAAAAGTGCTGTTTCCATGCTATCATTAAACTCACCGTCGGTGGATAACCAAATGGAGTTGGCTACGTTAAACTTTACTTTAGGGTCAGCCTTTTGCATCTCATCCATCAAATACCGGCTGTTTGCATTCATATAATGATTGGCTGCTTCGTCAAATTCTTTGGTATATCCCTCCAGTTGATTATATCCAAGCAGCTCTGCCATCTCTTCTCTTGTTTCTTTATCTGCACCGTTATAAAGCATGGATAAAGCCGAGGAGATACTGTAGGGAGATATAAATATATTTTCACCATCCCTTAATTCTGAAAAAATTTGAAACGCAAAATCATTTAAACCAGCTGAATAAGTTTCATCCAGCTCCTTCACTGAAACTGCACTCTCATAATCCTTAACGATATCTTTCCCGTTCATAGGTTTTACGACAGCCGCACGCTTAACAATCCCACATCCCGTTAATGATCCGAAAATCATTATAATTCCTAGAAGTATCGCTACCCATTTATATAATATACGCATCGTTTTATTACCTCCATACATCCTTTTAACCCACTAATTCATTAACCACCACTTTAATTTGGGCTGTAACCAGCAAATTGTGATCCAAATATTTGCTCTAAATTTTTAATAATTTCAATATCCTCTCCTACATATAAAGCTATAACATTCTCCGCTTTATAAAAATGGGGATAGGAGGCCCAACTAATTTCTACTTTCTTATTCCACTTATCATAACTACAACCATCAACCGATACATGACCTGCGTCTTCTTCCATTTTTTCATTGCTTTCATAGAAGTAGATTGAGATGTTTTCGGTTTGATTAATCGTTAACCATTTTCTTTCCCCTGCAAGGATGCTTTTACTCTCATCTTTTATTTCTACAGTTAAACCTTTACTTTCCAATTGAGTAATCATTTTATCAAATATGGCCGCTTCATTTGGATGTTTTGGTATTAGAACAATAACAACTATTAATACTGCCACAATAAATAGAAACAAACTAGAAAAAAATACAGCCTTTTTTATATAAATCACCCCTCTTATTATAAAATATCTTTGCAACACTTTCTCTAGCTATTGCGTTCTGCAAATACGAGTTTCATCAATCTATGTATTTGACGATATTTTCTACAAAATAGTTCCATAATACTCCCAAATGTTTTCCATAATTTACTTAATTTACTTAGCCTTTGGCATTCGTTAATAAAATAAAAACAACCACTAACAGCATCCCAATAAAATAGATTGAAGAAAATAGATTTAATTTTTTATAGGATAAAACACTATTAATCCTTACCTTTACTTTACTACTACCGAAGGCAGAAGCGAACACAGTTTTTTCGCTTGTACTGTATGTTAACAAAGTACGGGCATAATTCTTTCTCTCTTCACTGTTCATGTTTTTAATTGCTCTCTCATCGCATGCTAATTCACTGTCTTGAAAGAAGCATCTGAGAAATAACCATATGAAGGGATTAAACCAATGGAGGCAGGATGCGAGTATTCCTAGCATTCGCCATATATTATCATGTCTTCTGATGTGAATTTTCTCATGGAGAAGGATATATTCTAGCTGTTCCTTATTTACGCCTATCGGTAATACTATTTTGGGTTTCATAATTCCATATACAGTCGGTGTAGTAATCATTGTACTTTCATAAATATTATCCTGCAGCCAGTTTGCTTTCTTAAGCTCTGATAATGCAAAATAGTACATGAGTATGACAGATAATATGGCGGATATCGTTACTATGATCCACACGAGCGCTGCTGTTTTAAAAAAGCCCTCCAATAGATTCGTTTTGTAAGTAATCGGATCGTAGGAGGTTGCAGCCTGTAACATATTTGATAACGAAAATTCAGGTAAACTTTGTACACCGTTTGCTGCATCATAAATTGTAATCGTTTTCACGTAAGTTTTTGAAATAGTCTTTGAAAGCAGGGAGAGTAAGCTGTATTCACTCGATATCCCAACCGGGCAAACCAAACGAATCAATACGATTCCCCATAGTGTATAAATACCAAATTTGGGAACGCCCTTAATCAATCTAATCAGATAGATTAGAAAACCAAAGACCGTTGCAATTATGCTCATATTCAGTACCCAATAAAATACTTCATGTAACATAGTAACCTCCAACCGCTCTCTTTAGCGACAACTATAGTTTCGCATACTTTTGCATGATACTTTTATACTTCACTCTTATCAATTAGATTTTTAAGTTCTTCTATCTCTTCTTTTGTTAATTTCTCATTTTGTAAAAAGGCTGCAAAAAACTTCTTCTTTGAACCGTTATAAAGCTTATCAATCAAGCTGTTTGTTTCAGCGCTTTGTATCTCAGTCTTTTTGACCATAGATGTACACACAAAGTTTGGTTCCTCCCTGTTAATAACCTTCTTATCGATAAGTTTCTTGATTATTGTATAGGTGGTATTCTTATTCCATCCAATGCTTTCCCCTAATATCAGACTGAGTTCCTTCGCTGTAACCGGCTCTTTCTCCCAAATGATCTCCATTACTTTAAGTTCACTGTCAAATAATTTTATAGTTTCCATCTTCATTTTCCTTTCCGATGATATTATCCATGTGTAGTATATTATCATTTCATAAAATACTTTTATTTTAGTGTGTATTTTCTGCTATATTGCTTTTTCTGTCAGACCGTTTTTCTTTCAGACTATTTTTCTGTCAGACTGTTTTTCCGTCTGACTGTTTTTCCGTCAGACTATATCAGTAGTTTAATTAAATACTATCGCTATTGCTAACCTTTGTCAACCGAATATTTTTGTAAATGCACTATGCAATGGACATAACATCGAATAAATATATGCTTATTAGAAATAATATAAGCAACCTAACATAATAATTAGGGTAAAGATTCGTGTTAAAGTTTTAAATCTTTCACTCACAAAGTTTGTGCCTATGTAATCAAGGTTTGAAGGACACACTTTGCCCAAACTTGTTATGTGCAAATGCGCAGGAATGAGGGTAAGTGTGAACAAAAAACGTTCACACTAGGGAAGAACTCCAGAATGAGATTCCAAAAGTGTTAAGAAAGATCGTCTTAACACTTGGAAATTCATTCTGAACTTCTTCATCACTTATTTGAGAAGCTGCAACGCAGCTTCATGACTGGAAGTGTGAAACTATGTTTATTCCAAAAAGAATACTATTTGAAAAAACTGCTTTAAATTATGAAATTGGTCAAAATATTTATCATTATTTTAATAAAGACAGGGAAATTGAAATAATCGAATTGCAAAATAATAAGATTAAGGGAAACATACCTGGAGACAATCTTTATGATTTATATAGAGAAGGGAAGAAAACTCTCGTCGTTGGAGTTAAAAAAGGATTGAAGTTTCAATCCTGTAAACCTTCTGCACATTACCAGCTGCCCCTTTTATCAGGGTGCATCGGCGGGTGTCAGTATTGCTATCTTAACACGAATTTAGGAGATAAGCCTTATATGAGGGTGAATGTAAATGTTGATGATATCCTTGCTCAAGCAAAAGCATATATCGAGGAACGGCTTCCGGAAGAAACTATCTTTGAAGGTTCCGCCACCTCTGACCCGATTCCAGTAGAACCCTATTCTAATGTATTGAAGCAAACGATTATATATTTTAGCAAAAGTGATAAAGGAAGATTTCGGTTCGTCACAAAATATACGGATGTCGATACCTTACTTGACATTTATCATAACGGACATACCGAAATTCGCTTTACATTAAATACAAATAGAGTAATCCGTGATTACGAAAGTCGAACCCCCTCCATGGAAAAACGGATAGAGGCCTGCAAAAAAATTATCGAGGCCGGGTATCCTACGGGTTTTATTATAGCGCCTATTTTCCTTTATGAAAATTGGAAAGAGGATTATCATAATTTACTAGTCGATTTAAGTAATAGCCTTCCTAGTTATATCGTGTATCCGCTAACCTTTGAGGTGATCTCCCATAGATATACCACAAGAGCAAAAAACGTAATAATGGAAGTCTTTCCGGATAATACATTACCTATGAACGATGAAGAACGGAGCTATAAATACGGGCAATTTGGTTACGGTAAATTTGTATATACAAAGGAAAATTTATTAGAAATCACAGATTTTTTTACTTATGAAATAGAAGCCCTATTTAAAAATAAAATAATCAAGTATATAATTTAATGCAAGATGAAGTGGCAACCTATTCTTCACGAATAGGTTGCCACTCTCACTTGTCATAAATAACAGAGGGGGTCACATTTAAATAAAAATTTCTAATTTAATTGGTATGCTTCACGCATCATTTTAATCTCTTTCGCATAACCATCCAAATCATTGGGTGTCTCTAAGAAATACGGTAGATGACTAAGCTTTGGATGGTTGATTATCCTTACAAAGGTATCAAGTCCAATGAAGCCTTCTCCTAATTTTTCATGGCGGTCTTTCCCACTTGCTAATTGATTTTTGCTGTCATTTAGATGGATCGCATACAGTTTATCTAGACCGATGATCCGGTCAAATTCTTGTAATACACCTTCCAAATCATTTACAATATCATATCCGGCATCAAACACATGGCAGGTATCAAGGCATACGCCCATTTTACCTTTTAGAATAACCCTGTCAAGAATTTGCTGTAATTCTTCAAATTTACGGCCTACCTCAGTCCCTTTTCCGGCCATAGTTTCAAGCAAAATCGTTGTAGTCTGCTCTGGCTTTATAATATCGTTAAGCATTGACGAGATGTACTCTACTCCAACATCTACTCCTTGACCTACATGGCTTCCTGGATGGAAGTTGTAAAGGTTGTTTGGCAGATATTCCATCCTAGTTAAATCGTCTTCTAGCACTTCCCATGCAAATTCTCTGGTTCTTTTATCTGCAGAGCAAGGATTTAAGGTGTAGGGGGCATGTCCTAAAATTTTCGAAAAATGATTTTCTTCTGCTATTTTTAATAATGCAGTGGCATCTTTTTCATCTATTTTCTTTGCTTTGCTTCCCCTTGGATTACGGGTGAAAAATTGAAAGGTATTCGCGTTTATATTAATAGCCTCATTGCCCATAGCAGCAAAACCCCTCGATACAGATAAATGGCAACCGATGTTTAGCATAAATCCTCCTGTCTACTTCCAATCGAATCATTTTCCAATTCATTTTTATGAGATTTGATTCTATAGTTTCCATTGTAGTCCTATCACTATTCTCATCAATGCTAATGATCAGAAGTCTATTAGCACAAATCAGATAGTGAAGTTACAATAATTCATTCAATTTATTTACCGTTTTCATTAATTCCTTTGTAGCAAATTGCAATTGCCAGTCATCCGGGTAATTGCGATATTTCGTCTCTATTACCATAATCAGATACAAATACATGTCATATAACAATGCCCGGATCGGAGCTTCTTCACGTAGATCCCTGCCATAGCCTTTGGCATAGCTGGCACTACGACAATGTAGGCGGAAGAAGTTTTCCATTAAAGGATCTCCCCATATAGCACGTTCAAAGTCTATCATTCCACTAATCTTACCGTCTGTTACGAATACATTGCCTTCCCATAAATCGCCGTGTACAAACTGGGGATTTGTTACTTGGTCTAAGGAGAAGCTGGCCCTGTCAATTAGCTTTCGTGCCTCTCTATAACGGATGCCCAAGCTAATCTCAACCCTCTCACCATCCGTTAAAATATCAGCCATCATCGATTGAAATACATCTCTCCAGACTAAGCCTTGTTTTTCTTTCTGTCCGATATAACCAAAGCAAGTCCCCTTTATCTTATTCATTTCTGCATTATATCGCCCGATTTCATTAAGGATATTTTCTATTTGATCCTCAGGCATCCCCTCTTCAAATCTCATTTTACTAAAGCTTTTGCCAGAGAGCTTTTCCATAAAGAAATAATCTGAGGAACAAATGCTGTGCGTATCATCATAAAAGAAAACCTTAGGAACTGGAAGAGTCGTATTTGCTTTAACTAGTCTAAGTGCATCGACTTCTGCCCTCATGATATTATTTTCATATAACATAAGACCAGAAACATCTGGAGGTGCTATTTTTAAAATCATTTCCCTGTCAGGAAGCACTATCTGATAAGCGGCATTAAAGCATCCCTCAGTAAGCTCTTTTATAGATAATTCTCTTGAAGGTACGGCTTCACCAAAGGCAGATTGTAGCATTTTCAATATATTATCTTTTGATTGTTTATTTTTTGTATCACTTTCCATGCGAATTCTCCTCCTTTGTTCCTGAAGCCGTTATCAGAAGGTACTCATTTGGCGTAGGCTATTTTATGATAATGTGATTTTATCTAAAATTCCGGTCAGAAATGCAATTGTAACACCATAATTGGTCATCGGTACCTTTTGCTTCTTCACCTGTTCTACTCTGTTCATTACATATTTCCGGTTAAACATACAGGCCCCGCATTGAATAACCAGATCATATTCGGAAAGGTCCTCTGGAAAATCGTTGCCACTTACATTTACAATAGCAAGGCCTTCCCCGACTTTCTTTCGAAGCATTCGGGGCAGCTTATCTCTTCCAATGTCCTCTGATAAAGGGACATGGGTACATGCTTCGGCGATTAAAACCTTGGAATTCTCGGTTAGCTTATCAATTGCCTCAGCGCTTTTTACAAAGTAGTCAATATCGCCCTTATGAGCTGCAAATAGGACTGAAAACGAGGTAAGTAAACTATCAATCGGCTTCTTCTCATATACGAGCTGGAATACCTGGGAGTCGGTAATGATTAATTTCGGTGGTTTTGAAAGGCTGGCTAATGCTTCCTCAAATTTGTCCGAGGTACTGCTTAATACGATACATTTTTTATCCAATAATTCTCGAAGGGTTTGTACCTGGGGTAATATCAAGCGTCCCTTCGGAGCTTGGATATCCTGAGGCATAACCAATAAGACGATATCTCCTTCCGTAACTAAATTACCCGTTATGTCTTTTGTGTCGAAATCTTCGGGTAGCTTACGGATAATCTCTTCTCTTATTTTCTCAACACCAAGCATAGAGATGGCGCTAATCTTAATCGGTTCCTCCTTACTGGCCTCAAAAATCAGGTTTCGGATTTTGTCTGTATTGCGTATCTGGTCAATCTTATTGATTATTATGATAACAGGAGTTTTACGAGTCTTAAATTCATTGATCCATTCCATTTCCTGGCTGATTTCCTCATCGGAGCATACAATCAAGGCTATATCGGTTTTTGCCATTGCCATTCTTGTTTTATCAACCCTCAGTTGTCCCAGATAACCGCTATCGTCAAAGCCTGCGGTATCAATTAGTACACAGGGACCAATCCCATAGATTTCAATTGTTTTGTATACCGGATCGGTTGTAGTTCCTGCAATATCAGAAACTAATGCTGTGTTATGTCCGGTCAAAGCATTGATTAAAGTTGATTTACCACTATTACGTTTTCCAAAGATGCCGATGTGTAGTTGATTTGCTCTCGGGGTTTCATTTAAACTCATATCATCTTCCTTTCTGTAGCTTTTCTCTAAAATCTGAAATCTCTTTTTCCATCTTTAATCTGCAATAAATTTTCTGTTGCAATGTTACGTACCTTTTCATTTGTTATGTTAGCTAGTTCTTTTCCTATCAATGCTTCCCCTTTCTTCTTTGTATCCGGTGAAGCATAATCCTCAAGATACTCTTTTAATGTCATTAAGGCATTTGGCTGACAGCAATTTGCAATTTGTCCCGATTTCACCAACGACATAAAGCGGTCGCCTGTCCTGCCTTCCCTGTAGCAGGCTGTGCAAAAGCTCGGGATATAGCCCATAGTTAAAAGCCAATTGACAATCTCGTCCAGGGTCCGGGTATCCTCGACATCAAACTGCGATGACTTCTCATCCTCCGGTTCCGGCTCTGCGTAACCTCCTACACTGGTTTTTGAGCCTCCACTGATTTGTGAAACTCCAAGTCCTAAGACTTTTTCCCTACTTTTTTGGGATTCGCGGGTAGATATAATAAGTCCTGTATATGGTACTGCTATTCTAAGGATTGCCACAATTCTTTCAAATATTTCATCAGAAATGGCATCCTGAAAGCTTGAGGGATCGATATCCTCTGCTGCACGAATCCTGGGAACGCTGATTGTATGGGGTCCAACGCCTAAGGATGCTTCCAAATGTTCTGCATGCATCAAAATACCGGCAAAATCGTAACGGTACATGTTAAGCCCGAACAAAACCCCAATACCAACATCATCAATTCCACCCTCCATTGCCCTGTCCATAGCTTCCGTATGATAAGCGTAATTATGTTTTGGTCCTGTCGGATGAAGCTTTTCATAGTTATCCTTATGATAGGTTTCCTGAAATAGAATATAAGTGCCTATACCAGCTTTCTTTAATTTATTATAATCCTCTACGGTAGTTGCTGCAATATTAACATTTACACGTCGTATCACACCATTTTTATGTTGAATGGAATAAATTGTTTGAATGCTCTCCAAAATATATTCAATCGGATTATTTACTGGATCCTCTCCTGCTTCCAAAGCCAGCCGTTTATGTCCCATATCCTGTAGTGCGATTACTTCTCTTCGGATATCCTCCTGTGTTAACTTCTTCCGTGGAATGTGTTTGTTAATGTAGTGATAGGGGCAGTAAACACAGCCGTTAACGCAATAGTTTGATAGATACAAGGGTGCAAACATAACAATACGATTGCCATAGAATCTTTGCTTTATCTCCTTGGCTAATTCATACATTTTAGCAATCTCGTCTTCCATATTGCATTCCAGTAATACTGTGGCTTCCCGATGGGTTATTCCCTTCATTTCTTTCGCCTTTTTTAAAATGCTGTCAATTAATACACGGTTATCTTTATTTGCCTTGGCATATTCTATGGTATCCAAAATTTCCTCGTGGTTAATAAATTCTTCTGACTTTTTTGATTTTACATCATACATAGCTGATTCTCCTTCAGATTTATTTTATTTGAATAATAGCAAAACATCGAAACCCATTGATTTACTAGGTAAAGATTTCCTGCATATTAATTTTTGAAAGGTGTAAATTGTTTAAAATCGCCCCGGTCAATCACTAATTGATATCCTATCTTAGCCATCCTTCGATCGAGACACGACCTGCATTCAGCCGCCTCATCACCAGTACATATTTTATTGTCATAAAGCTCATATTTTTTTCTCACCGTGGTGGGTGACAGATTTGGCATTAACACATTGGCTCCGAAAAGAATACCTTGTTCTCTACCCGTCGGGCTTATAGTCCCAAGTGCAGTTGTTGCCGGTAGTAATACACCCGGTATCATTAATCTTAAAATGCTGATTAAAATTAAAGTCTGTTCCAGACTTCCTTGCTCGTGCTTTGCAAAAGGGGTATCATGGTGCGGAATAAATGGCCCAATTCCAATCATTTGAGGGGAAAGTTCTTTTAAAAACAATAGATCCTCCGCAATATTTTCTATCGTTTGATAAGGGGATCCCACCATAAATCCAGCCCCTACCTCATAACCAATTTCTTTCAAATCCCATAAACACTGTTTTCTGCTCTTAAGGGATTGGCTCTCCGGATGAAGCGTGTTATAGTGCTCCGCATTCGCTGTTTCATGTCTTAGCAGGTATCGGTCTGCTCCCGCATCGAAATATTTTTTATAGGACCGATAGCTTTTTTCTCCTATGGATAATGTGATGGCACAATCAGGATATCGACTTTTTATCGACTTAATAATATCTACGATATCCTCATCCAAATAGCTCCAATCTTCACCACCCTGAAGAACAAAGGTACGAAAGCCAAGGTCATGCCCTGTATTGCAGCAGTTTAATATCTCCTCCTTGGTAAGTCGGTATCTTTCAACCCTCTGGTTGCTTCGGCGGATTCCACAATAATAGCAGTCATTTTTACAGTAGTTTGTAAATTCAATCAGTCCACGGGTATAAATTTTATTATCAAAATAACTAATCGCAGTCTTGCGTGCCTTTTCCCGTAAATATTCGATTTCTTCCTTCGAAATATTAGATAATAAAGAGATGAACTCATGCTTAGATAATACTTTTTTTAACTCTAATTTATCGATTAATTCCCTTACATCTGCCATTCTAGTTACTCACTTTCTCATAAGATGAATTGACAAGCCATTTTCTTTTATAACATATGAATTGGTAATGAATTCGGCACAGCCCAATTTGTTATAAATAAAAAAATCCCTGTGCTTTAAAAGGCACAAGGATAGTATTAAAATCCAATGTTAACCTCCTTATAGTAAAATAAATCTTACTACTAGGAACTGAACGGATCATATTTTTCTATTCTTCGCCTTCTTACTTGGGCGTACCCTCGTTGTCAGCACGACATTATTGTTATTTATTTAACGATTATAACTTATCCCTTACGGTTTGTAAATATATTTTAATATACTATCATAGGAGATTTTAGTATACTACATCATTTCTACAAATTGAATTCTTAAACCATTTGGATCCAGTACAAAGAAGTATCTGGTATGGGGATTCGGCTGATAAGGACCATCTTGAACATCAATACCCTTTTCCCTAATACTTGTTATCTTATTATCTACTGATTCTACTTGAAACCCCCAGGAAATATCAGATCCAATATTGATTTCTTTCTTTTTTTCATCAAAGATTAATTCAATCTGGGTATCTCCCTCTCCTAAAAATGCAATCTCTACTCCTGGTCCGGCTGGGAATCTCCTAATTTCCTTAAGTCCCACAATTTCCTTATAGAAATGTAAAGACTCCTCCATATTCTTTACCGATATGGTACTCCAACAAAATTTCATCTTGTAACCTCCTTAGTATTTTATCATAATTAGTTGAAAGCACTTTACAATGGTATCCCTACTTATGAAAGACCTAGTTTTTGTCTTTTCTTTAAGATATGGGCTTCAATATCTTCGGCAACCTGGACAGGTTCATCCCCTAACGCTACCTTTCCACCTGTTAGCCCTTCTACATCTTCTGTAAGAAGCTTCACCAGATTAGGTGCTCCCGTAATAAAAGGTGTCGGTGAAAGGTGGGTATATGCTCCATAAGCTACCGCAAACAAGCCATCAATCGTTGCTTTTTGTTCCATCCACTCCGGTGCTGTCACAGCAATCGGCAAATCAGAGATATCCACGTCAAGATGATCTGCCAGAGCAGTTACCAGCATAGATATTCTTCCTGTATCTGTGCAGGTTCCAAAACTTAATACTGGTGGTATACTTAACGCTTTGCATACTCCTTTTAGTCCTTCTCCCGCCATTTCTATCGCATCCAAGTTACACATTCCGGCTACTTCCAAGCCATGATTGCCGCAGCCTCCGGCAACAACTAGAATATCCCTTTTAATAAGTTCCTTTGTAAGATTAACGGTGTTCCAATCCTGGGGACCGTTTCTTAAAGTGGAACAGTTTGCGAGAGCAACTACTCCTTTAATCTGTCCCTTTGCTATCACATCAACGAGAACATTCAGATCATTTCCGATTGCCTTTAAAACTGCTTCCGTTGAAAATCCGGCAATTGCTTTCATTGTGTGCTTTGGAACCATCGGCTTAATCTTATCATGTCTCTTTTTGAAGTTTTCAATTGCAATATTAATACAGCTTTCCGCCATCTCATCTGCTTTTGCGGGATAATAAGGCATTTCATGCTCTGTTCCCGGAACACCGATAATCGTGCTGACGCTGACAAGTGCAACCTGATATTTTTCAGCATATTGGTCAATGGCCGGAGGTGAACAGTTTTCTTCCATTACAAGCGCATCTACGGTACCAGTGGCTAGAAACGGTTCAATGGAAAGCCAGTTACCCATTAGACCAACAAATACATCATCCACCTCAAATCTCTGAAGCATCTCCTGTCCGGTTTCGATGGAACCAACAATATGAATGCCCTTTGCGCCTGCCTTCTTAGCCATTTCCTGATACTCTTGCTTCTTTGCTTTTTGTAAAGTTGCCACCCCAATCCAGGGTTGATGACCATTGAATGCAATATTTACATAATCAGGATCCATAATTCCCATATCTACATCAACTTCATGTGGATAAGGTGTTCCAAATAGGATGTCCTGCGTCATTTCTAATCCGATTTGGGCAGTATAAATCGTAGATATTCCTAATCGCAGAGCCTTTTTTGCTAAGGATACATAATCCCCGTCCACATTGGTCAGACAACTTGCAATACTGTTTTCCACTTCGTGTTGAACACCGGAAGGGTATAGGTGAAGCTCTCTCCATAACGGTTTTCTTTTCTTTGGAGCAAAGGCCTCTACCATAATACTCTCCTGATCGGGGTTTATCTTCATTTCTCTATCAAGTAGTTCAGCTAGTTGTATCGCTAATTGGTTGTTATCTTGATTTGTATCAATTCCGGTCTTTTCACACATCCATTTTAATTTGCTGGCATCGGTAATTTTAAACGGAGTCTTTCCTTCTCCCGTTGCCTTGAGGGTTCGAAACGCTTCATAGGCATGGTGACCATAGGTGGCTGCACCCATGATATTTCTCATCAATAGATTCCTCATCGCCATTGCATCGGGGCCGATACCACAGACTCCTTTCACTGCTCCCGCCTTATCACTAATTCGGCAAGGTCCTTGGGTGCATAACTGGCAGCTTAATCCTTGCAGACAGTACTTACAACGTATTTTCTCCTGTTCGTCCCACCTGGAAAATACACTTGAAAGGCCGTCCTCCCTTATCCTTATCAGCATCTCTTCCACTGAATCATGATAGCTTACACGGCCTTTGGGTCTTTCTAAAATTTGTTCTGACATAATCAACCTCCAAATTAGTATATTTAATAATAATCTGTTAGTTAATATGTCCATAATTTACAAATCAAATACTCAAAGTACTTTATATTTATCTTGTCAGCTGATGTAGTTGGAGTATAATTATGCTATATAAAGTCATGAAAACTTTTATCTTTTTATAAATATAATAGGAGTCTGTCACACTGCCGCTTTGCGCCTTTTAAGCAGTAAGTGTATTTGCTCCAGGAAAGGCTTGGTGAAATAATGAAGAATGTTATTATTACCGGTGGTACACGGGGTATCGGTCTGGCAATGGCAAAAGAATTTTTAATATCAGATTGTAATGTTACTATTACGGGCAGAAGCGAATCAATCTCTGTTGCATTGAGTAAAGAGTTGGCTAAAGATGCTGATAGGTATCTTTATATTCCCTGTAATGTACAAAGCAAAAGTGATTTAGAAGCTCTTTGGAAGTTAGCTTCAGAAAAATGGGGTCGGATTGACCTCTGGATTAATAATGCGGGACAGAATTGCCCACATGAGTTTAGTTATCATACCATAGATGCTTATGTTGATGCTGTAATTGATACTAATCTTAAGGGAATGATTTATGGTTCCCAGGTAGCGGCGATGAATATGCTCCAGCAAGGTGGCGGACAGATCTGGAATATGGAAGGTTTAGGCTCCAATGATATGATACAGATTAAAACCATTCTTTATGGCACTACCAAACGTGCGTTAACCTATTTTACAAGAGGGCTTGCTAAGGAACTGAAGGGTACCACGGTGAAGGCAGGGAGACTTTCTCCAGGCATGATGCTGACCGATTTCATTACCAAGACACCGGAGGGCGAAGAATCTCCTGTCATTAAAGATAAAAGTTTCAAATTCATATTCAATACACTGGCTGATAAGCCTGAAACGGTTGCCGCCTTTTTTGTACCCGGAATGTTGAATAACACTAAAAATGATGCCCATTTAGTATGGCTGACCAATACAAAATCCACGTGGAGATTCATAAAAGCACCCTTTGTAAAGCGCAAGTTGATTTAACTGTATGCTTCTCTATATACTGCTAAGCCTTATTTCGTTGCTTCTTTTGCGGTTTTTACCCTGTCTGATAGATTTCTTCCAGCCAGGCACAAATAGCTGCAGCTGCCACAACTGATACATTCAAAGGCAAAATATTTCTTAGTTTCACTTAATTTCCCCTGATCCACTAAGTCAGCAATTAAGTTAACCTTTAATCCGACAGGGCAGTTTCTGACGCAATTACCACATTTAGAGCACTGCGGTGATTCCTTATAGTTAGGAAATACGGAGGTTGCAATAAAGTTTATATTTTTGTCGACTACGGCCTCTTCCTCAGCTAAGTAGGACTGCATTAACCCACCGCCTGCAAAGACATTGATGACACCGGGATACATTGCCTCCATTACTTCGCGTAATTTCATCCCCAGCCTTACCCTCACTACTTTAGCACTCTTTGTTTTAAGATTTGCAACAGTCAGGAATCTGGTATTTACAGGTTTATTCCTAGCTACTGCTTGATAAATTGCATATATAGTTTGTACATTTAACACCAATATTCCGCAGGCTGCAGGAATTTGATTGTATTCAATCTGCTTTTTCAGAACATTGGCTATCAGTATCTTTTCTGCGCCGATTGGGTAATAATCCAGGACTTTATGTGTATTTATATTATTAGAAAATTCTAGTCTGTCTAAATCTTTTACCGCCAGATGAACGGCTGAAAAGTTGATGCATTTACAGAGCAGCTCTATCCCCTTCGTTATCTCGTTGGGATATTTACGTAAGAGCCAATAATCATGAATTAGGCCCGGGTCACATTCCACCCCATTGATAAGAAGATATTTTTGACTTTCCCTTGCTGTCAGAACGGTCATCAACTTTTGGTAGGTGGAAAATGCCGCCCCACCCATACCAAATACCTCATTATTTTTAATCCGGCTTAGAATTTCATCAGCCGATAGCTCCAATTTATCAATTTCTTCCTCAGGCGAAAGCTCTAATCTATCGTCGGTTAAATCAACCATTTGTGATTGATCTTGTAGGTATGGAACTTGCTTAGGAATCCTTAGCTTAGATTTTTGCATTCCAATATTTTTATCATTAATGCTCTCAACTGCAGAAGAGAATAGGTTAAGCGCAAGGATTCCAATAATAATAGAAACTGACAGTGGATAGTAGAGTAAAGCTGCAAAACCTACTAGAAAACCTGCTGCCGAACCAGCCACAGGGTGACTTGTTACTGTTACAGGGTCCGTAAGTACAATTCCGCCCCAAAAGAATACTCCATACGATAGCAGATTCAAGAGGGTGAAATCCCCATTGATTAGTAGGGCGCTCATCATTCCCAAAATTATTCCGATTCCTGCAAAAGGTCTAATTTTTAGGAATAACAGGCTAAGAACAGCTGCCGGTATAAGCAGGAACGAAGCCGGAAAGAAAGGATATGGGATACCATAAACAATCAGGATAAACAGCAATCCGATCATCGCGGGATTAATAATATTCTTTCCTGTCCCTCCCCAGAGATGCTTTCCAACTAATAGAGCTATTGCAACCCCTAACATTCTTACCCCCAAGGGTACACCAAAAGACAATACACTGATCATTGCCGCCGTCACAGCAGCTGAAACACAGCACCACATCCGGTGATACCTGAGAATATTCAAACTTAAGTCTAAAAGTAAGCCTTCTGCTACTAAAAGCAGAAAGCTTAGTATACCCGAGGGTTTATCTAACCACTGAGGTAAATGGTACAAAACAAGGACGAGTAATACAGCGGCCATGCTATGCTCATTGGACCATTTTACTCTAATAAGAGGGAACGTCTTCATTTATTTTACTCCCGCAAGTAATCCATGGAATTTGTGGAACCCTGTCCCATAAATCATCATCGGGCAGCCAGCTGCCGTTTCAACCCCTGCCTTCTTACATTCCTCGAGAGTTTCCTGACTAACGTTCTTGGCACTATAGAACAATATCTTCTGAATTCCTTTTTCTATCAGTTGTTTCACTGCTTTTGCAGTATTCTCTTTATTCAAAAGAATGAAGGCATTCTTTGGCATACTCGGCAGCGCAGCTAGACTTTTGTATACCTTGATATCATAACTCGCACTTTCCTTTGTGTTGTAAGGATATACCTTCAAATTATTATTTGTAAAAGCTTGATATACACCCTTACTGTATGCACCATTTCTTGAGGAATAACCTACAAAAAGCACCTCACTATCATTAAAAAAGTCTTTCGTTAATTTATTCATATTAATCGACCCCCATCATATTTTTATAGATATTATACTATATTAACCCAATTGTGTCTAATATATCCTCCTTCTATAAATAGCCTTTTCATAGTATTTTCTAATGTATCAAGTGTTTTCTTTACAATTACTCTCATAATGTGGTAGTATCCTGAATGTGTCTGTTGTATAATGACAGTATAAATAAACCATAATCGTATCATAATGCGACCTACGATTTATTTATCTTTTATAAGCAAAGATAAACCTATTGTTTTTATATTAAATAATAAAGAAAAATACCAAGTACTGGATGAAGGACGTTCAACCAACACTGAATGACTTCGGTTTAGAGATTTCTTAATTATTGTGGGTAATTTGGTAAAACAAAAGCTACAGATTAATCAATAATCTGTAGCTTTTACACTTTAATTCTTTTATCTGCTATTCACTAACAACTTTATCCATATCTACGGTAAAGGCTTCGCCTTCTTCCATTGCAACATGCCCGGATTCGTAGGGTTTATTGTCTACTGTAATAATAACCTTCTGTACTCCGTAATAATTACCGAGTGTGTTGGTAATGCACTGTAAAATTAAGGTTTCATAACTTGCACCGACATTCATATCCTCCACAAATTCCTTAGAAAAATCGATATACGCAATACTGTCTTTTCCTAAATACAAAGCTCTAATTTTGGTATCTGCGCTGATTAAGGGAAGATAAGTTCCCTTTACTGTATCCTCCTTCACTGCATTTTCAATGATTATAGCTGTATTGTCGTTGGTATGAAAGTGTAATGTTTTTTGTTCTGTGTAAATCTTCTCATCCTCATCAGGATAATAAAACTCCATATATTTGGAAAACGGTGTATCTGTTTTAATTTCCTTTAACGAGGTAGATATTTCGCTGTCGCCAGCTAGGAATATTGTCTTAACAAGTCCAACCTTCGGTGCATAATAGTCCAGTGTTTTGCTGTCTGTGCTTTCTGTCGTTACTTCCAGTGCTTGATATGTGCCCAAAGGGGTTTCAATTGTTACCTCCGCATTAGAAATATAGCGTTTTCGATTATCCGGAAGAGTCCACTCTGTTCCCTTTACCAATGGTTCCATCAGTAAGACCTCAACCTCATTCGTAACTTCTGCATCTAAGAGATAATCTCTGTAATAGCACTCTCCGATAGAGGATATCACAGTTAATTTTCCATCCTTAATTTCAATTACCCTTACGGTTTCTGTACCGCCATTATCCGTTCTTGTCTGAATTCGATTGCCACTTGCATCATTATAATCCATCCATACATTCATAGCAGCATATTCATTTCCGAGTCCTTCATAAATATATTCCGCATCCTCTTGGAAGGGATAATAATCTTGTATCGTAAATGTATTTTCTTTTGTGGGGGGGGTTGTTGCAACAGGAGTTTCTGTCACTACTGGTACCGTCTCTGTTGGCTTTATCGTTGGCGTTGGTAGCGTTGTATCATTTATAATATCCTTTTTACAAGCTGTCAGCGTAATTAATAGTATAATTAGACTGATCGATAACAAATATTTTTTCATAACTTACCTCATTCCTGCGCATGCTTTTTGCGCATATCTTCAATTAATAGACGAGTATGTGGAAATTTCGTTCCATTTTCCATCTATTAATAGAAAAAATCTGTTAGGAATAAAAAAAGATACCCTATAAGCTGAATTATAGTACTATCCTAATCATGTCTCATTTCTATAATATTTATACGCAATCTTACATGTTTCATAGTTGCTTGTAGTATATGTCATGCCGCTATGCCTTAATCAAACCGGATATGCTTTCACTGATTTTTCTTGCAATGTAAGCGTTATTCATCGTGTATAGATGAATACCATCAACTCCTTGGGATATCAAATCCACAATCTGATCTACGGCATAGGCAATTCCTGCGTCCCTTAAAGCTTCCGGTGAATACTCGAAGCGTTGCAGCATCTTTGAAAATTTGGAAGGGAGACTGGCTCCACATAAAGTTACCATCCTCTCAATCTGAGCCTTATTAACAACCGGCATAATACCTGCTTCAATCGGGACATGCACTCCTGCTATCCTAGCCTTTTCAAAAAAGGAATAAAAAAAGCTATTATCAAAAAACAATTGAGAAATCAGATGCTCTGCTCCTGCATCTACTTTATTCTTCAAGTTTAAAATATCTTCTTCCATACTGCTTGAATCGATATGCCCCTCCGGATAGCAGGCTCCTGAAACATGAAAGCCACCTCTTCCCTTTATATAGGTAACCAGTTCACTCGCATATTTAAATTGATTTTTCGGTGGAATCTCTGGGTTAATATCTCCGCGGAGAGCTAGTATATTTTCAATGCCATTTTTCTCAAGGCGGTTAAGAATTAGCTCAATTTCAGGCTTTGTATAATTGACACAGGTTAAATGAGCTAAGGGTTCTATCCCATATTTATTTTTAATAACAGATGCTATCTCTGAGGTAGCGGTGTCTCCGGCATTGCCCCCTGCTCCATAAGTAACACTGATGAAATCAGGATGAAGACCCTTTAACTCATCGAGCGTTGTATAAATGGTTTCTATGGGACTGGTTTTCTTAGGTGGAAACACCTCAAAAGAAAGCACTGTCTTATGTTGTTCAAATAACGAAGCAATTTGCATAACATCTCCTATCTCTGATCGGCTACAATTTCTTGATCCAGCAACGCCTGCGCTTGTGTTGTTCTACTTCATAATGCTTCCACAATGCCTGGACCTGATGGTTGGTCTCGAGTTCAGGACCTGTTTCTGCATATTCAACACCGTTTTTCCTTGCAGAATTAGTCATTGAGTTGAGTAGCACAGCGGTCAGACCTTTATTTTGCATTTTAGGTATTACACCGACCAAGTACAAATCAAGTACCTTTGATTTGGCATAGGAAGCACGTAGTATGCGATACCACCCTAAAAATAGCAACTTACCATTCGTTTTCTTAACAGCCTCGTTCATCGAGGGTAATGCAAGTCCAAATCCTATTAGTTGTTTGTTCTCATCTACGAGAAGCTTCACATAGTCCGGATTAATCAGCAAAATAAATTCATTATAATATTTCTTTATCTGAGCATCAGAAATCTCAACTGTGCCATATAAATTCTTATAAGTAATGTTTAATACAGAAAAAACCTGTGATATGTAAGGTTTTATTTCTTTTCGTGTTTTCGGTTCAATTAGTGAAATTTTATTTTTTTTAAGTACTGCTAGGGATAACTCATCAATCCTCTTATTTGGTGTTTTCGGTAATTTTATTTTATATTCTAACCAATCAATCGCTTTCAAAAAGCCTAGTTTTTCTAAGTGCTTTGCGTAATAGGGATAATTATAAATGGTAATAAACATTCCGACTTCATCAAAGCCCTCTATTAACATCCCCTCCTGATCCATATCACAAAAGCCGAGTGGACCGTGAATCTCGTTTAAACCCTCGCTACGGCCCCAGTTTTCAACAGCTAGAAAGAGCGCTGTGGACACTTCGAGGTCATCAATAAAATCTACTCTTGAAAAACGAATCCGCAACGCATCCCATTTCTTATTGGCTGCATGACTAATAATACCTGCTATTCTTCCGACACATTTCCCGTTTTTATATGCTAAAAACTGTTTTGCGCTGCAGTAATCATAAGCAGGATTTTTCTTTGGATTAAAATTATCATATTCATCCAAAATCAAATCTGGAATAGCTTGTGGAATGTCCCTGTACATTTTGGCATTAAAGGCCGCAAAAATCTTTCGTTCTTTTTTAGTTAAAGCTTCTCTGATCTCCACCATACTTTACCTCTTCTGTATACCTTTTTATAGTCAAACTCTTTTAAGAAAGTTGCCCCAAGTATCAGGATTCCTCCTAGTATCTGTATAGCAGTCAGCTGTTCTTTAAAAAACAGATTAGACATTATAATTGCAGAAATCGGGTCAATGTAGCATAAAACCGCAATGGTTTGTCCAGTGAGATTTTTAATTCCTGAAAAATAAAAAACAAAACCAATCCCTGTGTGTAACACTCCAACTACCAATAATAGAATCCATGATTTATTATCTATATGGGTAAATTGTATTTTTTCAGTAAGCAGTATATAAGGCAGTAATACTAAGGAGGCGGTACCTAGCTGCATTATGGTAGTCTCTAATCCTGCTAATCCTTTTATAAACTTATTCATTAATATATCACTGGCATACAGCACTGCTGCTAGGAGGCCAAATCCAATTCCCAATAAGTGATTTTTTCCGGGTCCGCCCCCTACTCCAATTATTAAAAACATTCCGACGACCGCTCCTGCAATGCATATTACTGTCTTTAGCGTTGCCCGTTCTTTTAATACTAATGGTGCTAAGAGCATAATAAAAACGGGTGCAAAATAATAGCTTAAGGTAGCATTTGAAATAGTGGTATATCGGTATGCCTCAAATAAAAAAATCCAGTTGAACCCAATAGCAGTGCCAGAGGATATTAATAAAATTAGATTTGGTCGAATAGCTTTCCATGATAATTTCTTCCTACTCAATAAGCCTACAGCCAAGATAAACAAGCTGCCAATCACTCCCCGCCCCAATGCAATCTGGCCCGAGGATAAATCGATACCCCGTACAAAAAGTCCTAAGCTCCCAAATATAAGCATTGATGCAGTGAGATATCCTTTCGATTTTTTCATTATTCTCTCCTAGTGGCAACAAATGAATCGGTAAATTTCTAGTGAATAAATAATCCTGCAAGTGAATTATCAACCGATTCGCTTATCCTGAATTTCCTTGTCATTAATTATAATCTTTTGTATTATTATAACCGAATTGTTTTTATATTGCAAACTTCTTAATATTTAATATCTAAAACCAGAGACTAATTTTATTGTTATAAATTCAATATATATTTTAGGTAGCTGTTTACATAATATAGTGTTTTATGGTACAATTTACAAGTAAATGCTCTTATTTATATAAATACATACTTTTTAAAAGACCTGCTCATAAACTAACATGCACCTAAATTAATAACTGATATAATTTACTTAAACGAGAAGCTTGGAAGCTAAAAGAAGTAAATATCTAGTTACACTCTAAAATTAATATCTTATTATAAAAGAATAGCAAAGGAGTGAAGTTATTATGAAACTTGAAGGAAAAGTAGTGGTAGCACAAGGTGGAGGTCCAACTGCGGTAATTAACCAATCCTTGGTCGGAGTTGTACTGGAATCAAGAAAATTTCCACAGATTACAAAAGTATATGGTGCTGTGAATGGAGTTTCCGGAATTATCAATGAGGATTTTCTCGATTTAACGCAGGAAACAACACACAATTTGGAGCAGGTTGCAATTACCCCTTCCTCCGCCTTATTCTCAACAAGAGAAAAGCCGGACAAGGCTTACTGTGAAGAAATATTTAATGTTTTCAAAGCTCATGGTGTACGTTATTTTTTCTATATTGGGGGAAATGATTCAGCTGATACGGTACGAATCGTAAATGAGCAAGCCGAATCCTCAGGATATGAATTTAGAGCTATCCATATTCCGAAAACCATTGATAATGATCTTATGATTAATGACCATACTCCGGGCTATGCATCGGCTGCTAAATTTGTTGCACAGTCTTTTATCGGCCTTAATCTAGATAATAGAGCTTTACCAGGTGTCCATATTGGAGTTGTAATGGGACGGAATGCAGGTTTCTTAACTGCTGCCTCCTCAATTGCCCAGAAGTATCCTGATGATGGTCCTCATTTAATTTATCTTCCTGAAAGACACTTTATCATGGATGATTTTTTACAAGATGTTAGAAATATTTATGGCAAACATGGACGTTGTATCATTGCCGTTTCTGAAGGTATCCAGGATGAAAATGGTGTGCCTATTGTTTCAAAGATGGTTAAGAATGAAAAAGATGCCCATGGTAATTTACAACTATCCGGTACCGGTGCATTGGGTGAACTTCTTGTTCAGGAAATCAAAGATAAACTCAAAATAAACAGAGTAAGGTCTGATACACTGGGATACCTGCAAAGATCTTTTATGGGATGTGTATCGGAAGTAGATCAGCATGAAGCCAGAGAAGTTGGAGAAAAAGCTGCTCAGTTCGCCCTTTGGCATAATATTGATGGATCCATTACTATACATAGAACTGGAAATTATTCCGTAGCCTATAGGATGACTAATTTGCATGAGGTAGCTGCAAAAACCAAGTTAATGCCGGATGAATTTATTAACCAAAAGGGGAATAATGTAACAGATGCTTTTAAATATTACTTACAACCTTTATTAGGTAGTAACATGCCTGCAGCAAGTATGCTTAGAGCTCCCAGAGCCGAAAAGATTCTCCATAAATAATTGATTTTTCGAAAAGTGAAATTAACAATAGCAATAAAAAATTCCCTTGAAATGAATTATATTTCAAAGGAATTTTTTTGTAACTATTTTTTCTTTGGTACATTTGCTGTTCCGGCTTGTGCAGAAGCTTTTTCACTTGATTTCTTCTTAAGTGTCTTTTTTGGATTTTTATCTCCCATGAATAATCACCGCCTTCCCGTTTTCAAATTATGTTTCTCGTTTAAACTCATCTTATAATAACGGAATTATTTTGCTAGTATTAGCAACATAATTTCTTTGATACTATTCCATTGGAAAAACTAATATCCATATTTTACCACTTCCGTGATGTAATAAGCAATATAAATTATAAATAATTCCTCGGCGTTTTTATTATCTCTGAAGTTGTAACCCAATATACTCTTAACAAGATAATATTATTGACTTCGCTTATAATTATTTTACTATTAACTACATTTTAACACTATTTTCATTCAATTTGCAATACCCATTTTCAATGTGATTCGATTTATTGTTGGTTGGTTAATTATCCCAATTGATCTCCAATGGTTCAATTAAAACCTCATTGCTGTCTGTTTTAAATGTATCAACCCAAAAAGGCTGATCCGGTAACGTCTCGGATACTTCAGTAAATTCGGGATAATCGGAATACTCCTCATGATTAATTTTAATTCCCTGTAGTCCCCACCATTCTTCGTCGGTCAAGCGCGTATCACTGACAAATTCGTAATAGGAATATACCGCTCCTCTGGATAAATAAAGCTTACCATTAACAGGTACGACAACATAGATATGGTCGAAGTATCCTGTTCCCAAGGAAACATAGCTGCTTTGATAGGTTGCAATATCCGATACCAGCATATCACTTATCTCTTTTGACGCATAATCTCCTGTCAATCCTAGCATAAACGTATTTGATATATCCTCCAGCGTCCCTCCATACCACAGTAACCGTCTGTTCTCTTCCTCAGTCAGAGTCTCATTGTTAAGTTCTTTGATCGAGCATTCAATCAAAAAAGATAATAATTCTTTATACTCCTTCGCCCCTTTTAAAAAGTTTTCATTTATCATGCCTCTCTCTTCCAACACTTTAATTGTAAAATCTGTGAGGTACAACAGTTTGTTATAAAGTGAGATATTAGGTTCCACATATTGTTGATCTGCATACTCATAGGCATCTCCCATTTCAGCTACCGCTTGTTTCCCATAAAGAACTGTATCATGCTTTAATTCCGTATAGCTGCCCAGCGCGGTATTTAAAGATTTCCTCCTCCATGCCTCTGTTGTCATAAATAATGGCATACCGGAGGAAGCATTAAATTCTGTCATTGCCTCCTGAATGGACCAAAGCCATCCATTGTATAGATTACTACCCCAGATATCCGGTGAATAACCAGAAACTTCTTCCTCAAGTTTTTTATATTTTTCTTCATATTCCGGCCAGTTCTCCTGAGGTTTGTAAACATCAAACAGCAAATTTTGCGCTAGATTACTACCCATCACGCCCATGACATCAAGGGCTGAGGGAATTGGTCTCAAAAAGGAATCGGTTAACGTTTGCATGATATAGCTGTCTAAAATATATCTTTGACCCATAAAACGAAATTGCTTATCGGTCGGTGTCGTTAAAACCTTTAAATCCGCTTGGATTTTAGGCTCTGGAAGTGCCTTTACTGCCTCGAAAAGTTTATCATAGTACGCTTCATCATTAAGTATATTGGGATCATTGCTCTCACCAAACACGGATAAGCGCAAGCTATTCATAGTAAATACATTGATATCATCGGATAAACCTACATACCTACCCGTTGGCAAGTATATATTTGACCAGAGCTTTGCATCACAGATTTCTTCTGATTCTAAAAATGTTGTAAAGGCAATGAGTAAGGCTTGAAGTGTGTTCTCATAATCAACTTCTTTCTTATCATTAATTAATGAAATGGGTACCGTTCCAAACCACATCATAGTTTTGAAGTACCTTCCCAGCTCCTCACTTTTTGTATAATGCCCTCTTACTTTAAACTGGGAATAATCAAAATCAATGTTAAGCAGTGGCGATTTTTCATAGGCCTCTGCCTTATCAATCAAAGCGTATTCTTCTTTTGCTACCTCCAGAACGTCATTACCAACGTCAACTTTGATTTCAGAGGATTGAAGCATTATCATTCTTGCAACTAAAAAATAAATGATATTTTTCTCCTGTAGAGATTTTAATTCCTTATCTTCAAGCACATTAAAAAGCTGAATAGACTTATCCAACATCTGCTTCGTCATGAGCTCCAAGTCTTCATATAAAAAGTCAGTTTCTATGAATAAAAGCGACTTATCATAAAATTGGTGATACAGATGTAATATGGAATCCGTTGTTATAAAGTTCGGTACCCCGCCGTACTCATTGCTGTCATATACATAATACATTCTGGTGTCCTTACTGGGCAGAACAACAAATCCGTTCTGTTCCAACATGGCTATCTGTTCCTTGGTAAATCCCGAAAATTGGCTAATGTTTTCTATATTCGTTAGACCTTCTGCTATATTATAGGGTTTTACCGCAGCTTGATAATTTGGGTTACTATAGGTTTGCTCTTTTAGTCCGACTGTTACAGTAGAGGCCCATTCTGTGTTTAATTTTAAAATTGAAACCTGATTCCCATCAGTGTTACCCACTGTATTTTGATTTGCATTATCATCGTTATCTCCTGTGCCTTTATCCTCATTAACAGTATTGTCTTGCTCCTTATTTGGCTCAGTAGCTGATTTCTTGTTATTACTATCCCCATTCCTTTGGCATCCTGTCATTATGACACAGATACATAATATAATTGCCAAAATACGTTTCATAAATACTCCCCTCTTCCTGCTTAACAGGTAAACAGATTATACTCTTTCCTTAAAACGTTTCCCATTGGATATCCAAAGTATTTCAACCTTTAAGACTAGAATCCTTGATTAGGCTCTACTAGCTCCCCATATTGTATTGTCAGTATTATAGCTTTTTGCTTATGTTTCTCTTTTTCTGTTATCTGTATACGGTTTTCTCCTAAAATGGTGACATTTTGAATGTCTTGATAGCTTCCGCTGGAAGCAAGTAAGAAAAATCCGAAATCAAACCAATAATAAATACTTATTTTTTCTTTTCCATCTGCTGTTTGTTCAATAAAAATCAATTCCTCACCCGGAATTGATACCAAATCACCTACAAAAAAGTCCTTCCAAATGCCTGCAATCTGTGACCCCGTCCACTTTTTATAAAGCTTTTCGTCATCAAAATTAAAGATAAACATTCGGTTTTTTTCTGTTTGATCAAAATGGGTGGTCTTATTAACTGCAGTTAGGATTTCCTTTACCCCATCACCATCAATATCGGATACTTCTATTTTCCATGGTTTTCGCGTCGTAAAATCATTTTCGTAGAAACGTTCCCACTTCTCGTTCTCTTTTTGTCTGAATGCCACAAAGAATTCTCCAGATTCCAAGGGCCCTTTTTTACTGATCAGGGCATATACACTTGCACCTTCTCTATCATAATCGATTATACTTTCCGCTTTCCCTAAGGATGCTTGTAGTTCTTCTAAGAAGGTGTCAAGCGGCTTGACATTTGGCTGTACCCGAACGGAAATAAGTGCAATCATACAGAGGAACAATAAAATATATAGGAGTCGTCTGGAATGTCTATGTGTCATTTTCAAGGGTATCCTTCTTCAACATTTATTTTATTATTTCATCTCCTGCAATCCAATGTATCAGTCAAATATAGCAGGCTTTGTGCAGTAGTTATCGGCATTACTTAATAGCTATATTTTACCACTATTTTACTATAGTAAGCAATACCCTTGCTCAGGTTTCACTCTTTTACTATCGTAAGCAATACTCTTGTTCAGATTTCACTCTATTACTATAGTAATCAATAATTTCTCAGTTTCACTATTTTACTATAGCAGCAATATTTAATTATATTTCACTGTAGTATTGTAGAAGACATATTATGATTAATGTATCGCTGTTTTACTGTAGAAGTATACTCAGATTAGGGTATCAAAATTTTATAATAATGGAATAATCTTCTCGGCAACAGTAAAAAATATAATGAACTTAATGTTGAAAGGACTCTCAAATGAATTATGTAATTTTTGATTTAGAATTTAATCAGGATTTACCTTCTTTACAGATCCCGGGTAAGATGAATTTAGAAACCAATTCTCTTGTCGTAAATAAAGATGGACTATCTCAATATCTCTATGAAATAATTCAAATCGGTGCCATTAAATTAAATTCGGATTTTACTACGCTTGCTACTTTTAACCGCTATATAAAACCAACTATTTATTCCAACATAAGTCCGTTTATTACACATCTAACTAGAATAACCACGGAGCAGCTTTTGCAGGAAGAACCTTATTTTAAAGTTTATGAGTCCTTTATCGATTTTATTGGAGGCTCAGATTCTATACTATGTACCTGGGGTATGTCTGATTTAAAAGGACTATATAAAAATGCCGAATACCATCAGCTAGATTCTAAACTTTTACCCAGAATGTTCCTCAACCTACAGCCTTTTGCTTCCACACATTTTAAGCTTCCAGGGAAGCACCTTCTGGGGCTTCAATCAGCTGTTGAATTACTTGGTATTCCAATCCCTTTTGAATTTCATAATGCACTTAATGATTCCTATTATACCGCTGAGATATTTAAAAAAATATACAATTCCTCCCTACAACCAAATATCTATGATCCCACCTTTCTTTTTCGTAGGCCAAGGCAGAGAAAGAAAACAGTTAATTATAATCAACTGTTAAAACAATTTGAAAAAATATATGCCAGGATAATGACAAAAGAAGAACAGGAAATGATTATGCTTGCCTATAAAATGGGGCGAACGAATCAATTTGTTGAAGATGCAAGAGGAATTCAAGACAAGTGAATTAAAATACAAATTCACTTGTCTTGAATAATATTTCTATTAAAATAGCTATAACCTAATTGCATAGACGGCAATTTCAAATACTACATAAATTTTTTATAATCTTTCCAATTATTTTCTAAAAGTTTTGGAGTGTCTAAACCATAAGGACAATGACTTTTACAATGGTCACAATGAATACAGTCTTCAATCCTCTTCATTTTTTCCTTCCACACATCGCTTATGTAAATGGATGTCGGCGCCCGTTTAATCATCAATGACATTCTTGCCGAGATAGGAATGTCAATATTTGCTGGACATGGCAAACAATAACCACATCCCCTGCAAAATTCTCCTCCTAATTCCCTTCTATCGAGTTCAATAATTGCCGATAATTCCTTACTTAGAATCGGTGGATTTTCGATAAAAGTAATAAACTCGTCCAGTTCCCATTCCTTCTGTATCCCCCAGATAGGTACCACATTATCAAATTGAGCCAAATAAGCATACGCTGCAGCGGAATTGGTAATAAGTCCACCGGATAGAGCCTTCATGGCGATAAAACCAATTTCACGCTCCCTACACAATTTCACCAACTCGATTTCCTTATCGGCAGCTAAATAACTGAAGGGAAATTGAATGGTCTCATACAAACCTGATTCTACTGCTTCTATTGCAACCGGAAGTCTATGATTCGTAATGCCGATATGACGAATCATGCCTTTGTCCTTTGCTTCTAACATAGCTTCATATAACCCCGTACCATCGCCGGGTTTAGGGCAAAAACTTGGGTTATGGAATTGGTATATGTCAAGATAATCGGTTTTTAATAAACTGAGTGATGTTCTTAATTGATTCCAGAACTCCTCCACCTTGGAAGCCATCGTTTTCGATGCAAGATAAATATTATTCCTTACATTGCTTAGAGCATAACCAATTTTTTCTTCGCTATTTGAATAAGCTCTTGCGGTATCAAAAAAATTTATTCCACTATCATATGCCTTTCGTAATAATACTGCCGCCTCTTCCAACTCTATTCGTTGAATCGGAAGTGCTCCAAATCCGTTTTTATTAATAATAATTTTGGTTTTTCCTAATACTACTCGCTCCATGCTAGTCCTTTCTTTTGTTGATTTATATTATTAAATAACAAGATGAATTAGTAAGCAAATTCTCTTGCCATATATAATTGAACCCTCTGTTTCAACAATTCATTCTATAGCTACTGATACTCATTTTTTTAGTTTTCCTATTTGTATTGTTCTAATAACAGAAAAAGTAATTGTTCCAAATAAGGTTACTAACATAACTGGTAAAAAAGTGGCCGGAAGAGGCTTGCTATATGCCATGAAAAATGTTATATAAAAAAACATTCCCAGCATTTCAATTTTAGTAAAAATAATCAAGTTCCTAACACAGCAATACACGGCTTCCTTGTTTTTGTCTGTTATCTTTATAGGGATATTCCAAGCTCCCGGGAAGAAGGCTATTACCGTTATGAAAGCATATAACAAAATACTTACGATTGGTACGATAAATATTTCACTTTTATTTCCCCACCTGTTAATCTCACCCTTCGCATTATAGTGGCCGGGTATTTGTTCGGGAAGCTGACTATAACGTACACAAACAAAGATAATCATGCCGATAATAAGTAATAAACCTATTATTTCGAGTGTTTTTTGAAACCGAGTAAACTTTATCTCCATATTGGAAACCTCCTCTTGTATTACACATAAGTTAACTTAGGGTGTGTTTTTTATAGCAGAGTTAACTATTCATTTGCATTTTACCACAATTACTAATAAAGGAAAATCATTAATTTTTACCCCACTAATAAAAAATGCACTTATAAATAAATCTTCAAAAGTGTTAGTTGACAAGACCAAACACTAAAGAAGATTGATTTATAAGTGCGCTCTCATTCTATCAATAAGTTATACTCTAGTAATTTTAATTGAATTAGAAATGTCTATTATACCAAATCCCCAATCAGGATTAGGGTAAATAAGATCAGGAAATCTTATGGCACCACCAGTTACCATACTTCTTACCTTAGCACTGGGCATTGATATGAAATTTCCTCTAATTACTCCCCATTCCAGTAACATAGCTACCCCACCGGCAGCCTGTGCTGCAGCTACACTCGTACCTGTACTCCATGCATATTGATTACCTAAAGTAGGAGCTAATAGGTCAACACCCAAGGCAGCGATATCTGGTTTGGGATGGTTTTCTTTTGTAAATCCTTTGCTTGCATAATAAAATAACTCTTGATTTAAATCATTATATGCCGTCACTGTTAGTACCGTTTCTTCATTCCCAGGTGCGGTAATTGTTGTATAGGGGTTAGCGTTAACAAAAAAAGTATCCGTAGATATAAAATTATTTATAGGTAACCATATATGAAATCGTGATAGCATATCTCCAAATCCAGAAACCCTGAATCGCCAAGTACCACTTTGGGGATTTTGAAACCGGAAAAGTATAAACTGGTCACCTTCTAATGAATCCTCTAGCGTATTGTCTACAATAATAACTGTGTCTTCATATTCGAACAAAATTGTACTCTGTTGCTCAAAGATTGTAGGAATATGTCCTACGAATTCACCTGTGGGTGCAAATATATCAGCCGAGAACGCGTTCGGAGCATTTCCCCAAAACTCCATAAAAAACCCAAGTTCATTAATACCAACGTTTAGTTCGACATCATTAAATTCTATAGTTGGAGCTATTTCCCCAAAATAATGATGACTACTGTTACCTTCATTACCTGCTGCCACTATAATAGCTACATCACCGAAGCGGCCCATAGTAGATAGGTAATCATTAAATATACCATCGCCTAGATGTGCCCCTTGAGAAGAACCAACTCCAATACAAATAGCAATTGGGCGTCTGAATTCCCTCGCAATTTGTACCAAATAGTTTATTCCAAGCATAATATCATTTTCTTGATAGCACAAGGTATCCTGAGGCAAATAGAAAAAATCCTTTAGATATGCTTTTGCAGGTTTTAGCTTAACAACTACAAATTCTACACTGGTTGCAACACCACTAAACCCATTTCTCGGGTCATAAGATCCACCTGCAATACCGGCTAACATAGTGCCATGACCAATTTCATCCGTGCTAGGAACAAC
>Ga0209724_1000693_pt1 | contig 32048 bp, 25 predicted proteins | sample grotaG_FD_184143 | JGI IMG/M metagenome (GOLD analysis project Ga0209724, IMG submission 184143) | Glacier valley bacterial and archeal communities from Borup Fiord, Nunavut, Canada, to study Microbial Dark Matter (Phase II) -... | ecosystem: Environmental > Aquatic > Freshwater > Ice > Glacier ... | reverse complement strand
TACCGACAGTTCCCGGTTTATAGTTTATGAAATTGCGATTCCTCTAAAAGAATTGATGGCCGGTAATTCGCTTCAGCTTGACGAACTGATCACCCTGAATGTTTCTGTCAATGCGATGGATCGTCCTGCAGGCAGTACTGATCGCGGAGGTCGTGCTGGCAGAGGTGGCGGATCGCGTAGTGAGCTATCAGATATGGGTGGCGGCCGATCAGGCGGCGGTCGCGGAGGAATGGGCGGTGGACGGCCAGGTGGAATGTTGCGCGAGGGTAGTTACAGTGGTTCAGGAGACAGAAGCGGCCAGTTCGAACGGGCTTCGTTTAAACAGAAGTTTACCTTGTCGAAAGATTGAGGAAAAGACAGATGTGAGGAGTTTTATTCTTCTGACTTCTAACTTAAACTGTTACTTTTGTTGAAAAATAGACCTATGCATATTGAAATTCGTAAAGCCAAACTTACCGACCGCGATCAGATTGCCCAATTTCAGATGGAGATGGCCTGGGAAACCGAGCATTTTAAACTCGATGGCATTACTGTTTTAAAAGGGGTGGAGGCTGTTTTGAACAATGATCGTCTTGGGGCTTATTACCTGGCGGTTGTAGATCATGAAATTGCAGGTTCATTGCTGACCACTTATGAATGGAGCGACTGGCGCAATGGTACCGTTCTTTGGATCCAGTCGGTTTACGTCGACCGGAAATTCCGTAAGCTGGGGATTTATGGTACGCTTTACGATTATATCAAAGCGTTGGTTGCAGCCGACGAATCATTGAAAGGAATCCGGCTTTATGTCGATGAGTCGAACAAAGGAGCACGAGAAGTTTACGCCCGTCTGGGAATGAACGGCGAACATTACCGAGTGTTTGAATGGATGAAGGAGTAACATCGATCCACCCTTCAAGTGGTTGCAAACCCTTGAAGCGGTGTTTTGGATGAATGAAAGGTTCAACTTTTCCTGATATCGTAAGCCATCAGACTCTTTCCGTGCCGGATATAAAGCACGCCATTCCCAATAACCGGATGCGAGAAATGTTCTTTCGTTCCCCTTGTTACTTTAAAAGTGCTTACCTCTTTTAGTTCATCTCCCGTTGGATCGACAAGATGCACATTCCCCTTTTCGTCATAAAGGTAAACCATCCCGTCGGCTTCAATCGTGGCACCCCTGCCAATCTTCAGACTTTGTGTCACAATACCTTTCTGCATATCAAGCGACATCAATTCCTGTTTGCGATGTCCGGTAGCGATCAGCTGGTTGCCAAGCTGAACAACGCCACCCATGATGTTATCGAAAGGCTTGCAACGCCAAACTTCCTTAATGCTTTCGCCATCCTCCGCGAGCTTCAGTTTCACGGTACGGTTACCATCGCCGGCCACATAATAGAGGTATCCTTTGTCGAAGATCGGGGCGTTGGAATGGACATTGCCCAATGTGTCTTGTTTATGCGTGAACAACAGTTTACCATCGTTGGCATCGATTCCCAGCATCGATAGCTCCGAAAAGGTAAGCAGAATATTGTGTTTCCCCTGTTGAATGATCTTTGGCGAACAGAAAGCCGAAAGCTGACCGACTCCCTTGCAATTCCAGATCATCTTACCTGTAAACCGATCCAATGCCACCACATTGGTGTCGGCTCCGCCGGGCGCGCAATAGATCATCTGATCCTTCACAAGCAACCCTTCGGAATATCCAAAGATGGTATTCTTTCCGTGAAGATCGGTAAACAGATTGACTGACCAAACCTTGCTGCCATCGATCCGGTTGAGGCAGGCCATTTCCCCTTTGCCCGATACGGCATAAACAAGATCGTCAACAACCGTTGGTGCTGAACGAGAACCGGGAAAGTTTGTCGCCCATTCGGGGCCATAAGCTACTTTCCAACGGAGATTTCCTTTCAGATCGAACGAATAAAGATAACCTGTGCTGTCGATAGCGCCGGTGATAAACAGACCGTCGTGCGTTACAACAGGCGAACCATATCCATCTCCTACCGTATCGGTGGCCCATATGAGTTTGGGTCCTTCGGCCGGCCATTGTTTCAATAAACCTTTATCGGGATAATGTCCATCGCGGTTTGGACCACGCCATTGCGCGATCTCGGGTTGACGGGTGCAAGAGACAATAAGTACTAAGAGAGGGAGTGCAAAAATCAGTCGGCGCATTATTTGGTTGTAAATTTGGTCATTTTACAAATCGGGAATTGTCGTGGCAATAGTAATAATAATTTGGATTCGTTTCGCAAAAAAGAGGGAGGGAGTAAAAAGGAATAATTTGAGTTTAGACTTTTTTGGGTGGCCAATATTGCGGCGCATAGGTAATCAGAACCCCGGCTCCTGATAACACACCACTGACTTTCAGGTGTCAATATTGCGGTGAATAGGAATCAAGAACCCCGGCTCGTGATGACACACCACTGATTTTCGGGTGTCAATATTGCGGCGCATAGAGATGTTGATTTTTTTTGAACATCAGCAGATGTGCCGGCTTGCAGCATGCATTGTTGATCCCCTGGTGGCGCTTCGCTTACCCGGGGTTATTCATATTCGACACCTTCAGTGTCGGTTCCCGGATATGATTTCGTGGTTTTTACATTCGATGTTTCGAAATAGGTTCGCGGGGTAGTCAAAGGAGAGATAGGAATTGTTCATCATTGAATTAACCTTTGGGCAATTTACTGCGTTCCCATTGTCAAATTGCCCAATCGTCCAATTGTTACATTGGCCAGTTCACCCTTTACCTCCCCATTTCCTCTTTCAGGTATTTGGCGGTGTATGACTTGTTCATCTTAATGATCGCTTCGGGTGAGCCGCTACATAGCAACTGACCGCCATCTTTGCCACCTTCGGGACCAATGTCGATGATGTAATCGGCTACTTTAATCACTTCCATGTTGTGTTCAATCACGATCACTGTGTTTCCTTTGTCAACGAGTTTGTTGAGCACTTCGAGCAATACACGGATATCTTCGAAATGGAGACCTGTTGTGGGCTCGTCGAGGATATAGAGCGTCATGCCGGTATCGCGTTTGCTGAGTTCGGTAGCAAGCTTCACGCGCTGCGATTCGCCGCCTGACAAGGTGGTGGATGCTTGACCCAGTGTAATATATCCCAGTCCTACTTCCTGTATCGTGCGTAACCGATGGACAATGGCAGGGATGCTTTCGAAGAATTCAACCCCCTGGTTAATTGTCATATCGAGCACATCGCTGATTGATTTCCCTTTGAAACGTACCTCAAGGGTTTCGCGGTTATACCGTTTGCCATTGCATTTATCGCAATGGACATACACATCGGGGAGGAAATTCATCTCGATCACTTTCATTCCTGCACCCTGACACTCTTCGCAACGTCCGCCTTTCACATTGAACGAGAAGCGACCCGGTTTGTAGCCCCTGATCTTCGCTTCAGGTAAAAGCACAAAGAGGTTCCGTATGTCGGTGAAAACGCCTGTATAGGTGACAGGATTCGATCGTGGTGTCCGTCCAATCGGCGACTGGTCGACCTGCACGACTTTATCGATGTTGTCGATCCCTTCGATTGAACTGTATGCCAACGGATCGAGCAGCGATTTATAGAAATACTGGCTTAGGATGGGTTGTAATGTTTCGTTGATCAACGTCGATTTGCCGCTTCCGGAAACGCCGGTGACGCAGATGAACTTCCCGAGCGGAAACTTCACATCGATGTTCTTCAGGTTATTACCCGACGCACCCCTGATGATCAGTGATTTTCCATTACCGGGACGACGTGTGGCAGGGACTTCAATCTTTTTCTTTCCAGTGAGGTATTGCGCGGTTAAGGAATCGCTTTTAAGTACTTCGGATGGCAATCCGGCAGAGACAACTTCACCGCCGTGGATACCAGCCAATGGTCCCATATCGATCAGGTAATCGGCCTGTAACATCATATCGCGGTCGTGCTCTACCACAACAACCGAATTACCCGTGTCGCGCAACTGCTGCAAAGAATGGATCAACCGGAGGTTGTCACGGTGATGCAACCCGATACTTGGTTCATCGAGTATATATAGTACGTTCACGAGCTGTGAACCGATTTGTGTGGCAAGCCTGATTCGTTGCGATTCACCTCCCGAAAGGGTTCCCGCGGCACGATCGAGCGACAGGTAGGTGAGTCCGACATCAATCAGAAAACGGAGCCGTGTCCGGATCTCTTTGATCACCTCGGTTGCGATCTGCAATTGCCGGCTGCTCAGTCGGGGTTCGATACCATCGAAGAAGTCGGAAAGTTCACAGACATCGAGTTGTGCCAGTTCGGAGATGTTCTTCCCGTCTATCTTAAAATGAAGGGGCTCCTTTTGAAGACGTTGACCGTGACATTCGGGACAAACCATGCTTTTATGAAACTGGTCTGCCCATTTCTGTGCGGTCTTCGAAGGGTTATCGCTTTTCTGATTCAGAATGTATTTGACGATCCCTTCGTAGGTCATCATATAATCGATTGAACTTCCCAGTGGGGAGTTCTTCAGTTGTATTCTTTCGCCTGTTCCGAACAGGATGGCGTTGAGTGAATCTTCGGCAATCTCCCCGACAGGTGTTTTCATCGTGAAGCCATACTTGTCGGCAAGTGCTTCAATCTGCCAGAAGATCATCGTATTCTTTTGAGAGCCAAGCGGTGCAATTCCTCCGTGTGCGATCGACAGGGAAGGATCTGGAACGAGTTTCTCAAAATCGATTTCAGTGATCTCACCCAGTCCGTTGCATTTGTGACAAGCTCCTTGCGGTGAATTGAATGAGAAACTATGCGGGGCTGGGTCGTTGTAGGAAATACCGGTGGTCGGGCACATCAGGTGGCGCGAAAAGAAGCGTGTATCACCAGTTGCCTGATCGAGGATCATGATGATTCCCTGGCCATGTTTCATCGCAATATCAACCGAGTTATGCAGCCGTTTCCGGTCGCTCTCTTCGACAACCAGCTTGTCGATCACCACTTCGATGTTGTGGTTCTTATAACGGTCCACTTTGTAGCCGTGCGACATCTCGCAGATTTCGCCATCAACCCGGGAATAAAGAAAGCCTTTCTTGCGGATTTGTTCAAAGAGTTCGCGGTAATGACCTTTGCGTCCCCGAACGACGGGAGCAAGAATCATCGTTCGCTTCCCGCTGAACTTCTCAAGGATCAGGTTGATGATCTGCTCGTCGGTATATTTAACCATCTTTTCGCCTGTGTTGTACGAAAAGGCTTCACCGGCACGCGCATAAAGCAGCCGCAGAAAATCGTAAATCTCTGTGACTGTACCGACTGTGGATCGGGGATTCTTATTGGTGGTTTTCTGTTCGATGGAAATCACAGGACTTAGCCCGGTGATCTCGTCCACATCGGGACGTTCCATATTTCCGAGGAAGCTGCGTGCGTAGGCCGAGAACGTCTCGATGTAACGACGCTGACCTTCAGCGTAAATTGTGTCGAATGCAAGCGACGATTTGCCGCTTCCACTCAGCCCGGTGATCACCGTCAGCTGATTACGGGGTATTTCGACATTGATATTTTTAAGGTTGTGCTCACGCGCGCCTATTACTACAATTTTATCTTCTTGATCCATGTAATTGGTACTCTCTTTTCAATGGAAGAGGCAATCTATTGCAAATCGGCAGCGTCTGTAAAGACAAATTTGCGATATTTCCCGACTTCCGGAATCTTAACAGTGTATATTTTACCCTTTAGGTTTTTCAGGTCCGGTTGCCTTAACCATGGGTTAAACTGTTTAAACAATTTATAGTTGATGTTGTTCGCGCGGGCAAATTCTGTAAAGCTTTTGACACTTCCGGCAATCTTTACTTCTTTGAAAGGAATGATGGGGTATTTCTCACTGTCACTGATCTTAAACCCGTATTTCAAAGGATCGCCGATTATTAATTTCAGGGAGAGGATACGGTAAATATACCTTGAAGTTTCTTCGTTGAGCAGCAGATCGTAATAGTTCCGACTGTCCTGAACATTGATTTGCCGATTCATACCGGTGATTCCTGCGTTATACGAGGCAGCTACCATGGTCCAGCTGCGATATTTTTCATACGAATGTTTCAGGTATTTACAAGCCGCTTCGGTTGCTTTCTCGATGTGATACCGTTCGTCAACTTCCTCATTTACTTCAAGCCCGTATTGAATAGCGGCGTCTTTCATAAACTGCCAGATCCCGACAGCACCCGCAGGTGATACAATTTTATCGAGAAAACCGCTTTCTGCCAATGCCAGGTATTTAAAATCATCGGGGATATCATTTTGCTTTAAGATTGGTTCGATGACCGAAAAATAGCGGTCTGTCTTTTTGAGGTAAAGCAGATCCTGCGAATGGTAATTGGCAACGATGAGCATTTCGCGGTCGAGTGATTCGCGAACATCGAAGTTTTCGAGTGGAACATCCTCGTCGGCAAAGTCGAGCTTTTCGGGAAGGGCGACTGCTGTAAAAAAGATCTCCTGTGATCCTGTAGATGTTTCAACAATCCGGTTGTTCACGGCCGGGCGCGAACTGAAAAACAGCCCGCCAATGATCACACTAAATGCTACGAACGAAAGAAACACTAAAACCTTTGAAAGGTTGGAATTATTTTTTAAAGAGCTTTTATCTGTCATTTGAAATGAGTGGATGTTGGCTCCAAAGTTAATCGTTTTGAAGGTTTAATCCAATTATTGCAACCGATCTTAATTAAAAGAGTACGTTAAGCCTGTTACAATTGCCATCTGCGAAGGCTTGTAATTGACGGATTTGCTGGAACTTATTGAGTTGATAAAGTGCTTTATACGTGGTTCGACGGTAAGGGTGATGCGGTTGGTTATTTCATATCCAACTTCAAAACCAACTGACCCCGAATAGACTACATTGCGCATATTGGATGTTTCACCAGTGCTGATATTTTCGCCATTCTCTGACAGGATCGCCTTGTTTCCTACCAGAATGTTGGTGCTTATTCCTCCGGTAAGTCCGACAGCTATCTTTTTATCGATCAGTTTATAAGTTGCCTGAAGCGGGATCTCGATATACTTGATGTCCTGTTTTAGATCGTTTGTGGCAGAAGATTTATTATAGGATGAACTGAGCAGATAACCGGAATTACCAGAAATTGGATCGGATTGCATATCGCCTCCACCGATTCTATCCAGATTAACAAATCCAGATGGCGTTGAGGCAAGGGTTGCGTTAGCCGCGACATTATAAATAGGATTTGCACTCATGAAATCTACATTCCTTGTCGTTTGCCGTATGTTGTTGTAAGCAAACCCCGATTTAATGATGAGCCGTTTACTCACTTTATAACCTGCTACCATACCCCCTGAGAACGAATTTTCTGTAGTTGTTTCCTGTGGTTTATAACTTTGAGAATTAGCGTACATGAGACTACTTCCCTGGCGACTGTTTTGAGCCTGGTTGTTAAAAACAGGGGCTAACTCAGCTTTAATGCTCCACCTTCCGTTGTTTTTGACTGGATTGTTTTGCGCAAATGTAACTGGCTTGTCCGATGCCGTGTAACTAAATGGGCGGATGACCACAGATTTCGGATCTGTTTCATCGGGAAAAATACTGTCTTTTCTTATATCTGCAATCCAGTCGGACAACTTCTTCACAATTTTGGAATTTTGGTGAAGTTCATCCATAAATTCTTTTTCAGAATTAAATAGCTCTACATCTCCACCCTTTTGCACCGTCAATAGATTTTCATTCCTCAAAAAAGAGGTGCTTGCTGCAAAAGTAGCGAGTGACGAAAGTTTCGAAGAAGATGAGCGAATCACTTTTTGAGGTATAGCAGAAGTACCTGAAGTGTCCTGATTGGAAGTGATTGATAGTACTTCAGCAGTTGTTGTATTTACTGTTGCTGATTGCGTGACATTGGTGTTAACACTGCGTTGTTCTGCAACACTATTTTGTTGTAAAGCATCTTTACCTGTTGGATTTGTCATCCACCAACCGGCAAGAAAAGCAAGGACAATAGCAGCAGCAACACTGAGTGCTTTCAGTATTGCAATGCGGCGTTCTTTTCGACGTGCATTGAGCTTTCCCTGAATATTTGTCCAGAGGTACATTGGGGGAGTTTTTTCAAAGTCTCCCAGTTTCTCCCGGAATAATTGGTCTATATTTTTGTTCTCGTTTAACATAGCGTCGTTGTCACTGTATTTTTTTCTAATCCGAAATCATCTATTACCTTTTTCTGAAGAATCACTCTCGCCCTTGACAGGTTTGATTTTGAGGTGCCTTCGGTGATTTTCATCAATTTGGCAATCTCCTGATGCGAGTATCCTTCGATGGCATAAAGGTTAAAAACCATCCTGTATCGTGGAGGAAGCTGTTGTATAATTTTCATTAAATCGTCCGCTGAAATGCCTGAAAGTGTTTCTTCTGAATACTGAATACTTTCGAAAACCATCATATCTTCAACCGGATAAAGATGATTGCTCTTGCGGAATTTTTCAAGTGATGTATTCACCATTATCCGGCGCATCCATCCTTCGAAAGACCCTTTGAATCCGAACTGGTCGATTTTTGTAAAGACACGAATGAACCCGTCCTGAAGATTATCTTCAGCTTCGGTCGCATCTTTTGAATAGCGCAGACAGACCCCGTACATTTTTGGCGCAAAATGATTGTACAATGTTGTCTGGGCTTTTCGGTCGCCCGATGCACATTTTTGTATCGTTTCTTCGAGGTTGGTCACTAAATTCGACTTTTAGTTAATTATAGCAAAAATAAGGCCCGAAGGAACATTAAAATTTGCATCATAAGTATTAAAGTAAGTTAAAGAACGAAAAAGAAACTTATCCGCGTACGGAAGTTGTTCAGGTTGAAAAGTTCCAAATTGATTTCTCATATTTTTTAACTCCTGTAAAGTGGTTAATAGGCTCTTTCGTGGATAAGACGGATTTAATTATTCATTAGGTTGCGTGATAGTTGAAAATATTGCAACTTTATTTGTATTTAGTACATCTATGGGTTATTATCACCCTTCAGGTTGAAAACCATTGAAGCGGTGATAGGGACAGAGAAAAATTGAATAAATTAAATAATGGAACAATGAAAACAAAAACTAACATGATTCTACTGGTTCTGATGTTGACTTTCGCCAGTTGTTCAAACAATTTAACACCGGTTCCTGATCCGGTAGATATTGTAATGACCCCCAAATCGTTGCAGCTTGTAAAGACGAATAACGCTTTTACTTTCAATTTATTCAAGGCAATCCCTGAAAGTCAGGGTAAGAATGTGATGGTTTCGCCACTGAGCATTTCGCTTGCTCTTTCGATGACGCTTAACGGAGCTGATGGTTCTACGAAAACCGATATGATCAATGCTTTAGGATTAAACGATTTAAGTGTTGACGATATCAACCAGGTTTATCTGGATCTTGTGACAGCGCTCAAAAAAGCCGATCCGAATGTGGTGATGAATGTGGCCAATTCGATCTGGATCAGGAAGGGTTTTTCTGTACTCGAACCATTTATTGCAACGAATCAGAAATATTACGATGCACGAATTGAAAGTCTTGATTTTGACGCAGCAGCACTAAATACAATCAACAGCTGGGTAAACGAAAAGACGAATACCAAAATCCCTAAAATCCTGGATGAGATTTCTGATGATGAGATTATGTTTTTGATTAATGCAATTTATTTTAACGGAAAGTGGCAGGTGCAATTTGAAAAATCGCAAACTCAAAGCGGATCATTCACACTGTCAACAGGAAGTTCGGTAAATGTCCCTTTGATGAAGATCAAAGAGACATTTGGCTATTCGGAACAGACGGGATATGAGGCACTAAAAATGCCTTACGGACGTGGGAAATTTGGTATGGTTGTTCTCCTTCCTGATGTCGGAAAAACACCTGATGAGATTATGGGGCAAATGAGCCCATCGTCATGGGAGACGTTAAAAACTTCGCTGAATTCACCCGTAAAAGTCGATGTTTGGATGCCACGTTTTAAATTCAGTTGGGAAAGTGACCTTAAAGAAATTCTCTCGTCGCTTGGAATGGCAGTGGCGTTCTCAAAAGAAGAGGCCAACTTTACTAAAATTAATAGTGACGGAAACCTTTTCATTACAAAGGTAAAACACAAAACATTTATTGATGTGAATGAACAAGGTACCGAAGCAGCTGCCGCCACTTCCGTCGGAATTGGTCTTACAAGCGCAGGACCCGGCGGACCAGAGTTTCATGTTATCCGGCCTTTTCTCTTTTTTATTACAGAGGAGGATACGGGTGCAATTCTCTTTGCGGGAAAGGTTGAAAATCCTTTGTCTGCGAATTGAGCATATTTTCTAATTCCCTTTTGACAGAAGAAAAGCTTAGCTTTGTCAAAAATTATCTAAATGGGAATTATATTTGATCAGATTATTAATTGGTACATGGCCCATATCACCTATTGGACCATTTTTTTGCTTATGGCGGTTGAAAGTTCCTTCATTCCTTTCCCTTCCGAAATTGTTATTCCCCCAGCTGCCTATAAAGCCGCAAGTGGAGATATGAATGTCTTTCTGGTTGTACTGGTGGGAACACTGGGTGCAATTGCAGGGGGATTGTTTAATTATTACCTGGCAAAATGGCTGGGTAAAAAATTACTCATGAAATTTGCAAATACGCGTCTTGCTCACATGATGCTGATCGATCAATCGTCGATTGAGAAATCTGAGGTGTATTTCAGAAAACACGGAAAGTCATCCACATTAATCGGGCGGTTGGTTCCTGGTATTCGTCAGTTAATTTCACTTCCTGCCGGTTTAGCCAATATGAAAATGAGTGATTTCATACTTTATACCACCATCGGGTCGACCATCTGGAATGTGATTCTTGCCCTTTTGGGTTATTTCTTCTGGTCGCAAAAAGAGATCCTGGATCAGTATTATACGGAACTCTCACTGGTCTGCTTAGGATTAGGTGGACTCTATGTTGCTTATTTGATGTACAACGGATTTAAGAAGAATAAAGTAGTGGTAGTGAAAGAGTCAGTTAAACCACGTATGTAGCATTTCGGCGATGTCGAGCTGAGACTGAGAGAAGGGGAGACTTGGAGAAGGAGAGACTGAGAGAAAGGGTGATGGGATTTAGCCCAATTACGGTATGGATCTCTATTATATTCTATCAAAAAAAGCGTGCAACGATTTTCTTCGTTGCACGCTTTTTTTGATAGAATATTATAAATCAACTTCCTGATTAGGGAAGTAATTCAGCTAATTTCTTTGCAAGCTCTTCACCACGAAGGTTTTTAGCAATTATTTTACCGTCTTTGTCGAGTAGCAAGGTGAATGGTATTGATTGAACACCATATTTGACGGCTGCCTCACTCTGCCAGAATTTAAGATCCGAAACATGATGCCATGTTAATTGATCGTCAGCGATGGCTTTTACCCATGCCCCTTTTTCGCGGTCGAGCGAGACGCCTAATATATCGAAGCCTTTATCTTTGAATTTATTGTAGACCAAAACAACGTTGGGATTTTCTTTACGGCATGGGACACACCATGAGGCCCAGAAATCGAGCAGAACAATCTTTCCACGCAATGATGAGAGTGCGAGCGGTGTTCCTTCCGGTGTGTTGAGCGTAAAATCAGGCGCCAAAACACCTACATCTGTAACGCGCATCTTGTCGGCCAGTTTTTTAAGCTCAGTTACATAAACCGAGGTGCGAACAGACGGATCGAGAAATGCAACAAGCGTATCGACATCGTGGGCAGTTATCTCCTGTGCAAATTGCATCAATGCAACCAATGGAGAAACAGAAGATTTCGGATGTTCGCGAATGAAGTTTTTGGCGTAAACTTTCTGATTTCCCATCATTGCTTCGTAGTCCATCTGGGCTTTTTTCATTCCCTCTTCGTTTCCGCTCTGCATTGCTTCCGTATATCTTTGCTGTAATCCTTGTGTTTCTTTCGAAATATTCTGGATCTCTTTGGTCAGAACCATAAACTCATCGTTTGACTTTGAACCTTTCACCTCTGTTTTGGCAAGACTATCGGCATCAGCTGTGAGCGTAAGACTCCCGTTCTCGGCAAAAAATTGAGCTACAACGGTCTGTGGTCCCATTGATATCAGTCGCAATTCGGGTAAATCGGTTTTCCCTTTTAATACGAATTTTCCTTTTTCAATTTTGGTGGAGTCTTCAGCAACCCATTTACCGTCGGCATATTTCATTAATTTGATATCGCCACTCTCTTTTCCCTTGATTTCGCCTTTGATAACGAACCCTTCAGGTTTTGCGCAGGAGAAAAGACCGGTAAATGCCAGAATAATAATTAGAATATTTCTCATTAGATAATAATTTTGTGCGTTGATTGTTTTTCGATATGTGATTTATGCGAGCAAAGGTATTAAAACAATTTAATTAACAAATATTAATCAATCATTCTTAATCGATTTGAAATAGGTTTCAAGCAGTTCGTTTGCGGCTACAAATGAGCTCATTCCATCTGTCAGAACAAGGTGCTCGAATGCCGGAAGTTTGGGCCTGATTAGTTTGTTGTAGTAGAAATTATTTCGAAGTGTTTCGTTGATTGTTTCGTACATCCAGTACCGGGCCTGATCGTGACGCCGGTTTTTGAAAAAGCCATTCTTTTTTGTGAGCGCAACATATTCATTTACAGTTTCCCATACTTGCGAAACGCCTGTGTTTTCCAGGGCAGAGCAGGTTAAAACAAGCGGTGTCCATCCCGATCCTGTGGGCGGGAAAAGATGAAGTGCGCTACGAAACTGGGCGGCTGCCAGCTGTGCCCTGTCGTGGTTACCGCCATCGGCTTTGTTAATTAGAATCGTATCGGCCATTTCCATAATGCCCCGTTTAATGCCCTGAAGTTCGTCACCGGCTCCGGCAATCTGAATCAGCAGAAAAAAGTCGACCATCGAATGAACCACGGTTTCAGATTGACCAACGCCGACTGTTTCGATAAAAATATTGTTGAAACCTGCAGCCTCGCACAAGACGATGATTTCGCGTGTTTTGCGGGCCACACCTCCAAGTGATCCTGCGGCAGGGCTCGGACGGATATAGGCATTCGGATCTGCCGAAAGTTCCTCCATACGGGTTTTATCACCAAGAATAGATCCTTTCGAGCGCTCGGAACTTGGATCAATTGCGAGCACTGCCAGCTTTCCTCCATTGTTCGTGATATGTTTTCCAAGCGATTCGATAAAAGTACTTTTACCAGCTCCGGGCACACCTGTAATACCAAGTCTGACCGATTTTCCGGCATGAGGAAGACATTTGATAATAGTTTCCTGTGCTACTTTCTGATGCTCTGGTTTATTGCTTTCGACAAGGGTAACGGCCTGACTAAGAATCGTAATGTCTCCTTTCAGGATCCCATCGAAGTAATCGTCTGCTGAAAGGAGCTTTCGCTTGGTCTTTTTTAGAAATCGTTTAACAGAATCGGCATTTACTGCTTCAGGTTTTTCGATACCTGGATTGACTTTCAAACCAATATATTTTGGATCATTTTCGGGATGATGGTAGCTCATGTATTAAATTTTTTTATGCGAAGTTATCTTCTCACTGTTCCGGTTACCCTTAAAATGGTGGTGGCGTGACCCGGGTCGTTCGAGATGACTGTAATTATTTTGTTTTGCATTCCCACTTTACCACGCGAGTCAAACGAAACTTTCATATCGGTTTCTCCTCCAGGCTGAATTGTATTTGAAGCGGGTTGGCCGGCAGTGCAATCGCACGATGTTGTTACGCTGCGTATTACCAACGCTTTTTTTCCCTTGTTCATGATCTTAAAGGTGTAATCCACTTTTTTCCCTTCGGGGATTTCCCCAAATGCAAAAGTCCTGCTGTTGTATTCAATTTTCGGGGCATTGGCAAGATCGGAAGCGCTGAGTTTCGAAAAATCCTCTTCTACGATGCCACTTACCTTGATGTCGTTGTCGTATTTCTCTTCACCGTTAAATGCCAGGTAGATGCGATTTGTAATATAACCAAATGATGGTTTTTTATTGGCATCAAATGTGATCAGAAAAAAGCCTTTCGATTTAGGCTGAATAACAGATGGAATAGTTTTGATGGAGATATGGGGTGGAATAATTTTGAATTTCACCGAAACAGGTGAGTTACCTGAATTGTAAAAATGAAGTGTATCCGTTTTTATCTCGTTATCTTTGATTTTCATAAACGAAAATTCACCGGATTTCAGTCTTATCTTTCCAAAATCAACCGGATAAATATCCTCGTTGCTTAAATTTTTTGGAATCACTTCGCCAGTTATCGTCAATACATAGGGACTTTTCTGAACGTTCGCATTTACAGTGATGCTTTTGGTAAAAACACCGGGGCGGTGTTCAGGATTGTATGCAACCTTAATGAATCCTATTTTCCCTGGAAGTATTGGTTCCTTGCTCCATTCGGGTGTTGTACATCCGCAAGAGGCTTGTACACCTTGAATGATCAGCGGGATTTTGCCTGTATTCGTAAATTTAAAGTTGTAGTTGGCTGGACCGGCTTCTTCGTTGATTTTACCAAAGTTGTAATCCATTTTTTCAAATTGAATATCTGCAAATGATTGAGCAATGGCCGATTGCAATACTGTAATCAAAATGAATAGGGCAATGGTTCCTGATATACGTTTCATGCGATGATTAATTAGTTAAAAAATAATTTCGATCGGGCCCTATTCATCCCCGAACAGAACACCCATATTCCTTGCTTTGGTAATCAATGGATGGCTTGGATCGACCAGGCTTAACTTTCCTCCAACCTCTTCGAGCGGAATTGCGGAAAGGACACCTCCATGTACTGAAACCATCTGGCCATATTCACCTTTTGCAATCAATTCGGCTGCAAATGCACCATAACGTGTTGCCAGAATCCGGTCCATTGCTGAAGGACTACCGCCACGCTGTACATATCCGAGGCGTGTTTCGCGTGCTTCAATGCTTGTAAGTTGCTGAATTTTCTCGACGATATAGGATGCTGCTGAAATATTATCAGGCTTTTGGATACCTTCGGCAACCACAACGATCGCTGAGTTTTTCCCTTTCGAGAAGCGATATTCAATTTCTCTGCATACCTTTTTGATATTGTATGCGATTTCCGGAATCAGGATAATGTCGCCACCACCGGCAAGTCCTGCATAAAGCGCGATCCAGCCTGCATTGTGCCCCATCACTTCAATCACCATGGCTCGTTGGTGCGAGTTGGCAGTGGAGTGCAAACGGTCGATGGCTTCTGTGGCAATACCAACTGCTGAGTCGAATCCAAAAGTGAGCTCGGTACCAAAAACATCGTTATCGATCGTCTTGGGGATTCCTATCACGTTCAGCCCTTCTTCCGCAAGGAGGTGAGCAGTCTTCATCGATCCATTTCCACCGATACAGACAACGCAATCAAGTCCAAGATCTTCATAGTTTTTCTTTATCAATCCGGGTTTGTCATTGAAGACTTCCCCTTTTTCAAGTTTGAATGGTTTTTCGCGCGAAGTTCCAAGGATTGTTCCTCCAAGGGTTAGAATTCCTGACAGTTTGTTTTCATCAAGTTCGACATACTCTTTTCTGATCAACCCACTAAAACCTGCGGTAAACCCGATCACTGTCATCCCGTGGTTTACAATTGCGGTCTTTCCAACACCCCTGATAGCGGCATTCAATCCGGGACAGTCTCCTCCTGCCGTGAGAATTGCAATTTTTTTACCCATAATCAACGATTTTTCGATATTTGTATGATTGACCTTTTTTAAAATCTTTATCAGCTGCAAAGGTAATACATATTTTAATTGTGATAATTTAAAGTAAATTTGAATCATGATTAAGAATTTAATTTTCCTCTTTATTGTAATGCTTTTTGTAGTCGAAGGTTGTAAAATCGGTACTAAGAAAACCGGTGATAGCTCACAATCGGACAAAAAACTACTGGAGGGTGTGGCGTGCTGCGAAAAGGGCCCTCTCAATCAGCTGACTGATGCCGAGAAGGCACAGGGATGGCAGCTGATGTTTGATGGCAAAACAAGCGAAGGTTGGCGCGGATATAATAAGACAGGTTTTCCTGCTGCATGGGTTGTTGAAGAAGGAGCCCTTAAATGCAGAAGTGAAGAAAGTCGCGGCGACACAGGAAAAGTTGATGGCGGTGATATTGTCTATTCGAAGCAGCTATTTTCCGACTTTGATCTGCGACTCGAATGGAAAATAGCTGTTGCTGGTAATTCAGGCGTCTTTTATCTGGCAAAAGAGGTAGCTGGCTGGCCTATTTACAAAAGCGGACTTGAGATGCAGATTCTTGACAATGAAAATCATCCTGATGCTTCCAGAGGACGTGACGGTAACCGCAAATCGGGTTCATTGTACGATCTTATTCCGGCAAATCCACAAAATGCCCGACCTGTAGGGGAGTGGAATTCGATTGAAATTATCTGCCTGCAAGGGAAAGTCGTTCACCGCCAGAACGGGGTGAAAGTTGTTGAATACGAACTTTGGACACCGGAGTGGAAAGCGCTGGTGAAAAAATCGAAGTTCCCGGGTTTGAATCCCGACTGGGAAAATATTGCGAAAGAAGGGGTGATTGGATTACAGGATCATGGCAATGATGTCTGGTTCCGTAATATCAAAATCAGGGCATTGTAACGAAGCGCATTAAGAAATATCTCGCTTGTAAATAGCTGTTAGTTAGAAGTGTGATAATTTCATTAAACTTTATCCCCGATTTATTCCCGATTAAAGTTTGAAATCCAAAAGATTTTTGAAAATTTGTAGCTGAAATTGCCATATTGAAGAAATGCAGATCTAATATATTTTAAGAGACCGATTTTATTTATTTCACAAACTAAAAATTGATATCAATGAAGAGTACATTTTTACTTTTGTTTATTGCTGTTTTTTTTACCTTAAATTGTAATGCAGCTTCGCCCAAAAAAGTGGTAAAAAAGGAGAAAACAGCTTTGAATACGCTTACCAGTGCAGAAAAGGCACAGGGTTGGCTCTTACTTTTTGATGGTAAAACCAATGAAGGTTGGCGTGGTTACAACAAAACGACCTTTCCTGCTGCATGGAGTGTTGAAGACGGTGCCTTGAGATTAAAAGGTTCGGGTAATGGCGAAGCTGGTGCTGTTGACGGAGGCGATTTGGTTTATGGCAAAGAGAAATTCTCAAATTTCAATCTTAAAATTGAGTGGAAAATCTCTGAAGGTGGTAACTCAGGTATTCTCTACCTGGCGCAAGAGATTCCTGGAAAAGAAATCTGGAGAACTGCTCCCGAGATGCAGGTACTTGACAATGACCGTCATCCTGATGCGATGTTGGGAAAAGACGGAAACCGCATGGCTGGTTCGTTATACGACCTTATTCCAGCGAAACCACAAAATACCAAACCTGCCGGTCAATGGAATACGGTAGAAATTATTTCGTACCAGGGTACCATTGTTCACAAACAGAACGGAGCTACCGTAGTTGAATATCATCTTTGGACTCCTGAATGGGAAACGCTGGTGAAAGACTCAAAATTTCCATCTTATAATCCCGATTGGGCAAAAGTCGCCAAAGAAGGTCTTATCGGTCTTCAGGATCATGGAAATGACGTTTGGTATCGCAATATCAAAATTCGTAAGTTGTAATCTTGCTGTGTTTTAACAGATAAGATATAAAAGGTTGGTTTCCGCAAGGAGCCGGCCTTTTTGCTTTTTCTGGGGATTGCAGGTAATTTTAAAGGTCGGAAGGAATATTCACTGAAGTATTTTGAGATCCGGCCTTTAGTCCTTAGTTCTATTAGCCTATAGGATTAATTAATTATTGCCAACATTCTTTCTCTGCGGCGCATATGTCGGTTTTGTTTCAGTAAACGTTTGTAGATGCGCCTTTGGTTTTTGATATTCATTTTATCTACAAAGATGACGCACCTCTGGTGCTTTTGCCCATTTGTCCAATCTATCTCTCTATCTCACTGATAAGTTTTTTTCTATCTCTCCTTTTCTCTGCTTATCCTGGTCTCCCCGTCGCCCTCTTTTTCTCCCTCTCCTTTTCTCTCCCTCTCTTCGTCACCTCGTCACCTGGTCTCCCCGTCACCACTTCTCCCCCTCTCTCTTTCTTAATTCTCCGGTGAGTAGCCCGAATCGTTTAGTATTTTTTGGTAATCGTTATCCGACATGAGCGATGGGAGTGTGGTACCTGGATTTTTCTTCATGTATTTCCGCACGATCTGCCATCCCAGCCACGACCCTGCTCTTCCGGGCGAATCGGTGGTGAAGCTTGAGGTAAATGGTGCCAAACCTATAAACCTAATGATGTTCATCCTGTCGGTACTGAATAGTAGTTTGTGCTCGACGAGGTAAGTCCACATTCCGGCTTCGTTCTTTGTACACCAGTCGGGTTTATCGGGACGGTAGCCGATTTTAAGATAATCAGGTTCGTCGGGAAACATCGCGTCTAAGAAATAGAGCAACTTTCCCTGGTAGATCATATTCGATACCAGGTCGTTCTTCGTTTCATCAAACACAAATTCCGAAAGTGCCCAATTATAGAGTACGTCTGTAGGGATTTTACCACTGTACATGTTCTCTCTTTTATATTCGGGCAGACCAAGCATCAGGTAAAACGGGCAGTTGGCACCAAGATAATTGTCAAGGCTGATCCCAATGGCATCATTGGTCATCACCACCGACTGGTTAAATCCCGATAGGATTGTATAGACTTTGGGAATCGTTTTCTCCGGAAAGTAATATTTATAATGCCGGAAACCATCTTCAAGTTTTTTTTGAAGATCTGTCAGATCACTAAAAACAGAATCGATTTTTAATTTCGATTGTACCCTCATCGAATCAGTCAGAAAAGTATTCAGGTACGAAGCATACAAAGAATCAGAAGTACTGCCCAATGCCACCACATTTTCGTTATAGGCTTCGAAAAAGGAGCCGTAGGTTTGTTTTAGCTTTGGGATGGTAATCAGCTTGTTGCCGGGAGTTACGTTGAAGATATCCCGGTCGAGCCGCTGAATTTTTAGATTTAAATCAACACCTGTAACATCGACCTTTAATGGGTTGCGCTGACAACCGGTGAAGATTATTATCACCAGAAGCAGACAGAAAACTTTATACATAGACCACCATTTTGAATTTTAACTACTTTTGTTCTGTTCAATTGGTGTAAAAGTATACAATGGACGTGATTTTTACTTAAGAAAATGGCAACTCGTTTACGAAAGTTTCGTGTGTTCATTAAAAACTATCATATATGTTTCAGAAAAATTTTATTCTTATCCTTATTTTACTGTCAGTTACAGTGGTATCGTTTGCTCAGAAAAGGTTTAATCTTACTTTTCTGGCAAGTCCGCAGGTGTCGTGGCTGAAGTCCGATTCGAAGGATATTAAAAGCAATGGTGGTTTTCTTGGATTTGGATATGGTGTTGAGGGTGATTTTTTTATCGGTTCGGAGAACTATGCCATCACCACAGGTATGACCGTGAGTACGGCAGGAGGTTCTCTGGTTTATGGACAATCTGTGAATTTGAATGATATAATTCTGCGTGCCGGGACGAAAGTGAATTATTACCTTACGAATCTTGAATTTCCGCTTGCGTTAAAAATGCGCACACGCGATTTTAACCGCCTTCGGTATTTTGCACAGTTTGGACTTACCAACTGGCTTAATATTAAAGCAAAAGCATCGACCAGCGAAGGGATTTTTCAAAAAGAGACCATCAAAGATGAGGTTCGTTTTTATAATATTGGACTCAATGTCGGCGCGGGTTTAGAGTACGACCTTGGACATGGGAATGCCATCACCGGCGGCCTTGTTTATTCCAACGGGTTTACGGATGCGACCACCAATAAAGACAGTAAGGATGCCACCACCTTAAAATCGCTGCGATTAAGGGTTGGGTTTGTTTTTTGATCACTACTACTGCCCGGTTAAAATTGAAAATGGTAAAGATGTCGCAACTACGTTGCTTTGATAGTTTTATAATACAATTGTCTACAAAGATATCGCAACTACGTTGCGAAAAAGAATGCTGCGTAGCAGCTTAATCTTTGTAGCGTTAAATGAAAATAAATAATGAAACCACGTAGTGGTGATATCGATATAAAAGTTTAATAATTTATTATTACGAGGTTTAGTTAAATTTTAACCGGACATCATTGTTATTTATAAAAGAGATATTTCTATGAAAATAGCACTTGCACAGCTAAATTTCCACATCGGAAATTTTGAGGCAAACAGGGATCAGATTATCCGGAATATTGAAAAAGCCAAAGAACAAGGGGCAGAGCTTGTTGTTTTCTCCGAACTTGCTGTATGTGGCTATTATCCCAACGATTTGCTTGAGCGGAGGGAGTTTATCGACCAGTGCATTGAATCTGTCAATCAGATAGCTGTTCATTGCAAAGGAATTGCTGCATTGGTTGGCGCCCCAAGTATCAACCCTTCGACGAATGGGAAGATGTTGCTGAATTCAGCCTATTTTCTTAAAGAGGGAAGGGTTGAGAGTGTTCACAGCAAAACACTGTTGCCTACGTATGATATTTTTGACGAATACCGTCATTTTGAACCGAACAGGGAATTCAACCTGATCGAACTGAACGGATTAAAATTAGCCGTCACCATCTGTGAGGATCTTTGGTTTAATCAGCCTGTTTTCAGTACATTCGGAAGAGAGAACCTTTATTCGGTATGTCCGGTTGCCGAATATTGCCGGCAAAATCCCGATCTGATTATCAACTTGTCGGCATCGCCTTTTTCATACAACCAGGCTAAACTGAGAAAAGAGATTCTTCTTGATAATGCAAAGAATTACCATGTGCCCATCATCTATGTCAACCAGGTGGGGGCGCAAACGGAGTTGATTTTCGATGGTGGTTCGTTGTTCGTGGATCAACGCGGAGATGTTGTTCGCGAGATGGCGTATTTCGCACCCGATTTTACGGTCATCGATACGGAGAACCGCGGGGCTGAACAAATTGTGCAGCCGGCGTCGGAGACGATCGCAAAGATTCATGATGCACTGGTACTCGGAATTGGGGATTACTTTCGCAAGACGGGGTTTAAAACCGCCACACTGGGTCTTTCGGGCGGTATCGATTCGGCCGTGACGTTGGTTCTTGCCGCTGAAGCGCTCGGGGCAGCAAATATTCATGTGTTGCTGATGCCTTCGAAATATTCTTCCTCCCATTCGGTTGATGATGCGATTGAACTGGCAGAGAACCTGGGCGTAAAATATGATCTCGTCAGGATTCATGAAATAGTAGATGCCTTCGATTCAACATTGGCGGGCGTTTTTGAAGGATGCGTACCCGATCTTGCGGAGGAGAATATTCAGGCGCGTGTTCGGGGAACGCTGCTGATGGGTTTATCGAATAAATTCGGACATATCCTGCTGAATACCTCCAATAAAAGCGAATCAGCGGTGGGCTATGGCACTTTATATGGCGATATGAATGGCGGGCTCTCGGTATTGGGCGATGTTTACAAGACCGATGTTTTCGAAATGGCACGGTTTATCAACAGCCATCAGGAGATTATTCCGATCAACTCAATCACCAAACCGCCATCTGCAGAGTTAAGGCCCGATCAGAAAGATTCCGATTCGCTTCCCGATTATGAAGTGCTCGATAAGATCCTGTTTGATTATATCGAACTGGCGAAGAGTCCGGCTGAGATTGTGTCGATGGGTTTTGATGAAGCAACTGTCCATCGCACTGTTTTGATGGTAAACCGGAATGAATATAAGCGGTTTCAAACGCCTCCGATTCTTCGGGTTTCGTCCAAGGCGTTCGGATTTGGCCGTAAGATGCCACTCGTTGCTAAGTATGTACTGTAGAAGATAAAAGACAAAAGTAAAAAGATAAAAGACCTCAGCGAGGTCGTATGTTTATAGAAAATGAGATCAAAATAGGATGTTTGACTCCGGCCGGAGTCAAATGTAGCTCTTTCACAACCTATTTCTATAAACATACAAACCCGCTGGGTTTGAAATAATCGTATTACATATCAGAAATTTGAAAAGAGTCATATAGAATTCCCGAAGATGCACTAAGATTTATCTTTTATTGGATGAGGGTTGAATTGATTGCACTATTTTACCAGCTGCAAGTTGCCAATACCTGAATGCAAATGCAAATTCTTTTGCCACAATAGAAATAATTACCCATATATTTCTCGATTTATAGCCCTGATTTTCGATAAAATTTTTAATTTTGATGTTTTATAACATCTAATTGGGCAATCTATGTTGGATTTGGGACAAGTCTTCGAAAGTCAGTTTAAGGGAGAAAATTGCATATTCAATCTTTTGAAACCAGAAGAAAAGGCTATTCTTGAAAAAAATACTGATATCACACGGTATAAGAAAAATGATTACGTGTATCGCGAAGGGGAGATGCCGGTTGGTATGCAGTACCTTAAAGAAGGAATGGTAAAGCTGATCAAAGAAGGGATTGGCGGACGCGAACAGATTATCAGGATGATCACCCAAAATGGATTGATCGGATACCGTTCATTATTAGCGGGTGAACCTCACAATGGCACCACGATTGCAATCGAAGACTCTGAAATTATAACTATTTCCCCCGATATTCTTTACAATGTTCTGTTGCGGAATTACGAATTTTCGCTGGCTCTTTTGAAGGATCTGGCGCTTGAACTTGGATTCTCGCATTACCGAACAGTAAGCCTCACCCAAAAACACATTCGCGGACGTTTAGCCGAGTCGATTCTCCTTTTAATCGAAAAATATGGCTTTGAACACGATATGCAAACCCTGCGTGTTTATTTATCGCGCGAAGATCTGGCCAATCTTTCGAACATGACCTCCTCGAATGCAATCCGGACACTCTCGATCTTTGCCGGCGAAAAGGTGATTGCGATGGATGGACGAAAGATTAAGGTTATTGACCTCGAAAAACTCGAGAAGATCAGCAAGCAAGGGTAGAATTCCTCCATTTACACCCTGAAATTCCCTCGGTTCCTTGCGCAATCGTGCAATTCTGTGCCCGAAACCCTTTTTTATCCCAAATTATCGCTGTTTTTGATATCGCGAAACGGTCTGCACCTGCCGCGGTGTCAGGTGGCGGTACCGAAAAATGGTCTGCACCTGCCGCGGTGTCAGGTGGCGGTACCGAAAAATGGTCTGAACCTGCCGCGGTGTCAGGTGGCGGTACCGAAAAATGGTCTGCACCTGCCGCGGTGTCAGGTGGCGGTACCGAAAAACGATTTGAACGTGGTGCGGAGACAAGTGGCGATGCAGAAAAGCAGTTTGAACATGGATCAACGTCAGTTTCAATCGCATCAACCTAATTTTAACATCGATAATGGTCAATTGTTTGTACTCAGTAACCCAATTATTGAATCTTATTTTTTACAAGCCAAAAATAATTTCAAAATTATTTGGAAGTAAATTATATTTTGTAATTTTAATGCAGATTTGGATAGATATCCAATCAATTCTTCCTATTGATTTTATTTGGATGTTATTACTCCGGGTTCGTTGTCTAACCAGCGAAATCCTTGTCCGTGAGACTAACATCCAGTGGAATTAATCCTACACGTTCCGATTTTAACTAATTTATTTCATAATAAATTCATTTTCGTATGAATAAAAAGCAAATAAATAAATCGCGTATGTTCGATACCGTAGATTCGGTGCTTGATAAAAATGCTGAATTATTTGCAATGCTACCTGAACTGGTTTCGGCACATCAAAAATTAAAAGAAGGGAAGGCGTTGATTCTGCAAAACCGGCAGGTACAGGAAGCCGAAACATCGGGTCTGACGACCAGCAAGGAGCTAGTAAAAGCTGATTTTATCAGCTGCGTTTTGAAATTTTCGGCTGCATTACGGGCTTATGCTACTTCGATTAAAAATGAAGATTTAAAAGCGAAGGCTCATTATGCGTTATCAGACCTGAAAAAGTCGCCCGATCCGATTCTATTCGACATTGGTGCTTTATTGTTGTCATTGGCCAATCCGATCAAATCCGAACTGACAAAATATTCAATCGGTGAGGGTGAGATTGCTGAAATGGGAGCACTGCTTCCTGCATTCAAATTGGCCTATCCGCAGCAACGAGTCGCTACCACCGAGTCGAAAGTTTCGACGGATAATATTGACAAAGTGTATAAATCGACGATCAAATTGCTGAAAGAAGTAATTGATGAACTGATGCTTCCTTTTCAGTTTTCGCAACCCGATTTTTACAATACCTACAAGAATGCAAGGATCATTGTCAATTATTCAGGTCGTGGAAAAGGTAAACCCGACAAGCCGGAAGATCCCACGGAAGGTGAGAAGTAAGACGGACCATTGATTGAATCAGCCTAAGCATTTTGCCTGACAAGGACGGGTAAGATGCTTATTGAAAAGGATAATTTATTGAGGCTTGCAACATACTGTCAGGCTTATCTTTCTCCGAAATAAATCTTGTTATACCTCCAGTGCATTATAATATTAATGGAAATAATTCTATTTATATTGTTGTAAACGATAGAAAAATATCTATATTTGCAATATCCGACGATAAATAATTGTAGTATGAAGTACAGCGAACTGCATCGGCTTATCCTCAGAAATGGTTGGATAATTATAAGACAAACAGGAAGCCACGTTATATATCAAAAAGCTGGAATGCATTATCCTGTTCCGAATCACGGAAGCGATGAAGTGAAAAAAGGATTGGAAATTAAGATAAGAAAAATGATGGGGCTAAAATGATCACATCTGTTATTAAAGGAATTCAAGATGAAGAAAGTAGAATCGATTATCGAACGGTCAACAGATGGAATGTGTACCATTTATTGCGAAAATGATATGTTTTCGGGGGTAGGTAAATCGCCCGAAGAGGCGAAAGCAGATATGTTGTTTCAAATGAATTTTTTCAAAGAAACAGCGATTGAGAAAGGCTTTACTTATCCTGCTTTTCTGAATGAGGAATTTGAGATTGTCTATAAATTCGATACTGAGAGCCTGCTTCAGTACTATGCGGGTGTGATTACACCTGCCGCGTTGGAACGTTTGTCGGGGATTCATCAGAAACAACTGTGGAATTATTTACATGGCCGCTCAAAGCCACGAAAACAACAGGTTGAGAAAATTGAAAAGGCTTTGCACAGCTTAGGTGCTGAGTTGATGTCGATCGCACTTTAAGGTTGGTTGACCGGCAGATTAAGCTAAAAAGTTTAATGAGGTTTTCATTTTTTGTAATCGTACTATTTTTGAAAGATCGAATACCAAATATTCCCGGATGAAGAAAGTAAAATCGATGATCGAACGGTCAACAGATGGTACATGTTCGGTTAAAAATTCAACAAACTAAGATGCCGCAACTCCGTTGCTTTTTAGATTCTATAATACATTTATCTACAAAGATATCGCAACTACGTTGCAAAAAAGGATGCTGCGTAGCAGCTTCATCTTTGTAGAAATAAATAGAATTGCAAAAGTAAGCCATGTAGTGGTGGCATCTATTTATATGGTTATTAATTGAATACTACACAGATGTGATAACTCCTGCTGCACTGGACCGATTGTCGGGGATTCATCAGAAGCAACTATGAAAATGCCGAAGGCATGATAGGATTATAGGTACGTTCGGATTTAAACAGCATTAAAATGCCGAAGGCATGACAGATTTATGCCACCACTTCGTGGTTTCAAGCAGCTTCTTTCAATATTTTCTACAATCATTATAACCCTTCGGGTTTAAAAAATCCAACCCTTTATTGGCATTAAAAATGTAAAGAAAAAGGGCAGTCTCATTTTTTGAGATTGCCCTTTTCGTTATTATTAATTGCTAATTGAACTGAATCAATTGCGTTTTATCTTGTTCCGCCTGCCCACCATACTTTTTCTGTATAGACATAGGTGCCATCACCATAAGCAGTTATTACATTTGGATTATTGGTTGTATCATCCGAACCATAAGGGCAACGAAGTGGAAACTTAGTTGCATTTAATGGATTCTTCAATGTAACAAAGTTTTCATTCAGCCCTTTCATGCGACGAATATCGCTGAAGCACTCTGTCGATTCGCCTGATGCACCAAAGAAAGCCAGGTATTTCTGGTTCATTATTTCTTTCAATGGGTTTGCAGTAAATAAAGGCAATACGCTTGTTGTGAAGTAAGTTGCGGCTTCAGCAGGAGTAATTGCATCTGTCGTTTCTGTAAGTCCCCCATTATCATTGACCGTAGGCGCATTGAAAGCTGCTGCAACATTTACTTCGGTATTCGCAATGGCAGCTACTACTGCATCTTTCAAGGCAGCTTGGGCCAACACAGTGCTTCCCAAACGGGCAAGCGCTTCAGCCTTCAAAAATAGTAATTCATGATAGCTCATTATCAACGTAGGCGCAGTTTGAGAGAACACAAAAATGGAAGTGTTGTAATAGTACTTTGCTTCATCATTCGTTCCATTGGGAGCCATGAAAAATGCTTCGTCATCGGCGCCCGTCATTTGCATCCAACCTGCATCTACAAATACACGTCGAAGACGAGGGTCGTTACGTTCGGCCAGTTTCTGCGACATGCTCTCGCTTGCTGCCAGTCCGTCGCGACTCCATTGGAAATCGAATAATGGATTTAAGTTGGAGGCATCATAAATGCTGAATGCTGCCTGGTCATCTGCGGAAGCAAAAGACAAAGCTACATTGTCTAATACGGCTTGCATATCCGTATTTACAGCAGTTGATCGTTTCATCAGGCGCATCGTGTAACGTGCCTTAAGACCATAGGCTAATTTCAACCAGGAAGCTTTATCACCTTGATACAAAAGATCAAAATCTTTCATAGGTCCTGATCCATGAGCATCTGTACCTTTTAAGTCGACAATGGCATCGTTCAGGTATTTCATGACGCCAATGTAAATGTCCTTTTGACTGTCAATTTTAGGATTCATAAACTTAGGCAGTCCGGTGGCATCTATTAACGCGGCTTCACTGTAAGGAGCGTCTCCAAACATATCGGCAATAACTGCTGAATTATAGGCAGCTAAAACTTCTGCGATTCCCTTTGTTACCTGGTTACCTTCCTGTTTGCCACCTGCAGAACATTTTTCAATTGCAATTCTTGCATTCTTCAGCGCAGCATAAGTAGAACCCCATACATTATTGAAAGTAGACGAAGCCGATGGCTCGTTGTCGCGATGCTCAGCACGGTACAATTGATTATCTGTTCCCACTTCGTGTTCAACATAGGATGATGCATACGTGTTAAAATCACCGCCAACTACATTAAAAGCAGTTGAAGTAATAACATCTGCCAATATAAATTTGGCCTCTACATACTTTGTGTGATTGGTATCCTCATTGATTGTGTCCATCACATCTTCGGAACAGGATACCATCGATGCAGATATGACAGCGGTAACAAGCAATCCTTTTGCTAAATTGTATATTCTTTTCATATTTCTAATCTTTTAAAATTTCACGTTCAAACCCAACCCATAACTGGAGGTCCCGGGCATCGAGAAGCGCTCGAAGGCACCAGCCATGTTGTTATTTCCTTGCGATGCTTCAGGATCAAGACCCTTGAAAGTTGACCACAAAAGAAGATTACGGGCGAAGATATTCGCATTGATACTAATCCCTCTTTTTGCATAGACAGGATAGGCAAGCGCTATTTCGCGCAATTTGATAAACGAATTGTCGTAAATCATCGATTCGGAAATATTATTCACTGACGAAAAGTAAGCCTGTGCATCTGCACCTTTAATTTTAATATCGTTTGGTGCATAAGTCTTAACGCCATTCGCATCCGTGCTGGCAACTTTTACAGCGGGCTTATCGAACATGAAATCCGTAAGTTGGCGGGTATCTGCAGAATGCTGGCTAATGCCATAATAATCTAATAGACCTGCTGTTCCGCTATACATCTGTCCGCCTTTTTTCCAGTCTAATACAGCCGATAAACGGAATTTATAAACTTCGAGTGTGGTATTGAAACCAAGTCTGAAATCAGGAGAAACAGTACCAATTACCTGTTCGACACCAGCCTGTGGAAATCCTTTGGCGTCAACAACAATCTGTCCGGCGTCATTGCGTAAATACCCTACCCCATAAAGAACTGGGAATTTAGCGCCAATTCCTGCTCTTACCTGAGGCTCAACGAAACCACCTAAAAAGATGCTGTTTACACCTGGAGCAAGTGCATCCACGTAGTTGTCGATTTTCGAGAAGTTGAAGGCAAGGTCCCATTTAATGTTCTTCTTATTAATTGGATTCAGGCCCAAAGTAACTTCATGCGAATTGGTATGAATCGATCCACCGTTCGTAATCAGGGAAGCTGATCCTGTTGAAGCAGCTAAAGGAACACTGAATATCTGGTCTTTTACATTCTGGCGTGAATAGGTATAGCCAAATGTGACTACTCCCTTAAAGAAAGTTAAATCTGCACCAAATTCATACGATTTCGTATTCTGTGGTTTTAAATTTGGATCGTAAACGGTCGAATTTTGGGTGAATGCAACTACATTAGCCTTATCTGTTTTTATAGGGTAGATTATCGGGGTACCTGAAGAAAAGCCACCTCCATAAACCGGTGTTGCGTAATAAGTGTCGTAATAATCTCCTGCCTGGCCAACTTCAGCATACGAAGCACGAATTTTTCCATAGGTGAGGAAGTCATTTTTTAAACTTTCGATTTCAGTAAATATCCAGCCTAATGATACAGATGGGTAAAAGAACGAACGGTTGTTGCGTGGCATGCTCGAAACAACGTCGTTACGTCCGGTCGCATTCAGATACAACATACTCTTGTAAGCAAGAGACAAGTTACCAAATACACCGACCGTACGTTTTCTTGAGTAGGTATCACTGGCCTGAAAAACTGAGGCATTGTCGATGTGATTCCAGCCTGATGAATTGAAGTCCTTGCCGTAAGCATAAGTATAATCGGTCCGCTTTTGAACAAACTCATTTCCTACCAACGCATCGAATATTAAATCGTCATTGATTTTCAGATTGTATACTGCGGTCAATAAGGAGTTCATTTCATTGATCTTGTAAACAGAATGAGAGACTTCACCAAATGCATTTGAATGTCCGTATCCCCACAAATCGGAATATTTGGTGGTGTACGAATCATCACCCAACTGGAACTTAATATCTAAACTTTGATTCGTCGTATTAAATTTAGTTGAATATTTCAAGTAAAAGTTACCAAAGAAACGTTGCAGGTCTTCCGAAAAACTGTTGTTATCGGCAGCCCAGTAGGCTCCATCAAATCCTGATGTGCTCCGGTAAGTGTTTTGTTTTGTTGGATCACCTTTATAGTAAGAAGGAATGCCGGCAAGATCATAACTTGGAGGTGCCGGGTAAACGGTTGCTACAATACCATTGTTTGCTGATGATTGCTTATCAATGCTTGATATAATAAAGTTACCTGAAAAACCCGTTGACCAATTCTCGCTTAGTTTTGCATTTGCGCTCAATTTTCCATTGTAACGATCCATACCAGTTGTAGGAACGATACCTGTCGTGGTTGTGTTACCAAGCGAAAAGGAATAATCGCCCTTGTCGAATCCCTGTGCAATATTGAAGGAGTTATTGAGTGTTCTGCCTACATTGAAAAAATCGTCAGCATTGTTATAAACCTGTGGTTTCGCCCATGGATCTAATCCTGCATTCGCTCTTTGCTGTACATAGTACATACCAGGTTTCATACCATCACGGGTTGTATTGACATTTACTTTATCACCACCGACTTTGGCATCATTCGATAATTCAGCAATTTTAGGACCCCAGCTGAATGAGTTAACTGCCACGTATTTGCCTGCTGAACCTTGTGCAAATTCTTTTTGCAGATCGGGCATTACAGAAATAACATCAAAAGCAACACTCGAATTGAAACTGATTTCAGGTTTGCCTCCCTTGCGTGCAGATTTTCCGCTTTTTGTGGTGATGACAACAACACCATTCGATGCGCGCATTCCGTAAAGTGCTGAAGCAGCCTGACCTTTTAAAATGTTAACACTTTCGATATCATTTGGATCAATATCCACAGAACGGTTTGCAAAGTCTGTTCCGGTTACTGAATTACCAGTTGAAACATCATTTGCAGAAGATATTGGCATACCGTCTACAACATACAATGGTGTATTGTCGCCTGTAAATGACCGTGAACCGCGGATTGTTATTTTTGAAGATGCACCAGGCATACCCGATGAAGGTGTGATTTCTACTCCCGATAATTTACCCTGCAAAGCTCCCGAAAGATCGGAGTTTGAACCCTGCGTTAACTCATCAGATTTAACATCCTGGACAGCATAGCCGAGGGCCTTTTTCTCTTTGGTAATCCCCATAGCGGTTACGACCACTTCATTCACTGAAATATTTTCAGATTTCAGTTTGACCGCATAATTAGCTGAACCGGTGATTGGTACTTCAATAGATGCCATTCCCACGAATGAAACCATCAGTACTTTGGCACTTGGGGTTATTTTCAAAGTGAAATTCCCGTCCATGTCGGTGACAGTTCCCATTGTTGTTCCTTTAATGACAACCGAAGCCCCGGGTATTGAACTTCCGTCATCGGCTGAAGTCACAGTGCCCGAAATGTCTCTGGTCTGTGCTAATACAACTTGCAGCCCTATAAACCCGAGGAATGCAAGTAACAGCGAAATTTTCTTCATAGACATAAATTTATTTGTAAAAATTAAAATAAAAACTTTCAAACTTTGAAATTTCCAAAAGACAAAATCATCCTCTTTTTAAAGAGAATGACCGAATGACAAAATTAATTGCCAACATTGTCCCGTTGTAGTATTAAATCAACACTTCTTTTTGGTTCCAAATGAATAATTGAAAAAACAAAAAGTTAAAATGTGTTGTGGAGTGCAAATATATTCAAACATCGATAAATTTCAACTTCCAAAGGAACGAGGGAGCGGAAAGTAAGAAAATTGCAGTATGATATTAATCATTTATATCTACATATTAAAAATAACATACTTTTTTAATATGTAGATATACAGTAAAATAGGGTTGAAAATAATTGACAGGAAATGTTGTTTAGAATAATTCTGAATTATTGATATGGTAACAAAAATTTAATGTGCCTTCATTTAAAAGGATTTGACTGCTTTCTAATGTTTAATGGACTCCTATTTTGTATGATTAAATTCACATCTGTTACATTATGAAAGGTTTTTTTGCTAAAAATATGTAATTTGATGTTTGTTTTCGTAAAAAAAGGCCGCCTCAAACTGAATTGAGACGGCCTTCGAATTATATAAGTTTACCAATATTCCTTGGGGAAAAAGACTATTTGAAACTTGAATCGTAGTTTTCTGGACCTTTATCCCAGAATAGCCTGGTTTCGGCTTTATCTGCGCCAATTGCTGCAGCAGCAGCTGTGTAGTTGTCGAAATTAAGTGTTTGTTCCGAAACCGCGAACGTGTAGCGCACCGGTACTCCATTGACTTCCTGCACATGTTTAGGTGAAGCGATCAGACGTGGATAGTCTAATCTTCTCCAGTTTGTCCATGCAGTAAAACCACGGAAATAATAAGCAAACCACGATTGGGTTCCAATTTTTTGGCGCCATGTGCCCGTAGCGGTTGCATAAGAAACGGCAGGTTGGGCAAGATAAGCAGCGACGCTTGCATCGGATCCTCCCCAATATTTGATAGAAGCGGTAATTGCATTATTATAATGCGATGCAGCGCTTCCAGCAATAGTGAATCCTCTTTCAGCAGCCTCAGCCAATAAAAACTCAGCTTCAGTGTAATCCATAAGGACTACTTCACGTGTAGGAGTCAATTGTGCATTGTCTACGTGTGTGAAAGCGGAATAGCTGTTTGGCATTCCCTGTGCACCACCTTTATATGCTCCATCAACCTGTGTCCACAAAAATCCAGGACGTCTTGGATCGTTTACGGCATTCAGTGCATCAACAAAAATACTCGTTGCAACGAAATCAAATCTGCCACTAACAACCAATTCTGCATAAACAGGATTCTGATTCGGTGAACCTGAAAGATAAGTCAATGAGAATTTATCACCAGTTGATGGCGATGTAATGGGAACATTGAAAACATTGGGAGCAGCAGCTTCTATGGTTGTTTTTGCAAGCGCAGCCTCTGCTGCAACATCCGAAAGCATAATACCCATTCTTAGCTTAAGTGTATTCGCAAAACGAATCCACTTTGCCGTACC